>Ga0209542_10001267_pt1 | contig 59775 bp, 66 predicted proteins | sample RifCSPhighO2_01_FD_184028 | JGI IMG/M metagenome (GOLD analysis project Ga0209542, IMG submission 184028) | Soil microbial communities from Rifle, Colorado - Rifle CSP2_plank highO2_0.1 (SPAdes) (version 2) | ecosystem: Environmental > Terrestrial > Deep subsurface > Rock core/Sediment ...
CGTTCTCCGCGCTCAAGAAAAAACTCGCTGCTCACCACGGCCTGAGGCGCGACCGCCGCTACAAAGTTATCTCGCAATTACTCAAAGATGCGCACTAATTCCAGCCTCCCGTTTCTTTCTTTAAACCCGCTTCGTCGAGATCTTCAAGCGCGACCTTGCGCCACACGATTTCCATACCTTAACGAGACTTTTTTTTCGGCGCGGGACGTGGCAGCTCATGATTGGTGCCCCAAGAGTTCATCCACTCGACGACCTGTCGGTGGGGAATGCCAGGTGCGTCGGAATGCGCGTCGTCGAGCGCTTGCTTGATACGCGTCACTTGCCACGTATTGACATCAACGAATGAGGTAATGGCCTCGCCAGCGAGATAGGATTTGCTCCGTTGCGTATTTCGCGCCAAGGCGTCGAGCTTCTTGCTGATCTCAGGCTTGAGACGCACCGTCATCGTTGTGCTTTTGGCGATCCCACTGTCGTCCGATGCCATATGCGCACAGTCTAGCACAAGGTAACACACGGACAACTTGGCCAGTACTGAAAAATATGTCTTGATACGCACCCGCTTATCCACAGGAGACTGACTTGTGTAGGGGGATAGGCTATATACTGTCCCTACACACGGCATATAGGCCGATCGTGGCGATTATAAATTATTATATATTTAAAAGAAAAGATATGGTAAAAATGAAGAAATACGCGCTTGCTTCGAGACTTACGAAGGGCTTCACCTTGATCGAGCTCCTCGTGGTCATCGCCATCATCGGCATTCTCTCTGCGGTCATTCTCGCGGCGCTCGGCGCTGCCCGCGGCAGAGCGCGTATCGCGTCAGCGCAAGAAACGATGCACAGCATACAGGTTGCTGCGGCGATCTGTTTGGCCGACAGCATAGCGGTCAATATCCCGACCATGACAATCGATGGTGGAGGTGGCGCGGTGTGCACGGGAAATCCGGCGACCTATACAGCGCTTCCTGCGGGATGGATTTATTGTGACGGCACGGTGGCAGCGGGTGCGGGAACTGCTGCGGCCTGTAACAACAGCGCACTCAACGCCGCTTCGATCCAGACGCAGGGCGTATCGTTTCGGATTTCCGCGTACTCGCCAGCCACTAACGGCGATGACAGATTGATAACCTGCCAAGAAGCGAGTTGTGCGACGGTAGATTCGCTCTAAGCCCCCTCTCAGGCTTTTTGCCGGAGTTTGTTGAGGGAGATCACAAGACTCCTTTTGATGGTGGTCTTGTGACTCCGGGAAGTTCCCTAAAAGATTTACTCAAAATATGAAATCAGAACAACGTGGTTTCACCCTCATCGAGCTCCTCGTGGTCATCGCCATCATCGGCATTCTCTCTGCGGTCATTCTCGCGGCTCTCGGCGCTGCCCGCGGCAGAGCGCGTATCGCGTCAGCGCAGGAAACGATGCACAGTATTCAGGTCGCGGCGGCGATATGTCTTGCCGATAACCTGGCGGTCAATATCCCGGGCATGAACAATAATGGCAGTTCGTTTGCGGTGTGCACAGGAAATCCGGCGACCTATACAGCGCTTCCTGCGGGATGGATTTATTGTGACGACAGCGCGCCAGCTGCGGGGGCGGGTAATTCTGATCCAGGAGCTGGAGCACTGGTCTGCAACAACAGTGCTCTCAATACCCAGTTTGCGCAGGTTGATGGATTTTCGTTCAATATCGCTGCGTATTCTTCCACCGACCTCCGGCTCGTCCAGTGTACTGAAATAAGCTGCACAACCGTCGCTGCGCAATAAGTGCGAGAGGTGCCGATTGGTTTGTTATCCACAGCGCTGGTGGGGATGGGTGGGGATATACGGTACGATGAGCTTTGTTTGGAGCCGCCCGAAATTATGAAATCAGTTCAAAAAAAGAGAGGCTTCACATTGATCGAGCTTCTCGTTGTGCTTGCGATCATTGGCATCTTGTCCGCTATTGTTTTAGCTTCGTTGAATGGCGCGCGGCAGAAGGGAAGGGATGCTCGCCGTATTTCTGATGTCAAGCAAATTCAGCTTGCCCTTGAACTCTACTACGATGCCAACAGCAACTTTCCTACGATTGCAAGTGCGCCGCTCACGACTACGCTCCTGACAGCTGCAGGCTACATCACCGTGGTCCCCACTGATCCGAGCGGAGGCACTGCTGCCTACGGGTACTTCGCGTATCCTTCGGGCTGCAATAATAGCGGGACGACGTGCATAGGCTACATAATAGCGGCGAAACTTGAGACCAACAACTCGGCGCTCTCGAGCAGCTATGTCGGCGGCGGTCCGGTAGGCAACCCCACCATGACCATCAACGGAGCTTCATACACGTGCTCTCAAAACACATCTCCCAATTTCATCTACTGCGGAGCGCCTTGATCGAATAGGAATGGGTGCACAAAAAATCTCCCGCCGATCTGGCAGAGGATTTTTTGTGCGATACTTACCTGCGTGATTGTATTTCTTTTTGGGGTATTCGGTTTCATTGTAGGCAGTTTTTTGAATGTCGTCATTCTGCGGCATGGGCGGTCCGCCGGCTCCGACGGTACCGTCGGGGTAAGTTGGCGCAGTGGCAGGAGCGCGTGTCCGTCGTGTCACAAACAATTGCGCTGGTTTGATATGGTGCCTGTTGCTTCGTGGCTCATACTGGGTGGTCGGTGTCGCTACTGCCGCGCCAAAATCTCGATCCAGTATCCGCTCGTCGAGGCTTCGACAGGTATCCTATTTGCAGCGATTGGCTACGCAGCACTTCCGGTCTTGGCAATCCCGCTTGCGCTTGCGATCGTGGCACTTTTGGTATGCATATTCGTGTACGATCTTTACCACACCATCATTCCCGACGTGTGGGTCTGGCCATTTTGTATTCTTGCTCTTGCATTCTCGTTTTTTTCAACCAGCTACCAGCTACCAGCTACCGGCTACTTGCTCTCCGGCCCCGCAGCTGCCTCTATCCTTTTCGCACTTTGGGCCGTATCGCGTGGACGGTGGATGGGATTTGGTGACGTGAAATTGGCACTTGGGATCGGATGGCTGCTCGGGTTTCCGTTTGGCATAGTAGCTGTGTTCTTTGGGTTCGTCCTTGGGGCGACTGTCAGCGTGCCGCTTCTCTTATGGGGAAAAACGCGCCCTGGAGGTGGCGCAGGGCTTACAATGAAGAGTGAGGTACCGTTTGGACCGTTCCTCATAGCGTCAACTTTTATCTTATGGTTTACCCTTATGTATAACGTCCCGATACCAATTCTACAAATGTATGGAATCTAAACGAGGCTTCACATTGATCGAGCTCCTCGTCGTATGCGGCATCATGGTCGTCGTGGGCGGAATCATTTTTGCCAGCAACAGTAAATTCGGCGGCCAGGTCCTCTTGCAAAATCTCGCCTACGACGTGGCGCTTTCCATGCGACAGGCACAAGTGTATGGCATTTCGGTGCAGCGCTTCGGCAGTGGCCTTACCTCTTTCAGCTACGGTTATGGCATGCATTTCGATACCGATACGCCAACCTCCTACAATTTGCTTGCTGATGTGGATGGAGACGGTATCTACGATGCCGGTGAAGATGTGCCACCCTCGCCCTATTCCATCGGTCGCGGCTACTCTATTTTCAAGCTTTGTGCTCCTGCTGGAGTCCTGCTATCGGACTGCACGGCAACAGGCTCCTCTTTACAAGTACCCAAACTCGACATCGTGTTCATCCGGCCAGAACCAGATGCGTGGATCTCTGCGAGCAGCGTCTCCTGCACGCCGAGGAGTACCGGAGCGTGCCAACCCTCTGCGCGGATCGTCCTGCAGTCGCCGCGTGGCGATACCATGTCAATCTCCGTGTTCGCAAATGGTCAAATTGCGGTTGATCAAGTCTCGTCTATTGTGCCATGAAAACTAGCCAAAAAGGGTTTACATTGGTCGAAATGATCGTCGCGATCGCGCTCTTTGCAGTCGTTATGCTTGTTGCGGTCGGTGCGCTCCTTTCTCTCACCGGAGCCCACCGGAAAGCGCAAGCGCTCCAAACGGTCATGAACAACCTCAACATTTCGCTCGACGGTATGGTGCGAAATATCCGTATGGGCACAGAGTACAATTGCGTCGGCGGCACGAGTACGGGCCTCAATACGGCAAATTGCCCGTCTTCTCCGGGAGGCAAGGTCTTTACCTTTACCTGCAATCCGCAGACTTCAGCATGCATTGCTTCGGGCAACAGGTGGTCATATGCGTTCGACGATGGATCGTCGAGCAATCGCTGCGTCGCGGTCGGAAAGACCGCCATATGCAAATCTACCAATGGCACAAATTGGACCGCCATCACCGGCCCGGAAGTAGCGATTGATAGCATGACATTCTACGTCGTTGGCACGCAGCCGGGCTTTATTGATCTGGCACAGCCCAAAGTCCTCATTGTGCTAAAAGGCACGGCGGGCGCATCGAGCGCGAAAACGAAAACCATCTTCCACATCGAGGCAATGGCCGTGCAGCGCGAGCTGGATTTGGCACAATGAGTATGGCAATACGAGCTACGAGCGGCGAGGTACGAGGTGCGAGAAGAAAATACTCCGAGCGTTTTTTGCGTGCCCTCGAACCTCGAACCTCGAACCTCGAACCTGGATTTACGTTGATCGAAACCATGGTTGCGATCTCGCTTCTCACGGTAGCGATCGTGGCCCCGATGCTGCTCACCGTGCAGAGCTTGAAATCGGCTTACTATGCGCGTGATCAAATCACCGCCTCCTACCTGGCGCAAGAGGCGATCGAGGTGGTCCACGCCACCCGCGACGCCAACATTCTCAAGATCGCACAGGGGCAGTCTGTAGGTATTTTTGACGGTATACCCTCGATTTCTGGGCTGCCATTCACCGTGGACGCGCCCGGCGATACAATGACACTCTGTAGCGGTGCGTGCGCGCCACTAAAAACAGATCCCACCGACACCCTCTACGGCCACAATGCAGCTTGGACAAAGAACACGGTTTTTACGCGCACGGTGACCGCATGTTATCTACAACCAAGCCCATCAACAGATTGCAATGGCACGCTTTCTGATGAAATTCGTGTTTCCGTAACGGTGTCATGGCAGACGGGCACCTACCAGCAGCGTACGATCAGCATTTCCGCAAATCTCTACCCCTGGGTAATAAGCGGAAGTGGAACATGATATGAAAAAGCCATCAGCCATCAGCCATCAGCCATCAGCCGGAAAAATCCGCAAAGCATTTGTGCTACAAGCTACAAGCTACAAACTGCAGGCTGGACAAAAGGGTTTTACCCTTTTACTGGCCGCCCTTATCTCCTCGATCGTACTTGCGCTCGGTGCTGCGGTATTTTCGATCGCCCAAAAAGAGCTTGCGCTTTCGTCCCTTGGGCGCAATTCCCAATTTGCATTTTATGCGGCGGACACGGGGGCAGAGTGTGCGCTCTTTTGGGACTTTCGATCCGACATCCATCCCAACACATTCGCAACGTCTTCCTATTCGTCCCAGTCATCTGTAGTTTCATGCGCCCAGAATAATCCTAGTCCTACCGTGACGGTGATCGCGTCCTCGCTTACCGCAGCGACGTCCACGTTTGACCTGACACTTACGCAGATCGATCCCCCCAAGGTCTACTGCGCAAAAGTGACGGTTGCAAAATCGAGGACCACCGAAGGGGGAGGGATCATCCGTATCACCAACACCATTCACTCCGACGGATATTCGACCGCCTGCAACACGATCTTGACGGACCCGCAGGCTCTGCAGCGTTCGGTCGAGTTGCATTACTAGGAACAGCTTTCAGCTGTCAGGTTTCAGCTGTCAGGAGGTGCGAGATTGCTCTTCCCTGAAAGCTGGCAGCTGAAAGCTGAAAGCTATAAACTACAGCAATGATTCCGAAAGAGGTGCAGGATCGCTATACGAAATTGAAGGCATCTATCAACAACTACCGTCGTCTCTACCACGTCTACGACCGAGAGGAGATTTCTGCGGAGGCACTCGATTCACTCAAACACGAACTCACAGCGCTTGAGGCACGGTATCCTGCTTTGATAACGCCGGATTCACCCACGCAGCGCGTGGCAGGGGAGCCGCTACCGGGCTTCAAAAAAGTGCGGCATAAAGTACCGCAGTGGTCTCTCAACGACGCTTTTTCACCAGAAGATATACGCGAGTGGGATGCTCGCGTTAAGAAGCAGCTTGCACTGCGAGGCCTGCGCCAAGCCAAGCCGACCTATTTGTGCGAGCTTAAGATAGATGGCCTAAAAATCGTTCTGACATACGAAAAAGGGCTACTGGTAACGGCCGCGACGCGCGGCGACGGTATCGTGGGAGAAGACGTAACGCATAACGTGCGTACCATCGAGCCAGTACCGCTTGCTCTTTCGCGCCCCGTAGACGTCATTGTCGAAGGCGAGGTATGGATGAGCTCGAAGAATTTGGCAAAATTAAATGCCCTTCGACAGGCTCAGGGCGAAGCAAGCTTCGCCAATCCGCGTAATGTTGCCGCCGGTACTATCCGCCAACTCGACCCAAAAGTGACAGCTGCACGTAAGCTCGACACGTTTATCTACGAACTTGCCACGACCTCCGAGAATTTTCCCATTGATCAAGTGGGCGAGCTCGAATACTTGCAAGAGCTCGGATTCAAGGTCAATCCGCATTTCGCGCTTGCACGCTCGACAAATGAGATCGTGCAATATTGGGAGACGTGGAAGAAAAAGAGCCGTAAACAAGGGTATTGGATCGACGGCGCGGTCATCAAGGTAAATGAGCGCACATATGAAGAAGTGTTAGGCTACACCGGCAAGGCGCCGCGCTTCGCGATCGCATTCAAATTCCCGGCCGAACAGGTGACGACGATAGTGGAGGATATCATGTTCCAAATAGGGCGCACGGGGGTAATCACGCCCGTGGCGCACCTCTCGCCTGTCTCTGTCGCGGGCACGACGGTGTCGCGTGCGACCTTGCATAACGAAGACGAGATCAAAAGACTCGATGTACGCATTGGAGACACGGTCGTCCTCCAAAAAGCGGGCGATGTGATCCCCGATATTGTTAAGGTGCTACCGGAACTTAGGTCGAAGGGGAGCAAAGCGTTCAAATGGCCGAAGACAATTCTCGAATGCGGCGGCGATGGGCGCATTGAGCGTATTCCCGGCGAATCTGCATGGCGGTGTGTGGATAAAAACTCTTTCGCCATTTTGCGCCGAAAGTTCTACATGTTTTGCGGCAAGGGCGCGCTGGATATTGAGGGACTGGGCAAGAAGACGGTCGATCTGCTCCTCGGAAAAGGTCTGATCGTAAATTTCGACGACGTCTTCTCACTTGCGGAAGGCGATCTCTTGGGGTTGGAGGGCTTCGCCGAAGTATCAGCAAAAAAACTCATAGCCACCATTCGTGATCATCGCACTGTGGAGTTTGCAAAACTTTTGACTGGGCTCTCACTACCTCATGTGGGCGAAGAGACTGCCATCTTGCTCGCGGAGCATTTCAAAACATTGGCTGACCTTGCGAAGGCGCATGAGGAGCATTTGGTCGCGATCGAAGGTATTGGACCTATCGTCGCACCAGCGATCGTGGAGTGGTTTAAAGAAAGGGAGAATAAGAAGCTCGTCACACGCTTACAAAAAACCCTCACCATCAAAAATCCACTCTATCATTCCGCCCTTCGACAAGCTCAGGGTAAACTCTCTGGTCAAATTTTTGTTATTACCGGCACGCTTCAGGCGATGAGCCGCGACGAAGCAAAGGCCAAGATTCGCCAGCTAGGCGGCAGCGTCTCGAGCGCAGTTTCCAACAAGACCAAATACGTAGTCGCAGGCAAAAACCCTGGCTCCAAGCTGGGCGACGCCCAGAAGTTCGGTACCCCCGTTCTTACAGAAAAAGATTTCCACAAATTACTAAAAATCTGACCTACACTTAACCTACGCTACGGCGTACATTAAGTGTATGGTGAAAACGTGTGTTTTTAAGCAGGAACACCATGGGGTATAGTGTGGTTATGGGTGAACCGAACGTGGATGTGAGGGCGCTCGCAGCGCTGGCGCGCATTGAGGTGGGGGATGCGGAGTTGGAGACATTGGAGCGGGAAATTCCGGATATTTTGAAATTCGTTGAGACAATACAAGCCGCTTCCGTACACCCTCCGACCCCTTCGACAAACTCAGGGCAGGCAGGCTCAGGATTACACAATGTCATGCGAGATGACGGTGAGCCGCATGAGAGCGGTATATACACTGAAAAACTACTCGCACAAGCGCCAGCAAAGAGGGATGGACGCTTAGTGGTCAAGCAGGTCATTTCTCGGAAAAGGTGAGTATGGTAGAATGGTGCCTATGATGACGAAGACTTTGGCAGAAGCCGTGAAGCAAGTGAAAGAACTTCCGGATGAAACACAAGATCGGTTCGCTTTCGATATCATCGATCGGGTTGCGGCTTGGCATGAGGTCCGTGAGAAAATAGCGCAAGGTATTCGTGAACTTGATGCTGGACTTGGACGTCCGTTGAGTAAAAAAGATCTTCTTGCGATGTTGCGCAAGCGGCATGGCAAGAAAAACTAAAATAGTCATTTCGTGGTCGCCATCGGCCGTCAATGACTTGTTGGAAATACACGATTATCTGCGCAGCGAGTACTCGCCAGATTTTGCCGAATCTTCCGTTGTGCGCATACGAGCTGTCGGTGCGGGACTCGCAGCACACCCGCGTTTGTGGCGCGAGCGCCCTGAAATCGTAGGTCAGGTTCGGCTCGCGCCTGTGCGTCGCTATTTCATTTGTTATACAGTACTGTCGCGTGGCGTTGAGATTTTGAGAATTATCCACAACAAACGAGATATTGTTGGGCTATTTGCTGCTCAAGAAAACCGCCTATGAACCTTGCCACACTCACCATAGCTGAAGCGCGTCGCGCGCTGGATGCCAAAGAGTATTCCGCGCTCGAATTGACGGACGCGTATTTGAAAAACATCGCAGCGCGTGACGGTGAAATCCATGCCTATCTTGAGGTGTGGGAAAAATCGGCGCGTGAAGAGGCGAAGCGGGCAGATGAAATGATAGAGCGCAGCGAGTCGAAGTCGCTCACGGGCATTCCGCTTGCGATCAAAGACAACATTTTGATCGAGGGCCGCACCGCAAGCGCGGCATCAAAAATGCTCGAGAACTACCGCGCCACGTATGATGCAACGGTGATAAAAAAACTAAAAGCCCAAGGAGCTGTTTTTCTCGGCCGTACCAACATGGATGAATTCGCAATGGGAAGCTCTACCGAAAATTCTGCATTCGGTCCGACCAAAAATCCGCGCGACACCTCGCGCGTGCCGGGTGGCTCATCCGGCGGTTCCGCCGCAGCTGTTGCTGCGGATATGGCGCTTGCTGCATTGGGAAGCGACACAGGTGGCTCAATACGCCAGCCGGCAGCTCTGACTGGCGTTGTGGGTTTCAAGCCGACACATGGATCTGTTTCTCGCTTTGGTTTGATTGCTTTCGCATCATCTCTCGACCAAATCGGACCACTAACCAAAACAGTTGGCGATGCGAAAATGTTGTTTGATGCTATCCGTGGCCATGATGAGAATGACTCGACGACGTTGCCGGAGAGTTCGGAGAAAACAAAAAAGCCGCACGTCATCGGCGTACCGCGCGATTTCTTGAAAGAAGGAACGGAGCCCGACATACTCATGCGGTTTGAAGAAATGCTCTCGAAGCTCAAAAAGCAGGGATACGAGATCCGCGACATAAAAATGCCAAATCTTTCCTATGCGCTTGCGGTGTACTACATCATTGCTCCCGCCGAAGCCTCGACGAATCTCGCGCGTTTCGATGGCGTCCGCTACGGGCTCTCGGTGCCCGCAGATTCTATCCAAGAGGCATATTCAAAGACTCGAGGCGCGGGATTCGGCATGGAAGTCCGTCGCCGAATCTTGATCGGCACGTTCGTACTCTCTTCCGGCTACGCGGACGCCTACTACCGTCGCGCTCGCGCGGTGCAAAATTCAATTCGCCAAGAATTCATTCGCACTTTCGAAGGAGTTGACGCTATCGCGACGCCGACGACACCCGCACCGGCTTTCAAATTCGGCGCCAAATCCGATCCACTCGCGATGTATGCGGAAGATATTTTCTCCACACCAGCCAACATTGCTGGCGTGCCAGCTATTTCGGTACCAATGGGCACAGTAGAACGAGAGGGTACGGATCTTCCCGTGGGATTCCAGATCATTGCCCCCCATCGCAGGGAGGAAACGTTGTTCAAGATTGGGGCAGACGTGGAACGGGTTATACTTTGGACATGAGTCCTGACCCCACGCTCGGAAGTGGTTTCCAATGGGTGTTTCAATTTTTGGGCCAGGTTGCATTCCAGTGGATACCCGCGACCATCATCACGCTCAAGGAATCGGGCACACCGGGAGGTGCTTCCTTCGCTTCGCCACCGATAGGAGCTTCGCCCGCAAGCACACATGAAGTTGTTGATTTTCTGCAAACCGCTTCGGTCCCTGCCGCCTACAATGCGCTCGTCTACAATTGGGGCGTCTTCGTCGCGCTCTCGCTCTTCCTGTGCCTCCTCCTTGCCGCTCTCGTGATCTACTGTGTGATTCGGATATTTCAGATACGACATCATGAGCAACTCAAATTCGAAGCGGCGTCGGAAACGGTCGCAGCGCGCGACGTGCCGCGCTCGCAACTGCGCTGGAACCGCATCATGGAAGAAGTGGGTTCGGGTGTAGAACACAATCTGCGACTTGCTATCCTCGAAGCGGATATCATGCTGAATGAACTTTTGGACGTGCTCGGCTACCGGGGAGAAACCATTGCAGACAAAATGCGTCAGGTAGATCGGGCGAATTTCAATACTATTGATATCGCGTGGGAAGCGCACCGGGCGAGAAACACGATCGCGCACCAAGGCACCACCACCCCGATCACACAGCGCGAGGCGAGTCGCATCATCGGCCTGTATCGCCAAATTTTCCGCGAATTCAAATTTATCGAGTAAGATCAAAAATTGTGGCGCGTAGCCTTGCATGCTACACTCCCTGAAGCGGGGTGGAGCAGAAGTAGCTCGCGAGGCTCGAATAGGGCTCGCATGCGAGTAACCGCATGCGGATTTCCTGTCAAAGTCGGTGAAACCTTTCACGCAAAAATGAATGGCAATACCGAGCCAAGCCCTGTCAATCTGACGGGGAAGGTGTAGAGACTAGACGGCAGGTTCCCGACTGCGCGAAGCGCAGGGGAAAAGGTATAGTCCAGACCACAAATCCAACTTCAAAAGGTTGAGAGCGATGAAAGTCGTAGTGGCAAGCATAACCTCGAGGTCGCGGGTGCAATTCCCGCCCCCGCAACAAGTGAGGAAGGGAAGTTTACCAACGACTCTTCACGTTTTTAGCAAGAGAATCAAAGGTTTTTTGGAGACGCGCTTTTTGCGGCCATTTCTTGTTGCTGTGTCGCTAGCCACTGATTGACAACAGGTTGCCCAAAATCTTCGTTTAGCATCCTTTTTGGGTTCAACATATCTATTGCCGTGCGCAGCGTTGAGGGTGCCACGTGGGCGTACCGCATCGTAGTCGCGATGGTAGAGTGCCCGAGCAACATCTGCACAACAGGCAGCGGCGCTCCTCTCATTGCAAGGTGCGAGGCGAAGGTATGTCGAAGCTTGTGCCAAGTAATCCTGCGCAAGTCAGCCTTCTTGCAAACGTCTGTAAGCCGGCGGATTAAGCGTTTGTGATCGAAGGGCTGCTTGTCTACGTCCAAAAATACATAGCCCGTGCTTTTCTTTCGCTTGTAGAGTATTTCGTACACGTCTATGTCGATCGGGATGTGGCGTTCTCGGTTGCTTTTCGGTGATCCAAGTGCCTTTTTGTAATCACAGCGTGAATGCCGTACCGTTATGCTTTGATTCTGCCAGTCAATGGATGACCACTGTAGCCCCTTGAGCTCCCCCTGCCGCATCCCCGTGCGCAGAGCCGTTAGAATCATCTCGTACACGACGCCTTCCGCGTGAGACAGCAATAGCTCGCACTCTTCGGGCGAAAAGTAATCCGTTTGCGATGGAGGACACTTCAGCCACTTGATCTTCGGCGGTGTCGTTTCGAGCCCCAGCCATTCGTGTGCCGTATTGAGGCATTTGCTGAGTACAGTCAAGCGATTATTTATGGTTTTAGGCGTAATACCTTCTCTGATTAGCTGCGCTTTGTATTGCTCGATGTGGTAGGTGGTGATCTGCCCAACAGGTATCTTGCCGAAGAAGGGAACGAGGGTAGCGCCTAGAATGTATTTTTTAGTCCGTTGCTCCGAATACTTATTGTTGGACACGACGTACTCATCGAACCACTTCCATGCGAACTGCGCGAAAAGCTGCTCTTGCTCTGTTGCCTGTCCCCCTCGATTTATCGGCTCTCCTCGCGCTATTTTTTGTCGCAAGGTAGCTTCGTACGCCAATGCACCTGTTCGAGAGTTTTCGGGGCTTCGTTTCCGGTAGCGTGTGTAGTTGAACATGAAGTCCACCCACCATGTGTTTTTTATTTTTCGTACTGCCATATCATCTATTTATTCGATTGATTCCACCCGCCGTTTTGCCAAATAAGCAACGACGTCGCTTTTGGCAAACCGCACGCTGCCACCCACCTTGTGAAAGGGGAGGCGTCGCCTTTGTTGTAGGCGTCGAACTCCCGTAGCGGAAATTCTAAGAATCTCCGCCACTTCAGTGATGGTTAGCAGCTCAATTGCTGAGCTGGAATTAACCGACATATTTGTCAAAGAGCAGTACAGGGTCGGCGAATGTAATCGCCGACGAACAATACAACCCTATCATTAACCCGACCTTTGAACCAAGGTTCTTTGCTGCATCGCTGAGGAGCACCTCGAACTCCTCAAAAGAAATCATGTAGTCATGAGGGCTGAATTTAATTAGTAAATATGATTATTGTTATCGCTGCCTTTTCTCTTTACTCGCAGGGGCTTTTAGATATTCGACGAAGAACAAATTCCATGTTTTTCCTGAACTTGCTCGCCGCACTTTTAATTTTTTCCACGTGCGGTCTGCTATTCGAATCGTCCTATTGGGATAATGTATATTCCGCATAGATTGAAGATTAATCTGGTAATCGCTGAACTGGCGCAATGGCGTTTGCCATGTCTTAACCCCCACTATCCAGCCGTTTCCTTGTGTCTTGATGCCGTCGGGTTGTTTTTGTGCTGTGGTGTTTCTGGTGGTCGTTGTGGTTGGAGTTCTGGTGGAAGCAGGTGATTTTTTTGGAAAATTTTTTCATTTCTCAAAGAGCTTTTTTGTGAAATGTTTGACGATTTTACTTTCGTCATCAATCCACTGAGGTATCCGTGTGGCATACATTCCCTCCGCTATTTAAAGTCCGCGGAGTCTCCTGTATGGGGAGCGGGGGTGGACTAAAATTATTCTAGCGCCTTATTCCGACAAAACCTGCGGAAAAAGAGACGCTGTATTTGCAGAGTTATTAAAAAACATAGTGCGACATAATAAGCTATATCGCGTCATGTCTGAAAAATAAAAAGTTATCAACAGGTCATTGCGCGGAATATTCGCTTTCGTAGCCGATTTCAGAATAAATACTGTTCACGGCCGCTTCGAGCCTGCTGCGACAATCTGCGTCGCGCAGACACACCATCGCTTCATCGCGTGCACTAGAATTTATTGTGTTTTGTTTTAGGAACCAAAAAACAACGGTGACCGAAACAATAAAAAAACGACAATGCCGCATAAGATATGTACCCGATATTTTTTCACTTCTATCATTCGGTAAAGAGGAGCCTCGCAACAATCGAAAGGAGTATGCCGCCAAGAATGTAACTCAACGCTGCTGACCATTCACCTCCTATAACAGACAAAATACCCAGAATCCATAGCCAGAACACAGCGATACCAACCGCGAATTTAAACAGAATAAATAAACCCCCAAGTAGAAATAATAATATCTCCGCCATGGCGGAATTTGTTGTCTGCTGAGTGGACATATCCTGCGTATCCGTCATTTTTTCATTGTCCTCAGGTTTTTTGCCCGCTGGTTTCTCTACAAGCCTCCAGCCTTTTTGACTCAGATGTTCATTGACTTCTTCAAGAGACGCACCCTCGTCTATACGCTCCAGTAGTTGTTCGTGAGATAAATCATCAGGTAGTTTTTTATAAATCCGCAGACCCTTTTCACCAAAATGTGAATTTAGCCCTTCCAGGGTATGGGGCAAAAGCTTCCCATCGCGCTTCAGCTCCGCGGACGCATCCGCGAACAGTCGTCTCTCTGCTTCCACTGATGAGGTCGGGATGTTGCGGTGAAAGGTTACTTGAATTACGTCCGATGGCTTCTTCTTCTCACGTCTCATACATTTGTACTAGCGTTGAAAACCGTCGAAAAAACTCCACGCTTAGTCGGCGGCTCTCCGTATTCATTGCTCGCTGTCATCCCTGGTTTAATCGCAAGGTAAAAAAAGACGGCAACATTCACCAAAGGAATAATTGCCAGTAAAATCTTCCATCCGCTGTGTCCTATGTCGTGGAATCTGCGCACGCTGAGCGATACTTCGACGATAAATAAGCAAAGCAATGCAACTAAGCCAAGAGGAGCTACAAGAGTAAGAGCGACTGACGGGGCGTCTTCCAGAATGGAAAGTAAGACGTTTTGTACCACCCCGACGACCACAAAAGCCGCGACTATTAGAGATAGTCCTATAAACCACTGTGCTCGGTTAATTCTTCCGCGAAACAATCTTTGTATTTTTCCCATAACCCCAATAAATAAAACTGGTAATTCCAGTGGGGGTGAGAAACACAAAGCCCGCCACTAGGAGAGCCGAAGCTCCTATAAGGGTTTCCCCCTATAACGCGATGAACGCCCTACTGACGGGTTGTCTATGTTCATCGCGATTCCTACGACCGTGCCACCGTTGCCGATGGTTTAGGTCGCCGCTCTTCCGAGCCGATATTCAGTTGTGCACAAATTGTATGCTCGGTAGCTCTTTGTGTCCATCGAGGAGACTTTTGATGCCCTCGACGGAAAGGAGTACAGTGGGCAAGTGGCAGCACCTGCACCAAAAGACACGGAAGACGTGAGTCAGAAGCTCACGAGCGAGTATCGTGAGAAATATGAGCTATACGCCGAATTTGCCGCTAAAACAGCTTCGATTCTCGAACAAGTCTTGAAGGATGAGGAGTATAGATACCAAGTCGTTACTCATCGCGCAAAAAAACCGAATTCCGCGAGCGCACGCTTCGCGGAGAAGAAATGCCAGAAGCTCGACGACCTGAAAGACCTTGCGGGAAGCAGGGTCATTTTTTATCTAGAGAGCGACGTAAAGAAATTCGTCGGAAAGTTGTATGAAATATTCGGTGAAGCGAACATCGTAGACCACGAGGACAAGATAAGCACCGACGGCTACAACGCCGTGCACATCGTGATACGCCTTGGCGACGATAGGTTAGTGCACCCCGAATACAAGCGGTATCAGGGACTCCAATGCGAGGTTCAGCTTACGACCGTTCTCCATCACGCGTGGTCGGAAATGGAGCACGACATCGTGTATAAGCCCCAGAAAGAGCTTTCCGCGTTCGATGCGCGCGCTTTTGAAGCCATTCAGGAAATGTTCAAGAAAACGATGAAGGAGCACATCCAGCCAGCAGTCCGCGACTTGGAACACATCGTCAGGGAGCACGAAAAGCTGAAGCAGGGGCGGGGCGTATTCGACGCAGGGTTCCTGAAGCAAATCGAAGACGCAGCGACCCTGAACGACATGCACCAGTACCTGAAGGTGCTGCTGGAGTACGCGCGCGAATTTGGGAACAAAGCGCCGAAGGAACTTCCTCTCACAGACTTGCTCAGGAATGTTCTGACGAAGGCCAAGCAGATGAAGGTAACGCCTGTAAAGACTGTATTTGGGCATCTACGCGGTACAAGCTATAGGGACATCGCTCTAATCGTCTTGGAGATACTTGATGTTCTCCGTTACTGGGGCATTGATAAGGTATGCGCGATTTCCTTTGAGTTATTGAAGGAAGCTAAAGACGCGTCAATCACCAAGAAGGCATCTGAAGTGCTGACCAATATTTCTAAATTCAACCTGCAGATTTTACGTGTTGGTCGGTATCACCCTCAAACCGAGGTGATGAAATTCTTGAAGTCGTCGGGTGCTCTTGGCGAGGCGAAGACAGTGGGGGCAGTCGCCAATATGCTCAAAGAGGTGCTCACCCTGTCATTTCACGCTACCGAATGGGGCTATAACGAAACAAAAAAAGCTCAAGAGATGACGATGACGCCCACGTCACTGAATCCAACCCCCACGCTGAGAAAACTACGCAAAGATGCCATAGCCATGCTGAAGACTTTGTTCGTGGCGTCAAAAAAATTGGACGATAAAAGAGCCGTCATTCACGCGCTACAAGAAGGGACGCAATGGCCTGAACATGGCGTCACTGAAAAAGTCGAGGACATGGAGAAAATGCTTCGACGTGACATAGATGACGTCGTATCTTTCTATGCTTCGGTCATAGAAAAAGAAGAAAACGAGACAGTACAAGAGATTGAAGAGCATCTCGTGTATATAGAGCGCGGCGCAAATAGAAAGAGTGCGAAAAGTGCCAAGGTCTTGAAATCTATTTTTGAAATGCCCGATTACCACATATTCAAAGTATTTGTCGGCCATGACGTCCGTTTCTTTCCAGATTTCGATTTTGATAAAGCGGCAACATATCGTAACGAAAAAATCAAAGAATATATAGCTGATATTACCGAGACTACACTGCCACGATGGAAGAAGACGTTACGGATGGTCACAAAAAATCATCATCAATCTCAAGGAGACAACTACACATACTTCCACAGCTTTTTATTACAGCTCGCACAACAGAAACCGAAACTCGCGAAGTCATTGCTGAACGAGCCATATCTAAAGGCGTTCATACTCAACCTTGTCGCAGGAATTTGGAAAGCAGACAAAGCACAGGCGAAGAGGCTTCTGAGACAGTGGATTCATAGAGGCGAAAACTTATCTGTCTGTGCAGCCGTATTCGACTACGTAGAAGAAATAGATAACGCGCTTTTGCTGGAAATCGCGCACAAAGCGAAAAGCAAAAAAGATGAAAATGCATTGACATCGCTCACCTCATCAATAGCGAGAAACTACACTGGTCAGCCACTCTTGAAAAAGACATTTCTTGACGTAGTCAGTAGCCTTACAAAAATTGGCAGCACTTTCTGGGTGCGCAGGGTCTGGTTTAGGAAAGATATGGTGACAAAAGACCTCTCAGAAAAAGAAGTGCGTATTATTTTCGAGAACTTACTTCCTGCAGAACATTTTGGCTACGAACTGGAAACACTTTTTGAACCGATAGTGGAGAAGCACCCAGAGGCATTCATAGATTTTCTCCTAAAAAGAGTGCAGTTTCAGATGAAGCTCAAAAGTAAGAATCGGCTGTCGCGTTATGACGCAATTCCACATGACTTCGATAAGCTCGGCAATACAATGCGCGATAAAGCGGCAATTATCATTCCGCTGATTCTCCGTTGGTACTCACTTGGGACACCAAAAAAAGACCAGTGGCTATACCGATGGGAAGCAAGTCATCTTTTGAAGGAAGTTTTTCCTGGTAATCCCTTACTAGAAGAAGAGCTTTTGAAAATGTTGAAGCGTGGAGGAAAGGATGGGCGTGCCATCATTGATGAATTTATCTCTCGCTTTGAGGGAGAGGAGTTCCTCTGGAGGCTTGTAGAAGAAGCCGTGAATACTTACAAAGAAGCCTCTGACTACAAACAAATAAAGGGACATTTGTTTGGGTATTTATCACAAACAGGTGTTGTCTCTGGAGAGTATGGGTTTGCTGAAGCCCACACAAATAAGAAGAACGCACTTGCCGCACTAAAGAATACGCAGAACGCGCACTTTCTAGCGTTTCTGAATGAATACGAGGACTATCTTGAAAAGAGAATCGTAGCTGAAACAAAATCAGCGGATGACGAGATTGACCGACGAAGAAAGGAATTTGGAAAATAGTTTGACTGAGAAATTTCTCAACTTGGTGAGGGTTACCCTCGAAAAAATAAAAAGTTCGTTTTCCAAGCACCCACCACCCTAATTCTCGAACTAGAAGTAGGTATAGGGCTAAAGCTTAGACATGTCGCGTCATGTCATGTCTAGGTATGCCTTAGTATGTAGTTATACAGTATTACGGATCTAGTACGGACTTGTATAGTACGTATCCATAACAAAGCTATTACAAACCAGAGCTAGGCTTAATTCCAGTCCTAAAGCTGGAAGAGGAGAGCAGCAAAAAACACCGCTTGGCGGTTTTTTGAGGCACGATTTATCACTTTTCCTGTACTGCTCTTCGTTGGTAATTTTCCGCGATTGACAGCGGGTTGCCCAAAAAGTGATAAAAGGTGATTAATGTTGATTGCTGTTGAGTACGATTGAGAATCTATCTTTTTTCGATAATGTTTTTGTTCTTAGCGATTAATTGTTGTTTGTAGCTCTCGATTGCCAGCCGCGCCAAACCTCTCAACGTGGTTGCAATTCCCGCCCCCGCAACACGGCTGTGAGGCCGGAGACAGTACCGGTCCCCGTCAAAAATCGGTACGGTACCGCCGCCCCTCCTCATCCATAATATCCCTCAAAACCACATCTCGGAAAATCGAGAGGTGAGTGTTTTCAACGTATTTCCAGTGCAATTCCGATTCCCTGGGTGTCGGCGCTTTTTGTGTTGTAGTGAAAGTAAAAATGACCACTTTTTGAGGGAGGGCGCGGGAATTGCACTGACTACAATGTGCCACTTTCATTAAGCGGGCTAGGAGTTTAAAATGTCGCAATGACTCAAGCTGAAGCGCTCGTAATATTGAAAACTGGAGCGAATGTATTTCTTACCGGCGAACCTGGGAGCGGGAAGACACATACGGTCAATGCGTACGTTGCACATCTTAGGTCGTGTGGGATCGAACCCGCGATCACGGCTTCCACCGGCATCGCGGCAACGCACATCGGCGGATACACGATCCATTCATGGAGTGGCATCGGCGTGCGGCGCGATCTCACGAAGTACGATCTCGACCGAATCGGCCAGAACAGAAACGTGGTCCGACGTGTGGCCAACGCGCGGATCCTAATCATCGACGAAGTGTCGATGCTCTCGGCGCGTACACTGTCTATGGTCGATGTTGTGTGCCGCGAAATCCGTCGCAATCAACAACCGTTCGGCGGGTTACAGATCGTTCTGGTCGGCGACTTCTTCCAGTTGCCGCCCATACAACGCCGTGAAGAGCGCGAGGATGAACAAGAATCGTTTGCCAAGGAGGTTGCGCGTGAGGAATTTGCCTTTGCCGCTGCCGTTTGGGACACGCTCAATCCGACTGTCTGCTATCTTTCGGAACAGCATCGACAAGAAGACGCCGCATTTCTCGAATTTCTCTCGGCTCTCCGTAGCGCGAGTATTGTTGAGTCGCACCGGATGCTTCTGCGTACGCGATACTCGTCGAACCCGAAAGACGGAATCACGCAGCTTTACTCCCATAATGCTGACGTCAATGCGATCAACAGTGCGGAATTAGAGAAGCTAGACGGCGAAGTGAAGAAATTCGAGATGGAAGGTCGCGGGCCGGAAAAACTCGTGGCGAGCCTGAAACGCGGCTGTCTTTCTCCAGATGTACTTTCGCTCAAGCTCGGCGCATGCATCATGTTCACGAAGAACGACGTTACGACGCATCGATATGTAAATGGCACGCTTGGCAGTGTTGTCGGATTCTCCGGGGAGAACGGATATCCGGTAGTAAAAACGAATGCAGGGAGAGCGATTTGCGCCGAGCCGGACGAATGGCGTATCGAGGACGGTGGACGTGTCTTGGCCCGCATCGTACAGGTGCCGCTGCGGCTCGCGTGGGCGATGACGGTGCACAAGAGCCAAGGGATGTCGCTCGACGCGGCGCACATGGATCTCTCCAACACGTTTGAATACGGACAAGGTTACGTCGCGCTCTCGCGTGTACGAACGCTCGCGGGACTTTCACTCGCGGGCTTGAATGCGCGTGCGCTCGAAGTGCATCCTGAGATTCTCGCGAAGGATACGGCGTTCCGCACTCAATCGCAAAAATCGGGAGAAAAATTTGCTGCAATGTCAAAGCAAGAGCTGGAAATCATGCATGCAAATTTCGTCCGTGCTTGCGGCGGGAAAGCCGGGGCGGTACCAAAGAAGAAAGAAGCGCGCATTCCCACACTCGAAGCAACGTTCGCCCTTTTCAAAAGTGGAAAATCGATTCGTGAAATAGCGCAGACGCGTGGTCTTGTTGAGACAACAATCTCTTCGCATGTCTTCGACCTCTTCTCAAAAGGTCGTATTGGCCGTTCAGATATCGAGCCGCTCGTTCCGCCCACACTCAAACAAGCGCTGCCCGCTATCCATACTGTATTCCAAGAACTCGGCCTCGATCGGCTCACGCCTGTTTTCGAGAGATTTGGTGGCGCCTATTCCTATGACGATCTTCGTATGGCGCGGATGTTGTTCGAACAGCAATAATAAAGATCGGTATACATTTTCTACTCGGTATGGACAACGATTATTGGACATATGCGCAAAGAAAAAACGGAAAGTATCCTGAGCATACTTCCCGGGGCGGCAAGTGGCTCATATTTGTGGGCAGTCATAATCTATCTAGAATCTGGAGTAAAATTAAAATTGCGGTGGAGGAAGGGAAATTAGGCGGCTTGGCGAAGGTGCCAAGACATAGTTCACGCGCCCAAAGTCCAAGCAGCGGAGTCATCTGTGTATACACCTATGATTGGAAAGACGCCCAGGACGTCAAAAGAATTCGAGAGGAATTGCGTAAGATCGGCATCATCCGCAAAATATCCTACAAGACCGACGAAGACACCGAGCGAGGCATATATCGCGCAAACAGCAGCGAAAAGGTGAGCAAATATTACGAATAGATTTTTTCTATGGCCAAGTTTCTCAAAATACGTAAGCATTTTGAAATCCTCTCTCCTGACGCGCGAGCGGCGCTTCTTAAGGATCTTTACAATTTTTCAAAAGATACGCGGCTTTTTCTGGAAGCCCGATTGCTTGGAGGCGACGCCTTGCAGAAATATCTCGATGATATGGAGCGAGAAACGGTTGGTAAAGTGTACAGAAGTGGAATTCCCGGAACTCCGAATGGAAGAGTTATCATCTCGATAATCACACGAGCACGAAAAGCTGGGGCAGGACTTCATACCTTAATGGAGCTTGAACGTTTCGCGTATCGCGGCTTCATAGAGAGCCTGAATGAATTCGGTGGTGGACCTGATAGTTTCGACGATCAATCATGCAATCACCTCGAAGCATATTTACGCCTGTCAAAGAATGCCGGTATTTCGGACGAAGAGAGACTGAAAATATTTACGGATTTGAAGGAATATCTTGAGCACAAGAACAATATGTATACCGATTCAATAGATGCCGTATTTGAGGAGGAGACAGGACTGAAAGTGTCGCGATAATGAGACCATCTTATATTGTATTCATGTTTGGATCGTGAAGGCGCTCTTGCGATAATATGTCACCCGTTTCTTCCAGAGTTTTTCGAGGATTGGAACATTCGCATCCCGATAATCGTAGACTTTTTTGGGGCCACCTTCGCGCTTGATGCGTCCGATGTATTGCGCGAGCTTGCCGTGGAAGGAAACGGGGAATGCGAGAAAGAGGACCTCAAGATCGGCAATATCAGCACCCTCGCCTAGAATTTGCCCTGTGGCGATCAGGATACGGAACCCCCCGCCTTTGATTTTTTGCAACGCCAAGGCGCGTTGTCGTGATGACAGATCTCCAGAGAACATGATTGTCTCGAAATCGCGCCGAAGATAGGCGCGAAGCATCTCTGCATGTTCTTTGCGCTCCGTGAGGACAAGACATTTCCTGCCCTCACGTGCCTCCCGAGCAATATCTGCTGCAATAAGCGTGTTTCTGTTTGCATCGCTCGAAAGCACTTTGGATATCAGCTGAAAATCGCGGGAAGTCGCGCCGAATGGTGTCGCTATGTCCGTTGTTCGCACGATAACCGCATCATTGCCAGGAGCGCGTTTGGATGTTTGTGGACCAGTATTCTGCATTTCAGCTTTGTCGATCGTATGTACCACCTCTCCGAGGTATGCACCGATTAGTTTTTCGTCATTGTATTTGCGGGACGGGGTCGCCGTGAGCCCGAAGCGGTAGCGTGCAGGAAACTTTGATACCACATCCCGAAACATTCGCGACGGCATGTGATGGCACTCGTCAATGAGCACCGTGCCAAAGCGCGATGCGACAGCATTGATATCTTTCATGCGTGCGAGCGTCTGCACCATAGCGACGGTTATGGGATGCCGCGGGTCTTTTTTTGTCGATCCGACCTGCCCAATTTTCGTTTTCGGAATTCCGAAACCTTGCTCGACTCTTTCCAACCACTGGTCATATATCTGCCTACGATGCGTGAGAATGATCGCAGGCTGACGTTTACGCGAAATGATCTCGAGTCCCATGAACGTTTTCCCCGCGCCAGCCGGAGCAACCAGAATGCCTTGCTCCGCCGCGTCGAAGCTTGCTACAGCCGCCTCTTGGTAGGGCAGCATCGCGTATGAGGAACTGAAGCCGATCGATTCGTGCGTCAGGCGTTCGTCGATAATCCGGTATTTGATAGACCGCTCATCGAGCCACGAGTAGAGATGCCTGAGGAATCCGCGCGGGACGAGAATTGCGTCGTCTGTCTGATCGAGCGTTTTGATGAACTTCTTCTCGCCGTAGGTCGGCAGACCCGCGCGTTCTTTCACGACATAGCCAATATTGAGAATATTGAGCTCTTCACGCAAGAACGAAGCGAGATTGGGCGGCAGGATATTTTTTGGGATTGAAATGGTGCTTTCAAGCGTCAATACTAATGTCGTGTCGAAGCGCGTGCGTTTCGGAGCGGCTTTTTCTTCTCCGGGATAATTCAGATCGCAGAGGTGATCGAGTTGTTCGGTGCTCACTCTCGGTATGTCGTGCAAATACTGCCATTGGTCGGCTATGATATTGAAGTTGTTGTCCGGGTCAATGAAGACAGTGTTGCCATTTTTTCTGGATTCTCCCTGGAGCGGGAGCGCGATGAGGTTGCCCAGGCCTTTACCCGATAGATAGTCCTGATTCGGAAACAGGCGATCAAATCCTTCGTTCTTTTCCAATGGATCAATACAGCCCGCTTCGCGCAGTAGCGAGAGGAAAATGCGACGGCTTTTGGACGCGGGATACGGTGCAGAGAAAAAGCACCAAACATGGGCTCCGTTGCCTGAACGCGACCGCTCCGTCGCCACAGGCAGAGTATATTTCTTGCAGACATCGAGCAATTTTCGGACAGCGTTCTGCCAATTGTCTCCATCGAAATCGGCAACAATGAAATTCGATGTATTGTCCTTGAGAAGTGGGTACGTGCCGAGTGTCGCTGTCCCTATCAGATGTTTCTCAATCCAATCGAGAGTCAGGGGCACATACGATTCTTTATCTTGATCTGTATACACGGGTGCATATCCGCTGACGCCACCACTCCACTTCTCCCATCGTCGAGCAAACACATCCTCGCGGCCCTTGAACAACGACATGAATATATCGACTCGTTCTTCTCGCGAAAACATACTTCAACGCTTCTGATACCGCGTCGCCCTCCCAAGCCCAATGCGTTTGAGAAGTTCCAATTTCACGAGACGCGCAAGCGCCTGTTTGATGGTGGGAAGCGGCATTGCACCGAGAATCAGAGATATTTCTTTGGGCGACAGCGTTGCGCCAGCATCGAAAAGTCGCAAGACAGCGATCTGTTTTTCCGAAAGCGATTGTTCCGGTTCGTTGCGTTCGATCAAATGCCGTGCAGTCTCCGCTTGTGCGAGTAGAGCGCCAAGAAGAAAATTGACCCAAGCGCTGATATCTTCGCGCTCCGTCTTGTGATGCTTCTGCGTCTCGCGAAGTGAAAGATAGTAAGCATCCTTTCGACCCTCTATGATTTCTTCAAGTGATACGTACGGGACGTATGCATAACCCGCCTGCAGAAGAAGCAGATTGGTGAGCGCGCGGCTCAAGCGACCATTTCCATCATGGAATGGATGGATCGCAAGAAACTCGAATATGAAGTTTGCAAGAATCAGAATTGGATGAATCGTCTTTTTCTCAAGTGCATCGGCAGTCCACACCAACACGTCATCCATCTCTTTCTTCACGAGATACGGGGGAGTTGGACGAAACAATACGACCTCTTCGCTCCTTTCATTTCGCGCCACCACAATATTGTCGGATGATTTGTATTTTCCTTTCTGTACCTGATCCTTTGAAGAGAAGTGCAATATGATCTCGTGGAACTGAAGTATCCGTCCCTCTGTCAACTTGAAAGTATCGTAGTGGTCGAAGATTCGGCCAAGCAGATCTGCGTAACCGGCAACCTCTTCCGCGTCCCTGCCTTTTGGTGGCATCGTTTTTAAACCACGTATCAGGCGGGCTACATCATAATCGCTCATCTGCGAACCCTCGATACGCGTCGACGCGCCGGTAGATGTAATAATCACCGATGCCCGCAGTTGTTTGAGAATATGCGGATTCAACTTCGCGCTACCGCGCCAGAGGCCTTTCAGCTCGTCGATGCGGCTGATTTTCTGGAGTATTTCAGGGGTTACTCGTACCCTGTAGTTGAGTCGTGGATTCATATATAGTTAACGTATCTGATTGTATCCGATTACATTCGATTGTCAAGTTTGGAGAGATTCCTTGGCTTAAAGGCATATGTCGTGAGTACAGGACTTGCACCAGTGCAATGCGGGTCCCCGCAACAGAGCTGTGATGCCCGGAACCAGTACCGACACGCCTCAAAGTCGGTACGGTACCGCCAAGCATCCAAACACCAAAAGCCGCGACTTTCGTCGCGGCTTTTGGTGTTTGCGGACTAGCGTTCGATGCTTATCTTTTTCTCAGTGACTACAAGTTTGCCTCGTAGATGCGAGAGCAGTTCTCGCTTCTCTTCCATGCCCCCTTCCTCTAGCAGATACTTGGCATATTTCTTCACGTCCATCGACGCCGCTTTGTCTTTCTCTTTTGATCCGAGCACAGTTTTGCGGAGTTTGTTGTACCGCGCGATTTCTTTCTCGATGAGGTGCCGTGCGCCCAGCTCATCGATGTCGAGTTGGTCAACGATCTCGCACAATTGCGCGATGACGCTTTCTTCGCGCACATATGGATTCTTGCAGTGTCTATCCTTGCCGCCGGTGCAGCCGTAGTAAATGTACCAACGAGTCGTTCCTTCCGTCTTGTTGTACTTCTGCTTCTCGAATCCCGTGATGCCCCCGCCGCATTTGCCACAGACCATCAGCCGCACGAAGGTGAATTCGTGCTCCCGCTTCTTGCGCTTGGTCTCGTCCAGCACCTTCGCCCGCACCGCCTCGAAGAGCTCTCGCGTAATGAGCGGCTCGTGCTTCCCGACGTACCAGTTGCCGCTTCCGCGCGGGTACTCGAAGACGCCGCAATAGAAGGGGTTCTTCAATAGTTCATAGAGCGTGCTGATGTTGAGCGTCTTGTCGTTGCGCGTTCTGAACTTCACCTCATCCCGCAGCCAGTGGTATACCTTCACGCCGCTCCAGCGTTCTTTGCCGATCTTCTCGAATATCATTCGCACCACCGGCGCGCGCAGGGGATCGACCATGTACTCGCACTTGTGGTCGTTGCGCGTGTCGTTTAGATACCCGACGGGCGCGTATCCCGGTAGCATTCCCATCTCCGCTCGCGTCCGCAGCCCGCGCTTCACATTAATGCTCTTGTTGTCGTTCTCAAGCTTCGCTTGGCTACACAAAATCATGAGCAGAAATTTCTCATTCGGATTGTTCGAGAATTTCTGACTGAACGTCTGAATTCCATGGAGCACCCCAGCGTCCATGAGATCGACGACCTTCCCCAAGTCTCCGGCGTTGCGGCTAATGCGATCCGCCGCCCACGTCAGGATGCCGTTGTATTTACCGGCCCGCAGCTCATCAAGCATCTCGTTGAAGACTGGCCGCTGCCCAGTCTCTTTTGCCGAGTGGCTTTCGCGTTTCGTGACGACCACATCGAGGCCGTCTCGCGCCGCCAGCGCCGACATCTCCTTGATCTGCGAATCGATGGAAAGCGCTTGTAATTCGTCTTGCTCGGTCGACTTGCGGGCATAAAGGCAGTAGCGCACCTTAACCGCCTCTTTGGCTTCGGGCCGTAGCCCAAGAGCCCCTGTTGTACCCTCAAAAGCTGCTGTATTCATATCCCTTATTAATTAGCTGCTATACCCACAAGGGATGACGCAACCCCTGCTGTGAGTCCAGAGCGTCCGAATGCCCTCGGAGTTGGTAACTTCTAGTCCTAATAGGGCTATAATTGCGCTACATATTTCATGCGGCACCTTAGCATTCGTCTTTTCAAGTTCGTGCTCATATTGTTGCTTATAAGTGCATTAGCCTATGTAACCCTTGTGATTTTTGTGCAGCCGTCCACTAATCGCGAATGGGCACCTGATCAGGAGGCACTTGCTCGTGCAGAGATATCAGAAAACACAGTTTTTATCAAAAATATCCGTAATATTAGCTACCGTACCACCGACGACTATGAGATCCGCTACTACGATAAAACTTTTGATCTGAATAAAATAGAATCAGTTTGGTATATGGTCGAGCCATTTTCTGGCTATGGGGCTGGTGCGGCACATACACTCGTGTCGTTTGGCTTTGAGGGAGGCAACTACGTTGCAGTATCTGTTGAAATACGAAAAGAAAAAGGCGAATCTTTTTCGCCCCTAGGAGGTCTTCTGCGTCAGTACGAATTAATGTACGTAATAGCCGACGAGCGAGATGTAATAAAACTTCGCTCCAACTACCGTAATGACGAAGTCTTCTTGTATCCAGTCCGAATAGACAAAGAAAATATGCAAAAGCTTTTCATCTCTATGCTTGAACGAGCCAATAAACTCGCAGTTGACCCAGAATTTTACAATACCCTTACTAATACTTGCACGACCAATATTGTGGCGCACGTGAACGAAATAGCGCCAGGGAAAATTCCTTTTAGCTATAAAATGCTCATGCCCGCATATTCGGATGAACTTGCCTATGAGGTTGGGCTTTTAGACACTTCTCTTCCTATAAAAGAACTGCGCGAAAAGTATCATATCAATGAGCGTGCACATAAATTTGCAAATGATCCTCTTTTTTCGCAACGAATTAGAGAGTAAATACTATTGCCCATGAACTACATTCGAGTATTGGACGAGATCTTCAAGCAATTTAATGGCCCAAAATTTTCAACTAAATTTTGGGACGGTAGTGAGTACTGTTATGGTAGCGGGTCTTCAAAAACTTTTACGTTGGTTTTCGAGGATGAAAGAACGGTTCAACGACTCCTTGCGCAAGGGTCGCTTGGTTTTGGAGAGGTCTATATGGAAGGAAAACTGAGAGTCGAGGGTGATTTGGAGGCGTATCTTAAGCTTCGTCATCAATTTAAACACGTAAGACGCTCGTTAAGACTTATTTTTGCCACCTTCCTTTCCAGCAGAAGCATACCTCGGGACAGAAAAGATCAAATTGCGCAGCATTACGATCTTGGCAACGATTTCTTTCAAATGATTTTGGATCACGAAACAATGTCGTACTCCGCTGGTCGTTATGAGACCGGTGCTGAGAGTTTAGCAGTGGCGCAACAAAGGAAGTTCGCCCTGGTAGGTCAGTGGTTAAATCTACCTGCCGGAGCCTCTATTCTCGACCTTGGCTTTGGGTGGGGTGGATTTGCTCAGTACGCGGCAAAAAACATGCAATGGCATGTCACTGGCTATACCCTGAGCAATGCACAACTTGAGTATTGTCAGAAACTTGTCAAGACAAGCGGCCTAGAAAAGTTAGTGTCGTTTGAATATCGCGACATGGTAGAGGACCTTCCAAGTACGCAATTCGATGGCATCGTAATGATCGAGTCCATAGAGCATGTTGGTCAGAAGAGACTACCTCATTTTTTTGAACAGCTCCATAAGACACTAAAACCGGGCGCTCCGTTGGTCCTTCAACTCACGGGTCGCTATAAGCCGCGACCCGTGGACAGATGGACGCTGAAGTATGTATTTCCCGGTGGATATTTGCCCGCCAAAGAAGAACTCTTAATTGCCGCCACTGGCGCAGGGTTTTCCGTGGAGGAATTTCGCGATGATACGACTGACTATGTCGTCACAATGACTGAATGGATAAAAAATCTAGAAAGCAACCGTGAGAATATTGAAAGAAGATTTGATCAATCTTTTTATCGACTTTGGGATCTGTGGATGCACGGAGCAAAGGTTGCGTTTGAGATCAACTCGATGAACCTATTTCGTGTACGCTTAAAACGACCAAGCTAAACAACATATTTATGATGGAATTGCGGATCGGAAGCTTTCGTCGTAACAGCACTGCGCTGTTGATATTTGTAATTTTTTATATTGCATTCGGTCTCTTGCTAGCTTATTACCAAGAACGAGTCGTTTACCAACCGTGGCCTCAGGATTTCAACAATTGTCCCGAATTGAAAGACGCAGAGCGCATTACGTTCGAAGGTACCAGAATGTATTTTAAGGATAACGGTCCGCGAATAGTGGTTCTCTATCATGGGAATGCGGGCTCCGCTTGCGACCGTGCTTTTTACGCTTCACTTTTCGCAAACGATGGTTACTCATATCTTCTGCCTGAGTATGCCGGGTACTCAAGCGATACCGTCTCCCCAAGCCATGAGGCCATCAAAAAAGACGCTCAGCACGTGATCGATTTTCTTGCGCACAGGCGCTTTACGAGTGTTGTAGTTGTGGGAGAAAGTATTGGAACGGGGGTCGCTTCTTATCATGTTTCTTTGCAACCACCCTCGAAGCTTATCCTCATTTCTCCGTTTACAAATCTTATCGATGTAGCGCGGCATCGCTTTTGGTTCTATCCAGTTTCGTTATTCGTACAGAACGCCTTCGGTAATGTGCATTTCTTGTCTGTATATCGGGGTCCGGTGCTGATTTTACACGGCGATAAAGACGACCTCATTCCAGAGGAGCTTGGCCAGCAGTTGTTCACAACCTTAAAGAGTCCCGATAAAGGTTTCGTTGTGGTGAAAGGAGCGAGCCACAACACAATGTTCGATTTCCCTGAGACGATTACGGCCATCACGTCGTTTATTAGATAGGTTGATAACCTGGTTGAGATTGCGCAGTTCCAGCTATACTACAGTGTATGATCGATCAAAGATTTAAGGACTATATTCAGCAGCAGTCTGCAGCGGGCGTTGCAAGAGACGACATCAGAAAGGCGCTGGTAATTAACGGACTGTCAGAACAGGATATCGCAGAAGGGTTTGCTTCACAGGGAGCCCCTTTAGCTCCAAGTGCGGCGCTAAATGTTCCGCCAATGACAGCACCTATGGCACAAGCGTCCGTGCCGCTGAAAGCTCTGTCTATCTGGAACAAAGGCATTCCACGAACCAACTGGACCTTTATGATCATTTCTTTATTGCTGGTATTTGGACTCGATTTATTCATTCTGTTCGCATCAGGTTTTTCGTTGATGCCATTTTGGATCGCAATGTTAATCGTCTTTGGCATATTCGCCGTTTTCTTCTGTTTGGAAAATTATGTGTTCAGCAAGAAGTTTTCTGATACAAAATCAGCTTTGGATCCGTGGATATCCGGGATAATCGTAGTGAGGAATCTGGTCTTCCTATTAAATTTTATTCCTTTCATTCAGATTCTAGGAATGATGTTGCTCGGAGGTTTCTTAGCGATTATTCCCTCTGCGTTAATGGGCGGGAGCGGAGGGTTAGGATTAGGTAATGTGGGCGGTCTAGGAGGTACGGCGTTGATTATGCCGGGATTGCTCATCATCTACATTATTTTGATTGCATTTAGATTCTCTGCGGCAAAGCATCAATAAGGTTACGTTCGACTAGAGATGCTCGACTTTTTCCATCACGACCGCTGCGGCGTCAGCGTATGAGTTTTGTCCCTGTGTGAGTTTTACGAAATCTGCATTCATAAAAATATCTTTTGCTTGCAATGGCTCGCCGAATGTGACAACGACCTTGTGTTTGCCGGTCCAGACAGATAGAAGGGTCATATCTTCAAGTCCCTGTATTCGAATAGGGAGTATAGGGAGATTTGTCGCATGCGCGAGGTATCCGATACCTCCTCTTGCCCTTGGTGTTACGTGAGGCACCTTTCGTTTTCCCGTTGGGAATATGCAGACACTTTTGCCAATGCGTGCAAACTTGAGATGATGTCGGAGAGCCGCTTCGTAGTCGTTGAGTCCGCCGTACATCGGATGGGCACCCATTAACTTGAAAAAAAGTCCACCATAAACCCAGCGTCGCCAACCATTCTTTGCGTAGAAATCTTTTTCACGAGATCCGAAAACGAGCGGTAGATGCCGAGAGAAGAAAGGGAAACAAGCAACTATGAGAATTGGATCAAGCTGATTCATGTGATTGCTCGCGATAATCATGTTGCCTGAAACGCCCTTAAGATTCTCCACACCCTTAATCTCCAAGCCGGAAAATAGCATGAGCGTTAGTCTGACAGGTCCCCACACGAGGCGCTGGAGCACAATTGGCATGATCCCGTGTCTGTTCATAGGTATGTGTATAAGTATATATGGAGAAAAAAGAACCATAGTACACTTCAGGGTATATCAGGGGCTAATGCTCAAAGCACATATTTATTATGAATACCTCCGTAGTATTGTTTTTTGTAAGTAACGTGGTGGCTACAGTTCTATTGGGGGGTAAATTCGTACGCAGAAACGACCCTGTTTTTAAGTACTTCGGCATCGGTCTTTTGCTAGACGCTATCGCATTCGCATTGTGGACAATCGGATATCTCAATCCGGAACAGCTTCTAAGTTTTGTAACTTTTGGTGCTATTGCTTTTCTCATCTCCCTAGTTGTTTTCTTCTATGCATCCCTCCAGCAATCCTCTGTGAGCCAGCGCTCTTTGATGACGCTTCTTGGAGCTGCTGCTATTGTCGGAATATTCTTTGTTGGAAATCAATCTGCCAACTCGGCATATATTTCTCCAGAAGGATTTTTGTTCTTTAACCTGACGCCATTAGTTCAAATGCTTTATCTTTTCGCATTCGCATTCGCAACAATTCCCTTAATTGATCTTGTCGCTTCAAAATTCAAATCGCCATACTCTGCGCTCGTAAAATACGGGCTTATAGCGCAAGTGGTAGGGGGTATCATGCTTATCACGAGTAAGGACGTGCAAGCCCTATACATAACCGGGTGGATAATCGGAATTGTATATTTTGTCCTTTGGACAACGTTGCTTTTCAACCGCAAGGCGTGGTCGAGCACAAATTAGACTAGTGTCTCTCGGCCGGTTTCTGTTTGGTTCTACTCTGGTATAGAGTAGTGGCCACCGTCTTGCATCAATGAAAGCATTACTTACAGGCATTACAGGAAACTTAGGACACGAAGTCTCTCTAGACCTTCTTCAGTGTGGTGCTGCCATCATTCCTTGCGTAAGACCTGGAAGAACTGATGTTTTACTCACTCATCCGACGAAGTTTGAGCACATAGTCGAGTGTGACCTTGCAGAAAATGACATTGATTTTTTAGGTGACGTGGATTGCATTATCCATTGCGCTGGGATCGTGCATTTCCGCGAGGCTCACAATAAGAACGAAGAGATGATGCATCGGATCGTCGTGTTGGCCGAGAAATTAAATGTGCCTGTGCATTTTGTCAGCACAGCGTTTGTATATAGGCCGGATGGCAATACAACGAGCTTTAACAACAGATATGAGCAGGATAAATTCAACGCCGAGCAGGTGCTCGTGAAATCGGGCGTTCCTCATAGCATATTCCGACCCTCAGTACTGACAGGACATAGTCGCACCGGGGGGATAAGAAATTTTAGTGGTTTTTATCAGATAGCTCGAGCGTTTGTGTCTGCTGTTCAGTCAGCCAAGATGAAAAACCAAGCACTGCGATTCCCAAAAATGCTCGGCGAGTCTAATATGGTGCCGGTCGATCAGGCAGCGCGAAGCATCGGTAAAGCCATACGCGACAACCGGCTTGAGACCTTGTACGTTACGAATCCTGCCCCACCACGCTCGGAGTGGGTATTAGACGAGACGCTCCGGTTTTTTAATCTGCGCGATAGCGTTAAAATACTAGATGTTTCCTTTCAAGAATTTGGGGGCCTGGATCTGACAGAGGAGGAGGCAGCACTCTATCGAGTTTCTCAGCATTTTAGCCCGTATTGGTCTATGGATTATGCTTTTCCACCGAGTATCTGCGAAGCTAACCTCATAACCCATGACTACATGGTAAAAGCGTTGACCTTTTTTCGGGTCTCCGAAAATTCTCATGGACAAAGAACTCATTAACTACAGTCAGTGCTGGGAAGATCCACAAGTATTAGTTGGGGCGCTTTCAATTCATCCAACGGATCACGTGCTCTCCATTACGTCCGGTGGCGATAATACACTTGCTCTGTTATTAGCCGGTGCGGGGAAGGTGGATTCAATCGATCTGAATCCGGTACAAAATTATCTATTGGAGCTGAAGAAAAGTGCCGCGAAATGTCTCGCTTATGATGAGTACTTGGAGTTGATGGGTGTAAGAGCTTCAAAACGTCGATGGGCGCTTTTTCAGAAGGTGCGAACGAACTTATCTCAGGCCGCTGAAGCTTGGTGGTCGAGCCACCAACGTTTAATCGAAAAAGGAGTCATGCATTGCGGACGTTTTGAGCACTTCAGTGCATTCTTCGCACGTTTCGTCTTGCCGCTCATTCACTCAAAGCGAACCATTTTAGGACTTCTTATGTGCCGCAATGTTCAGGAACAACGAGACTTCTACAAACGTCGATGGGATTCATGGCGATGGAGGTTCTTTTTTGGACTGGCATCCAACCGCTTAATGCTTAAAAGGTATGCGCGCCAAAAGGGAATGTTCACTCATACCGCAGGCAAGACTGTCGCAGATGTGTATCGGGAGCGGCTAGAGCGACATCTAACATCGGTATCGATCCAAGGAAACTATTTTTTGCATTACAGTCTGACGGGAGGGTATGAAAAGGAACTTCCGCCCTACCTTGAAGAGCAGGGCTACCAGCAGCTAAGGAGAATACCAGAGACTGCGCTTTCCATCACCACAAACAATCTCTTTAACCATTTGCGCTCAATTCCCGATAATACGTTTTCCAAATTCAACCTCTCGGATATTTTTGAAGCTCTCTCGCTCGAGGATAACGACACCCTTTGGCAAGAGATAATTCGGACTGCAAAATCCGGCGCCGTGATAGCGTATTGGAATAATCTTGTCATGCGTTCCTATCCAACCCAGCAATCTGGGCAAATAAAGACTGATGAGAACCAACTGCGTAATCTGCGTGCGAAAGATCGAGTTTTTTTCTACGATAGTTTCCACGCCCATACAATATTCAAATGAGAAGAATTGCCGTCACAACTAGAAAATTTTACTCCTACCAAAAGGAGCGTTTTCCTATAGCAATCTTGGGGTTGAGCCTGCTTCCTGCGGCACTTAGTTCTGCGGTAATCGTTTCTGATCATCCGGCAGCTGGTCAAGTGGCACTTGCAGTTATCGCATCACTTGTTTACTTACTGCACATACGAGTAATTGACGAACACCGAGACTACGGACATGACAACGTTCATCATACGACTAGACCCGTTCAGGCGGGCGTAATCTCGAAAGAAGAACTACGATATGTCGATTTTGTGGCCGTTGTCGTCCTAGTAGTTATCGCCGCTATAGCTGGACTGTCGGCTCTCACCGTAGCCGTAATCATGCTTATCTATTCATATTTGGCAGGTAAAGAGTTTTTTGTAGGAGAAAAGATCCGGCGTCGTTTTTTTATCTACAACGGCGCTAATTTGTTACAGATGCTATTTATGCAGATTTTTGTGTATTCGGTGTTCGCAAATCCTATTCCGCTTAATATCCTCGTCCTCACTCATTTCCTCTTTACGACTGTGGGCACAATTGTCTTTGAATTTGTACGTAAGCTCAAGATACCCGGCGACGATGGTACGGGTAAGGATACCTACACATGGTATTTGGGATTTAATAATTCCATAGTCATTTATCTTTTCCTCGTCTTGTTCAGTGCCGCACTATTTTTCGAAATTGCAATAATGCTTTCGCCACATGTGACTGGCATCCTTATTTTCTCCACGTGTGCAGCAGCACTCATATGCTGCACCGTGCTCATCCACTGGTCAAAAAGGACGCGCCAAACCGATCAGCTGATGCAACTTGCCTTCCTCGTCATGTATGGAGTTTTCAATTTAACGATCTATTTTTTAGCGCATTAATCATATGGAAAAAGGTGGTAAAGCACATGCGCTAGAAAAACTGAAACAGAGAGGCTTTAAGGTGCCTCCATTTTTTGTGTGTGATAGAAGCGGGTCACCGGAAGACATCTTACGAAAAATTGATGAGCAGCTCCCAAATGTTTCGTTTTTTGCGGTGCGCTCCTCTGCAAAGGGGGAGGACTCGGAGAATCAATCTTTTGCTGGGCATTTTTATTCTGCGATAGGGGTTTCTAAAAAACATGTGCCCAGTGAGATTAAGAGGGTCGTTGACTCATTCAAGGGCGTACCTGGCGCAGTCATAGTCCAGGAATTTATACCGAGCGACGCAGCAGGTGTAATGTTTACGGAAGTAAATAAGTCCACTGTAGTGATAAACGCTACGCTAGGCCTCTGTCAGCCCGTCGTTAACGGTGAAGCGTGCGACGAGTATATATGCGATAAGAATGGCGTCATGCTCAATAAAACTATTCAGGAGAAAACAGTGAAGTTTTTTGCTGGGGATAAAATCACAACTGAGACGAGCGGTAAAGAATCACTCAGAAGTTCTGATATAAAACAGCTAATCGAGGTTGCGGCCAAGATACAAAAATTCTTTGGGATGCCACAGGATATCGAATGGTGTTTTAAGGACGGGGAGCTTTATGTACTTCAATCTCGTCCGATCACTAGAGATTTCAACATAGCAAGGCAGGAACATTTTGATAGCGCCAATATTGCGGAAAGTTACTCCGGAGTAGTACTTCCACTCACCTGCACCTTTGCGAAAATGGTCTATGAACAGGTGTACAAAGATTTGCTGCACATGTCCGGGGTTTCCAAGAAACAGATCGAACTGCATTCACATGTTTTTGAAAACCTTTTGGGTTTTTTCTACGGCAGGATGTACTACAACATGAATAATTGGTACCGCATGGCGGAATTCGTGCCCGGATACCGAAGGAATAAAGCGAACTTTGAACTGATGATCACGAGCAATATCAGGGAAGAAGTCGGGACGACAATTAAACCCTCCATGGTTTTAAAGATATTTTATCCGCTTATTGTGAGTGCGAAAGTCGCGGTATATGGAATCACCGCTGCTTATTTCAAATCGAGCGTCCAAAAACATTTGAGTCAACTTCGCAATCATGATTTCGAGCGCCTGAGGTACAAGCAATGTGTGGATCTATTTGAGGATCTCAATAAGGAGCTTTTGCGCAGATGGTACATCACTCTCGAGAATGATTTTTTTGTGATGACTTATCTGGGCATTCTAAAAAGGGTGCTTGGCGAGGACCATCTACAGCAAGCATTGATATTCCCCAGTAAGGCAACCGAGCAAGTATCCGCCCTCGTATCTCTTAGCAGACAGATGAATGAGCACAAGACCTTGTGGCAAGCAGTCGAATCAGAAAGTGTCGAAGCGTTCAACGTTGAACTGTCGCAGCATCCGGAAATAGGCAAAAGCCTCCAAAATTACCTGCATTCTTTCGGGGGGCGATTTGCAAACGAGTTGAAACTTGAATCGATAGGCGTTGACGAAGATGCCAAGAAACTTCTGGTCGTCCTGAAAGCGTATAGTGCCTATCGGCCAAAGCCTACTACTAGACAGGCTGAGTTACGGTTACCATTCTTCAAAAAGATTGTAGCGCGAATTGTTCTGAGAAAGTTTAAGAAATATGCATCTCGACGGGAAGAATTTCGTCTCTTGCGCTCCAATACGTTCGCAATGGCACGAAAGCTTTTCAGGCGCATGGGTAAGATTCTTGCCAATGAATGTGTGATCGAAGAACCGGATGATATTTTCTACCTTCACTTGGAAGAAATTCTCGCTTGGCCGGCAAAAACGAACAGCGACCTACCGAAAAAGGTCTCCGAGCGGAAACAACTCTACACCTCTTTTAAGGATCTAGCCCCGCCATCCCATTTCTCGACCATCAATAATCAACCGCCGTCTGTCAAAGGAATCAGTAAGGTGGAATCAAACCTGATCCATGCGCGACCAGCATCTCCTGGATTGGTCACAGGCAAAGTCAAAGTGTTTAAAGATTTTTCAATGCCGTCGCATATCGACTTTGATATTTTAGTGACCTCACACACTGATCCTGGGTGGACAGCCCTCATCGCTCTTTCTAAAGGGCTGATTATCGAACACGGGGGAGTTTTATCTCATGCTTCTATTGTTGCAAGAGAGTTAGGCATACCTGCTGTCATAGGTGCGACGGATGCGGTGAGCATCTTACAAGATAACCAGATTGTAGAGATAGATGGTTCGAGCGGTATTATTAAGACGTTTGACCATGCAAATTAGCACATATAAGCCCGATCCCGCAGCCGACGAACTCGCGCAGTTACTTCGTGAAAAGTATGGCAACTATAAAAATTCCGATTTCTTTTTGAGCGACTCAAAGAAGGCCTTCGAGTTTTGTGCCAATAACGAGAACGTGTCTTTTTATCCCATTGCGGGACGGGTAGATGGACACATCAAAGCCCACATTGCTTTGATTGTTGACAAACGTCTACCCCATGGAGAAGCTTTCTTCGGTTTTATGGAATTTCCCGATGATGCGTCCGCCTTTTCTGTGCTATGGAACTCTTTAATCAAAGAGGCTAAAGAAAAAGGCATCTCAGTCTTGAAAGGTCCGGTCAACGGGAGTATTTGGCACCAGTATAGGTGTGTTAAAGAGGGTGATGGTTCTCCTTTTTTTAAAGCAGAACCTTTTTGCGAGTCTTATTACTACGACTTTCTCACTTCCAATAAACCAGCGACTGAGATTCTTTATTACTCAGCGTCTCGCGAGCCCTTCGGCATTGTGTTGCGGATGATCGATAAAACCGCTCTAGAAAAGATGCAAAGTCTTGGTTTCTCCATAAAGGAGACAAAAACAGTTGGTCTCGCGGAGTTACGCACGATTGCAGATATTTCAAAGGTCGTTTTCAGCGGAAGCTGGGGCTATACAGAACTAAACGAAAGAGAGTTCTTGCAATTGTATTCATCAGAAAAAATGACTGCTCATCTCAATTCGCTCTATCTGCTGTACAAAGAAAATGAGATCATAGGATTCTGTAGCACCTCCAGAGAAGATGAAAAAACCCTTATCTGCAAGACCATATGCGTATTGCCACAATACCAAGGGCTGGGGTTAGGGAATGCACTTGCATATCGAGTACACGTAGATTCCGAAAGAGCGGGGTTTAAAAAGATGATCTATGCCCTAATAAGGGAAGGTAATAACATTAAGAACTTTCCTAAAGAAGAGGCTGTTATTTTCCGTCGGTATGCGGCTTTTGAGTTCAATATATGAAATTAACTTTATTAATTATTATTTCCTCCCTGCTGATTTTAGGAGCCGAGCTATTAAAAAGGAAATTCGCAATCTCTGTCACTTTCACAAGAAGAGCGATACATGTGGGAACAGCAACTGTTGCAGGAATAGCACCTCTTTTTGTAACAAAGGAACAAATTGTAATCGTTAGTATAACTTTTGCTGTGGTTTTACTAATTGCGCGCTTTTACAATTTGTTTTCAGCGATTCATTCTGTAGAACGGCGTACTTTCGGAGAAGTATATTTGCCCCTAGGTGTGGCGATCACAGCAGTGATTTTCTTGCCTCAGGATGTACTGGCCTTCCAATTCGGGATTTTTATCATGGGCATTTCTGATGCGGTAAGTGGCTTAATAGGAGAAAAATTCGGTAGATATACCCTTCAGGTTTTGGGAAATACAAAGACCCTCGAAGGTTCGCTTTCTTTTTTTGTATGTAGCTTAGTCTTAACTGCCGTATTTCATCCAGTTTTTGGCTATCAATTGCTAATTATTCCTTTAACCCTCACTCTAGTTGAGCTTGTTTTAATATATGGTCTAGATAATTTTGTACTACCTATCGTGGCGGCACTTTTATTTCAAATTTTTACGTGAATCATGCCAGAAGCTGCGATATATCTCGGCTGCTGATAGACTCCTTCGCAAGGCTCTAGAATCGTCGTGTGGTAATTAGGCCCTTCGCAAGACCCAAAGACTAAGCTAGGGTAGCCAGCGGTCGCTCTTTCGCGTTATTATTACAAAGCCTAAACCGGTAACCCCGGCATGGCACAAATCCTTCCCAGTAGAAAGCTCTCCGCACAGGAGCACCTGGGAAGGTCCCATCCGAAAGGGTGGTGGGTGGCGTAAGCCATCGCCTGGCGGGGAGCTCTGTGTTTCCTGCCAGTAAACCCTTCCCAGGTATATGCAGTCCCAACAGTCCCTCATCGGGGACGACCTTCAATTTTTTCAGCTGCACAAGGTTGATGGCGAAACACTTTCGCTACCTTCGGGCGAGCGAGTTTCCATACAAAAATACTTCCTCACTTTCGATCCGTGGAAAGGAGCGCCGATACCAAACACATACAACGGAAAAGCAGTCATCGATTGGAATGGCGAACCCGTATTCGCGGAGCTCGCCGTTTTGCGCTTATTCCAATCACACGGCTGGGAAGGGGTGTGGGTCGATTCGTATCGAAGAAAATTCCGAGTTGGTCTGCCCGATGTCGTCGAGCCGATAGAGATTCCTCAAAAACAAAGAGAGCTGATTGATTCTATTCGCACCAAAACAGGCAGGTTCGGCGGCTGCTGGGACGTGCTTGTTTGGAAAGGAAATGCGACGCTATTTCTCGAACTGAAGCGACAAAAGAAAGACGCCGTCCAAAGTACGCAGGTCGAATGGCTAGAAGCCTCGTTGTCTCACGGTCTCAAGCCGGAGAATTTTACGCTCATTGAGTGGGATATCGCCAGGCACTAAATTAGGAACATATCTCGCATACCTTGTCGGGCGTTCATCATTATTTCCCGCTGCTTGGGAGGCAGATGGTCGAACTGTCCGTCATACTTGCCTCGGAAATCAAACGACGCCATGGGAAGTTGGCTCGGCTCACGCATCACTTGGTGGAGAAGTAGCGTGAGCGCGTCGACGAGGTCGTCGTGGCTCTCGGTCCCGAACCCGAGAAGCTGGTTCACGAGAAGCTCCGCCGTGTCCGTCCTCGGGAAGAACACCCTGCCCGTTTCGAAGAGGTGGGTTGTCGACATAAGCCTCGCTCGCTTGTCAGTTCCGGCTACGGACACGCCCTCGACGGAGCTCCCGTTTCGCTCCAGCTCCTGTATCAGCGCTTTCTGGTACGCAACGTCCTCCACGTATATGGTTGCGCGGTCTCCGTCTCCGATGATTTCCGACATCTCCTGCGCTCGCGTAATCTGTTGGTGGAACGTCAACCGCTCGTTCACCATGTTCGCGAGGACGTATACGCGTGTATCGTCGTCGTACCCGTACACGTGGGCGGCTACCATGGCGGTGTAATCGCGCCCTTCTTCTGTCGATATGGCCGGATCGATTGCCATAATGATTTCCCGGGGAGATTCGTCGGGAAGGTCGTCGTAGTAGTGAATCCACGAAGGCAAGACCACTTGATCGTCGTCCGGCACAATCTCAAGCAGGAACTCCCGATGCCACGCGACGCGATCCATGATGCGCTGACGCTCCGCATCTACGTCGCCAATGGTTGGGAATTTTCCCAGCCACAGTGGGACGCCGTCTTTGATGATCGGATATTCCTTGTAGACACCGGTCGTGCGGCAGGACTTGATATAGACCTCGATGCGCTTCAGAAGCGAGTCGTGATGCAAGAGGTTGCCGACCGCAAAGATGCGCGCCTTCTTGCCGGAAGGAAGTATCTCGCTCGTGAACCACTCCCATGTTTTGTTGCGTCCCGCCTGTGTTTTCACCGATGCCGTATCCTCAACGTCGTCGAGAATGATGAGGTCGGGACGGAACTCTCTGTGCCGTATACCGCGAATGCTCTGGTCAAGTGATCCGATGGCAATCTTCGCTCCCGAATTGCGGAACACCAATCCCTGAGCACCCCAAGGGCCGGATTCCTCTTGGAATGGTCCCATGTCCTCTCGGAGAATTTCATTGCTCTCAAGCTCCCAGCGAATGTTGCGAAGGCACTGCTGCGCTTTCATCTGTGTCTGACTCAAGACAAGCACGAACTTTTTCTGCTGCTTGCCTAGAATCGCCCACAAGGGATACGAGGTCGTGATGATGGACGATTTACCGGATTCGCGGAACGCTACGACGACGCAGAGCGGGATTTTGTCGTCCTCAGTCAGCGCGAAGATCTCCCGCTGGAAATCCGCGGTCTCGTAGGTGACGTAGCGGTGAAAATAGATGTGGAAGAAGAGGAAATGCGACTTGCTGGCCGCTTCCACGCGCGCTCCGCGATCGCCGAGCAATTTCGCAATCGTTCTGTCCGCCTTACGCTTTTTTGCCATACGTCTTTTTGAGCGCCGCTAAGTTAAGTGCTTTGCGAACGAGTTTCTTTTGCTCCGTCGTCAGTGGTTCTCGCCCGTGTACGATGCTGCCCTTCACCTCGAGCTTATTCGCATACCGCTCACTGTTCGCTTTAAGCCACGTCCGTATCGCCCCAATCTCACCCTGGCGCATGAGTGATATTAGTTGCGATTCCCCGAGGTCATTGATGAATTCGCGACCCTCGAGCATCGCCTTGTCCATATCGTCAACGAACGACTTGCTCGCTTTGCGCCAGCGCGAGACGGTCATTCGCGAGACGCCGACCTTGTCGTACGCGGCCTCGCGGATGGGCATGCGGCGCAGGTGGTCGAGGAGGGCTTGTTGCTGCTTGCCTTGCCGAACTCTGATCGTTTCTTCTTTACTCATCTTTTTTCGCGTGAAGGCCGGTAAGTTTCTCCCAACGGCGAATCGACGTGAGGCAATATTCCAAGTCGACCTCGACCGCAAGGCATCGACGTTTCGTTTGCTCACAGGCAAGAATACATGTGCCACTCCCGACGAACCCATCGAATACGATGCCATCAATCTCCGTACTATTGAGCACGAGCCTTCGAATAAGTGCGATCGGCTTGGTCGTCGGATGGAATTTGCTTTTTGCCGGACGCGGATGGAACAGCACGCTTTTGTCCTTGGACTTGCGGAACGCGTGCGTCCCGAGCCATCCGTACAGAATTAATTCGTGGGCGGGAGCGTAATCGAGGCGGCCGATAACAGCCTGCGACTTGACCCAGATGAGGAGCTGCGCGACTTTGAATCCTGCGTCGATCATGCCCTCCCGGAGCGACCAGACCATTTTGTCGGAGTTGAACACGTACGCCGTATTTTTCTTCGCGAGGAATGGCTTGACCGCCTCTAACCACGCACGATTGAAGGCACGATATTCCGAGTCGGATTGCAGATGGTCATTTTCAATCACCTTGTCCTTCGACAGTTTTGAGAATCCACGTTTCGATTCAACGGCGGCAGTGCCGTACGGAATATCACAGCAAAGAAGGTTAACCTTATCTTTTGTACCAATGAGGCGCTTAAGCAGTTCTTTGTCACGACAGTCGCCGAATGCGAGCCGATGCTCGCCCAAGCGCCATATCGTCCCGGGCCTAATTGAGCTTGCGGGCTTTGCTGCCAGTGAGTTGTTCATAGCGATTTTTTATTAACGTAGCGAATAATGGGTCGCACTCGGCGAGAAACGCTCGGCGCTTCATTTGTTCACAACCGACCATCAAACTCCCCGAACCCGCGCACAGGTCCAACACGGCGTCACCGACTTTCGTGCAGCGACGGAGGGCTTTTTCATATAAGACCGGAGGTTTTTGAGTAGGATGTTGCATTTCGTTTCCTGGGACGCGGTCCACAAGCCAGATGTTGAAGAGGTCGATGATATCCTCGATTCCGCGGTTCCCGCTCCCGACTTCTTTGTTGAGAATGGTAGTGAGATTTTTCACCTTATCGTTGATATACGGAGTGCCACGCCGACCGTAGACCGCAAATTCCGTTGCCTTGTTGAAGGCGATTTTTGGTGTGGGCATTGAGTTATTTTTCGCCCAGATGCACAGTCGCTCGGAGCTGATACCGAGTTCTTGGTACAGCGTTTGCAGAAGCCACACTCGACGCTCATCGCACCAAAAAAGATAGTGTGCATCCTCTTCGCTCACAGCGATGCTGTTTTTGATAAGCGATGTTAGGAAGGCGCGATATTCTTCAGGTGAGCGATCATCGCGCTCGGAACCGCCGTACTTTCCATTCTTGCCTTGGTAGTCATATTTGATTCCGAAAGGCGGGTCCACGTCCACAAGCGAGATGCGGGTGTCTCCAACTAACTTACGCACCATTGCCTCGTCAGTGGAATCAATACAACCAAGAGTGTGTGCTCCGAGATGCAGAAAGTCGCCCGGCTTCACTGTCGGCACCTTTATTTTTGCCAGCTCTTTCGTTTCTTCGAACGAATCATCTTCAATTTCAAGATGGTCATCCCACAGGTGCGCGAGCGTGTCGGGGTCTATGACGTTGAGCAGAAGCTCGGTGTCGAACCCGCGTAGCAAATCCGGATTGAAGGAACCATGCACGGAATTTGAGATGAGAAGATAGCCCTCGCGCTCCTTTTTGGTGAGTGGCCGTGATGGCATCCTCACATCTATTTCCTCGTCCGCGCGACCCATCTCCACGAGTGCTTTCTTACGGCCATGCCCGGCAAGCAGCGTGTTATCGGCATCGATGACCGGAGTCTCAACTATGTCGTACTTTTCGAGACTCTTCTTAAGCGTTTGAAGCGACCAGCCGTTTTGTTCCTGCGGGTTGCCCGTAAAATCAATGAGGTCGCGGACGTGGCGGCGTACCGTTGTCCATGTGAGTTTCTTGGTCATATGTTTTTTGTCAGCGAATAATCGACATCGACTCCGAAGTCGTCATTTCGCCAAACAAAAAACGCAAAGCGAAAACACACAAGCTCATGCTTGTCTGTCCTCGATTTGCGCTTCTTCATCGGACACTCACTTCGCTTACGCTAGAGTATCCGACTAGTTGTTATTCGCAGATCCATTCGGCATCCCGTCGCTTGCTTTTGTTGGGCTAGGCCCGCAAGAGAAGGAACACCAGCCGTAACGGCCAAGGTGACTAACTATGTGAGAGAGCGATGCCTGTATTCAGGATAGCCCAACCGCAGATGCCGTCAATGTTTTTCCTATCCAAACTGTGGACACACAATTGTTACAGCGCTCTGTCACAATTGCGGTGTGATTTTCTCAGCTTCCGTCTTTTGCTTCAGCCATATTTCTCCAAAAATGTTACGGTCCCGAAACCCCCTTTTCGTGTCACATTCGTAACATTTGGATTTGGTACGGTACCGCCACCCTCGTTCACCTCCTCAAAAATCGTCGAAACGTCTTGAAGGTGCTCAAAAGCGACCCATACCGACAGGCATTGCTCGACTATGTAAGGTGATGCCCAAAAAGCCTTGTGGTGCTTGACCTATACGGTACGGTACCGGCACGGGCAACACAGCACCCGCCGGAAGGCGGGTTTTGTGTTGCGGGGAGCGAGCAAACTGCTTTGCTCGCGTGCGGAATTGCAAGGCGCAGCGATGTTTCGTTCAGCAGAACGAAACCGCGAGCCAGGGTCGTGAAATTTTTCTTGCGACGGCAAGAAAAATATTCCTGACCAATTCCCGTTCTCTCAAAAATTTGACAGCAGTAGTTACAAAATCCCCGACGAGCATACCCGCTCGAGTTCCTCAATGTCAGCAGTTGTTGCCTTCAGGCTCTTGCCGCGATTTATCTTGTACATGATCGCCACCTTGTCCTCGACATGCTCGAGTCCGAGCGCGTGGCCCATCTCGTGCGAGAGGACGCGCACGAGTTGCGCGTGGTCCGAATACTCGTAGATGTCTATCGTCTGCACGCCACCCACCTGCGTGTACAGGCCTTCTTCGAATTCTCCCGCGGCCGCGCCGGTACGGTTGTATTGCTCGACGTTTAGATTGAGTTGCACGATGAGCTGATTGAGGGTGGTTGCGAGCGCATTCAAGGTATCGACGTCTGCGTTCAATGCATTTTCGAGCGACTTTACCGACGCAACCTCTTCCTGAAGCGCCACTCTCTCTGCTTGGAGCTGTCGGTACAACGCTTGCGGAGCGCCACCGCGTGCATTCCACTGCTGTACTGCGGCGTTGTGCGCAGAGAGATCACGTTCATAGCTGGCAATTCTGCTTTTGTACTGGGACTGCCCCGACTGCACTTGTGCAAGAAGCGCATCGTACCGTGTCTTGAGGGTTTTGTAGCTTGCTTCGTTGCTCTCCACGCGTATACCCAGGGTCTTGAGTTTGTCTGTCGCCGCTTGGCGACTGTCATAAACGAGGTCGATCGTTAAGACTCCCTGCCTACTGGCAGGCAGGCCCTTGCTCTCTACGTATCCAAAAAGATTTTTGTCCGATGGCTGTTCCCATATTCCTTCAGCCTCCTTGAGTGCGCTCTCCAGTGCCGTCTTTGAAAGACCAAAACGCGGATCAACAGACCCTATCGAATAGGTGATGGGATTCCCGCACGGTGCGAGCTTGTACTGCACCACCCCCACGATGCCGCGTAATTGCGCTGGGTATGCATACGCCAAGTATCCACCGACCCCCACGACCGCCGCGAGCAGTATCCAGCCGATGAGTTTGCGCATCGCAGCATTATAGCGAAATGAGCGTGATACAGTACGCCGATCAAGAATCAAGTGATGCAATAATGAGTGCGCTTACGATAGAAAGTAGCCAGACCACGAGTGCAAAAAGGAATTGTCGCCATGCACCCTGGAGAATGAGGGTGCCGATGGAATAGAAAAAGAAGATGGTCAGAAACGTACAAATAACTGTATTGATGGCTAGCGCAGTATTCCACATTCCCATAGTCGGTTCATTATACCGATTTATTATTGGAAGTCAAGTGCTAGAAAATGAAGCAAATGTAGGGTATTCTCACGTTGTTCTCCGCAAGCCGGCGTAGCTCAGTTGGTTAGAGCATGGCATTCATAAAGCCAAGGTCGAAGGTTCGATCCCTTCCGCCGGCATTTTGAGAAAGGAGATATTTCAAGTATTCTTGCCCTGTTGCGGTCGTAGCTCAACTGGTTAGAGCGCGTCCCTGTCACGGACGAGGTTGCGGGTTCAAGTCCCGTCGATCGCGCACAATCAAACCACTCCAGCTGGGCCGGAGTGGTTTGCGGAAGCGACAATACCATCATTAGTGGATCGAGAGGTCGCGGATGATCTGCGCGGTAATGGTGCCGCTTGCATTTGTACCGAAGACGCGCACGTTATCGTTGTTGTTGATCGAGGTCGTGCCGCTCAATGCGAGGAAGCGACTGTTGAGGAATTTTGTCGCTGCGTTTGTTTGGATCGTGAACACATTACTTGCGTTGGTCGTCAGAGTGAAAGCACTACCAGAGAGGTTGGAGACGATTCCCTGGAATGTCGCTTTGACCGATTTCCCGAAGTCTTTGATAGCATCGTGGTTGTCCTTCCTCTCCTGCTTCGAGGTCTGCGCAATTGTTTTATCGTTGACGGTTTTTGCGTCAATAGTAAGCGTCGCATCTGCTCGGGCTGTACCTTTCACCGATACAATGTCGCCTACCTCGATGTTCGACACATCGTTTGCAGCGCCTGTGTGAGGTGTGATCTTTGTGCTACTTCCGATCGCTACTGACCACACGCCGCCCCAGCTTTTTACCGAGATGGTTGAGGAGCTGACTGCCATCACCGTGCCCTTCAGCGACGCATGACCGCTCGAAGCGATATCAACCGACATGGGAGACGTCGTTGCTGCGAGGGCTATCGAAGCCGAGCCGAGAAGAGCGATACCCGTCAGAATGCCTGCTATGTTTAGGTAATTCATGATTATTTTCTAGCACTGATAAAGCAATGTGGCCCTACGCCACGCGGATTAGACGTGCAGGGGGAGTACTTCTTTCAGCTTCGCAACATTACCCACAAAAAGCCGAGCGCAACGAGACTCATGATGGTAGTTATCACGATGCCGAGCGCGTTGGAAAGTTTCGAATTGGTGCGTTCGCCGAGGATCGCTTTATTGTTGCCGATCAGGAGGATAAAGATGAGAAGAGGCGGTGCGAGAATGCCGTTGAGCATTGCCGCGTAGTAGAGCATTGTCATTGATCCGATCGAACTCGCATTGACGAGGAGTCCCACCACGGTGGCGAGGGCGATGATGGCGTAGAAACCGTGCGCATCCCTAAAGCGCTTGCCCAATCCTTCTTTCCAACCAAACGTCTCGGCTATTGCATAGCCAGCAGAGCCAGCCAAGACCGATACGACCGCACATCTCTTGAATGGCGGTCATAAAGGGAAGCGCGTACGGCACCAGCCAGAGCTGGGTGTAGCCAAACATTGCACCCGTTTGCGAGTACGTATCTTTTACCGGGTCTTTGCTCTACGCCTCCAGCGCAAGCAATGCCGCCATAGAGACCACCCCGATGACGATCGCTACCACTTGGACGACCCCTTCTTTGAGGCCGATGTTTTTGTGGAGTTCCGGTATCAAATCCGAAAGGGCGATATAAATAAAACTACCAGCGGTGATCGGGAGGAGCCACAGCGCAAACTGCTCTGTAATGCTTCCCAATACGAGTGCGATCACTGCACCCGCTACAGCCGTAAGCGCAGAGAGGAAATTAAACCACAGCGCCTTTGCTTTGGTATATCCGGCATGGATGAGAACGCCGAAATTTCCTATCTCCTGCGGAATTTCGTGCAGTATCACCGCGATCGTCGTCGCTACACCGACCTCGAGCGACACAAGGTAGCTCGCCGCCACCATAAGACCGTCAATAAAGTTGTGTACTCCATCAGAAACAAGGACCATGCGTCCCACATGGAGCAAATTTTCCTCAGCATGGTCCGAACCGTGGTGGTGCCAGTGCATCATCTTTTCAAGAATGAAGAAGACCAGAATACCGACGATAAGCATGAGAGAGATCAATGTTGCGCTGCCTTCCTCGTAGGCTTCAGGAATGATGTGAATGAATACATCTCCAAGCAAGGCTCCGACCGCCAAACTGACGAGGACGAATATGCTCCTGTTGAGCAGGTCTTTCTTGAGGACGAGCGTAACGATGCCCACAAAAGAAATGAGACTGATCACGAGTACGCTGATAATCGTGTAAAGAATGATCATAGTTTTAAGTACAGTTGTTACATAATCCAAAAAACTCGAGTGAATAAGCATCGATGACGGCGAATTTTTTAGCGTTCCGCTCGGCTTCCTTTTCAAGCCGCGTGGCATGAGGGACTTCAATATCTTCGACCGAGCCGCACGAACGACAGACCGCATGATGATGATGGGAACGCCCCGCTAGGAGCTCATAGTGTGCGTGGCCATGCTGCAGATCCATACGCTCCACGATTCGGGCTGATCTAAGTGCCTCAAGCGCGCGGTAAAGAGTTACGGTATCGAAATTATTCCCGAGCTTCTCCTTGAGCGCATCTATTGTTATCGGTTTCTTTTCCCGAGCGAGTGTCCGCAGTAATTGAATACGGCCATCTGTCGCTCGTAAGCCGCTCTTGCGCAGAAGGGTAGGGAAGTCCAGTGATGCCGTCATAAGCGACAGTATATCACTAACGCAAATTATTTGCAATAGGGGATGGGTGAATGTTTGTTATGGAGTAAGAAGCAAACGTGTAAAGCATGTATACGGAGATAGCCGCCGTGATCGGGACGGCGAGGATAAGGCCGATGGAGCCAACGAGAATGCGGATAATTTCGGTCCCCGCTCCCTCATCGCTCGCGAGGAAGTGCTACCCCAATATCTTTGCAGATCTTGCGCACCAACGCTGGGTCATCGATGTTGGCGTGACGCGGCACCGTACTTGAGAGTCCATTCTTTGGATTGTGCCAGACGCTGTGTTTCGAGCCTTCACGCAGAAGAAAACAGCCTTGCTCTCTCAGGTGTCGCTCGAAGTCTCGGCGCTTCATGCATGGACTCTCTCGCGGACCATGAAAGGTTCGCGCAAGAGCGAGTTCTTTGGATATTCGCGCTTCGTCAGCGTGCGGCGTGCAGCTACAAATTCGCGCAGCGCGTCATGCAAGTTGGCAGTTGTCGCTTTTTTTGTTTTGCCCTGCGTGTTCACGCCCGGGATCTCTTCGATCCAGGCTATGTAGCCAGACTTCGTTTTTTTATAAACAGCCGTGTACATAAGGTCAGTATAGCAAACAACGTGGAAAAGAAACAATGAAAAAATCAGACACCCTTTTCTTTGCTTGAGAGCATGTAGGTTGCGATCGCGGTTGTGATCGGAACGGCAAGAACGAGACCGATGGAGCCGATGAGGATGCGGACGATTTCGGTCGCGAAAAGTTCGTTGTTGATGATAAAAAACGGCCCGAAAGTCGCGCTCTGTATGAGCAAGAGGAGCGGCAAGGCGGCGCCTACGTAGGCGATGGCAAGGGTATTGACCAATGCGCCGATGTGTTCGCGTCCGATACGGATCGCCCGTTTGTATACACGTCCGCGATCCATGTGTTCGCCAGTTGCAAATAATTCTTCGACAGCTATTGCCTGACCGATCGCAATGTCATACAAGACACCGAGGAGCCCGATCATAATGCCGCCAAAAAGCAGTCCCACCATATCTATTGTCCCGCGCGAGTCGAAGGCGAGGTACACATTCTCGTCGCTCGTATACCCCGAAAGGTGCGCCGCGTGCACGGCTATATAGGCACCGATTCCCGTAATTATGACAGTGGCGATCATTCCGATCACGGCGGCCGAGGTGGTGCGATTGAAGCCATGCGTAATATAGGAGCCGACGATGATAATGAGCGAGGAGACACCAATTGATACGAGAATAGGCGAATAGCCGTGCAAGATCCCGGGAAGAAGCAGGAAGAAAATAAGCACGATACTTCCAACGAGCGCGGAGAGACCACGAATGCCCGGCAGACCGCCGAAGATGAATAGGAGAATGAGAAAAACGGCAGCAAGTGCAGCGAGTACGTTGAGACGATAGGGATCCGCTACGCTGTAATAATCCGTATCGTCGACGGAGTTGGTAATATGCCGCAGATAAAACACGTCGCCTTCAGTAAGCTGAATGTAGTCGTTCTCAAACGAGACTGATTTGCCGACATCCATGCCGTCCAGCACATGTGCAGTAATCGTTTGCTTCTGCGCTTGCGTATCGGTGCCGGGAATCGCGGCCGTCTGCTCGTTGGAGACCGCCGTTACCTGCGCTTTCTCGATCGTCATGGTGTCCGGCGTGAGAGTTGCCTGGGCATGGGAGGTGAGCGGAACGAATATCATCAGCGCGACAACCACGGGAAGAGAGATTTTTCCAACGAGCATCCACCTACTATACTGCACCGTATGACCGTGCAGGAAGCATACGATCGCTACCGGATCACGCCCGCGCTGCAACTGCATCAGCTCCGCGCTGCGGGTGTCGCGAGGATATTGTGCGAACACCACCCGGGTGTGAAAGATACAAAGAGTCCGGTCATCGCATGTCTCTTCCACGACATGGGCAACATAATCAAATTCGACCTTGACGCACTCCCCGCGTTTCTCGAGCCGCAGGGCCTCTCGTATTGGCAGGGGGTGAAAGACGAGTACATCGCAAAATATGGTACTGACGAGCACATTGCCACATATGCAATCGCACGCGAGGTAGGCTTGTCCCGGGAAGCCATCGATCTTATTGAGGCTATGGGATTTGCAAAAGCCGAGGAGATATTGGCGGGCGGCAAGGCCGAGCTGCAGATCGTAGAATACGCCGATCAGCGCGTAGCACCGCAAGGCATCGTGTCGCTCGAAGAGCGACTTGCAGATGGGCACGCGCGGTATGTGGCGCGGACAAGCATAGACTATGCGCAGCACAACGACGTCTACAACAAAAATGCCGCAGCACTGAAGCGGATCGAGCACCAGCTCTTTGCTGGCCTCTCGATCAAGCCGGAAGACATTACCGAAGATCGTGCGGCGTCGTTCTTTGAGGAATTCCGAGAGTATGAGATATGATGTCATCGTAAGCCGGAGTAGTTCAGTGGTAGAACGTCATCTTGGTAAGATGAAGGTCGCGGGTCCGATTCCCACCTCCGGCTTAAAAAAGTTGGAAAATAGGAGAAAATAAAATACTATTGCTTAGTTGCCGCCTTAGCTCAGTTGGTAGAGCACAGCTTTCGTAAAGCTGGGGTCCGCGGTTCGATCCCGCGAGGCGGCTCCGGACGATCAATATGCTACAATACATCCATGAAAGTGCTCGATAAAACATTGGAAAAGCGAGTACGTAGCGTTTCAAAGAAGCTCGGTCTGCCCGAACAGGAAGTCGTTCACCGCGCGGTGGCGACGTATCTTGAAAACATGGAAGACTTAGGTTTGCTCCAACGTGAACTTTCGGCATGGGACGCGCTCTCGGCCGAAACGATGCGCATACACGCGCTTTGATACGAGGTCATGAAGCCCGGTGATATTTGGATCGTACGGATTCCTCATCTTAGTACACACGAGCAGAGCGGTGTACGGCCTACGGTCGTAATTGCGCGGGTGGCAAAAACCGTCGTCACCATTATCCCTCTTACCGCCAACAAAGCGGCATTACGTTTTCCGTATACTTGCCGAGTTGAACCTTCAAAAACCAATGGCTTGAGAAATATTTCGATTGCGTTGGTATTCCAAATGCGGACAATAGATGTTCGATTCTTCGACCATAAGGCGGGAGTGCTCGATAAAATAACGCTTACTGAACTGCGTACTCAGGCGCATCGACTCATCGGATAATATATGACTGCAAGAACTGAAATTGAGAAGCGTATTGCCGATATTGAAGCCGGGATGGCTGCGGCGGATTTTTGGGCTGATAAGGACAAGGCGCAGAGTACCTTGAAGGAGTATCAGGATTTGAAGGCGAAGCTAGCGGGTGGGGGAGGATACGAAAAAAGTGATGCGATCGTCTCCATTATTTCCGGCGCGGGTGGCGATGATGCCGAAGATTTCTCACGCATTCTCTTCGAGATGTACAAGAAGTACGCGGTGTCGAAAGATTGGCAGACCGGGCTCCTCGGGTCTAATGAAAATTCGATGGGCGGATTCCGCAGCATTTCGTTTGAGATTGCCGGAGCGGGGGCGTACGGCGCACTTAAGCACGAGGCCGGCGTGCACCGGCTAGTCCGTATGTCGCCTTTCAACGCGGCAGGGAAGCGGCAGACCAGCTTTTCGCTCGTTGAGGTGCTGCCACGCTTGCCCGACCAAGGGCAGATGCATATTCCCGAAAGCGAGCTTGAAATTTCCTTCACCCGCTCCGGCGGCCCCGGCGGGCAAAATGTGAACAAGCGCGATACCGCAGTGCATGCGGTCCACAAGCCGACTGGACTTCGCGTGCATGTAACCTCCGAACGAAGTCAGGTGGCAAATAAGGAGAAAGCGCTCGAAATGTTGCGTGGAAAATTGTTCCAGCTGCGTCAGGAAGCAGCACAAAAGGAGGAGCGCGGTCTCTCCACGGGAGCAACGACCAAAATCGAGTGGGGAAGTCAGATCCGCTCCTACGTCTTGCACCCGTACCAAATGGTCAAAGACCATCGCACCGACCATGAGGAGAGGAACGTAGACAAGGTGCTCGGCGGCGATATCCAAGGATTCATTGATGCGGAAAAGAGTTTGGATAGCGCCGGCGGGGGAGTATAATGCCTTCCGTTGTGATTTACTTCGACAAAGTCACCAAGATTTACTTCGATGGCGCGCCGCCGGCGGTCGAGGACGTGACCCTCTCCATTGAACCGGGCGAATTCGTTTCCATCGTTGGCCACTCGGGTGCGGGTAAGACGACACTCCTCAAGATGCTCTTCGCCGAAGTATCGCCGACCGAGGGTGCGGTCTTTTACGGGTCGCGCGAGATCCACAAACTCTCCGACAACGAGCTCCTCCAATTGCGGCGTGCCATCGGCACCGTTTTCCAGGATTTCCGCCTCCTGCCAACGAAAAATATTTATGAAAATATCGCGTTTGCCCTCGAAGTCGCTGGCAAGAGTGATGAGGATATCCGAGCCGACGTGCCGCACGTATTGGACTTGGTCGGACTTGCCGAGAAGATCTGGAGTTTCCCGCACGAACTCTCGGGGGGTGAGCAGCAACGCGTGGCAATAGCACGCGCGATCGTCAATCAGCCCGATGTTCTCCTCGCCGACGAGCCGACCGGCAATCTGGATCCCATCAACGCGCACGATATCGTCGAGATATTGAAGCGCATCAATGATCTGGGGACGACCGTGCTGCTGACGACACACAATAAAACAGTGGTTGATTCCATCGGTCGCCGGGTAATCACCATGGATCAAGGACGGGTCGTGCGCGATAATCCCCAAGGAAAATACGTACTATAATGATGCTATGACCATGTGGGTGAATGTAAAAAGGGTAGCACGGTACGGACTGATCAGCTTCATCCGTAACGGCTTCACATCGCTCTCGGCGGTTTTGAATATGACAATCACGCTCTTCGTTGTGGGGATGCTCATCCTCTCCGGCGCAGCGCTCAATTCCGTGCTCGTCTTACTCACCGATCAGGTGGATGTGACAGTGTACTTTACGCCCGCGGCGACGATGAACCAGATCGCGCAGGTACAGCAACAACTTACGGCGCTGCCGCAGGTAGCTACCACCACCTACATATCGAGAGAGCAGGCGCTCGCCTCGTTTGAGGCGCGTCATGCGGGTGATCAGCTCACCATGCAGGCTCTGCAGGAACTGGGGAGTAATCCGCTCGGTGCAGCTCTTGAAGTGCGGGCAAAAGACACGAGCCAATATGAAGTGATCGCAAAATATATCGAGAGCTTGCAGAGTGCGGGCGCGGCTATCGATAAGGTCAACTACCAGCAAAATCAAATGGCCATCACTCGACTCTCCGGTATCATCGATACATCCCGCAAGCTTGGGATTGGGATCGCCCTCTTTCTCGCTATCTCTTCGCTCCTTATCACCTTCAACACTATCAGGCTCGCAATCTACACCTCGCGCGACGAGATCGGGGTCATGAATCTCGTTGGTGCAGGACGGTGGTATGTGCGTGGGCCGTTCATCGTCGCAGGCATTATCTACGGGCTCATATCCGGGCTGGTTGTCCTCGTCGTGCTCTACCCGCTCACTCTCTCGTGGGCGAGCGGCTCGCAAACTTTCTTCGGCACCTTCAACGTCTTCACCTACTTCACCTCTCATTTCCTCCTCTTTTTCTCGGCGATCTTTGGATGCGGCATTGCGCTCGGCGCGCTCTCAAGCTATCTCGCCGTTCGGCGTTATTTGAAGATGTAGAATACGACCATGGCAAGACGCGGCACAAGCGGGCACAAATATGTTTTTGTTGTGGGCGGCGTGATGTCGGGTGTCGGCAAAGGCACCGCCGTAGCATCGATCGGCAAGATCCTCGCTGCGCGCGGACTTCTGGTCAATTTGGTCAAGATCGATCCGTACCTCAATGTCGACGCTGGCACCATGAACCCCACTGAACATGGCGAGGTCTTCGTACTTGATTCAGGCTTGGAAACGGATCAAGACATGGGCAACTACGAACGTTTTTTGGGCCGTGATTTGGGGCCCGAAGATTACATGACATCGGGCATGGTTTATAAATCGGTCATCGAGCGTGAACGCAATTTGGGGTATGGCGGCCGATGTGTCGAAACTGTCCCGCACGTTCGAGATGAGATCGTCGAGCGCCTCAAGCAGTCGGCCAAAATAGGCAAAACAGACGTGACCGTTGTCGAGATCGGCGGTACCGTTGGCGATTTCCAAAATGCGCTCTATTTTGATGCAGCGCGGGTGATGCACCTCGAAAACCCCGATGATGTCGCGTTCGTAATGGTTTCGTACTTGCCGGTGCCAGGCACACTGGGAGAAATGAAGACGAAGCCGACCCAAAATGCGGTGCGCGATCTCAACGCGTACGGTGTCCAACCCGATATCATCATTGCGCGCTCTACTCATGCACTGGATAAAAAACGCAAAGAGAAACTGGCAGTCTCATGCTCCGTCCAACCAGACCACATCATCTCGGCCCCAGACATCGAATCGATCTACGATGTTCCACTCAATTTCGAACGGGACAAGCTCTCGGAAATTTTACTCACCGACCTCGGCATTACCGGCAAACAGGAGCCCGACCTTAAGGAGTGGAAGGAATTTGCCGGGCACGCACACAACGGCCGCGAGCCGGTCAAGATCGGCATAGTAGGGAAATATTTTGACACGGGCGATTTCGTTTTAGGTGATGCCTACCTTTCTGTCATTGAAGCCATCAAATTTTCTGCATACCACCTCGGGGTGAAGCCGGAAATAGCGTGGCTCAATGCAAAGGAGTATCAGAATAATCCTGAATCGATTTCCGAATTGTCGGGATATGACGGCGTCATCGTACCCGGCGGTTTTGGCGAGACAGGCATCGAGGGGAAGATCAGCGCGATCCGTTTCGCGCGGGAGAATAAAATACCGTATTTCGGCCTGTGCTACGGCATGCAACTCATGACGATCGAATTCGCACGCAACGTCGCCGGACTCGATGGCGCACATACCACCGAAATTGATGCAAATACACCATATCCGGTAATTGCGATACTTCCCGAACAAATAGAAAAGCTCGCGAAGAAGGACTATGGCGGTACCATGCGCCTCGGTGCGTATCCGTGCGATTTGGCGCAGGGCACGCTGGCACACTCTGCGTATGGGAAAGATTCTGTCTCTGAAAGACACAGACACAGATACGAAGTAAATCCGGAATATATAGAGCAACTCGAAAAAGCAGGTCTTGTTTTTTCCGGTCGTTCGCCCGATGGCGTTTTGATGGAGATCGCCGAGCTGCCGCGCGAGATGCACCCCTTTATGCTCGGCACGCAATTTCACCCAGAGCTTCGCGCCCGCCCGCTCTCCCCACACCCGCTTTTCAACGCGTTCATCAAAGCAGCCATTGAGAAAAAGTAGAGCATGAGTGCGTCTCTCAAGCTCATCTGTCTCAACATTGAGAAGGACAAGCATCTCGATCGCGTGATTCCGTCTTTAATTTCGGAACGGCCGGATGTTTTTTGTGTGCAGGAAATCTACGAAAGCTCGGTTTTGAAGATCGCCGGGGCTCTCACGAGCACCGAACATATCTACGCCCCGATGACGGGGCGACCGAAGGAGCAGCCACCGGAGATCCAGGGGCTCGCGATTTTCTCGCGCGTGCCAATACGGAAACGCGCAGTGAAATACTATGTGGGAACACCTGCGACCGTTCCGGATTCTGTAGAGGGTGATCCTTCTACCTACAATTTCAACAATAGAATGGTCGTTGCCTGCGACGTTGAGAAGGATGGTGAGATCTTTCGAATAGCGACGACGCACTTCACATGGACATCCGACAGCCAGCCGACCGATGAACAGCGGCAGGACATGCGTACAATGTTGGACGCGCTCGAAGAAATGGGCGAATTCGCGCTTTGCGGAGATTTCAATGCGCCGCGTGGGGGAGAAATGTTCTCACTAATTGCCGCCAAGTACAAAGACGATATCCCACTTCGCTACAGCTCAAGTCTTGACCCAGAGCTTCATCGTGCTGGTCATCTACCGATCATGGTAGACGGTCTTTTTACGACGCCCGGCTACATGGCCTCGGATGTGCACCTCGAATTCGGCATCTCCGACCACGCCGCCATCATCGCGACGATTTCACCCGAATGAAAATATCATCGTAGCTAATGCGGCCGCATCAGCTAACGTAATATCCTTCATCTATGCAACCGAAACAATTTCTTCAATCTATCCTCGTCCTCGATACGCTCCAACACTCCATACAGAATGTAGTTCGACAAACGGGACTCTTCTTTAATCAGACGCACGAGACCCTCACACTCGTGCGGAAATACCCACACGCTCTGTTGAAGTTGCACGAAGCCGGCCGTTTTCAAGATGTTCCTAACCTTATTTCGCAACGGCGCATATTTCTCCGGAATGTCGAAGATCGCAATGCGCCATTTGTAATCCCAAGCACTCGTCTTGAGCAGCTTGAACGTATCCAAAGCGATTTGCCCGAGCGCATTTTTACCGTCGTGTGTGATAGAAAGTTTTTCTCCGATAGGTCGCATATATTCGAGCTCTATCAACCGCTGTATGGCGATTTTGCGCCGATGTCGGTAAGCGGCGCGTTCGCGTGCGAGTTTGTAAAATTGCCTCGTTGACCGGCCCGAGAGGAGAAAACTGTATAGTAAATCCCCGAAGGTCAGATCCTCCAAGATGTCGCGTTCGATTGCGCCGAGCTGTCGCTTGCGTTTTCGACTTGGCTTTGAATTCTTGCCAGACATCGTATTACTCTAGCAAATGCGGCCGCATCAGCAAGAGTAATATCCACATACGGCTTGCGAGTATGCTGCAGCGAGTATGCTGCATATGATGTGAAAAGTGGTACTATTTATTTATGCTTCCCGAGCAAGTAAATGCACCCACGCCGGTTCAGCCAGATGCAGCCGCAGTAGTCCCATTATGGGAACGAAAAGGAATTTGGATTCCTCTCGCCGTTGTTCTTGTACTCGGCGTTGCGTACTTTGTTGTGCAAAATCAATCGTCAACCGCAACTACAGATGTTGCTATTCCTCCAAACGTTCCAGGCACGCCTGCCCCTGCTGCGCAAGAACAGACTACTGAAACTGAACTTTGGGTGGTCACCGCAAATTTAAATCAACCGGACTCTGTATTTATTGCAATGCCTTCCGACTACGTACCTCTTACAGTAGAAGCAGTTGCAAAAACTGTCGGATACGCGAAGGCTTTTGCTGTGTTAGTTCACGTTCCTATGGGTATAAAAATTGGCCACTCCCAAGTTTCTTCTACTGATCCGAATACATTCTTTGTCATTGCTATAGATCAGAAAGGCGAAGAATATGCCTATGTCCTGAATATCCAACTAAAGACGTTCACAAAATTATTTTCAAGCATTGAACATCCAGATTTCAAAAATGCAGGAATAAGAAGCCACAGTCCCGATGATAAAATAATTTTATTCGCGATCAAACGTTCAGAATTTGAAGCGAGTGGTGATAAAGTAATATTCAATGTATCTCAGGACATGTACAAAAATCTCGGCATGATTGCCGCATTTCAGTGGACAACAAACGGTAATTTTAAGTACAAATCTGTTCCGAAAGGTTGCGAATCCTATTTTCCTGATCCTTTCGCTCCTGAATCGTCGGATGCATCATGCAACAATCAAATCGTAGCCGCGAGTTGGATACAAGGGAGTTGGTAATGAATTTGCCAGAAGAGACGGCTCAAATGGGCAGAAGTGAGCCGTTTGTGCATTGCAGCCCGGGTAAAATCCATCACCGGTCCATTTGGCGCTGGAGCGTTTTTTGGGTATACTGCCGCATGGTTAGGAAGATTACCTCGGAAGGCTATACCTTCGACGACGTCCTCATCCGCCCGGCGGCGAGCTCTATCGAGCCGTCCGAGGCCTCTCTCAAGACCACTATTGCGGGGATCGAGCTTGCGGTCCCGCTTCTCTCCGCGGCGATGGATCGCGTGACCGAAGCGCCGATGGCGATCGCACTTGGCAAGCTGGGTGCGCTCGGGGTTATTCATCGCAATTGCTCGGTAGAGGAGCAGGTGGCAATGGTAGAGGAGGCAAGGCGCGCGGGCGTGGTGGTCGCCGCTGCCTGCGGGCCATTTCATACGGAGCGTGCTGAAGCGCTCGACCGAGCGAAGTGCGATTTTATCGTCATTGATTGCGCGCATGGACACAATCTCAACGTTCTCGCGAGCGCCCGGAAGATCAAAGAAAGCTTGAAACACGCAAAAATGATATTCGGCAACATCGCGACCGCCGAGGCGGCGAAGGAAGCCGTAGCCTTTGCCGACGCCGTCAAGGTCGGGGTTGGGCCCGGATCCATTTGTACCACACGCCTCGTTTCCGGTGTGGGAGTGCCGCAGCTTTCGGCTATTGCCGACGTAGCATCGGTCGCGCTCAAGAAGGGTGTGCCTGTCATCGCTGACGGCGGCATACGCACCTCAGGCGATATCGCCAAGGCGCTCGCTGCGGGAGCCTCGGCCGTGATGTGCGGCAATCTCTTTGCGGGGAGTGATGAGTCGCCGGGGCAGGTGATCGAGCGAGATGGCAGGAAATACAAAGAATATCGCGGCATGGGCTCGGCAGCCGTTATCAAAAGTGCTTCGGGCGCGGAGCGCTACTTTACGCACGGGCGCAAAGCGGTACCAGAAGGCGTGGAGGCGATCGTGCCGTACAAAGGCCCTGTCGAAGGCATCGTGGCCACACTTGCTTCAGGCCTTCAAGTCGCTTTCGGCTATGTCGGAGCGCGCGATCTTGCCGAATTCCAAAAGAAGGCGCAGTTCATCCGGATCACACACGCATCAATCGCCGAAGGCAAGCCGCACTCACTCGCAGAAGTAGAAGGCTAATGGAAATTCTCGCCGGATTTATTGTATCGCTTCTTGCGCTCTCGCAGGCCACTTTTTCGACCACGGTGGTGAGTGCTGCCGTAGAGCAGCGCGCAAGCGTCATATTCGGCGGGGATATGATGTTGGACCGCACGGTCCGCACTACGATCGATCAAAAGGGCGGCGATTTTATTTTCTCGTGCATTGACGAGACACTCGCGAATGCCGATCTCGTCGTGGCTAATCTGGAAGGACCAATCACGGGAGAGAAGTCGCGCAGCGTCGGCTCCATCATCGGCTCTCCCGACAATTTCGTCTTCACATTTCCGCTGTCCACGGCAGTTCTGCTTGCTGTACATCACATCTCGGTCGTCAATCTTGGCAACAACCACGTTATGAATTTTGGGAGTAGCGGTGTGCGCTCGACCATGTACTCGCTCAATGCTGCGGGGGTCAAATACTTTGGTGATCCCATCAACGCAACTGTTACACACAAATCGTTGAATGGGATTCCACTCGCGTTCATCAATTACAATGAATTTTCTGGTAGAGGCGCAGCATCAACCACTGTTGCACAAATACAAGCAGCGCGCGCGGCGGGGGAGCTACCCGTCGTCTACGCGCACTGGGGCATCGAATACGCCACCACTTCATCGGCTTATTCGCGCGAATTAGCCCATAGATTCGTTGACGTAGGGGCCGAGATTGTGATCGGTTCGCACCCGCATGTGGTGGAAGAGCACGAGGTGTATAAAGGCAAATATATTTACTACTCTCTCGGCAATTTTATTTTCGACCAATACTGGAACGATGCCGTGCGCCACGGCCTCTTGCTCGAAGTATCCTTCACGTCGCAAGGTGTGACATCGGTACAGGAGATCCCGATTGAGCTCGGCCGAGACCGGAGAACCTGCCCGACTAGAAATTCTTCATGATTTTGATGACTTGTGGTGAGCGCAGTCGAACCATATGAACCACGATCTTTTCAACAAGCTCTCCATCGGCGGCCTCATCATTTTGGCCGCTCTTCTCCTCGCCGCCTACCTCACACGCGGACACGAAAAACCTCTCCGGATTTGCTACACTAGCAACGCTCTTATAAAGCATTGCCGGATCGTCTAATGGTAGGACTCCTGCCTCTGGAGCAGGGTATCTTGGTTCGAATCCAAGTCCGGCAGCCCGAATAAAACTCCCGTCGGGATCGGGAAAATTCACGCGGGCGGCGCGAAGCGCCGCCCAAGGTGGAGAGGCGGTTTCTTGGACTTTTTTGTTTTGCAATCAGGTTCAAAAATTCAAAAGCCG
>Ga0209542_10001268_pt1 | contig 59753 bp, 63 predicted proteins | sample RifCSPhighO2_01_FD_184028 | JGI IMG/M metagenome (GOLD analysis project Ga0209542, IMG submission 184028) | Soil microbial communities from Rifle, Colorado - Rifle CSP2_plank highO2_0.1 (SPAdes) (version 2) | ecosystem: Environmental > Terrestrial > Deep subsurface > Rock core/Sediment ...
TTTCTCTCGGGCATTTTTATTATTTTTTGTTTATTTACTATAGGAGATATTGGGAAGATTGTTTTGTCATTAAACTCTCTTTCATTTATTTCTTCTGCAAAACTTCTTTTTTTATTTTTGTCATGATTTTCAATTATCTCTCTTATTTTTATTTTTGCAGGCATACTTTTCTTTTTTTTATCTGCATTTTTTATAAGTTCTTCAGTGAATGATTTAATGAACTCTTTTTTTGATTCTTCTGAGAGATTTTTAAGCATTTTTAATATTTAGGAAGTGGCTTATAGCTGGTATTTCTGTACTTTTTTGCTTCTGAATAATACTCCCCCTCTCCCTCATCAGATTTATTTTCGTTATAAAGTTCTTCTTCAGAGTTATTTTCTAATTCGCCGCTCTTTTGATACTCTTCTTCATTATTGCTTTCTTCCCATCTAGCATCATAAGCTTCGTTACTTGCTTCTCCAACTCCACCAATCATTTTTTCATTTTGCTCTATTAGCTTGTCAAGTTTTTCAATTATTTGCCTATGATTCTGAGCTTCTGAAATTAGGTCTTTTTCAGCAAATGATTTGGCTGAAATTTCAAACAACTCAAGTAACTTTGATATCTGATCCGACAAAGAGTCAAGTTTTATGGCCATATTTGTAAGAACTTTTTGAAGACTTATAGAATTTTCAATCAATGCTCTTTCTACCTGACTAGGTTGTTTGCTTTCCTCTAGTTTGGGCTCTTTTTTCTCTTTTTGTTCATGATGGATTTTTTTAGCAGGCATTTTTTCTTACTTATAATGGTATTTTAGGTTTATAAAATATATTATGTTTTGTGTTTTTATCTTTAAATTTTTTTAAAATATGTCCAGTTTTTCGTCTTCATCATCCTCATCACCCTTCTCTATTGAAGGATCTTGTATGTCTTCTTCGTCATCATTTTCATCAGTCTCTTCATCTGGCAAGATTTCCCCTTTTATCTCTTCATTTTCTCTTGTGTCTTCTTCCTCTATTCCTTCTTTTATATCCTCTTCAAGTTGTTCTAACTCTTTGTTTAGCTCTTCATTTTCGACAAATTCTATCTGATTTGCATTTTCCTCTCCTTCTTCACCCTCTTCGCTTTCTTCTTCGTCAGCGTCTTTGCCTTCCTCGTCTTCAGAATTTGTTTCTTTCAAGAATTTTTCTTCAAAGTCTATTTCTTCGTCTACAGGTGGTGGAGGCAGAAGCGAGTCTTCGCTTTCATTATTTTCTTCATTGTCATTATTATTGTCTTCACCATCGCCGTTTTCGCTATCCTCTTCATATTCTTCGTCCTCCTCATTTTCTTCTTCGTCAGCGTCTTTACCTTCCTTGCTTTCAAGCTCTGCGACATATTCTGAAATTTCATGTGCTGCGTCTGCATTTACTGTTATGCTGCTTATTCCCGCCTCAACTAAGATCTTCGCAATTTCTTTTTTGCTTCCCGCCTGTCCGCAAATTGAAGTTTCAACATTATGTTTTTTACAGACCTCTATAACATATTTTAACTGCCTTATCACAGCAGGGTTGGATTCGTCATGGAGGTATTGCACCTCTTCATTATTCCTGTCTATTGCCATGGTGTATTGGGTTAAATCGTTAGTTCCGAATGAAATGAATTTTATTCCCTGTTGACATAACTCTTCTATTATTTGGACTGCTGCAGGAGTTTCAATCATGACGCCGAGTTTAAGAATACCAGCGTTAAGATTTTTTATGTATTCTTTTGTTTTTTTCAGTTCTTCTAGTGTTACAACTTGAGGCGTTAAGATTCCAATCGTTTTGCCTTGTTCTGCCACGCGTTTCATGGCTTTTATTTCAGCTTCCAAAATTTCCGGGTGTTTTAAGCTGTAACGTATGCCATGCATTCCAAGCATAGGATTTCCTTCAGGTTCTTGAGGGGCACCTTCAAGATTTTTATATTCATCTGTTCTTATATCTGAAGTTCTTACCCACAATTCCTCGAAATATTCGGCTATCCCACTTATGCCTTTGTATATTATCTCTTCATACTCTTTCATATTTTTCTTTTTAATAAAGTAATTTGGATGTTTTCCCGATTCAGCTATGACTCCCTCAAGTCTCATCAGTCCTACAGAAGAGGCTTTTGAAAGTGAAGCCCTTTCAGCAGCACTTGGCAAGTCGACGATCACTTTTATTTTTATCTTGGTTTTTACAACAGGCAAGATTTCTTTTTTCACATCTTCAGATACTTTTCCGTCAAATATATCTCCAGTAAAGCCGTCAACTGTTATTATCTGTCCGTCAACTAATTTTGTTGTTGCTTCCTCAGTTCCAACGACGGCAGGAATTCCCATTTCTCTTGAGACAATAGCTGCGTGGCTTGTTAGTCCACCTTCATCTGTTACAATTGCTGACGATTTAGCCATAGAAACCACCATGTCTGGATTGGTCATTGTTGTAACTAATATGTCTCCCTTCTTCACCTTTTCAAGTTCTCTCAAGTCATGTATAATCCTCACTGTTCCCGAAGCTATTCCTGGAGAAGCAGGCATTCCCGAAAGTAATATCTCTCCCTTAAGTTCTCTTTGTCCTTTAGTCTCCTTGCCTATTGTTGTGATGGCTCTTGTTTGGACAATATAAATCTCTCCCTTTTCAATTGCAAATTCTATATCTTGCGGCTTGTTATAGTGCTCTTCAAGCTTCATAGCATGGATTGCTAACTGCTTTATTTCATGATTTTTAAGAACTTGAGCTTTGCTTAATCCTGAATTTAATTTTACAGTTTCTTCATCACCTGCCGAATTTCTTGTTATAGCAATTTTTTTGTCCGCAACGTGGGTTTTTACAATCTCTGCATTTCTTGTGACTATATACTGATCCGGTTTTATTGCTCCAGAAACTATTCCTTCTCCCAATCCAAAAACAGCCTCAATTATTATATTATCTTTATTTTCTTCTCTGCTTGTAGGATCTTTTGAAAAAATTACTCCCGATTTGTCCGAATCTATCATTCTTTGAACAACAACGGCGAGTTGAGCTTGATCAAGGGTAAATCCCCTCTTTTTTCTATAGTATGTTGCTCTGGCGGTGAATAGCGACGCAAAACATCTTTTCACATGTGTTATAAGGTTCGTGTTCCCTTTTACATTTAAGTAGGTATCCTGCTGTCCTGCAAAAGAGGCAGTTGCCAAATCTTCTGTTGTTGCACTTGATCTTACGGCAACAAAGACAGGTTCACTTGATCTCTTTAAAATATCTAGGGCAGTTCCTGTCGCTGTTTTTAATGCTTCTTTGTTTATATCTAAGGAGTCGTACGCCTCAATAATCTCATCTTCCATTTCCTTGGGCATTTTAGCGTTTACAATTAAGCCTCTTATTCTTTCTGTGTTGGTATTAAGTTCAGCAGTATTTTCTACGTCTGTTTCGTCAATTATTTCTTTTATTTGGCTATCGAGATCCGCTTTTTTAATAAAATAAGAATAGGCTTGTGCAGTTACAACAAATCCTGGAGGAACGGGAAAACCGTGATTATACATTTCTCCTAAATTAGCCCCTTTTCCGCCTCCAACACTACCAGAATTTTTATTTAGTTCAGAAAACCATATAATAAACTTGGGCCTTTGAGAATTTTCAGAATTTTTATGCTCATTTTTCCCCTTTTTTTCACTCATGTCATAACTGAGTTAGCATAATTAATAAAGGTTTTTGTTGAATGGGAGCATATAAACTTTTATTAAGCATCCGTTTATACAATTTTTATGGGCGATGATTACTTTATGAAATTGGCTCTGGAGGAAGCTAAGTTAGCTTATGAAAGGGGCGACTTGCCCGTTGGAGCGGTTTTAACATTAGACGATAAGATTATTTCAAGAGGGGGGAATATGGCAACAACAAAAAAGGATTGGGTTTCTCATGCAGAGATTATAGTTTTAAATCAAGGGGCACAGGCTTTAAAAGAAAATAAAGAGAGTAGTTCTTCACTTTATACAACATGGGAGCCGTGTTTTATGTGCGGATTTACAGCTTATATGTCGCGAGTAAAGAGGATTGTTTATGCTTGTCCGGAGAATGTTGGGGGCATAAGTCTCTTAGATATAAGTTTATTGCCAAATTGGTATGGAAAAAGAGCTCCTAAAATTGAAAGAGGTTCTTTTGGAAGGGAGTCCTATGATTTGTTAGTTAAACATATGGAAAAAAATCCAGATATATGGGGCGAGACGTTTTTGCCAAAATTCAGAGAAGTTGAGGATTCTTTTTAGAATCTACAACTTTTACCCTTCCACCTGTAATCTCATCAAGTGAAACAAGTCTGCCCTCTTCTCTTTCTTCTCCAAACAAGGCTTTAATGAAATCTTCAGCGACACTCCTTAAAGCCGGATCAAAATTTTCAGAGAATCTTAATTCAGTATTTGTTATCACACATCTGGTATCTTGTTCTATTTGCTTTAATATATATTTGAAATTACTTGATCTAACTCCTAGGCCACTACCGGTTTCCAATTTGGGAATTGAAGGGGGAACTTGAAATCCTTCGTAAGTAGCTTCATAGGTTTTATCATCCTCATTATATTGGAAGTTAATCCTCATAATTTGTCTTTAGCTTGTTTAGTATTTAAAATTAATTGTGTTTTATTGAAAAAAGAGCTAGGAATAATTTTATAAGTTATTATATCTAAAAGTTTAAATAATCTATTTTTAAAAATTGGTTATGAAACAAAGTAGACCTTTAGATCCTTTTTACAAGGATGCCTTTTGTAGGGCGGTTACCGGACATACTTGTTCGGAACTATTTCAGATGCTTTCTGATCGATGCATTACTCCTATTGACAGAAAAGAAAATTTGAAGATAGGAAGGGATATGCCTCGATCTGATGGAGAGAAATTGGTAGATAGATATGAGATTTTTATGAGTTCTAGTTTTGGGGTTCCCCTTGTTGAGCAATCTGTTGAAAAATTATTTGAAGATTTCGAGAGATTTATGGCCTGGGAAAGACATATACATCCAAGAGATCAGGGTTATTCTTCTCATAAAGATTACTGGGAGCCAACATATGATAAAATTGAAAGAGCTTATTTTGAAGGTAATGAAGATAAGATTAAGAGGAGCATAATGGAGTTAGTGGATAAGATTTTACATGATTAATTATTCATCAATAATTTTATAAACTACTCCCCTTATAGTTTATCATGGTACTTGGTATTTTGGCCTGGGTTTTGATTGTTGCAGTAGTTCTAATTGTAATAGCGTTTTTCTTATACTATAACAGGTTTGCTGTACTGTCAAATAGAATTGATAATTCATTAAGCCAGATAGATGTTCAGCTTAAGCGAAGGGCAGACTTGATTCCTAATCTTATCGAGACTGTGAAGGGTTATGCCAAACATGAGAAAGAAATCATGACTGATGTTAATAATGCCAGAAAGGCCTTGGTTTCGGCTAAAGGTCTTCCAGAGAGAATAAAAGCTGATCAGAAATTGGAAGGTGTTTTAGGTAGACTTTTTGCAATAGCAGAAAATTATCCTCAATTGAGGGCTAATGAGAATTTTAAACAATTGCAGGAAGAATTAACAGCTACAGAAGACAGAGTTGCTTACTCAAGGCAGTATTACAATGATTCAATACTTAGCTACAATAATTTATGCACAACTTTCCCCGGAAAGTTCTTTGCAGGAATTTATGGAAGAAAAGAAAAGCCTTACATAAAGATAACAGAGGCAGAGAGAAAAGAAGTTAAGGTTAAGTTTTAGGGGTGAGTTTTAGGTAGTTCTTACAGGTTGTTTTGTACAATAATCTTTATTAATTAATTATTTGGTCTAATTTTATGGATTTACATAGAATATATTATGGAACTGGGTCGTCTACCGATGAGGGATTTTTTAGGTCACAAGGAATTCCTATTAAAAAGGAAGAAGTTTTTGCGATATATGGGAGAGTTAAAGAAGAATATAGGAATAATTGGATTTCCGGTTTGTGTATGTCTTCTGATAGTTTGGGTATACATTTTGATATTAAGAGATATTTGATTAATGGTGGTGTGATAATTTTTCATGATGAAACTATGGGATTAATTCATGAAACTAAAGAAGGGTTGGAGGCTTTGGCAGAGCATTTTAATTTACCTATTCCTGTTACCCCACCTGCTGATACAAGTTCCGAAATAATTTGAGTAATAAACCAAAAAATATATAAGTGAAATTTAGTTCTTTATTTTATGAAAACTGAGATGAAAAGAATTGAAATTAATCCTGACGTAATGGTCGGGAAACCCGTGATTAAGGGAACGAGAATACCTGTGGATTTAATAATTAAGCTTTTAGCTCAAGGGATGACTTGGGAAGAAATTCTTGAGGATTATCCTAATCTAAAAAATGAAGATATTAAAGCCGCTTTGGAATATGTTGCTCAGATTTTAGAGGGAGAAGACGTATTATCCCTTATAGACGCAAAGAAATAGAATGAAATTTCTTATTGATGAAAGTAGCGGTAGAAAGTTGTTTTTGTTTCTTAAAGAAAAAGGCTTTGATGTAAAGTTCGTTGCTGAAATTATACCAAGAGTCTCTGACAAGGAGGTGTTAGAATTTTCTGAAAAAGAGAATAGAATTTTAGTAACTAATGATAAAGATTTCGGAGAGCTTATTTTTAGGTCAAACCGGCCAAGTTTTGGAGTTATTCTCTTGAGACTAAATTTAGATACTCCAAAAAACAGGCAAAATTATGTTTTAGCGGTTATTAAGAGATTTTCGGATAGATTGGAGGGTAGTTTTATTGTAGTAACTGAGGGGAAAGTGAGAATTAGAAAATTAAAATAAATTTAGAAAGTTTAGGTAGTTCTTATATAGTTAATAACAATCTATTTTATAAACTGTTTAATAGTCTGGTTCTTATGGATAGACAAACAATTATAGACTTAGTTTTTTTACCTGTTTTTATTGCTGGGGGAGTAATGTTGTTCTATAACTTTACTCGTGCTCTTTTTCTTCCCGATGATGCTCCATTTCAAAAAAGTTCTATAGAAAAAGTTGTTCAAGGAGAGAATTATAAGCCAACTATTCCAATTGATGCTTATAAAATAGATACTTTTAATCGTGATTCATCTTCATTTGAAACTGGTGATTTTGATGGAGATGGAGATTTAGATTTAATTATGAGGAGTGTGACTAGGGTTAGGGGTCTACATTCTAAAATTAATCTCTATCAATTCAGAAACGACGGAAAAGGTAACTTCACTCTTTATACTCCTGAATCGGAAACCCGTGTTTCTGAATAGTTCTGTACAAACTGAGGAATTCCTGTAGTTTCGTGGAACTTGGGAAATTTATCAATTTCCGAGGCCTCAAAATCTTCCGATTTTGAAGTTCCGAGGTGCTCAAGAATCCATATACCCTTAGGATTCTAGACACTACAAAGTAAAGAGTATGGAAATATTTATAAATTATAATTTCTCAGGGGATTTATGACATTAAAGTATAGATTATTCGGTATCCCCGGAAATTCCGAGGAGGTGAGAGATAAAATTGATGGAAAGATAGAAAGGTTGAAGGGAAAAGTTAGAGAGAGAAGAGGGAGAATTGAGATTACTCATCAAATAGATGCATTTTCCATAGAGGGAATTACACATTATGCCTGTTATCTTAAAATTAAATCTAAAGGGGTTTATGGAAGTGTCAGTGTTCCCGTTACTGGAAGAAATTATCCGGATGGGTTAGAAAATGATCCTAGAATCTCGCAGATGAAAAACGATGATTGTGCAAATACCTATGAGCAAGCTTTGGATTTTGCAAAGAGATTTACTGATGAGGGACTGGAAGTTTTAGTTGAAGGTAAATCGTTAGAAGAAATAAATGGTCTTATTCCCAAAATTAGGGGTGGTGAAGTTTCAAGGGCCACTATGATGATTCCTCATTATTTTTGATTTTTGTCAAAGTTCTCTTTCATTTTAGAAAAATTAACTTTAACGTTTTTATCCCCCCAGATTTATTAATTTTAAAGTGACAACAATATAGAAAGTTTTATAAACCTGGAGTTTTCATATATTTTTATGAATAATCTAAAAGTTATTTTGTCAATTGTACTTTTATCAACAGTAGTTTTTGCAATTTTACTTTCGTCTAGCGTTAGTGCTATTAGCTTAAGTGATATTCTTTCGGAAATTCCTTTAAGCAAGATCTACCCAAGCGGATTAATTGCTTATTATCCTTTTGAAAGTAATGGGAGAGATGTTGCTGGCGATTATAATGCAAATATAACTTCTAACGGTTCACTAAGCTTTACAGCTGGAAAAAAGGCAAATTCATTGAGTTTTGGAAGTTCAAATAATGCGACATTGCGTGACAGCAGAGATTATGATAATTTCTTCAAAAAAAGTCATACTGTTTCAGCTTGGATATATCCTAACGGATGGAATAGTACTGGATTCAATGTAAGCCAGGCAATTGTTCAGCAAAGGGGAGATCATCCTAATGGCGGCTCAGGATTTATTCTTGGGGTTTTTTCACCGGATGCGGAAAACTTTTCTTACTATAATATAACCGGGTGCGAATATTCTGATTGGCATGATAAAATAGGGTATATGCTTTCTTCTCCAGGCGAAGAAAATAATACTTACTGCGGTGAATGGGTTACAAGCAATGTAAGACTTGAAAATTCAACCGATTTAAACAAATGGTATCATGTTGTTGCTGTTTACGACTCTAGCCAAGGTAAAATGAAGCTTTATGTGAATGGCAATCTTGAGAATACAAGAGATGTAAACGCCAGCGAAATTTCCAATACTACCGGGTTTACAACAGATTTGGTTATAGGTGGTGTACCAATTGTTGAATCGAGTGGGGCAGAATATGGTACTGGTTGGAGAAATTTTGAGGGCAAGATTGATGAAGTTCAGTTTTACAACAAAGCCTTAAGTTCTTCTGACGTGCAAAAACTTTATGAAATTGGTTCAGATAATAACGCTCCAGATAAGATAGATGATTTGGACGTAGTTGATGTAACTGATGAAAGTATAGAGTGGGAATGGACAAATCCTGATGATGATGACTTTTTAGCTAATATAATTTTCTTCGATGGAGATTTCGATGATTTTGATGATGCTGAAAGTTATGAGGCAGATAATTTAGACTCAGAAGAAGAGTATGAGATAGAAATATTCACAATTGATGAAAATGGAAATGTTAATTTGAATGGAGTTTCAGATAGCGAAGAAACTGATGAAGAAAGTTCTTTAGACTCTGCAAGTTCGAGCACAACAACATTCCAGGACTTGGGTAACTATGACAATGATTTACCTTCAAGTGCAGATGTTATTACCTCAAGTGCAGGAGATAGTATAGGTAGTGAGACAGTTGATTTGGGTGACGGTAGAGATAATAAACAATATTCATTTAATCTTGACTGGAAGCTTTTTCCTTTGATGTTGCTTATGGCAGGTATTGGGGTTATTTTGATATTGATCCTTATCTATATTCTTGTGAGATTTTAGTTTTTATGTTTGATAATTTTAAATTTGATCATAATATGATTGGTTTTTATTTAATAAGATCTCTTTGACAGCAAGGATATTTTATGGGATTTTTATTAATTATTTAAGGGGTTATTAATAATTATTATACTTTAGCTTATTTGCTCCTTGTTTTTGATGTTAATGCTTATATTGTTGCTAATAATCTGCTATTAATCCTACAAGTTTGATATCTGTATAGTTTTTACCTAGGTCATCAACATATTTATATATTATTTTTTGCTTTCAATTCTATGTTTAGAAAAGGGGTAACAGGTATTTTTTCAGCTTGGCTTGCGCTCGCATTTATATTAGTTCTCTTAGCGGTTGTTGGCGTTTTTAATATTACTAATATTACTGGCGGGTACGTTTCTCCAGGAGGAGATCTGGCTTGTGACGTAATATCCGGCGACGCTGCTAAGCCTTTGTCCGGAGCAAGCGCAAATTACAATGTAATATTTGAAATTACAGGCGGAAATGATGTTATTAATTATACTGTTATAGTAAACAATTATAGTGGTGTCCGAGGCTCGGGCATTCCTCCAGTGTTAAATGAGACAATTGATGAGCTTGAATTATGCAGGATTGGAGGAGGGATAATAGCCAACGGCACAATAATTCCCCAAGGAAGTGTTGGAAGTGATTTGACCGTAAACTATAATTGTGATTGGAGCTCGGGAAAAAGTGCTTATAACTATTCAGATTCCTTAGTTGAAGAGACTTATAGCGTTTCGGTTGTTATTACAAATTCAACCGGAGGAAGTATTCTTTGCAGTGGCAACCCTTCTATAACACTATCAAGTTCTTCTCCTCCGCCTCAAGCAAGCGAACTTTCTTGCAATGTCAATGGTAGGGCGATTAATAAAAATAAAAATCAAGATTCAGTTTTGGTTAATTTTAATTATACAGGTGACGCTAAAAGGTACAGACTTGAAGTGGGCAATTTTGATGTTTCCCGAGGAAATTCTACAAGCTCAAGTGTTAATGAAACAATAGACAGGCTTGAATTGTGCAGAGTTGGTGTTTTGTTGAACGGAACGATAAATGATCTATTAATAACGGGCAACAGTAGCAGCGTTAGTTACAATTGTTCTTGGGTGGGGGGTAAGAGTGCTTATAATAAGAACGACTCTTTAGTATCGGGAAATTATACTGCAACTGTAAGGGTTTATAACTCTACAGCGAGCAATGCTGATTTTGTAACTTGCAGCGCAAAGATTGTTAATCTTGTTAGCAATTGCGGGGAGTGTACAGGAAATTGTACAGCAAATAGTTGTAATTCTATTCCCGGATGTTACTTTTCTGGCGTAAACACTAACGTGACTTTGAATAACTCTGTAAGTGTGTGCTTTTCCTGTTCAAGTTCTACTAAATGTTCGGATTATAATAAAGATTCTCTGACTTGCATTTCTGATCCTTGTAACATTGGATGTGGCTGGAGTAATTCTACTAATATCTGCTCTTCTTTAACGCTCGATGCGACTTGTGTGCCCGATTGGAAATGTGGGGATTGGAGTGTGTGTGGAAGTGGTCAGCAAATAAGGAGGTGTAGCGATGATAATAATTGTGGAACAAGCGAAGGAAGGCCTGCGCAATCGCAGTCTTGTGAAGATGAACAGACAACTCTTTCATCGACTACTCCCACAAATAATCAAAACTCTCCAAGTGATAAAAATGAGGTCTTAATTTATTCAATCATAGGAATTATTGCATTTTTTATTGTTGTTATTTCAATAATTCTTGTTATTCTCTTTAACAAGAAAAAGTCTTTTCCACTTCAGCCCGTAAAACAGCAGATCAGTACACAGCCTAGGATGACATCTTTTGCTCCCGGCTCTGCACTTGAACAAAAAATAAAAGAAGCGAGAGCGGTTGTAATGAGGGCAAGAGCGCAAGGATATAGTTATATGCAGGTAAAAATGATGTTCATAAGGAAAGGCTGGCCAGCCGATTTATTGAAAAGAATTGGTTTGTGAAATTGCAAAACATTAAGCTTTAAATATGCTTTTTATTCTTAATAGTTATGGCTGAAAGAATAGATTTTAGCGATCAGATAACCAAAAATAAATGGGAGTCTTTTTTTCTTATAGTTATAATTTTCTTGGTTTTTTTGGTTTTGGGATATGTTATTGCCCAAGTTTATGGTCTAGATATTTTTTTTATACTTATAATCTCGATAATAATCTCTATATGTTATTTGTTAATAAGCTATTATAACTCCGATAAGATTGCCTTGGCAAGTGTTGGAGCAAAGGCAGCTTCGCGAGATAAACACAGGCAGTATTATAATGTTGTTGAGGCTTTGACTTTATCCTCGGGTCTGCCTATGCCTAAACTTTATGTTATGGACTCTAATCAAGTAAATGCTTTTGCTTCTGGGAGAAATCCTAAAAAGGCAGTTATATGTGTAACAACCGGAGCTTTAGAAAAGCTTGACAGGCGTGAGTTGGAAGGTGTTTTGGCACATGAATTAAGCCATGTTGCCAATTATGATATTAGATTTATGACTTTGGCTGCTGTAATGGTCGGAATGATAGCAATTATTTCTGAAATATTTTTAAGAAGCTTATGGTTTCAGTCTGGGGGAAATAGAGACAGTAAGGGAAGTATAATCTTCCTGATGATAGGAATTGTTTTGGCCATACTGGCTCCAATTTTAGTTTATTTTGTTCAGATGGCTATATCTAGAAAAAGAGAGTATGCTGCAGATGCTTCTGCTGTTAAATTCACACGCTATCCTCAAGGGCTTATTAATGCCTTAAAGAAAATAAAGTATGAACATTCTCCCTCAAATCAAGAGAAGCATAAAGTTCCAAAGGCTGTCGCTCCTTTGTTTTTTGCCAATCCATTTAAGGAGTTATCAAGTACGCACCCCGATATCAATAAAAGGATAGAAGTTCTGGAGAGGATGTGATTAATTTTATAAGTCTCTCTTTCTTTCACACATTATGTTTGGATGGATTAGGAGAGGTGCCTTGTATTTTATAGCTTTTATTTTGATTTTTGTGCTAATACTTGCAAACTTGTTTTTGACCTTGGGAATCTCATTAAGTTACGATAACGTTAAAGTAAATTCTGTTGCTGTAACTGAAAAGATGTTTGAAAAAGAACTTGCCAGCGGGCAGGTTGATGATTTTTATGAGCAGCTTGTCAGAGAGTGTAATGAAGGCCAGTTAGTTTCAATTACTAAACAGGGAGCTTTAATTCAAATTGATGATGAGTTAAACTCTCCAGAGGTTAATTGTGCAGATTTAAAGGCAAGCGGTAAAGAAGGGTTTATCAGCTTAATTGTAAGTAGTTTTATAGAGCAGAATTATTACAAAGAATATGACTGCACTTTTTGGGAATGTTTTAATCAAGAAGGTCTGAAAAAACCCTTTTTTATTATCTCTGAAATGTCTCATAAGTATTTTATGAAATTATTTTACTTTGCCTTGCTTATATCTATTGTGCTTTTAGCGGCTGCATTTTTGCTCATGTCTCACAGGACTAATATTTTGCCTTATACCGGGATTTTATTAATAATCTCTGCTTTACCCTTTTGGAAACTTGACTTTATGCTCTCTTTAAGCAGCATTCCCATTGATATTGTCCAGATAGTTTCTATATTATTTACTGATAGTTTTAGTGTCTTTTTAGTCGATGTTATTGTTGGAGTTTTATTTATTTTCTTTGGTGTGGTTTTAAAGATTTATTTCCTGATAGAAAGGCATGAGGAAATAAACTTCAGGAATATTATGTCTAATTCCGACACTAAAGAGAAGATCGCTAAAGAATAAATTTAGGTTGATTTTTATAGGTAAGAAGTTATTTTTTCTTTTCAGGTTCTATGCTTTTTAAGAATTTGTCTATGAACTTTTTATGTTCATCGCTTTGTGTAATTACTTTATCTATTTTGTAAGTGTTTACATTTTCATCTTTATTCACTTTTTCTGTTCTGACGTTTGAAACCATTCTTTCATTAAGATTTTTGCTTAGAAGAACTTGGTGTTCGGCAAGTTCAGCAATCTTTTTGCTTGAAACTATAAAATTTCCAAGGCTTGAAAAATGCAGCGTCTTATTTGCCTTGTCATATTTAGCTACAAGTTCTCCACGATTGACAGATATTCCAAAGTTTATCTTGTATTTGAACATTTTATTATGTTGTAAAAGATTTTTTTCAGCGTATTGTGCAATGTCTACAGCATCCCTCTCGTTTTTGAATGATTTTGTGACCATAGGCGCCAGTATGAAGAATAAAAATTCGTTGTTTCTGTAAGGAACTGCTTTATGATCCTCTGCAAATCTTACAATGCTTTTTATTGTGTCTTGAACATTGCTTTTTTCCTGCTTAAGCTCCGGAAGGTTCTTTATTTTGATGCAGATCATGTTTGCTCCCTGTTTCTGCCCTTGAATTGACAGTGAGTGTACGGCTTTACCGTCAATATTACCAAATATTTCATGATCTTTAACTTTTTGATGGGTGCCTGAAGGCGTTTTTGACAATTCTTGTTTTGTCAAAGAGGAGTGCTTTTTGATTTTTTGATTGGTTTGTTCGTAGCCTGTTTTTCTTTCCTTTGCTTTCTTAGAAAATAAGAAAATTGTTGCTCCGAATACCAGAATAATGAACATCCAAGGGATAATATGTCTGCCGAAAGATCCGTAATCCAAATCTTTTTCAACCGAAATTGCATTTCCTGTCAACACTAAGCTTTTTTCAATACTACTTCTGCCGTCGGTAGCAGATACTAAATACTCTCCATCTTGGGCTTTAAGTCTGTATTCTTCACTTGCTCCTAAGGCAAGATTTACATCAACTTTTTTCATTTCTTCCCCTATTTTGACTGTAATGCTTTTGTTGTAAGGGACATTTCCTATGTTTGTTACTTTCAGAGTATTATTATTAAATTCCAAAGATACTTCAGCATTTTCTTCAACTGTAAACTCAGATTCTGCTTCTAGATCATTTGATATCGAATTAACTGACCACTTACCTGGCAGATAATTTTTTTGTGTAGCAAAGCTGTATGGCAAAGAAGTGTCATGCTCTGTTTGCTCAATTATCTTGCCTTCATTGTCCTTTATAGTTGATAATGTTTTTGAGGCAATCGGTTCACCAGTTTGATCGTGGAGAATCACTTGAAACTCGAGATTTTCTCCAGGTGTAATGGAGTTTTGCAGTTGTATCTCAAGGTTTTTTGGGACTTGTAAAACATTTATTGAGGCATCATGGCTTCCTTCATTTGTTAATTTATCTGTAGAATCTTTTTCATAGATGTGAAATTGTAGCGGATAACTACCTGCCGCTGTTTCTTGAGGAAGTGTAAACTCAAGGCTGTAACGACCGTCTTTTACCGTTCCCGATATCTCTTGACCGAGTTCTTGAATTGTTAAATCAATATAACCATTTACAGAGCCGCCATTTGTTTTTTCTGCGTGGCCACTTATAGACACTTTTTCATTAGGTGAGTAGTCTGTTTTTTTGAGCTCGACAGTCATTGTTATTTTATTGTCTATTGTTATATCTTTTGATAGCATTATCTCTTCTCCAAGCTTTGCCTTAACGGTACAAATTCCGTTAAAATCCCCTATGGAATCTGCAACAAGGAGTATTGCTGGAGAGATATGCCTTTCATCTCCTTGTGATAATATAACGTACTCTTTATGAAACTCTTTTTCCTGTCCGTTGCAGATTAAAGACATATAGAAAAAATCATTAACACCTGAGTTTGTCTTTATAATTGTTGGCACTGATAGAACGTCGCCCTTGCTATAGGATGTTTTTGATAATTCAAGCATGATCTCAGATGAGACGAACGAAGTTAACAGGACTATTATTGCGAACGCAAAAATCACCTTTTTCATGTGTTTTTATAGTTAGTTTGGTTTAAAAATATGTCGTGAAAATACCTCATACTTCTTTTTCTCGAGCATCCAAACCCAAGAAACTTTCTGTTTCTGGGCACCAAAATCCAAAGGATTTTTAGTGAGTCCAAACAACCAACAAAGACTTTTTGACATTTAGGGAATGTTTTTAAAATAATCCTTCTTATCTATTGCATGGTAAGTGGCGTTAAGGACAAAGAATCCAAGGAATCCAAAATTACTCCTTGGGAGGTTAAAGGAGAAGTCAATTATGACAAGCTTGTGAAAGAGTTTGGGGTTTCACTTATTAATGAGGGGCTTTATAAAAAGCTTTCAAAAACCCATCCTTTACTTAGGCGTAAGGTCTACTTTTCTCATAGGGATTTTGATAAATGGATGGAGAATGCGGAAAAGGGCAAAAGAGTGTCTGTTCTTACTGGGAGAGGGCCAAGCGATAGGATGCATTTAGGACATTTAGTTCCTTTTTTAGTTGCTAAAAGCCTTCAAGATAATTTTAACTGCGAGGTTTTTATTCCTATTTCAGATGATGAGAAGTTTTATGTTAAAGAGAAGTTGAGTTTTGAGGAGGCTAGTAGTTTCTCTAAGGAGAATATAATAGACATTATTGCTTTAGGTTTTAAACCAGGAAAGACATTTATTTTTAGAGATTTTGACTATAATATCTATCCTTATGCTGCAAGAGTTGCTAAGAAAATAACTTATTCAACTGCTAAAGCAGCTTTCGGGCTTAAAGAAGGAAATAATATAGGATGGAGCTTTTACCCCGCTATGCAGGCAGCGCATATATTATTTCCCCAATTTTACCGAGGCAAGCACATGACGGTTGTTCCTGTTGCTATAGATCAAGATCCTTTCATAAGACTTACAAGAGATATTGCTGAACATAAAGATTTTAGATTTGAAAAGCCTGCCGCTTTACATGCAAAGTTTATTCCCTCATTATATGGGGGGGCGAAAATGTCCTCTTCCGACTCTAGTTTGGGAGTTATATATCTAAATGACTCGGCTAAAGAGGTTGAAAGGAAGATAAACAAGTATGCCTTTTCTGGAGGGCGAGAGACTATCGAAGAACACAGAAAGAAAGGCGGTAATCCCGATATAGATGTTTCATTCCAGTACTTGAAAATGTTTTTTGAGGGGGATGATAAAAAGTTGGAGAAAATTTATGAAGATTATAAGTCGGGAAAAATGTTAACAGGCGAGTTAAAGAAATATACAATAGAAAAGATAAATGCCTTCTTAAGGGGGCATCAGAAGAGGCGTGAAGAAGCCAAAAAGCAAGTTGAGAAGTTTATGCTTAAGAGTTAAAAGAGCGGGTCAAATAGGAGATATTTAGTTCTGCAAAATGGTAGTTAAGTGCTCCCCACATTTTCCTAAATTGAAAAGAAACATTTAAATATGGTTGGTTCATAAATGATACATATGGTTCAAAATAAGAACAATTTAGAATTAGAAATAATATTGGTTTTATTAAAAAATAAAACACATCTAAGAGAGATAGCAAGGACTCTTAATGAATCTCACTCTACAATTTTAAGAAAGATTAATGAACTAGTTAAAGAAAATGTTTTAGATTATAAAAAGGAAGGCAAAAACAAAGTATTTTTTATTAAAAACAATCTAAAAGCCAAAAATTATGTTTATTCTGCTGAAATTCACAAATTAAATAGTCTATTGAGAAAACACCCAGAATTGTCCATAATTTTTGAAGACATTAAGAGGAATTTTTCAAAAGGAATGATAATCTTATTTGGAAGCTATGCAAAAGGAATTCCAAAGAAGGATAGTGATATTGATATTTATTTAGAAACCAATGACGATGGCTTAAAAAACAAGATAAAAGCGATAAATTCTAAGTTAAGCATAAAAATAGGAAAATTTGATACTAAATCTTTATTGATTAAAGAAATTATCAAAAATCATATAATAATAAAGGGGTTGGAGGATTTTTATGAAAGAGTTGAATTTTTTAAAGAAGCTTAAGCGAAAAGGAATTATTGAATTAGTTGAGTCTTCTGAAGAGATGAAATCCTCATACTTGACAAAAGCAGAAAACTGCCTTAAGTCAGCAAGAATACTATTTTCAAGTCAACTTTATGAGAACTCTACTTCTGAAGCTTATTATTGTATGTATAATTCTTTGTTATCTTTATTGTTCAAGATAGGAATTAAATCTGAAAACCATTCTGCTTCAATAATTCTTTTTGACAAACTATTTGATAATAAAGAAATGGTAAAAATAATTTCTTGGGCTAAGGAAGAAAGAATAGACAAACAGTACTATGTAGAGACTCAACAAATTGTTAAAGTAACCGAAGAATCTTGCAATGAAATGATGTTAAAAGCAGAAGATTTTCTAGTTAAAATGAAGTTATTAATAAGTGAATTAAGTAATGAAAAAATTAATTCTGTTAGGGATAATTTTATGAATTTATTGAATCGAAGTTAAACTCTGCAAAAATGGGCAGTTACGTGCCCAACTCTAAGAACAAGGTTTAAAAGTGAGAACTTGTTTTATAGATTATGGTGGAGTGTCCAAAGTGTAAATGGAAATTGTCTTGGATTAGATTTCCAAAAAGTATGAGAGAATTTCTTTGGGGTGGATGGACTTGTCCCAACTGTGGTGCTAAAATAGATAGAGCTGGGAATCTATTGACAAGTAACAAGAACTCAAAAAATAGCGCTAGATAAATTATTTTTTCTTTTCCTCTTCAAGTAGTTTTTCGTAGTGTTTGACCATATCTAAAAGATAATTTTGATCAAATCGTCTATGCTTTCTCCGTCTCGGCTCTTCTGTATAAAATTTGCTGTCTAATTCTTCAATTATTTTCTTATAAAGCGTTTTAGATTCGGAATGCATATTCTCCCAATCTTTTTGTTGTAATTTTACAAGTTCTTTCTTAAACTGAGGCATGAATTCTTCATCAACTTCGGGATATAAACTATGAGCAAACTTATTTCTTATTTCTAGAAATCTTTCTTTATCAGAGTCAAACCCTGCGTATAAATTTTCTTCTAAGTATTTTGCTATTTTCTTTATTATTTCAAACTTTTTTGAAAAGCTCATGTGCTTAAGAAACGACTCATAAAAAATATCTCTTTCTTGATCTATTTGTCTATGATATGAAGCATCGTAAGCATTAAAACCAAAGAAAGTCATTATTTCTTCTTCTAAAAAATTATCAAGTAATATGGCATACTCAATTACATCATGCCCCATTTCTTTTATGTCTTTATCTTCCATAGATATTTACTAGACTCTAAGATTAAATAATCTTCGATAGTTAAGTGCTCCCCAGATCTCAGCTTCGATAAGACTTTGGGATTATTAACCTCCGATTAGGTCTTACTTTTACAAGAACCATGTATTCATCTATAACGATAATCTCTTTTTAACTCAGTTCGTACTGCACTACAAACCTTTATAAACTAAAAAAACTACCCTTTTTCATGAAAGAAGCAATAAGCAGTGTAGCAATAACAAAATTCTCAGAAAAAGGAATAATAAGAAAAGAATACTTAGACAAAATAGAAACTTGGCTTTCTCGCCCAGAGATCATAATCATAAAGGGAATAAGAAGGTGTGGAAAGTCTACAATTTTACGACAAATAGCTAGCAGAACAAAAAAGAAATGCGTTTACATTAATTTTGATGATTATAGGTTCTTACAATATCTTGATATCTCACTACTTGAAGAAGTTTTAAAAGAATTTCCAAATTATGATTATTATTTCTTTGATGAAATACAAAAAATCAAAGGTTTTGAAAGTTGGTTAAGAACGCATTACGATATTCAATCTCATAAAAAGTTTATAATTAGCGGTTCCAATATATCCCTATTTGCCCCCTCCCTAGCCACAGTTCTTACTGGGAGAAATATAACCTTTGAAATTTTTCCTTTTAGTTATTCGGAAATACAAGAAAAAAAACTTGGAACGTTCAAAGAGTATCTCATTTATGGTGGTTTTCCGGAAGTAGTTCTTGAAAAAGATATTGAGAAGAAAAAGCTGCTCTTATTACAATATTTCAATGATATTTTGTTAAGAGACATTTTTGAAAGATACTCAATCGTTGCAACACAACAATTCAAGGCACTTGCACAATATATTATCTCAAATACTGGATTAAAAATAAGTCCGAACAAACTAGCAAAAGAATTAGGTATAAATCCTCGCTCGGCAGAAAACTATCTTTCTTATCTTATAGACGCCTATCTAATATTTGAAGTTCCATTCTTCTCATATTCAGCAAAAACAAAATATACTGCAGGAAGAGCTTCCAAATATTACACTTTAGATAATGGGTTGACGACAGTTTTATCTCAAAGAATTAGTGAAGGACATCTTTTTGAAGCGCTTGTCGCACAAAAATTAAGAAAGAACAATAAAGAACAATTATATTATTGGGCAGACAAAAACGAGGTAGACTTTATTTCTGATGGTAAGGGAATTAATGTTGTTTCGTCTGAAGAAATACCTGAAAGAGAGTATAAAGGACTAACCGAACTAAAAGGAAAGAAAAAGCACATAAAAGAATTTATCCTAATCACAAAAGAAAAAACTGCATCAGAAAAATTTATCCACATATCTATTAAAGATTTTCTTAAAGAATAATCAATCTCCCAATTACACCCCCACGAGATGTTTAACTCTGGTATCTTTCAAAACCCCATTTTTTGTTGGACTTGTTATAATTGAATCTTCCTATCCTTCTCACGCTAATTTTCGGAACCCCATACACAAGGTCTAATTTATCTTTTATTGGGGTGTCGAGCCTTATATCGACTACTCTATCGGGTTTTTTCCTTATAAGCCATTCTGCAAATCTATCTACAATTAATGCATAAGTTTTTCTCCCATTTTTAGGATTTTCTATTTCAATATAGTCTCCCATTTTGAAAAATCTATCACTTCCTGCTACTGTGACTATTTTCTGTTCATCAAATCTGGAGAATTTTATTCCTACTGCAGCTGAGTCTCCACCACTATATGGGTCTTTATTTGATCCGGGATAATAAAAAGAAGCCCTTCCTTCAATCTCAAGAGGTTTGCCGTCACTATATTCAATAACTTTAATACCGGAAACATTTGTTCTCCCGTAAAAGGCTTCTCTCCTTTCTGGCGTGCTTATATTAAACTCTCCAATTTCATTAAGTCCTTGAGTTATTTTTTTAACTTCCTCTTCGATAATTTTTTCTTCCAGAGAGGACGGACGACTTTTTGTTTTTTGTTCTTTTTTTATTTCTACAACTCGCGTTTTTGGAGTTCTTAAACTAGATTCGACTGCGTAATTGAGAAGAGGAGTTGAGGCAGCATATATGGCACTTGCTAGAATTGAGCCATATAACATACTAATGGGTGTGCTTTTTCTGTTCATTGAGGTGGGTTTTCTGTTAGAAGTAGTTAATCTCTCTTTCGAGATACAGTTGTTGCTTAATTACAAGCAACGGTAGAGTATATAAATTTTTTGGTGGGTTTGATTAATTTTATAAATCATTCTTAACTCCTTCTTACATGAAAAAGACCCTGTTTTGTTTTCTGTGCGTAGGCACAGAGTTCAGGTCTTTAGTATGCTCAAAATTACTTGAGTACAAATAAATAAAAAATTTTGACATGAAAATACTCTCATTGCACTGCGATTATATTAAGTTTAAGCCACTCAAGAAAGCTCTTAAAAATCCTGAGGAATTGAGCGAAGAAAGGCTTAAGGAAATAAACGTTAAAGACCCTTTAGTTATATTTGTGGCTGTTGAGAAGGGCGATTCTGTTTTGTTAGTTCCGGAGCTTGTTAAGAATGTTGAGGATATAGCTAAGCAGGTAAATGCCCACAATATTGTTCTTTATCCTTATGCGCATTTGACTTCTAATTTAGCTGTTCCTGAATTGGCTTTGAGTGTTTTGGAAGAGGCCGACAATGAATTAAAAAAGAGAAAACATTCAGTAGTCAGAGCTCCATTTGGATATTATAAAGAATTTGAGTTAAAATGCAAAGGACATCCTCTAGCTGAACTTAGTCGCACTATTTTGGGGACAGGGAATACTAAAGGTGAAAAAGTTAAAGATGTTGATGATGATTTTAATTACAAACAAGCTTTGAGGTCTTTAGGGAAGAGCACTCTTGACAGAGCTAAATTAAAGGATAATGACCACAGAATAATAGGAAGCGAGATGGATTTATTTTCTTTTAATGAAGTTGCTCCGGGGATGGTCTTCTGGCATAATAACGGGCTTGTAATATACAATAAGCTTGTTGAGCTTTGGAGGGAGATACAGAATAAGCAGGGGTATCAGGAAATTTCAACGCCACAGGTTATGGATGAAAAATTATGGAAAATTTCGGGACACTGGCAGAAGTATAAAGATAATATATTTTTGACTGAATACGAGAAAAGACAGTTTGCAGTTAAGCCAATGAATTGTCCGGGGGGAATGTTAGTTTACAGATCTAAAACACGGTCTTATAAGGAATTGCCTATGAGAATGGCTGAACTCGGAGTTGTGCATAGGCAGGAACTGTCTGGCGTTTTGGCTGGGCTTTTCAGAGTTATAAAATTTACACAGGATGATGCCCACATATTCTGTGCTGAGGATCAAATAGAAAAAGAAGTTCTTGATGTGATGAAACTTATAGATTATGTTTACTCTAAAGTGTTTAATTTTTCATATACAGTTGAGCTTTCAACAAGGCCGGAGAAAAGAATAGGGGACGATAAGTTGTGGGACAAGGCTGAAAAGTCTCTTGAGAGTGTTCTTAAAAAAGAAAAGATGAAATATAAAATAAACAAAGGAGATGGTGCTTTTTATGGGCCGAAAATAGATTTTCATATAAAAGATTCTCTTGGAAGGACTTGGCAGTGCGCAACAATACAGCTTGATTTCTCAATGCCTGAAAGGTTTGATTTGAAATATACAGGAAGCGATAATAAAGAGCATAGGCCCGTTGTTATTCATAGAGTTATATTTGGAAGTGTTGAAAGGTTTATAGGAATATTGCTTGAACATTATAATGGGCGTTTGCCTACCTGGCTTTCTCCTATACAAATCAGAGTGTTAAGCTTTACAGACAGGAATATAAAATATGCTGAGAAAGTCATGGTGCAGTTAGCTAAGGAAATTCCTAATTTAAGAATTGATTCTGATTTTAGGCAAATTCCAGTTCCTTCAAAAGTTAAGGAAGCTGAACTTATGAAAGTTCCTTATGTAATTGTTCTTGGAGATAAGGAAGAAAAGTCCAATGAGGTTGCGTTAAGAATAAAAGGAAATTCCAAGATTAAAAATGAGAAGCTTGAAAACTTTGTAAAATCTTTGAAGAAAGAGATTGAAAATAAGGAATAGCTTTATATATTGTAATTTTGTGTTTTTACAATGACGAGTGAAGTCTTGAAATACGAGGACGATTTACCGGAGAAGGTGGGAGATAGAGACTCGCAGGATTTTGTTTATATTACTCCTATAAGTGTTTATGCTAAGGTTAAAGGCACTAATGGGTATGAAAGCAAAAACATCCCGAATAGTGAGTATGATGCCTTGAGAGAGGAATTTGGAAGGCAAATTAATTTAAAGTTACAAGAGGGGGATTTTAGAAGACTTTTTCCTTGGGGAAAAGGACTTGATATAAAGGTGTTTTCACGCTTTGGCGTTGATCATGCTGTTCCAAGAGTTTCTCAAAGAGATGGGAGGTATTTTTTAACTTTGGAAGGTACTTATGCTGGAAAAGGCCATGTTCTTCTTGAGGATTTGAGAAATCATGCGGCAGGTATAAGTCGCAAGGATAGCGAGGGGAAGAAGTATAGGAAATTTACTGTAAAGAAAGAAAAAGTTTTGGAAGAGGCCGGTGTTTTGTCGTGTGATGCTTTGGAAGATTTATTTGAAGATGATCCTGACGCATTGGGGTTAATTACACAAGCAGAACAATTGTCAAGGGAAGATCAAACTTTGATTTTCAGGGGAGAGCATTCAAAGGCGAGATTTTTTGATAATCAAAGAAGAAGTTATTCAAGACGCGTATCGGGTCAAGATTGATCTGATTATTTTTGTTGCGAAGAACGATATTCTAATTGATCTCTTGTTAGTGTTCCTATACATGTTCCCGAGTTTGCATTTGAACCCTTAAGAAAGCCACCGTTATTTTCCAGATTGTAACCTAAAACTATATCTATACCTGGACCAGCCTTAAATTTATTATTGGGTCTGAAATAAATATCTTGAGTATCTTGTAGAATCGAATCTTCAAATCCTAATCTGTCAAGCAAATTTCTTTTTTCTTGTAATGATAAGATTCGATCATATCCGGAAGCTTGCAACATTACTGAATTAACTAATTTTCCCGATTTTTCAGTTTCTATCTTCATTCTTTCTACACTTTGTCCTGCATTTGATTCAGCCCAGGCCATGACACCTACACCTGTTACCACTGCAACCCCATACAGCCCACCCCTTAAATAATCTAACCATTTCATTTTTTTCCTTTGTAATTTGACTTTTTAAAGATTTATATGATATATTTCGATTATTTCTCAGCCAGAATTGTTATTTCCTGTGATTCAAAACCAGTTTTTTTATTTTTATGCTCGAGCTTTTTTATTTTGAACTTACTTGATTTTATTTCTTTTTCTAACTCATCTGTTGTGTAGAAATAATAGTAACGTTCTCCTTTATCTGTCCATTTTATGAGTCTTTCTTTTTTTCCTCCGAAACGTTTACTTTTTCTGTTCCAGACTTTTATTAGTAGTTTGCCTTTTGGTGCTAAAACTCGGTAGATTTCTTTTAGAATTTTTGTTCTGTTTGCTTTTCCCTTAATGCAATGCAGGGTGGCTATGCATATTACGTTGTCGAATGTTTTGTCTTCAAATGGAAGTTTTTTTGTTAAGTCGTGCTGAATGAAGATAAAATTGCCTTTATTATCTTTATGGTTGTTTAATAGATTGTCAATAATCGATGATTTTTTATTATCAGTTTTTATAATATTATTAGCTATCTTTTTTCCAAGCATTTTTTCAGCTTTAATCTCTGCGAATTTTAACATTTCTTCAGAAAAGTCAAGGGCGTAAATCTCGGCATCTGATTTTGCAAAATTTCTTCCTGCGCCCGAACCTAAGTCTAATAATTTTCCTTTGGCTTTCTCAACAAATTCAATTACTTTAGGATCAGAATTGTTCTTATATTCATACCACTCAGGAGCTATTAAATTCCAGACTTGCTGTTGGGATTTAATGTCCGGTGTTTTTGATGTTACCATATTCAGGATTAAATAAGGAATATTTAAATAGTGTTACATTAACAAATTCTTTATGAGCGATTATTTATTTATAACACCTTTACATATAAGTCAGATTAGAAAGAAGCCAAAAGAAATGCATTGGAGTCAAAGTCCTTTGGAGAAAGTTTTGGGCGCAGAAATTCTTTTAGATGGAAGAGATTTTGTTTTTGTAAGAACTGATTTTTCAGCTCCAAGATTAGCAAAATATTCTTGGTTGAAAACAGAAGATATTGGTAAATTTGCTAAAAGAGAATATGTTAAATATGATAATTTAAAGAGTTTTGATGATCTTACAAGATGGTTTTATACAATTAATCTACCTGAAAGTTATCAGAAAGGTGATTTTATCCACACAGATTACACTTTTTATCAGGCAAATGAAAAATTTAATGCCTTTGTAAGTATGAGAATTTATCCAAAGGGAAGTTATTTTGTAGATTTAATTAATGGAAATGCGGAATTATTTGGAGCCGAAGGAGCTCGCTTTACAGGAGCATCGAATTCAAGTTTCCAAGGGGGAGACGAAGAGGATAATGACCAACTTAATTCAGAAGAGAGAACTAAAACATTATTAGAACTTACAAGAATTAATCGTTTTAGGCAAGGGAAAGTAATTTTACAAACTTCTAGTGGAGATTATGAAGGTAACCCTGATAATGATTTGTTTGTTAATCAGGATGATTTATCCTCTATAGATAGTCTTGATTTAGGTGATAGAATAGTAAATACTCTATGGTCTGGAGAATTATGCGAGAATCAACTTCAGATTATTTTTCAACGTTTCAAAGGTATTTTAGAAGAGTGTAATGTAAGTTATAGAAGGTAGATAATTAAAAAGTTAAGCTTTAACTTCCACCTATTCCCTTTGTGCCCTTGAATTTTTCATGTTCTTGTGCAGTTTGTTCTGCAGGTTTTCTTTTAACTTTTTCAGTTATAGCAAAATATCTTGCATTTCCTAAATAATTAACTTTTGGAGTGTATGACTGTAATTGGAATTGCCTTTCTGGGAATTCTTGAATGGATAAATCCATACTATCAGTTCCTGTAAGTAAATAAGCCATATTTCTTTCTTTTGAAAAGTCAATTTCTCCTCTTAATTTTTTAAAAATTCTGTCTTGTAGCCCGAAACTTAATGTTTGTGTTTGTTGATTTCCATCGGTTTGAACTGAGTAACCATTTTTTCCGACCAATAGACTTAGTGGTAGATCATTGTATCTCTGGACTACATCAGGATTTCTTCTCCTTCCTATTACCTCATCCCAGTCAGGTTTTGTGTTGTTAATGCCCAAGAAAAACGCCGGAAAATCAACTTCCATGAAATGACAAATACTTTCTCTGTTTTCTCTGTTAAATTTTTTATCTCGAAAATAACCACTTAAATCCCAATCTTCTAATTTTACATTCATAGGTCCTTTGGTAATTACTCTATAGAATTCTTGGACTTGTGATAATGTTAATGTCAGGTCAGAAAAATTTGCTGGAGCAATACTCCCTAGTTGTGTTAATTTTTCTATAGCTTCTTTGTTTTTTCTTATTAATTCTTCGTTTTCAGCAGAGAGTTTCTCTAATTCTCCGAGTTTATCTTGACCTATTTCTCCATTACTTCCAGTTCCTGTTTCTCCACCCATTCCCATGTTTTCCTTACAAATATAACCTTTAAAAGTATTATTGTGACAAGTTTTTATTATGTTTGACGACAGCCACAAAACTTATATAGTTTGAACTATGGTTAAAATTATGAAAATTAAGGCCAAGGTATTTTTATCTGTTTTTGTATCATTAGTATTATTGTCTTCAGTTTTTGTTTTGGCTGGAAAGCCAGATTTCTCCACAGCAGATGTTGTTCCTTCTAATGGGAATGCAGTAGTTTCTATTCCTGAAAATGCAGTTGAGGTTTCTCAAGGAGTCTTTGACTTAGGTTTAGGGAGTGATGAGGGCAGATTAGTTCAAGGTTATGCCTTTGTCCACTATAAAAATAGTGTTAATTCTGAAAAGCCAGCAGGAGTTGGTGGAGGCAAAAATGGAGCAAGCGCTTGTTATGGTTATATTGCAAACGGAGCTAAGTGGAGAAACCTTGAAAGTTGGACGATAAATCCTGCAAATTCAAGAGGCTTAGATGAAGCAAATGTTTTTTCAAATCTTGATTTAGATATAGTGAAGTGGGAAGATGCTGCTGATGGAGTAATTGATGGAAATTCATTAAATATCCTAGGAACTGGAAACTCAACTTCTAATACATTAGTTGCAGATACTTCTTCAACTGATGGAGTAAATGAAGTTTATTTCGCAGATGTTTCTAATTCAGACGCTATTGCAGTTACAATTGTCTGGTACACAATTGGCTCTCCAAGGTTTAAACAGATAGTTGAGTGGGATCAGGTTTATGATGATGTTGATTTTGACTGGAGTTTAGAAGCTAGCGGTGTTGCAGGAAAAATGGATATTGAAAATATAGTAACTCACGAGCTTGGGCATACTTTCGGCATGGGTGATTTATATGACAGCAATTGTGCAAATGAAACAATGTATGGATATGCTTCTGAAGCTGAAACAAACAAAAGAACTTTAGAGTCTGGAGATATTGAAGGCGTGAGTAAACTGTATTAGTTCTAAATAAAAACTTAATTTTAAGGAGATTTTTATATATTAATTAAATCAGAAACTAATTTAAATGCATCAAATTGGTTAATTATATGGAACTATCTAAGCAGTTGATTGAAAATTCAATTAGAACTCTTAAAAAACCAACAAGAAGCATTTCGGGAATTACTCCGCTGACAGTTGTTTTACCTCCTAAGAAATGCTGGCACGGAACTTGCACTTATTGTCCTGGAGGGGAATTTGCTCCACAGAGCTATACACCTAAATCTCCAGCAGTTATGCGTGCGAGCGCCCTAAATTATGATCCTTATAAACAAGTTCAAGTGCGTTTAGAAGCGTTGAAATCAATGGGTCATCCTACCGACAAAATAGAGTTAATATTCATAGGAGGGACTTTTATGCAGTATAATCTTCATTTTAGAGATAATTTTGTAAAAAGATGCTATGATGCGCTTAATGATGATGGGGAAGAAGGCAAATATTCTTCAGAAGACTTTTTTGAAGCACAAAAAACAAATGAGACAGCTAAGAATAGATGTGTTGCATTTTGCATTGAAAATAGGCCCGATAACTGCTCGGTTTATCAGCTTAAAAAAATGCGTGAGTACGGAGCTACAAGAATTGAGATAGGTGTTCAATTGCCTGATGATGAGGTTTATAAATTGACGAATAGGGGGCATACAGTTCAGCATGTCGTGGAAGCAACAGAAGCTTTGAAAAATGCTGGCTTTAAAGTTGGGTATCATTTTATGCCTGGTTTGCCTGGAAGTGATATTGAAAAAGATATTAAGCTTTTCAAAATGCTTTTCAATGACTCTAGATTTAAGCCCGATCAGTTGAAAATTTATCCTTGCCAGGTTATGGAAGATACAGATTTAGAAAAAGAGTATTGGGAAGGCAAGTTTAAGCCTTATACCTCTGAACAGATTGATTATGTTTTGAAAGAGCTTTTGCGAAATGTGCCTAGATATTGCAGAGTTATGAGAATAATGAGAGAATTTCCAGCAGACTATTTAATCGCAGGGACTAAGCATTTAGATGCAAGAAAAGACGTTGAATTTGAGTTGCGTGAGTCCGGCGAAAAATTAGAAGAGATAAGATTCAGAGAGATAGGATTTAACAAAAGAAGTGAGGGTGAAGTTAATTTAAAAGTTACAGAATACGATGCTTCAAATGGAAAAGAATTCTTCTTGGAGTTTGTAAATGAGTCGGACGTCCTGTTTGGACTTTTAAGGTTGAGGTTTCCGAGTTCTGAAGTTAAAGAAAAGGGTAAGCAGGAACTTTTTGATATTATGCCAGAATTGAAAGATTGTGCGTTGATAAGAGAAATTCATGTTTATGGAAAGGCTTTGGAATTAAATGAAGAAGGAAGAGAAGAGAGCGGTCAACATATAGGTTTGGGGAAGAAGTTAATGGCAAAAGCGGAGGAAATTACAAAGCAAAATGGCCACAAGAAGATTGCAGTTATATCTGGAATTGGCGTCAGAGAATATTATAAAAAGTTAGGTTATAAGTTGGAAGGAACTTATATGGTGAAGGAATTGTAATAGTGTTGATGAATTTTATATATTCCTAATCACCTCTTTTTATGGATTATAGAAATCTTTAAATACCGTTTAATTCTTGGTAAAAAATGGCTAATGAACATGGTAAAGTGATGGAAGAATTGCTATTTGATTTAGGTGCGGAAGCCTCACTTGAGGCAAATCTTGAAGAAGCTTCGTCAGCTTATCATTTGTTAAGTAATAAGTTTGCCGAAATTGAGAGGGTATTAGGGGACGATGATGCTCGAGGGGCAATTTTGGTAGCTGCTACAATTGTTGGAGATAATATTGATAGGGTTGATTTATATATGAAAACTTATAAGGCGGTAGATGAGAAATTTGGTGATCAAAATATTCCTTTTGCCTCAAGAATACATGCTGCTTCAAATTTATTTGTTAGTTGTTATTTGAGTGCAGGACTTAGTCTTTTGAAGTCTTAATCTAAATATTTTTAAATAACTCTATTGTGCTTTTTTAATGTCAAGCAAAGAAGCAAAAGTGTCAGTTTTACCTGAAGGACTTGAGAAGATAATAGGTATCTTGACTAGTTACGGATTTACTCCGAGACGGATATCTACAGAGAGTTGTGTAAATGATTGGTATGAAAAAAGGGGTTCCGGCAGAATTCACGTAATTGGCGGAAAGCCAGAGCCTAATTTAACCAAGGCCTATAAGGTAACCTATTTTTATGACGGGTACAGTCAGGCAGGTGAAGTAAAAGAGCTTTTAAACAAAGTACGAGAGATTAAATAACGCTAAATAAAATAATCTTTTTTAATAAACAAATAAGAATAAACTGACCTAAGCACAACTGCTTAACTTTACTGCATATATTCTCGATTCAGGACAAGTTCTTTCTGTTCCGTCTGCATTCACTACAACTGGAGCAACTTTTACTTCAGCATCTTCTGTGATTGTTATTGGGGTTATGGATATTAGCTCTGATTCCAATGGCTCTAATCCGTCGTCAGGAACAGGTATGGTTGCTGTTGGCTCACCATTAATGACAACTTTTACATTTTCCCATACGCCGCTTCCAGAATCCCTTTTTATTGTTACTCCAGAGATCTCTCTTGATAATATCTCAGGATTTCCAGACCCACCCTCACATCTTCCTGAAGCACAAGTTGCATATCCCGGAGTAGTACATTCGGTATCGGATGTACAAGATCTAGTTGTCGCTTCACATGTCACACTTTGAATACCAATATTGGCATCTAAACATGACGCTGCAGACTCAGTTGTTTCTGCCTGTTTGTTTGTGAATGTGCTTATTACTTGCCAGACAATTACAATCAATACAAGAACTAAAGCTAATCCAATAATCCATACAACAACTTCAGATATACCTTTTTTATTATTAATTGATTCCATGATCACACACTCTTTTTCTAACTACTACAATTAATTGTCATTTATAAATCTTATTATTCTCATTAACTTTCAATCTTTGCTAAAAGTATCTAACAACCTAAAGAATTCTTTTTTGTCAAATGTTTTGTCTACTTCACTTAGGCCTATATGTTCTGCAAGCTTGTGAAATGCTTCCGGCTTGTATCCCTGTTTTTTTAACGAAGCTATTGTGAAAAGCCCTTTATCGTCCCAGCCAGAATATTTGCCTTGCTCTATTTCCTGCCTCATTTTGCTTGTTGACAACTCCATGTCTTTAAAGTGAATTCTTCCCAAAAATCCTATCCACGGATAACTCTTAGATTTTCCAAGAGCGTCATAGATTTTTTTCTGCCTTAATGCATTATCTCTGTGGTCTTTTCCACGGATTATGTGTGTCATACCCTCCTCTATATCATCAACAGCAACTGCAAGATTCATTAAAGGCCAGACTTTGTATTTCTTTTTTTGAAGCGCATGATTCTCGGTGTTTATTCTTGCTAAGGGGAAATCTCTCATTGCTGGATTCTTATCATTTAAATCGCTTTTAAATCTTAAAACAGCGTCGCCGTCTTTATAGCCCTTTGAAGATTTGTCTAGCATTTTTTGCCATCTAGAAAGATTCTCTTTTGCCGAATTGTTTCTGCATGGACAGGCTTTTTGGCTGTCAACAAGTTTCTTGAAGTCTTCGCTTTTGCAGGTACATACATAAACGGCATTTTTTTTAAGTAATGTCTCGGCGTATTTATAATAAATCTCCATTCTTTCAGACTGTATTATTATTTTTGCAGACTTTTCAAATAGCCAGTCGGCTTCTTCCTTAATCATTTTGTATGCTAAAGGATAAATATTTTCAGGATTTGTATCTTCAATTCTTATGTAGAATTTTCCTCCGTATTTTTTGACATACAAGTATGAAAGGGCTGCTGTTAATGCATGCCCAATATGCAAAGGCCCCGAAGCAGAAGGAGCAAATCTCATTACAACTCCGGATCTTTTTACATTAGGAAGTTCCTCAAGACCTTCTCTGCTTGGTCTTTCACTTACCAGCTCTTTGAGCTCTTCATACTCTTTTGTTTGCTCTTGTAGCGACAGCTTATTAACGTCACTTATTATTTTACTTATTTCTTTAATATGGTCTTTTAGTTTTTCTTTTTTTAAACCTTCATGAAACAAACTTGAAATTACTGCGCCCTGTTGAGCTTTTCCATCGTAAGCCAGAGCGTTTTTTAATGCGTAAGCTTTTGTTTTTTTGTCTATGTCTTTCATGATTTTTCTTTTTTAATTCTTTTTTTAATAGCGGATTTAATAGAAGATATAAACTCTTTTATATCTCTTTCTAATTGTTCAGTTAGTGCCTCAAATACAATTTCATCATTTAGTTTTTCGTATTGATGGATAATAAAGTTTCTCATCCCTATAGCGTCCTTCAATTTTTCAGAAATTTTGTTTGAGATAATTTCCTTGCCAGATAAAATATCAAGAGCTTCTTTGTTTTCTTCAGGAGTTTTCAATTTATTTTCTTTTATTACCAAAAAGGTCAGATCAACAGCCGCTTCAATTATTTTTTGAAAATATCTCTCACAAGCGGCTTTTTTCTCAAGATTTTCCTGATATTCTTCAAAGTTACCTGGTATAATCTCGCTTAATTCTTGCAGATATTTCTCAATTTCCATTATTTTGTCATCAACTCTCATTTTTGATACAATACTCTTCCATTCTTATTAATTTCTTCTTTTATTTTATTTGGTAGAGTATTATATACTTGGACATCCATTTTATCATTAACTCTCCCCAATACATAAACTCTAAATTTTCCCGCTTCTTTTTTATCTATGCTGTCAAACTCAACAGAAATATCAATGTCTGAACGAAAATTTAATTTGTTTTGTGCTGCACTTCCAAATAAGACGATTTTTTTAATTTTGTAGGATAATTTGCTTTCTAGAATTACTTCTTTTGTTTCTTCTATTAGGTGTTGTATGTTGGATGCCTTTTTAAGCTGAAATTCGTTTTCAAAACGACAAATCTCTTTAATAAACTCTAGTTTTTTTCTAATATCTCTTGAAAGTCTGTTTTTTTCTGATTGTGTTAAAGCAATTCCATTAAGTTGCTTTTCTATAATTTTTAATTCTCTAATTCCAAATATTTTTCTTGCGTTTTTATTTATCTTTAAAAATTGTAAAAATTGCATTTTATAACCCCTATTTAGGTTATAATAACCATAGTGGTGGTTATTTTTAAATGTTTCTATGATTCTATAAAGTTGTTGATATATGTTTTTATTTACCACAATGTTTTTTAATTGGAAAATCTTTTATTAAGAATGAGGCCTTACTTGTATATTAATGGAAGCAAAGAGAGTGACGAGGCAAGAAAAGTTCTTGATGATGCAAATGTTAATTATGATCTTATTGATATCAGAAATTTCTGTTCTACTGATGTGACTGCACCGCGATTAGTAGATGTTATTAATTTTGCTGGTGGTTTTCAAGGTTTAGACGGGGTTATGGGCTATATTGATGCTATGAGTGGAAAAACTCCAAGAAATGGTATGAAATTCTCCAATGTTCTTGTACCTTAGTTCTTTAATCAGATCTTACTCGCCTTTCAACAACCTCGAGTCTTTGCTGAAGATGATATATCTGGTTGCTTAGTTCTTCTATTTTCTCAGTCATGTCAACAAGTCTTTTTGCCAGGCGCGATTTTTTGTTGCCTAAATCTTCAGAATCTTCTTCAGAGTCGCTTGAAGAAACACTAACATAGCCATCCGAGCTTGTTTTATTAGATGAAGAATTTGATGATGAGCTTGAAGCTAGGTTACTCAAAAAGTCAAATCCTGCCGATGAGCTGGAAGATTTAGAATCTATCCTTACCGGTCTTTTTTCATTGCTATTATTTGATTCTCCGTATTTTCGAGTTAAGTCCAAAACTTCAGGAGATTTTTTCTTTCCAATTCCAAATAGTGCCATAACTGTTAAATGTGTCAGATGTATTTAAGATTTGCTGTGATTTCCTGTAGTTTGGTTCCTAATATTTCGTTCTACAAAGGTTTTTTAATATCACTTTATTCTTCATTTAAAAGAGGATAATAAAGAGTAAAAAGGTTAAATGGCAAGTGTAGCTCAGATTATAGGCAAGATAAATCCTAAACTTTATGCAGCGAATGGAAAAGAATTGCTTAAGAAGTACGGTTCGTCAGATAGAATTCCAGCCGATGAGGTTAAACCGCAGGCTTTAAGGTATATTTCAAAAGACGGGTTTAAAATAACTAATTTAGGATTAGAGGCTTCCAACAAACTCGTTTATGATTCTATTTCAGAAACCCTAGAACCGTTATATTTTTTTATTCTTGATTTGGCAAATGATTTCGGCATGGCTCCGGAAAAGCTTGTTGATAATTTTACTTCCACTCCCGGAAGCGGACATTTTGCGGAGTTGGGAATGAGAGCAACAAGAATGCAGGAGGAGGGGGCCAAGATTATGGGGAGTGTTAATACCGTTTTAAGAAGTGTGCTAAATCTGATTTACGATTTAAGAGAGTTTAGAATAAGGCTGGAACATTATAATCATCTTAAATCTTCTGGAAGTGAAAAAGAAGCAGCTTTATTGGCATTAAAGCAAATATGGCTTGATAGGGTTGACATGACAAAGGGAAATACTTCGGTAAAAGCTCTTGCTTTTGGACAGAGCGGATTTCAAACCTTAATTGATGCATTTATGGTTGCCAAAAATGTTAAAGATGTGGATAATATAGATTTGAATGATAGAGTTCAGAGACTTCTTAAAGCAAGACTTCAGGAGTTTGACATTTGGCTTAGAGAAAGCGAAAGGGAGTTGAGAAAGAGATATGAGCTTGAAAAAACTTATCTTAGAAGCCAAGTAAATAGTTTAAAACTTTACACTCGATGGGTTAAGCCTTATTTGGAAATGTCTGCTCAAATGGAACAAATGTCTCCTGGAAGATCTCCAGATTTTATAAAAACATTTAATACTATACTCTTACAACTGACTTTGCTAGGTAAAAGAAGTATAGATGTTAAAGAGGCTGCTGTCGAAGGCGACTTACCGAGGGATTTTGTTAATCTAAAAGTTAAGCGGAAATATTACTCATGCGTTTTAATAGATTTTAAGTTTAGGGGAATACCAAACAGATTTTCTCAGCAGCAGTCACATTATGTTTTTGGGGGAAGAACAGAAGTCGTTTACGCCGCTTATGCATTGAATGAAGACGAGTTAAAGGCCATTGATTATGAACTTGACCAAAGCGGTTTGGGAGAAATGCTTAAGTTTGTTGAGGGTGCGACTGGTGAAAGTTTAACGCAGCTGCAGGAAGATATAGATTCTTTTTTGAACGAAACGGAAGAAAAGTCAAAAGAAAGCAAAGACGGATCTAATCCATTTGTTGCCTTATTTGGCGGTTATGAAAAGAGATCTAGTAACGATAAGAGTCCAAAAAAAACTGAGACGAAAAAAGAAAAAGTTATTGTAAGAAAAGATGATTGGATTGAGTCGGAGCATTTAAGACGTTTTGCTGCCGAAGAAGCTTCTGAAGCTACCTTTAATATGTTTGATATTTACAAGAAAGCGCACGGAATGGCGAGTTTTACATAGTAAAACGAAGTCTGGCAGCAGGATATAAAACCCGCCGGTGGTTTTAAATGGCGAGTTTTATTTGATAATTTTTAACTAAGAACTTATTTTATTAATGTTATCGTCTATGCGAGTATAGCAGGAGTGAGGGATTAAATCCATCCTCTTCTGTTTTTATAACAAAGTATTTTTCTTCAATTTTATTTATATATCCCACCATTGTTACAACTTCTGCTCCCAGTTGCTGAGCCAATCTTGTTGGGTTTATTCTTTCAACTTTTCTAGGGTCTCTAAATTTTAATACTTTGCGAGAATCACGTATTTTTGGTATAAATTTATATTTTATTATACTTTCGTAAGGAACTCTTAATTTTTCTCCTTCATCAAATTCAGGATTCAAAGAAGCAACTTTTAGAGTTAAACCAATTCTTCTACCTATATCTGATTCTGAAAATGTTTTTTCCATTTATTTAAGAAATAGCCGAAGTTTTTATAATTTATTGCTCGGGTGTTTTAGTAAGATTTGGTAAAACTTTCTCAAATTCATCTCTTTTTATTTTTTTAATTCTGCCTTTTTTTCTTACAGGAATGAGTTTGCCTTGCGTGATTTGATATCTTATTCTTTGTTTATATGCGGCATCTGTTGGCATGTCTTTGTCTTTTATTCCAAGTTCCTTTTCTCTAGATTTTATAATTCTTGCGCCTTCTGTTAAATCTAAATATGAACTTCTCCGCTTAGTCTTTTTAGGTTCAGGAGTTACCGACACCGACTTTCCAAGCATTTTTTCAATGCTGCTTGGCAAGTCTGGAGAAGAAGCCAAATCTGCTATATATTTTGTAAGATTATCATAATGCTGAATTCTTGTCGGATCTTCACTTGCAAAAATTGCTCTTGTTGTTTCAAGAACTCTTGCTTCAACTCCCGATTGATATTGCTCCCTAGATCTCCTGTATACCTTTAGAGATTCTCTGTAAGTACTTTCTAAAGATTTTGGTCGTGCCATATTTTAATTGGCTTGTAGTATCTTATAAGGATTTATATATTGCAAACTATATTTTAATTTACTACTAAATAGTTAATATATATGCAAAGATTTATAAATGAATTTTTATAAAAATACCTGTTATATTGTATGTTAAAATGGCCGATTGGAATGAAACTTTAGCTGGTTGGTTAAAAGTAAGCGGGAAAAATAAAAAACAATTAGCCGAGGCTTCAGGGATTAACTATAATACTCTGAAGCAAAAAATGAGAGAAGGGAGCGGTTTAACTGAGGAACAGAGGGGTAGACTTTATTCAGCTACTGGTTTAGAGGTTTTTGGGGGGCTTTCTCCACAAGAAAATCCAGACGCAGGAAATGTTCAAATCTCAAGGCAATCTCTTCGTGAATTAATTTCTTTGACCAGTCAGTCTAGAGAGTTGAGCGATAATTTATCTGTCTTAATTTTAGGAGAAAGAACTGATTGCAATGATCCTAAAGCTCTAAAGGTTGCGGTGGCTTTTTACAATCTGGTTGAATCTTTATTTCCTTATAGGGAGGCCACACCAGAAAAAAGGAAGGCATTAAGTGCATTAATTCCGGGAGAAGATATAGGCTATGTTTATTCTTTCTTGAAAGCAATTTATAGTGATGAAAATGCTTTTGATATGTGGAAGGATTTTTCATATAAGGGCCTTAGGGGGGCGAGATCTAAATCTCAAGGGGTAAAAAAATGACTGGAAAATATGTACCCTATGGTATTGGAGATGTCCCTTTTATGATAAGTCAAGTTCAAAGACTTTATAGTGATCCACATAAGGCGTTTAAAGAGTATATCACAAATGCCTTCGATAGTAAAATGGGAGACAAAACATTAACAATAGTTGTTTATATTGATAGAAATAAAGGCATCTTGCTTGTACAGGATGATGGAAAAGGAATGAGTGCGGAATTTTTAGCATCACTTCCCCGTAGACCCGGCTCTTCTATTAAAAGGGGACTTGAAGGAGTAATAGGAGAAAAGGGACTGGGAATTTTAAGTTTTCCTTCTGTCGGAGCAAGAGCGTGTAAAGTTTATTCAAAGCCTCATAATTCAACTGAAGATTATTTTAATTATTTACTAATGACTGATGATCCATCAAAACACCCCTGGGTAGATCAGATTACTCCGGATAAATTAATAAGTGATGGGGCAGGAAATGTTTTTCCACATGGTACTAGAATTATTATGAGTGGGGTTCCAAAGGAGACTATTGATAGATATTTTACACCTGCAAAAATTGAAGATGTCGTTTCAAATATTTTTGCTCCTTTGTTAAGACAAGGGGAAGTTGTTGTTAGAGTGGGTTATATTGGAAGGACTACAAAGACAAACCAAGTTGAGCCTCCTAAGTATAAAGGTGAATTAGTTTTAGATGAACGTGGCGTTGAAGTTGATTTTAAAGATAAGGAAGGTAGACATAAGAAAGGATTAATTGATTTTTTACTGTTTGTAAATCCAACAGGAAATGTTGAGAGAGTTGGGCTTTATAACAGGGGGGTTATGGTTATGGAGAATTTAGCCAATCTTTCAGAGTTGTCTCATTTGCCTTGGTTAAGTGGAAAATTAAATGGCGAAATAAATCAAACTTTCTTGGAATTGACGCCAAGTAGAGAAGCGCCTGTTAGAGACCACATGAGGTACCCTATATTTCTAAGAACATTAAGATTGAGGGAAGGGGATTTGAATATGGAAGTTGAAAGACTCCATCAAAATCAGAGAAAAAATGCACAGCAAGATTGGGCCACTAAATGTTTGAGCACAATAAATGCCGTATGGAAAAATTATTTGGAGGAACATTCAGTTTTGATTTTAGGTAGAAAGGGAGATTTAGAAAAGAAAGTTTCAATAGTAACTCCTAAGGGGGCTAATGGGCGTGTTGGGGGGGAGAGAGATGAAAAAGTAAAAATTCCTGGAAGAGATCATGTTGTTGAGAGTATTGATGGAGAGAAGAAACCCGTGCGAGATGGAGTTGAAAGAGAGGTTGAAATAAGCCAAAATTATAGGCCGGTATTTGAAGATTTCTATCAGGAAAATGAAAAGACTCTAAGAAGCATATTAGATCCTGCTTTTGGAGTTATAAGAATAAATATTGGACATGAAGACTATCAAAGATCTGAAGGAAAGGATTTAAAGGTTTTAAGAAGATACATCGCTCATTTGTTATGTAAAGAGATTGCTTTTGGCGAGGTCTCAAAATTAATGAAAGATAATAGTCCTGTCCCAGGAAATAATGAGCATCTTCACTTGCTGACTGAAATGCAAGTAGAGTTCTTTCAGAGATGTATTCATGATCACAGAATTGAGTAATCTTATTTTTCCACTAACTTTATATAATTCTTTGTCTTTTACGGATTATGAAAAAGAAGGAAAAGAAAGCGGTGAATGCAAAGAAAAAAAGCAAAAAGTCTGAGAAAACAAAAGCTCAAAATAATCCTAAAAAAATAAATGATAAAGATAATTTAGCAGATATAATCAAAAGTGCGAATAATAAAAAAATTAACAAAAAAGATTCATCTAACGAGGAGGATTTTAGCGACTTTGATAATTTTTCCGAATCTTCAGTTGCCTCTCCAGTTTCTAGGTCTCTTGGAGAAGAGATTACGCCGGCTTTGCCTGTTACGAGAGCCAATAGGCAGGTTGGAGATGCTGTTGTCAGCACAACAAATGAAGTGGGAAGATATGAAACAAGAACCGCTAGGGGAGAAAGAAGTACTGAGAATGCAGGAGGTGAAGGAAGGGAAGTAACCTACAGGACTACTAGCCAGAATTATGTTACATATAATGCTCCTGCTTACATAGGTGAAGAACAAATGAGAAGTGCAGCGAGGCAGGGGGAAGAAAGAGTTGTAAGGCAGGCATTAAGGCCAACTGGTTTTTCAGAAGCAACTTTCACAAGTGCTCGACGTGGACAGGCTATAAGAACAGAGTTAGATGATTTAGGGGCTTCAAGGGGTTCTCAAGGTCAAGGAGGGGGAAGAAGGCAAGGGGGAGAGTATACAGTTCAGGGAGAAAATATTGCAGACAGGGAGATGAGTGAGGGTGGAGGATTGCCTTTTAGGAGAAAAGATAGGAATTATGAGATAAAATAATTTACGGTCTAATTATTTCTTAGCAAATAAGATGTTTAAACTTTCTGCAATTGTTATTACTGACATAGCGATCATTACCCATTCTATATTATTCTGATAACTATTATTTGCAAATATTAGATAAACTGCAAAAAAACCAAATAATATACTAGCAATCAAGAAGGTAATTATTGTAGGCTTTTCAATATTTTTCCATTTTTTTGATACCCAGAGGGCAATTAGGAACAAAATCCAAGGAATTATAAAAAGGAAGCCCGCTATGAAAAGATACCACACAGCTGCTTCTGAATCTTTAATGTATAAATAAACTAAGAAAACAAAGTTCAATAATAAAGCAATCCAAGAAGTGTACTTTGCTATTTTATAGGCAGTATTCTTTCGCATACTTTGTATACATAAAAGTTATTAATAAACCTTTCTCTAAAATTACTCCCAAGAGGGTTTAGGCGATAATTATTCTGATAATTTTACTATATATTTGCTTTTTGTTGTTAATCTAACCTATATTTATTAAGTAAAACTTAATAAATGCCTTTGTGTTTTACTATTTATGGCTAGTTCAGACAGTTATTCCAGCAGTAGCGGTTATAAGGTGAGTGATATTTATCAGGGTGGTTATAGCAGTTTTTCTCCGACATATGGGGATGTTTTTACGGGCTATAGGGCAAAAGTCGGGCAGTTATCAATGTCTACTTTTCCCAATACCGCAAATATTCTAAAAGAAGCTACTGACAAGTTAAATATGGGTGTGCGGAATGTTGATCTAAGTATTATTTCTCCAGAAATTTTTGATTCTGTTCCTAAACAACATTTAAAGGAAGTTAATAGAATTGCTAAACTTGCTGGTGCTGAAATAGATATTCACGGTCCTTTATTAGAACCGAGCGGAATGACGCAGCAAGGATTTACTGAAACAAATAGAGAGGCCGTCGAAAGACAATTAAAAGAAGTTTTAATGAGGAGCCATGAAGTAAATCCAGATGGGAATATTATTGTTAATTTTCATACATCAAATATGTTTCCTGCTCCTGAAATTTCCAAAGTTAAAAAGGATGGGAAAGAAATAGAAAAAATTGGAAGTGTTTTTGTTATTGATTCTGAATCCGGCAGTATTGGAAGAATTCCTATAAGAGAAAGAACTGAGTTTGGCAAGCCAATTTCTCCCACGCCAGAAAGCGAATTAAAAGCTCTGAATGAAAGAAGCTGGACGCAGCAGCTTTCACAAATTTCTTATTATGCGGAAAGAGCTAATGATTATATTAATGTCTCATCTCTCCCAAATTTATTTGCTAAACAAGAGAAGAAAGAAGATCTAACTGGTGAAGAAAAGAAAATGATGCAGTTATATAATCTTGGGGGCAATTACTTAAATGATTCTTATAGGGAGATGCGTGAGTTGTATGATTTAGCTTCAAAACATGCATCTGGAGAAGACAAAAAAAAGCTTTTAGCATTTGCTCAAAGTATTCAAGGCAAGATTGAAACAATTCAGAAAAATCCTGATAAGTACAATAGTATAAGGTTGAGACAGGAAATTGTCAATGAGTCTATTGATGTTTTTAATAAAATTACTCCACCTCAAAAGCTTATGCAGTTGGATGATTTCTCAAGAGAAAAATCAGCAACTACTTTTGGAAATGCCGCCTTTGAGGCGTTTAAGAAATTTGGAAGTAGTGCGCCAATAGTTGCAATTGAAAATCCTCCGGCGGGATTTCAGTTTGCTCGAGGTAAAGATGTTAGAGAGATGGTCGAAAAATCACGGGAGCAGTTTGTTAAAAAGGCCGTCGAAGAAGGATATTCCAAATCAGAAGCTAAACAGTTTGCTGAAAAGCAGATTGGAGCGACATGGGATGTAGGGCATATAAATATGCTTAGGAAGTTTGGATTTAGCGAGGAAGATATTGTTAAGGAATCAAAAGAAGTTGCTCCTTTGATAAAGCATGTTCATTTGTCAGATAATTTTGGTTTTGAACATACAGAGTTGCCTATGGGTATGGGTAACGTTCCATTAAAAGAGCATATGAAGGCCTTAGGTAAGCAAGGAGAGAAAGCTAAAAAATTAATTGAGGCGGGAACTTGGTGGACTCAGTTTGGAAATCAGGGAGCTAACCCTCCGTTTGCCGCTTCTTTAGCAGGAATGGGGTCGCCTATTTACAGCATGGCAATGGCTCCGTATTGGAATCAGGCGATAGGATTTAGTCAAGGGTATTTTGGAGGTTATGAGCGTATGTTACCTCAAATTAATTATCAATCGTTTGGAGCAGGATTTTCACAATTACCTCAAGAGCTTGGGGGCAATGTTCAGCAGGGCGGAGGGGGAAGAATGAGTCAGTCTCCGATGGAATAATCAGTAGGGTGAATGAACTTCAAGTATTGTGAACATTTAAAAAATACAGATTATTCATTGATGTTAAGTAATAAAAATGCATAAGAAAAAAGGTGTAAAGGTTAAGAGGGTTAAAAAGTCTAAGGAAAAAAGTTTAGGAAACTCCGAAAAGAAAAAAAATCCTTTGATTGCAGAGGCTAAAGCTAGTTCTACGTTCAAACTTAAAGATGAGCATGATGTTGCTATGGATTTTGCTATGAAGGCTTACAAAAAATTTAATAAAATGATAAAATCGGTTGTATTGTTTGGAAGCATTGTGAAAAAAACATTTACTGCCGGAAGCGATATAGATATCATAATAATAATTGATGATGCCGCAATAAAATGGGATCAGGAGCTTGTTGCGTGGTATAGGGAAGAACTTGGCAGGTTGATGAGTCAAAATCCTTATGGAAAAGATATTCACATAAATACAATAAAACTTACAACTTGGTGGGAAGATTTAATGCGTGGCGATCCGGTTGTCTTAAATGTTTTAAGATATGGTGAAGCGTTGATTGACTTTGGAGGATTTTTCGAACCCTTGAAAATGCTCCTTATTGACGGAAAAATAAAGGCAACGCCCGAAGCTATTTACAGTGCATTACAAAGAGCTCCAATGCATTATGCAAGAAGCAAAATCTCTGAGTTGAATGCTATAGAAGGTTTGTATTGGGCGATGGTTGATTCCTCTCACGCCGCTTTAATTGCTGCAAATGTTATGCCTCCTTCTCCAGAGCATGTACCAGTAAATTTAATTGAGAATTTTGTCAATAAAGGAATGCTAAAAAGAGTTTATGTAGATTGGTACAGGGGAGTTTTTGAACTGCATAAAAGCATTGCTCATGGAACTATAACCGACCTGAAAGGTGTGGAGATAGACTTATGGCAATCAAGAACTGATGAATTTATGAAAGTAATGGCTCAGTTAGTTGAAAAATTAGTAGATAAAAGTGATAAGAAATAAAAAATTAAAATAATAAATTATCTATTTTATTCTCTTACAAGATTCTCAAGCGAGATTTTGCTTGTTTTTTTCATTGAAGGACCTATTAGGTCAGCTACCTGGGCGTTATTTATTGCACTGTAAACAGCTCTGAATTCCTTGTAATCCTCTTCAAGTTTCTTTTTTGCTTCTTTAGCTTTTTCTCTATCTGGGTTTTTGTCAGAAGCATCGTGTTCTAATTTAGCTATTTCTCTCTGAATGTCTTTTATTTTTCCAGTATATCTTGGTAATTTAGTTCTTAATTTGACTTCGGTTTCTGTATCTAATCCTATATTGCCTCTGAAATGCTCATATAACTCAGAAATTGTAAGTTCACCTACTGCATCATGATATCTTTTTAATGCCCCACCGATAACTACCTGCCTTCCTTGTTCAGTCATTGCGGCGTTTCTAAAATCTTCATCATCTACGCCTCTATGTCTGGCATATTCATGAATAGCCCCCATAAGGTTTCCTTCATCTTCATGTGAAGACAGATATCCAAATAATGGAGCATATTTTCTATTTTCAATCTCTTGTGTTGTAGTTACCATTTTTCGTTAATTTATTACAGTATTTGAGGTTTATAAATCTTTCTATTTGTAGTTACTTAAGCATAGTAACAACTTAAGGAGATAGGGGTATTTGAGAAATTGCCAGGTTTTTTGAGAGAATCTTTGTTGTTCCAGGAAGTTTTGGCTTTATTACCGTAAGCGTCCTTCTTACAAGCTGTGAGGCCTTTTGGGTTGAGGTTGCTATTAGGAAAATTGTTTTTCCTTTCTTGACTATTGCCGCTCTTCCTATGGTTTTACCGAATGATTTCTGCATTCCAGTCTGCATTCTATCACTTCCTGCTCCTGTAAGCATTTTGTTTTCTCTTTGAATGTGATGTGGATAAATCTGTATGTGGAAAAAGTATTGTCCAGCGTATGACTTGTCCATCTTTTTGTTTATGAACTGTCTTGTAGCCTCTATAGCATTATCTCTTATCTGAACGTCTATATCTGATACGAGCTCAATAACAAATGGTAACTTACCTTCCTCATAGGCCTTTTCATTTCCCATTTTGTACTTGACTATCTTTATAGGCGGGACTGCCTTAACATATGACTTGCTTTTTACCTTGCTTTTTCTAGTGTAAGGTCTTACCCTTCTTCTTGAATATGCTGATGCTTTTCTTAGTGCCATTTTTATTATTTTTTAATTTCGTTCTTATTTTTATGCGAATATATTTATTATTCTTCCTTTTTCTGGTTTTCTATCCACACCAAATATTTTTTCCTGCCATGTTGGTTTCTCTTGAACGGGTCTTGAATCATTTAGTCTTGTAGTTGTAAAAACTTTTTCAACATGAACTCCTCGCCATGCACTTCTAATAAATTCATATCTTGTATCGTGAGTTAAATAAGGGGTTGATTCAGCTAATTCACTTGATTGGATCAATTCGGGCAGTTTATATGGTCTGATGTTGATCTGATTGGGTCTGTATACTCCAATTACCCTCAATATTCTTGCCCTAATGTCTGCGCAGTTATATTTTTTATCTTCACTTTCCATTTTGTATTTTATGCTTTTATTTCAACTTCTGTTGCCATTGCTTGCCCTGGAAGACCTTTTTCGAATATTGCTCTAACAATGCCTTTATTTCCGTGGGGAGCAGAAATTTTTCCATTTATTTCTTTTCCAGATTGAGACTTCCAAGAAACTTCTTTTCCAACAAATTTAGATGCCTTTTCTTTATTGTCAGAGCCTGGAATTTCAATTAGATAATGTTTTTCATGTATAATATGCTTTCCTCTTCTGAACTGAATAAGCTTGGCTTTAGTCATATTTTTCTCCTTTATTTATGTCAGAAATTTACTTTAAAAAGGTTGCTAAAGTGCATTAGCGGACAGTAGGGGGCAAAAGTAAAGAAAAATAACCTTGAAAATGGAAAGGTTTTAAAGTATAAAGATCATATTTATAATACAGAAGACAAAATTAAACCATTGCCTTTAGGCAATGGACAATTGCTTTGCAGTTGTCTTTTGTTTTCTGTCACACAAACTCCAAACAAGCTGTCTGCTTAGCTGACGGTAACATACAAGGAGTTTGTGATATTAGAAGAGATGGTGAAATGGTAAAAGAGAAGACTCCTGACAATAGAACGGTTATAGGGGTGATAGGGGTTTTATTGACTGTTTTTGGGATTATTGGGGCAATTCCAGTTTTACTAAATAGACAATATCTCTGGTTAATAATCACTGCTATTTCTGTAATTGTTGGAGTGATTTTAGTGGCATGGTCATTTAGCGATTAAAATGGATGATGAATTAAAAAGAAAGAATGTTTTGGATTTACAATTTCAAAAATATCTAACTATTGCTTCAACTTCTACCATTATTGCATTTACTTATTTTGTTGGAGTGGGAATAGCTGTATTGACAAAGCAGGTAAATTTAAGCGATTTTATTAGTGTAGGAGTATTGATTGTTATATCTTTGGGAATACTTGGAATTTGTGCGTCATTATTTTTTAATGCAATTTTTCATTTAAAAAACATACCAAAAGTAGTTAAAGAGATTTGAGCATTGCTTATCTTAATTCAGATAAATTACTGAAAAAGAATTTTAGTTTCTTTCTGTAAGGAAGCTTTGTCCTGCATATTTGCCACTTAATACTTCTAACTTTCTTTGATACCCAATGACATGCATTAACTCTGAGCAACCGGTTAATGTGGAAGAATTTTCAGAGATATATCCAACCTTTTCTTTTAGAATCCCTGCTAATACATCTTCTCCTATAAAACTTAACTCTCTTTCAAAAGGCACTTTGGTTTGACCACGTTCATTAGAGATAGTTAATTCAAGCCCAGTTATTTGTTTTTCAGGATAATGTAGGGTGTATGGTACCTTTTCTATTCTTTCAACTGTTCCTATCGCCACAAATATTCTATAGCGTGATAAAAATGGATTTGTTACTTCACCCCCACTTTGAGTTCCTTTCATAACATCAAAAATACCATCTACGCTTTTCTCCACTTTACCAATATCTCTTTCAGTTATAGGGGTAGTTTCTTCAGTTTCTATAATTTCCCTAGGTATTTCTACAGGTGTTTCTTGATAACTGGGTCGATTGCCTTCTATTAATTCTTGAAGTATTATTTCTGCTTCTTCTTTAGGTTGTAGAAATGGTAAATAGCTTCTAATTCCTCTTGCCATTGATTCTAATTTCATCATATTTATTGGGTAACTTCTCTGTTTAAAAAGATAGTTGTGTTAAATAATATACCTTTTGAAAGTTCCACCAAGTCAGCAATGAACTAAACATCTTTGGTTATGAGAAATTTAGCCTCACTTCGTTCGGTTATTAATTTATCCTGATAATGTATAATTGCATATTATTATTTATTGGATTGTTATTCATTTTCTACAAGTTTTATTGTACTATTTTCTCATTTTTCAAGCACAAATATCTGTCTTCCCATTATCTGATTTTCACGAAATTCTTCTATTGGTGTCTTTATATCTCCGAAACTTGCCAGCCTTAGGCCAGTTTTGTTTACTATTTCCTCAACATTTATTCCAATTCTATTGTTTTGTTCCCTTATATTTTTTATTGTTTTTATGTAAGGTGAGGTAAATACGACTCTTCCAGATATTTGATTTTTAAGATTCTTTATTACCTGTATAATCATGTTTTCGAACTCTTTTGTTATCTTATAAGCCCTTTCTACAGTTTGTGGCTTTGTCAGAAGTTCTCCTAAATGGGGCTCTGTTGCTATTGCACTTATCTTTGAATTTATTTTTGCCGTTTTTGAGTCTTCACATAATAGTTTGTAATTCACTTTTGGAAATCCGTAAAAACTTAAGTTTTTCTCTGCTCCTTTGATGGCCTCATGATTTTTGTCAATTCCTATAACTTTTATTTTTTTATGCAATGCTTCTTCCAGTATCACGCCAACGCCGCAGAATGGATCTAACAAAGTTTCGCCCTCTTTTATTTTAGATAGGTTTATAAGAATCTTTGCAAGTCTTGGAGAAATAGCTAGTTCGTTTCGTCTTATGGGCTTTGACATGTCTCTTTTTTCTAATTCTCTGCTGTTATAAAATTCTAACACTTTACCAAGTAAGACTTCATTTTCTTTTTCGTAAACCATATAGTTCTCGTCGATTATGTTTCTTGAAGAAATATTTGGAATTTCTGAATCGTCCTGGAGTTTCATCGTTTTGGCAGTTTTTTTCTCAGAAGCTTTTAGCTTTTCTGCCTTAAACCGGTCTTTTAGGTATGAGGATACTTCTTCTTTTATTTCAATGCTGGAGTAGTCTATTAGAGAGTAAGTTATATTATTCTTCTTTCCGTTGTATATAAAAGTTTTTTCTATTTGTTTTATTATACTGCTTTTTGTACCCTCAGCTAAGATTTCTCCAAAAGCTATTGTTCCTCCTAGTTCGTTAACAATATTGGAGTTAATTTTTCTGCTAAATTCAAGAATTATGATATTTTCTTTTTGAGAATGTATTTCTATTTTGTTCTCTTTTTCACTAAAGTAAGACAGAATTTCTGCTACTGACAGACTTACATTCCTGCCAAGAATAAAAAAGTATTTCATGTTTTGCAAATATTATAGTTAAAATTTAATGGTTTTTATGCTACAAATTAGATGTAATTTTATTATTATAAATGTTGTTAAAAGATAAAGTTATTATACCACTCTTAATTGCATCCCCATAAATTATTATGATAATTGTTTTTTGGATTGTTCGTTTGGATTAAATTTTCCAAGTTTAGATTATAATAATATCTCAAATTCACCCAATTCTCTTTTTAAAAGTTCAAAGATTTTAGGATTAATCTCAAGTTGTTTTGTTGTCTGATTGTTTTCAGGCGCTGTTGCCTTCATTAAATCTTCGTTTTTTGCATTTTCAAATTTAAAGAATTGAGAGTCACTCTTCAAAATTTGATTTTCTTTTATCAAAAATATTCCTGATTGAGTTGCAAGCAATTCTGCAACCTTTGGGTTTTTAGCGCTATCTCTGTATTTAATGAGCATTCTTTTTTTGTCGAATGCTGCAAGCTCACATCTTTGAGTGTATTCAATTAAAGAGTTGATTAATATAGAGCCGTTCTTTCTCGCATCTTCGACTTTGTGTCCAGAAAGCTTGCCTTTTTTGAATTCTTCTCGTGCTGAAACTATGTCATGAAGAATCTGCAGAGACTGAGGTGCAAACTTTCCCTGTTTTACGTAATTTTTTTCAAATTCAGATATTAATTCAGCCTGTGATTTGTTTCCAATTATTGACTTGAGTAGCTTGAATGTATCCTCATAAATCTGTTCAACTGTCTTTTCTTGCGTTCTTTTTTCTATTTGCTTTCTTAGTTCTCCAAGTCTCTTCAAAAATTCTTCAGAATCTTTAAGCAATTGATCTATTTCATCGCCTTTAATTGTCTTGAGTTTTTCATGCTCATAATCTTTGAATAGCTGAACTGCTTTTTCCAGAGTGCTTATGTATTTCTTTTCAATCATTTTCTCCTTATCTAAGAATATTTCTTTGAATTTTACTGCTGTTTCTTTTGGTGTTGGGGGAGGTAACCCATAAAGCATTAACAATGCCTGGCTCGGAGTCAAAACTCCGTAATAAATATCAATCATTGCATCTATCAATCTTCTGTTTACCTGTTCCTGGGTTTTTTCTCCCATAGAGATGAACATATCAATTGCTTCTGGCGAGGGCTTTAATTTACCCATTTTAAGAAGTGCTTTCCAGGGCATAAAAGTTCCACGGTCATAAATTGGAATTCCATCTCTTATAAAAGTAAACATTACAGGGTGAGCGTCTTTAACCGATTCCCAAAAATCTGTTAATAGGTAAATCTGCGGTGAAAGTTTGTTTTTTACTCCTGCTAATTCTGAGGCCTGTCCAACATACTGGTAAATCATTGATCTAAGTCTCTCTCTTAACTCAACTCGGGACATTCTTTTTACGTCGGTATCATTAATTATTATGAAAATATCGACATCGGAAGTTTTTGTCGCTGTTCCTCTTACCAAACTTCCGCCTAAAACGTAAGAAACAACATACTTTTCGAACTTTCTTAGTACAAGAGATTTATGTATTTCTGCTACTCTCAGCGCGCCTAATAGGCCTTTATCGTATAATGGAAAACACATTGCAATCGCCCCAACAACATCAAATTTGCTGTCCAATCCATATTCCCATACATCAACTGGAGTTTTAACATGAAGCCAAACCTGTAGTTTTTCTTTATCTATTTCTTTTACAATTTCTGCTTTTATTTTTGGAGTCTCTTTTAATTTTTCTTCTGGAATAATTATAAACAAGTGAATGTTTTTCTCAATTTTTTCAACTTCTTTTGGGAAGTTTAAATCAATGTTTTCTTCCTCTATTAAAAGTCTTACTGCCTGCGGGGGAAGAATTCCTATAGCTTCAGTGAAGGGATATTTTTTGACAATGAATTTCTGAAGTTTTTCAAGTTTCTTTCTCTTTTCTTCCATTTCCTTTTTTTGCTTTTCTGTTATTTCAGGAACTAAAGGCGCGTGTGGGCTTTGAGAATTACTATACTTAGAATTTGCATTTGACATTTCCGGTATGTCGTTCTTGTATGAGTCTTGGCTTGTAGGATTATTTTTTGCGTCCATTTTGTATTAATTTATCCGATAAGGGTAATAACACGAGAAAATGTTGTTTTATAAAGGTTTGGTTGAAGGTTATCTATTATGTGAAGTGCCACTAAATTATCTTCAAATCTCGTCTGAAGTATGTTTTGGCTATCTTTTGCAGTTCTATAAGTCGCCTTTTATTTCTTCCTAAAAGCGCAGCCTTGTTTTGGCTCCCTGCAGTTATTGTAATCTCTGTTGGTGTGATTTCTATATTCTTAAATGAGACTGGCTCAACTATTGCACGAAAGAAACTTTCTGCATCATTTGTACCTTCTGGCAAAGGTATAATCTTTACTTTTCTGTTAAATATTTCACTTAGTTTTCTGGCATTTTTTCCACTAGGTCCTATTGCCCTAGAGACTTGATTTCCTTGAACACAGAAAAACATTCCCATGTTGTACATAAAGAAATATCTGGTGTTTATCTTTGTCGTTTTTCCAAACAGGTTCAAGTACCTCATGTCCTGCATTTCTATAATATTTGTCATTTCGATCTTAAAAATTAGATTTGATCTATCACAAAAAGATATAATTGGTTTAAAAATTCTTCTGTTTTCAGTGTTTCTGGATTTTTAAACTTCTTCTATTTTAGTATCCACGAATTTTACTTTTTCTTCTTCTCACTTTTGTGTTCTTTTAAGCTCGAAGTTGTTAATGGTCCTGTGACCTTTACCATTAATCCCGGCAATCCTGTTCCTACCGGAACTGGTTGATTTAACATTAAGTTTTCTACGACGCTGGTTAATCTGTCTTTGCTTCCTTTTATTGTTGCATTAACAAATTGCTTAACAGGGGTTTCGAAACTTGCCCTAGCCAAAATAGATGATTTTTGTGCTATCATTCCCATTCTTGTTACCCCTTTTATTTCTCCTGTAGCACAAAGTGCGTCAGCAACCAGCTTCAAGTGCCTTATGTCAATATCAAGGCCTTGCGTTCCTATAACTTCTTTTATTTCGTTTATTATCAGCTGTCTTGCTGCCTCAATTCCTAAAACTTCTGCTACTTCGTATAAATCGTTTGACATTATTTTGTTTTCATCAACCTCTTTCATTTTTATTATTTCTGCAAGATTTGTTCCCAGAGTAAGTATAACAAAGTTAGTTCCACGTTTTACAATAAGTATCTGTTCAATGTTATCTACTCCTGAGATTATTGTATCTTTTATCTTTTCTTTCAGTTTATACATTTCTTTGAAGTTATAATCATTCAAGTTAAGAGAAAGTCCGTCGGATTTTTCGCTTACCTTAAATCCTTTATCTTTTAATCTGTCAACAACAGTTTTTGCAGAAGAATGAATTTGCTTAAGGGCCTGAGAGCTAAGCTTAATTTCAAGCTTTTTGTTTGTGAAGTCTAGACCGATTTCTGATGCTATCTCTTTTAATCTAACTCGCTTGATCTTTTCAGCGATTGTTGTTGCCGACTTTTCATTATTATGGTCTTTTTTAAGGTAGATCTCCATTTTTGGTGATGAAGGTTTCTTTCTGGCATCAAAAATTTCAATTAATCTAGGAAGCCCCATAGTAATCTGCATCTCTTGGACTCCTGCAAAGTGGAATACATTAAGTGCCATTTGAGTTGAAGGCTCACCAAATGATTGTGCAGTTATAATCCCTATAGCCTCTCCAGGAGCTATTTGCCCTTTTTTGTGAAGCTGTGAGACATCAATGCCGTCGTCACCATACTTGTATTGGATTATGTTGCTGTTTCCATCCCTTACTGTTCCATCATATTCCACTCTTATATCTTGAAGAGCATTTGCTAAACGCCTGTATAAATATCCCGATTTTGGAGTTCTTAATGCTGTATCCATAAGTGAGTCTCTTCCAGTAATTGCTCCGAAGAAGAATTCATATGGCCTTAAACCCTCCGTAAATGATGAGTGAATAAAACCATGAGATTTAGGCGATAAATCTCCTTTCTTAAAGAAAGATAATGTTCTGTTCTCAAATCCTATTTCAATTCTTTTGTTCCAAAGCGACTGCTGTCCAACACAACAAGCCATTTGGGTAATGTTAAGTATATTTCCTCCGCCACCAGAAATTATCATGTGATTTACCGGATTGTCCGCTGGAAATTCTTCCTTTACAATTCTTCCTACTTTTGTTCTGACATCGTTTAATATCTGTAGGATTTTTATTTCACGTGATTCTTCTTTTGTTTTTCCAGGAATTATTTCTAATGTATTCTCATTGTATGATTTGATTACTTCTTGTGTTTTTTCTTCAGCCCTTTTTATTATTTCTTCTGACTGATTTGTGACTTCTTTCTTGAGGTTTAGATCGCTCAAGGAAATTGTGATTCCTCTGTCTGTTAGATAATTTGTACCCAGTCTGAAAATTTTCTTTATTGTCCTTATTGTTTCTTCTCTTCCGAGTTTATCGTCCAAGAATTTTATTAACTCCCCTTCTTCAACCCCAAAAACATCCTGGTCGACTGTTCCACTTTCGATTATTCCGTCTTTAATTTTTATATTATCATTGCTGAAGTTTATGTTTTTTGGAAGAAGAGTAGAAATGACTTCATTTCCTTTAAGGTTCTTTTTGCTGAAATTTGCTATAAGGCCGCATCTGAATATTAATTGATCTGCATACTCTTTTGTTATTTCATCTTTGCTTAATAGGTAATTTCCAGTTATTGCGTCAGTAATATTTCCTATAACATTTGTATTATTCTTGGGAGACATTAAGTTTTGACTTACTTCCAGAAGAGTTTTAGCTTCTGATCTTGCCTCTTCTGTTTGAGGAGAGTGTATATTCATTTCATCTCCGTCAAAGTCTGCATTATACGGGAATGTTACTGCGGGATGAAGTCTGAATGTTTTGTACGGCAGAACTCTGACATAATGGGCCATTAAACTTCCCTTGTGAAGTGAGGGGTGTCTGTTGAAGAGGACTATATCTCCATCAATTAATTGTCTTTCAACTCTGTATCCTGGAACTATCTCTTCAACTATCTCAGATTTAAGCTCAGGTGTTACTTTTCTTCTCTTTTCATCTGCTCTTATTATGTAATTTGCTTTAGGATAATCTTCAGACATAATTAATTTCTTCATGGCTTCAATGTTCGCATCTGTAACCATTTCAGAGACTGTGATGACCTTTGCTATTTCATAAGGAACACCAACCTCGTTAATTTCTAAGTAAGGATCGGGTGAAATAACGCTTCTTGCGGAATAATTTACTCTTTTTCCTGATAGATTTTTTCTTATTCTTCCCTCCTTTCCTTTTATCCTTTCTGTAATTGTCTTTAATGGTTGGCCTGATCTGTGTCTTGCTGGCGGGATTCTTGTAACTGTATTGTCAAAAAATGTTGTGACGTGAAACTGCAAAAGGTCCCACAAATCTTCAATTATAACTTCTGGAGCTCCTGCATTTAAATTCTCCCAGAGTCTTTGGTTTGCTCTTATTATATCTGACAGTTTATGTGTCAAATCATCTTCTGATCTTTCTCCAGATTCTAGAGTAATTGAAGGACGCACTGTTACCGGCGGCACTAAAAGAAGAGTTAAAACCGACCATTCCGGTCTGCATGTTATCGGATTAATTCCTGATTTTGCAACCTCCTCGTCTGAGATAGCAACTAATAAGTCTCTGATCTCATTAGGGAAAAGTCTTTTTTTCCCAGCGTGGAATGTTGTTGGCTTATCCAGTTTGACCTTTTCATTTGCAGTATTACAGTGGGGGCATTTTTTTATGTCTCTTGCTTTTTTCAGTCTTTTTGTAGGAGATAATTTTTTAACGTCATCATTTGATATCATAAGTTTATGGCACTCTCTACAGTAGCATCTTAAAAATAACTCTATTACACTTACATACTTTAGATGAATTACTGGGCGAGCTAAATCAATGCTTCCCGGGTGTCCAAGACACTCTTTAAGTCTGCCTCCACAAGTTCTGCATCTAACTCCAGGATCTATTGCTCCCAATCTCAAATCCATTAGGCCTCCATCAACCGGATAGCCGTCTATATCATACAATTCTGGAGTCACAATTTTGGCAGAGCTTATTCTTTTTATCTGATCTGGAGAGTAAAGACTAAATCCTATTTCTTTAATTTGTTTTCTTATTATTGGCAACATTTTATTCGTATTTGTTTTTTAAAATAAAGTTTGTGTGAATATGCAGGGCCTGTAATTCTTCAAGCAAAAGTTTGAATGCATATGAAAGTTCTATAGGTTCGACTTCATTCGAATTACATAAAGGACAGGTAATTGTATTTCTTATTGTGTCTTTTATTGCTATTGAGCCGCACTTTGAGCAGATATGCATAATCACTTTATCAGAATCATATCTTTCTTTTAGAAGCAAAGCTGCGCCATGTCCGACTAAGGCTTGCTGCTCCATTTCTCCAAGTCTCAATGCTCCACCCATCGCTCTACCCTCTACAGGCTGTCTTGTTAATAGTGTAACTTTTCCTGAAGCTCTTGCGTGTATTTTATTGCTTACCATATACTTAAGCTTCAAGTAATACATATTTCCTATGAATATTTTTGCCTTCATTTTTTTACCAGATATAGGGTTAAACATTGTTTCTTTACCATCAAGTCTAAATCCGAGTTTTTTAAGAGATTCTTCCAAACCATATTTTGTTTCTCCAGAGAATGGAGTTCCGTCTATAACCTCTCCTTTTAACGAGCCCACTTTTCCAGAAAGTAACTCCAATAAGTATCCAACAGTCATTCTACCCGGAATACCGTGAGGATTGAAAATAACATCAGGTCTTATTCCCCTTGAAGTGAAAGGTATATCAGATTCGGGTATTATCTCCCCAATAACTCCTTTCTGTCCGTGAGAAGTTGCAAATTTATCTCCAAGTTCCGGTATTCTTAAATCACGTGTTTTAACATGAACAACTTTATTCCCTTCTGAATCTTGAGTTATGAAAACTGAATCAACTGTGCCACTTTCTTCCTGCCTCATTGTAACGCTAGATTCTTTTTTTGAGCGGATTGAGATTTCTCTTGCTTCGGATAAGAATTTAGGAGGCGATACTTTTCCTATAAGAACTCCACCTTCTTCAATTTCCGCTTCGGGAAATGCAACCCCATCTTCTTCCAAAAATTTGTAGCTTTCTTCAGTTCTATATCCCGATGTGTCTTTATCTGGAATTAAAACCTCATCCTTTAATCCACCTGCATAGTTAAGTTCGGTTGCTGAATACGGTCTGAAGTAGAAACTTCTACCCACTCCACGATCAAGACTGCCTTTGTTTAGTATCAAAGCATCTTCCATATTATAGCCCTCATATGTCATAACTGCCACAACTAAATTCTGTCCGGCTGGATAAGTGTTTAATGTATCATAGACAAAGCTTCTTACTAAAGGTCTTTGAGGGTATTCAAGAACTGAAACGTCGGTGTCAAGTCTTGATAAATAGTTTGCTGCATACAGCCCTAACGCTTGTTTTTGTGTTTTACTACCTCTATTTAATCTTGAACTCTGATCGTGATTTGCAAATGGAACTAATGATGTTACAACACCTAGCAAATCTACAGGGTCTACTTCAAGATGAGTATGCTCTTCAGTTAAGTCCTCCAGATATAACGCAACTAGGCAATTTTCTTCTTCTGCTGCATCCAAGTATTCAATAACCCCTCTTTCAACCAAATCATTCCAGGTCAGTCTATTTTGCTCCAACTCAACCATAAGCTCATTTGTTAATTTTGAAGCTCCATTCTTAACAATTATTAAAGGCCTCAAAACTCTTCCAGGTTCTGTTGAAATCATTATAATCTTAAAATTAGATTCTTTTCGTATATTAAGCTGCGAGGGAAGCTGATCTTCTCTTCTTCTTTCTTTTACCTCATTTATTAATTCATCAGGTGATTTACTCTCGCCTATGAATATTCCGTTGAAGAATACATCATATACCGATTCTGTTTTTTCAGAGCTATTCGGCGATTTTTCAACATTTCTCTCGAGGTTTATTGACTCCAAAAGTGAAATGAATTTGTTTGTGTCTAAGTCTACTCGTGTTGAGACTCTGCTTAATATTGCAAGATTTTTTCTCAATCCAATTTCAGTTCCTTCAGGTGTTTCTATAGGACAGAATCTTCCGTAGTGTGTTGGATGTAACGTTCTTGCTAAAAAGTTTTCTTGATCTCCCGGAAGCATACTTGACACACGCTGAAGCTGAGAGATCATATCCAAATAGTTTGTTTTCTGCATGTTTTGAGTTACTCCAGTTCTTTCACCTATCCAGCTTCCTGTTGCTATTGCCGATTCTACACGATGAGAAAATAAAGTTGATTTAGCTATTGTCTTTATAGAATAGAATTTTTTTCTCTTTGAAGCTTTTTGGAGCGAGTATTGAATGTCTCTTATTAAAATGCTTAAGTTTACTTTAAACAGACTTTCTAACAAATCGCCCGAGAGTCTAACACGTTTGTTAGCATAATGGTCTTTGTCAGTTCTTAAGTGCGGATTTTCTTTTGCAATCAAGAATTGTTTTATAAGTTTACATAACGTCACGGCTTTTTTGTAGCGGTCTTCCTTCTTTAGACCTATATGCGGCAATAGATATGAATCTATTCTTTGTTTAACTCTATCGAGCATTTCTTTTTGTGTTCCTTGAAGAGAAGTTTTTTCAGCTATGTACATCATAGCTTCTTCTGGCTTAGATAGATGCGCGAACTCATACATGTTTACAATCACGGAGTCGGTTTCTTTTCCTATTAATCTTGCAATTTCAGATTCTTTAGTTAGTCCAAGTGATTTTAGAAGAGCAATTGCAGGTATGTTTTTGAATCGGCTGAAAGTTACTTCGATTATTCCTTCCTTATCTTCATTTACTGTTACGGGGATTCTATAAGTGCCCCTTAGTGAGAATAATCTTAGTTGTACGTTACCCTTTTTGTCGTTCTCTAAGAAAGGTTGGTTTTCTCCCAAGTCCTCAGCCATAACCATAACTCTCTCATTTCCATTTATCATGAAATATCCTCCAGGATCCTGAGGATCCATATAGTTCTCTATCAACTCTTCTTTAGACATCCCATTGGTGTTGCAAATTTTACTTCTTACCATAACCGGTATTCTTCCAATTTCAACTAACTGGGAATCGATTTGATTGTCTTTTTTAACTGTGATTTCAAGTTTTATAGGAGAAGAGTATGTAAGACTTCTTAATTTTGCTTCTGAAGGTGTTATGAAAGAATATGAGCCGTCAGCTTCAATAATATTTGGTTTCTCTATACTTATTTTTCCGAGAGTTATTTCAAAATCTTCATTAGTCATAGAACTGTTTAAGTCGTTGACAATTTCCTGCATTCTAATATCTAAAAAATTATTGAAAGAAACAATGTTTGATTCTACAAGTGAGTGGCTCTCCAGATATTTTTTTACAACAAGATGCTTTTTTTCTTTTTCCATAATTTATACTACAACCCTATAATAAATTTTGATTTCATCTCCTTCTCTTCTCTTTATTTTTATTATATCTCCGACGTTACATCCGCTTGGTAAACCAGGATCTAATGCGTAAATTTTAGGAAGCTGAGCTTTAGAAATATTTAACTCCTCGAGTAATCTTTCAGCTTCTTCTTCTTTTAATCTTATATGCTCTGATTGGAGAATGTGCATTTTTTGAGGTTGTAGTTTTGCGCTATTTACCTCTAACAGGTAAACATCAAAATTGGCTTTAATGACTTTATAATACTAAAAAAATGAGGGGTTTAGTTTATAAATCTTTTGGTTTTTACCAGTAAAACTAGGTTTAACAGTAATTGTCGGTTTTTTCGTTTTTCTATATCTTTTAATCATCAGAAAGTTTAAATATAACTTAACTTTAATCTCTAAATGGGGATAAAAAAGCGGTCTTGTGGGGTTTTTTATGTTTTTGTTATGGTTTTTGCCGCTTTTGCAGTTTTTACAGCCGGTAATGTTTATGCTATTAATGTAGTTGTTAATGACTCTGGTTCAGGTCAGCTTCCCGCTTTGATCCCTGAGCTTAAGAACCTTCCAGCTGTTAAGCCGATTGAAGTTACAAATCTTGGTGCCAATGACAATTTTGAGTTTTATAATCTCATAGGTCATAGGATGGGACCAGTTGGCAATGTGCTTATTGTTCAAGGTGAAACAAAAATCGTGGACCTATTAATTTACCCCAAGGAGGAGATGGGTGTTGTGGGCGGTACAGGAAATTTTAATTTGCAGTATTTCATAAAAGGGGGGGACGGCAGCGAGGTTGAAGAACGCGCCCTTATAAAAGTCGTTCCTTTTAATGAAGCTTTTGAAATAGGTGCAAGTTCATTTGATCCTAAAACTAATAATATAGAGGTTTATATAAAAAATAAAGAAGATTTTAATTTTGGAAAAGTCAAGGTAGATTTTTCATCACCTTTTTTCAAATTCAGCAAGGACACCGTGTTAAATTCTGAACAAACTCAGGCTTTCGTCGTGGAGTTAGATAAAGCCGATTATGAAAAACTTTCTGCCGGGTTTTATACAGTGAATGCAAAAGTATTTGCCGATGGAAAGGAAGCAGATGTCGAGGGTAAACTTCAATTTTTGGAAAGAGATTTAATCGAGGAGAGTCAGGAGAGTTATGGTTTTATAGTTAATACTAACGTTTTGACTAAAAAGAATAAAGGAAATATTGATATTTTTCCAACTATCATTCTGAAGAAAAATATTATATCGAGACTTTTTACTACTTTCTCCCCATTGCCAGATTCTGTAAGGCGTGAAGGTGTCTCTGTTTATTATACTTGGAGGGAAGAATTGAAGCCAGGAGAGGAATTAAAGGTTGTTATGAAAACAAACTGGACTTTCCCGTTGCTGTTGATTTTTTTCATTGTAGTTGTTGTCGCTTTAGTCAGATATGCCTCGATAAGGCCTATACTCATAAGAAAAAAAGTTTCTTTTGTAAAAACTAAGGGGGGAGAGTTTGCAATCAAAGTTACCCTGACTGTTAAAGCAAATACTTATTCTTCAAGAATAAATCTTACCGATAGATTGCCTGCATTAGTAAAGTTGCATGAAAGATTTACTGGATTTTATTCTCCGACAAGAATAGACGAGAAAAACAAGATAATTGAATGGGATTTAGGAAGTCTTGACAAGGGCGAGAAAAGAGTTTTGTCTTATATTCTGTATTCTAAACTTGGGATTTTAGGAAAGTTTTCATTGCCTCCCGCTTCAGCAGTTTATGAAAGCCGCGGGAAGGTTTATGAGACAACTTCAAACAGAGCATTTCTTATTGCTGAACAAAGATTCGGCGAAGAGGAAGAATATTAGGTTTGATCTGATAACACCTCTTTTTAATTCACAGTAATTTTTATTAGATTTAACTTTACGATATTATGAAGGTTAACAATTATAAATTAAATTCTGCAGAGCAGACAATTCTTTACCCCCATAGATAACTTTTAAAACACACATTATTTTCCTATTTCATCCCTCTGTAGCTCAGCACAGGACACCTACGGTTTCCTCTGCTAAACCTTCCCTTTTATTAGGGAAAGATGATTCGCTACAGAGTAAGATATGAACATAGAAAAAATAATCCCTCTGTAGCTCAGTGGTAGAGCGCTTGGCTGTAGATATTATCTAGGATGGAGATTCAATTTTGAATTGCGATGAAATCTGAAAAGCCGGCTCGGTTTTAAGCAGAACCCGAGAGATCCCAGGTCCGATTCCTGGCGGAGGGATTTTTTTATTTTTAAAGAATGAAAAGCGAAAAGATTTTGTGGCTTTTGGTGTCTGTTTTTGCAGAATTACTTCTGATAGTGGCTGCGGTGATTTTAGCTCAGACAATGGATATTAGTCACTATAAAAATGTTCTATACGGGATATTCATCCTGGTTATGGTTATAATTCTTAGACTTATGACAGAAGAATATAAACCAAGATAAATTTGTCTCGATTGTAAAGTCACTACCGGTTTATATTAAAAAACGGAAAGAGGGCTAATTAACTAAAATATTTTGACTTACAGCCTCTCTTAAGGCCTTACAATCTCCACTGAAATAGGCATAATGGTTAAAACCATCATTATCTACACTTTCAGTATGTATAGTGTAAGTTTTAGGTAATTGATGATACATTATATCTCTAGATTCATTTGAATGTCCCTTTCCCAGAACATGACCTAATTCGTGTTTTAAAACCCTATCGGTTGTAAAAGAATCATAAGGGAACCATTTTCCTATACACCGACTATCTCCATAACCCAATTCTACATATTTGCTTTCTAAAGTGTATCCTAATTGATTATCAGAGTATTCTTTAATCCATTTAACAACTACATCTGCTTCTTCTTTAGAACTGACTTCTCGAAAATCTACATTTTCTCTCTCTTCCCAATACCTAAAAGAAACATCTTCTATATTAGTAACATCGGGTTTTGGTTCTGTATTAACTGGTTCAAAATAAACTCTTATAGTTTTCTTTCCCGAAACCTCGGGAATTTTGTCTTTAACACTATTAAAGTCAATCCCATAATACAAACTGCCTAAAAGGATGATTAAAAGAAAGATAACAATACCTATGAGGGTTGATTTTTCCATATTAGCTTTTAACTCTTAATTCCCAATCTCCGCCAAACTTTTCACAATCAGATTGACTATTATAGGGAGACATTGGATATTGAGATGAACCATCTTCACACTCAAAATTTATACATATTCCCGAATTTGGACAGTGTGTCGGATTTGTGCATCTAATTGGTTTTTGAATTTGATCCGCTGTAATATCGCAGAAACTCTCCAGTTCGACCTTGCCTTTACTATTATTGATGAACAAAAAGATAATTATTCCGAGAAGGACAATTATTATTACTATAACATAAAGCGGAATTTGTCCTTTCTCATCCATAAAGAAACGAGGAATGAATTATATTTAAAGCTTACTCACTACCTACTTGGACTAAAAAGAAGAAAAGGTCACTTATATATTAGAAACGGGAGTGGTACGGCTGGGG
>Ga0209542_10001269_pt1 | contig 59730 bp, 66 predicted proteins | sample RifCSPhighO2_01_FD_184028 | JGI IMG/M metagenome (GOLD analysis project Ga0209542, IMG submission 184028) | Soil microbial communities from Rifle, Colorado - Rifle CSP2_plank highO2_0.1 (SPAdes) (version 2) | ecosystem: Environmental > Terrestrial > Deep subsurface > Rock core/Sediment ...
TTTTAGAATTCTTGAAAGCCGTGTAATAAATAATCATCTGATTGTTTGTTTTGAAGAATTCTTTAGTAATAGATGCCTTAATAAATCTAATAAAAATTCTTACGTTTGTTTGTTTTTTGAATATTTCAAAAGTTTGCCTTTAAGTCATGGAGCAAATAAAGGATAATTTTCGATAATGGCTTAAAAAGAGAAATCTTTAAAACTACTTTGTTCTTAAGTATATTATGGGAAAAAGAGTAGTGGACGGATGGCATTATATTGACAATGCTCAAAATGAATCAAAAAAATATGTAGAAGCGAGTGAAAGAGCTCTTTCAACAAAAGATTATGGGGAAGCAGCTAGGAATTATGGAGAAGCTGCAAGAGTTATACAAGAAATGGTTGATGGGATTAACAGTGGAGAGGTTAATTTACTTCAAGGAATGATAGCTTCTGCAAATACTCTAAAATTTAATAGGGAGAAATTTTTAAAAAAAGCAGAAAAATTAAGAGAAAAAGAAGGCAAAAAAGGGGGCGGATTACTAGAAAGATTAGGTTTAAGGATTGTTTTTTTATTATTTATTACTTCTATATTTTTCTTACAATCCAATTTAACAGGCCTTGCTATTTCAAACTTAACTCAACCAACCTCAAACTGGATTGGATTAGTATTGTTAATCTTGAGCGCAGTCGGTTTATTTCTTTATTTTAAAATAATTTATCAAAAATAACTAACTTAAATTAGAGTACTGATAGAGGATATTTTCAGTTAATATAACCATAAACGAATTAAATTTTGATGAAGTTAGTTATATAGATAATTCTGAACTCAAAATTCTTCGGGACAACTAACATGAATCTTTCCAAACAGTCAGGTAATTGTTTGTTTCTATAATTTCCGTTATAATTATTTAGTAGCACAGAGGGTAGATTATTTACTCCATTAATGGAAGTTTGACTCTACGCCATAAGGCAGAAAAACTCATCAAAAAGCAATTATGCAGGGTACAGGATTCGAACCTGTGTAAGCACTAAGCTATCAGATATCTCAATCATCAGCCTTGAGCACTATCTCAAGGAAGATGGCATAGGAAGAACCTTTAGGTTCTTTTTATCATTTGAGTCTGACCCGTTTGACCACTCCGGCAACCCTGCTTGTATGAATATAAGAATAAATTCCTTTTAAAAAGGTTTAGAATAATTCACTTTTGATTTTTAACCGGTTCCAGGAGCGAATATTCTTGAGTTCCAATATTTAACAGTTTTATTAAATTCTCTTATTCCAAAAAGAATTAATACTATCCCTAAAATATAAGGCAGAAACTTCGAATTTGTAATTCTAAAAATACTTATCAATCCCAAGATAATTAAGATTAATCCAACTAGTCTATTTTTAATATCTTTTTTCAGCCCACTCTTTTTATTTTTCATACTCATTATGCCTTAGCAAGCTGCTTACCAAGTGAAGTCAGGTCTTTTTTCAATTCTTCGAGTGATTTTTTGAATATATCTTCTGGGCTCATTTGCCCGTATGATTCTATTTCAACTACCAACTCTTCAGTGGGGGTTACGTCTATTACTTCTTTTCCCATTTCCTTTGTTCTTTCCATAGCTATCTCATATTTGTCCCATTTTGTCGGATCATCAACAAGTATCTTCTCTTTATTCTGTAGGTCTTCTTGGGGCAAATCGGCAAGAATTTCTTTAGGGCAGTCTTTTGCTATCTTAACTGTCATCACGTTTCTATAAGTCATTAATCCTGGAGTGAATTTTACATGTTCACTACCTCTTCCCATTTTCGCGTGCGCCACTAATTCTAGTTCTTGTTCCTTATTCAAAAGCGTGATTGGAATTTTTCCATAAATAACTTTAGCTCCACCCTTTAATTCTCCGCTATAAACCATTCCCTCTTTGCTAGAAACCAATTTTAGCGTGGCAACGCTATCTTCCCCCAATGATTTTGAAGTCTCTAGAGGCACCAATCCTAGTCTATGGGCAATGGTTTCATCGTATAATGGAGAGTCGTTCTTAGAAATTTCAACTTCATCAATAGCTAAAACAGGCACTCGATAGACATATCTTCTTATGCTATTTGCCAGACTTTCTTCTAGTTTGAGGCCGAATTCAATTTTGTTTTCCTTTTTGCTAATCAATCTCATCTTAAAATATCACCAGTTTGGTTTTTAAACCCTTCTTCACCCAAACTCTTTCAATAAGAAAGCGTATTTTTGGGAGTTAAACCCTTCTACCCCTTCTTCCCCCTGGTTTTTTGGGTCCACCCCGAGGCATCCGTGTAGTCTCAAGAATGTTCAGGATCTTAAATCCTTCTCTGGTAAGGCTTTTGATTATTGCATTAGAGCCAGGACCTGGCGCAGGACTATTTGTTTTAGCCCGTATTCTGATATATAATGATTTTATTCCCAGATCTTTTATATTCTCACTAACTCTTTTCGCAATAAACATTGCAATTGTTGGATTAGCCTTAAGTCTATCATGTTTAGTAATCATCCCCCCAGTTACTTTGGTAATTGTTTTTCCAGACATATCGGTTACATGAACCAATGTATTATTAAAAGAAGTATATATGTTCATCACGGCTTCAGTGGTTCTTTCTCTTTTCTTTGATTCTGCTTTCTCCTCCACTAATTCATCGCTCACGATTTCCGCTTCTTTAGTCATGTTTCTCCTCCACAATCTTTTTTGTTGTTTTTTGTTTCTTCTTAATCTCTATCTTTTCTTCTAAACCAATAGACACGAGGTAAGAGGGGCTATCTACCACCTCTCCATCAACCATTACTTTTTTATGAACTATCAACTGTCTGGCTGCCTTTGGCGTCGTTGCTAGCCTTTTTTTAACTACTATTGTTTGTAATCGCCTTTTCAAATAGTCTTTCTTGTCTAAAGATAGTACATTCGCGATTGTTTTTACTTCAAAACCCATTTTATTCAACCTCTCAAAAAAGGCTTTATGATCTTCAGCTTTAGCCGAGATAAGCCTCTTAGCTCTTTCCCGAATCGATTTTATTTTGGCTTCTGCTCTCCATATCTCCCTTTTATTTTTTAATCCAAACTCTTCAACTATTTTTTTCTCTTCTTCTATCCTTATCTTTTCAAACGGAGTTTTAGGTTTAGAATATCTTTTATGCTTTCTTTTCATTTGGATTCCCTTGTGGTTTTTTCTTCACTTTAATTCCTCCACCTTTTTTCCTATTTGACCTAAAATGCCCTTTAGTTCTTTGTCCTCTTACGGGCTGGCCACTAGCATGTCTCAATCCCCTATAGCTTTTTATTTTCTTCAGTCTTTTAATGTCAAACTCTGTTCTCAACTCCAGATCTGTTCCGGTGAGGTATCTATCTGTCCCCTCTTCGAGGTCCTTTCTTCTATTATAAAGGTGTTTTGGGATCTCGGGGGATTTTATGAACTCAGATATTTTTTTGATCTCTTCTGGTGTCAAGGATCCAATCTTCCTTTGTTTGTCAATACCCATCTTCGTACAAATTGCATTTGACACACTCCATGAGATGCCCTTTATTTTAGTCAGTCCAACATAAAGTTTCATTTTCCCCTCTATATCTTTGGATAGAATTCTTACTACCTTTTCTTCCTGCTTTCTCTCTTCATTTCTCAAGTCAATTTGATTTTGTTCCATTTTAATAAATGAATAAGTTATGTCTTTCGAGAGTTGTTAACTCTTTAAATATCCTTTTCTCCACAGCTTTTTTTGGATCAGGTAAATTCTGAACCCTATTTTTCAAATCTTCAAAAGATTCAAATAACCTTTCTTCTCGCTGTTTTATTATTTCTTGCATATGTTTCTTCCCAATTCCCGGAAGTAGTTCTATTTGATGAACTCTTTTGTTGATTGCATCTGCTTTATTAAAAAATTCTATGAACTTGCTCTCCCTTTCTGCAACAATTTTCTCGATAATCTCTTGGAGCTGTTCCTTAGCCGATTCGGTGAGTTTTTCTCGTTTTAATCTCCCAAAGATATAGTATATCTCCGGCCGCTTCCCCTCACCAATATAAACGTCTTGACCCATTTTCAAAGAAACACCTTTCCTTGGAACTAATTCAAGAAGCGTAAGATTATTTTTACCTATAGCCTGCACTATCGGCATCATTTTTCTCTCTAATGGGTAACCATTCGGCAAGTACTCTAAGACTATTGCATATTCTTCCTTTTCCATTTTTTATATTTTCCATACTCTTCCAAACAATTTAGTTTTTGTCATTTGAATTCCTTAACAATATTAACAATCTCTTTAACTTCATCTTCATCTAATCCGACAGAGAAAAATAATTTATTTAATTCTTCTACACTCTCAGGAAGAGTGTCTATTATTTTGCTTATACTTTTTTCATCTAATTTTATATTCCCCAATACTTCAAGTTTAGCCCTCATTTTTTTTGCATCTTCGACTTTCAATTCAGAAAATTTCCTTATAAACGCTACTATCTCTGCTCCACTAGTCTTATCTACAAACTCAGATGCTTCAGCCATGCTCAACGCAGTGTTTTCTTTAATCATTTTTTATACTCTCTTCAAGTGTATTGGTTTTATTAAAAATCTTTTCTCTTGTGCTTGGTCCTTTATCTTTACAAGGTAGGCTCCCCCTCTTTTTACGTCCACGACTCCGGTTCTCCCCTGAAGTCTTAAGGGCGCATTTAAGGGCATCGATCCCTCTCTGTCCACGCTAACTCTCTCCCCCTTCCTTAAGTCCTGAAAGTATCGACCGAGTTTTAACTTACCTTTCTCCCGCACACGTTTTCCATTTACCATTTTAATCTAATAAAATCTATTTTCTATGATTAACCGAGAAATAACTCATTTAAAAACCTATCTTTTAGAAGCCAGATCCGTCTTTTCCTTCAGCAAACGAGCTAGCGTTCCTCAAATCTCCCTTATCGAACGCAGTTTGCATATTGTTTCGAATAGTTTTAAACATCTTTTCGCCCCAAACCCCAACCCCACATTTTTCGCAAAAATCAATGACGCTCTCCTTTGGGATGTCTGTTTTGCAATAGAGACACTTCTTCATTTTATCACTTTTTGATTAATTACTTTCATAAAAACAAAGTTAGTTTTTAAAGATTTGTGTTGAGTTATTTATATTTAAATTGAGGAATCTCTTCATAACCATATTTTGAGAAAAACTTCGCCATCAAATAAACTCCAACGTGTGCTAGATATAAATAACGATCCAAATCGGCAAGCCCATCACTATTTTCTTCCCTTCTATCATATCCTTCTTGTATCTTTTTACTCATCTCTTCATTTTATTCTAACATTTTTTTAAATAATAACTTATCTCCAAGAGTTGGTTTAAATCCCCTTGTTGTTAGATAGCTCCCCTTTGCATCTATAAAACCCGCGAATTCACTTTTATCCCACTCACAATTATATGCAGTCGGACATTCGACCACGAATTGCATTGATTTTAAAATTTTATTTTCAAGTTCTTTCTCCATGAAATCTCTTTAATCATATCTTTTAAAAACTTATTCATATCTTAATGCATCAACAACATTGGTCTGCGAAGCACGTTTTGCTGGAAGTAATCCAGACACTGCGCCAATAATAAAACTAAACATTAAACATCCCAGGACTAGATAAAACGGAGCCGCCGCCTGTAAAAGAGTTGTATTTAATTGATTGATCGCAATATATTCTATTGTTTTTGTAACTCCAAACCCCAACCCCACCCCAATAATTCCCCCCGTTAACCCAAGAAGCCCCGCCTCTATCAAGAATATCATCAGAATATCTTTATTCTTAGCACCGATGGCCTTCATAACCCCTATCTCTCTCGTTCTTTCTAAAACACTCGTGTACATTGTATTTGCAATTCCCACTCCCCCTACAAAGAGAGATATTGTTGCAACCGCCCCCAAGAAAGCAGTAATTATGCTGAGTATATCTTTAAATCCTCCAAGAAGTTCTTCTGGGGTCAATATTGTAAAATCTTGTGTTTTTTCGGTGACGTCTCTTGAATCTCTAAGATCTTCTTCAACTCTTAACGCGACTTCATTAACATCTTCTCCATCTTGCACCTGGACAACTATCCAATCTACTCTTTCTGGCACTCCAAAGAACCGCCTAAATTCATCAAGTTCAAAGATTATTGTCCGGTCATCATCAGGATTTCCTATCTTCTGCATAATTCCTCTAACCTTAACTTCTTTATCGTTCAAAATTAATTTGTTTCCAACGCTTACCGGTTTTCCAAATAAATTCCCTGTTTTATGTAAATTTCCTAACAAAGCCCCACCACCACTTTCACTTAAAAATCTCCCATCTTCAATTTTATAGTTCCCCGTTTTTATATACAACTCATTTTCTGTAGATATTCCCCACACAATCATATATCTTGTCTTTTTATTGAACTCAACCTTAGCGTTTGCGGTAACTGTTTCTAAAACATCTTTCACTCCCCTAACTTCTTCAATAGTATTTACATCTTTTCTTGATAGAATAACTCCTCCAACACTTCCGGGGGGGCCTAAGAAACCAGTTCCTGGCTGAACAAAGAACTTATCTGCACCCAAGGCTTCAAATTGCTCTTCAACAGCTCCTTGAAGGCCGAGAGATAAACTAACAAGCATGAATATAGTAGCAATAGATACAAAGATTCCCATCAGAGTTAGGAAAGTTCTGAGCTTACTTCTTTTAAGGTTCCTAAATGCAAGTTTGAAGTAATCGCGGATCATGTTGAAGGTCTCCCGTTTCTTTTTGGTTTAGGCAGCCCTCGATAGATTATATATGCAGATACTGCTAGTTTAGAAATACCAAGTTCTGATGCAATTTTAGTTTGGGAGTATCCCAATTCTATTAATCGTTTATATTTTTCATGTTTTTTTTGATCTATAATTTTTCCATTTTCCAGCCCTCTTTTTCTAATTTCAAATCCAAAAGCTCTCCAATATTTTATTATGGTGCTAGGGGCATTTCCTACATCTTCTGAAGCTTTTTTGGCATTTCCATCATAAGTAACATAAGCATCTCTGATTTTTTGGATATCCACCCCAATTTTATCTCCTCTTTTAATTGGAAGCTCTGCCTTTTCCCAATGTTTTAAAATTGTTCTATAAACACAATGAAGTTCTTGTGACGCTCTACTGGCATCACCATCATAATCTTCATAAGCTTCAATTATGGATCTAAGTTTATCTAGCTTAAAGTGTGTTTCACCAGCCTTTAGTATTTTTTCCAAAGCACTAAATTCTTTTTCTGTTCTAAATCCAAAAGGAATTTTTTTCATTTTCTCAACGCGTCAACAACATTTAATTTTGAAGCCTGAATTGCTGGCAATATCCCTGACACAATTCCAATAAAAAAAGAAAATGCAATCGCTCCGATGATTAGAGGATAAGAAATACTCACGGCCAATAAATTAGTTCCAATTGCTTGATTAGCAATAGACGAAGCCCCAATCGCCCCCCCTAGCCCTATTAATGCGCCTATAATCCCACCTGCTAGGCCAAGAAGCCCCGCCTCAATTACAAATACTGCCAAGATATCTCTGTTCTCAGCACCAATAGCCTTCATTATCCCAATTTCCTTCGTTCTTTCTAAAACTCCAGTATACATAGTATTGGCAATCCCAATTCCTCCAACAAAAAGTGAAATTGCCGCAATTCCAATCACGACGATGTTTACAATGTCTAAAACAGTGTTCACCGATTCAAGAGATTGAATAGGCGTTTCAACAGAGAAGCTTTCTTCGCCCAAGTCTTCATCTCGGTCTTTCCTGAGTTTTCTCTCAAGTTCATCGGCAACTTCCTCAATTCTTTCTTTATCTTGTACTTGTGCAACGATAAGATCAAACTCGTCCCGAATGTCAAGGATTTCTTTGAGATCTTTGTTTGGGATTAGTATCGCCCCATTAATAGTGAATGTGCTGGTAGGTTGAAGAATCCCCACCACTTCAAAACCTCTACCATTTATTTTTATATCACTACCAACTCTAATTTCTCTATCAAACACACCTTCTTTAGCGTAATTACTTCCAAGAAGAAGCTTCCCTCGGTCATTATATCTCAATAGTCTTCCCTCTTTGATCTTGGCCTCAAAGCTCTCATATACCAACTGTTCCCCATCATTATCTGAAGGAAGGTCTGCAACATACGCGAATTTAGAAATTTCATTATACTCTACATTAGTCACACGTATTAAACGAGTTATAATTTGTTTGATTCCAGAAACGCTTCTTATCACCCCTAAGTCATTCTCATTGAGTTTTTCAACTACAGCACTTCCGGGAGGTGCAAACCCAGTTTGTTTGTTTTGTATTGTTAATTTATCTACCGAAAGCGCCCCAAATTGTCCAGTAATTGCAGTCTTTAGCCCCTGTCCTAGAGTTATCAATGCAACAACTGCCGCAATCCCTATGAATATTCCAAGAATTGTGAGCCAACTTCTAAGCCCCCTATGTCTTAGATTGCCAAATGCCAGAGAAAAATAATCTTTAATCATTTTGAGAAAAACAATCTGCTCAAGATGATAGATCTTAGTTTAATCAAGAGAGGTTACCTCCCATTCTTCTTTTTGTTCTTCCTCATTCTTCTCCAAACAAACCATGTGACTATTGAAACAACGAGTATTATAAAGTAAACGAATATCTTACTTTTTTTTATTAAGCCCAGTTTTAGTGCTTGCTCTTCACTATAAACTTTGAATAGGATGTCAACACTTTTCGTTTGATCTTTATTGTCAAAATCTTTGTATGTTACATCTGCCTTAAATTTAGGAGACATGGATCGATAGATCACCTCAAATGAAGCTAGGTCCGTGTCATCTGAATCTATCGTACCGACAAAAACATTGTTCTTGGAAAGCAACTCATAGCCCTCGGGAGTTATCTTTACGTTTACAGATTTTATTTCTGCAAGACCCCTATTTATCACTTCTAAAGAAATTCTTCCCTCTTTTCCCACTATTGGGCTATTAATCTCCTTCCCTCGTGTCTCTACAGAAAAATCAAGATCGGTTTTAGCGCTGACTCTTAATCCAAACGTCCCTTCTTTTGTATAACTCTCTTCATCGATTGAGTCAGCATTTGAATATTTTAAGGTGTATTGGATATCATAGTCTCCGGGTTCAATGTCTGAGGAAGCTCTTAAAGTAAAGCTTACAGAATCGTCATCGTTTTCATCAATGTCATCGATATCTTTTTCAGAACTTCCTACAGTGGTAAATGGGAGCTTGTCCAAGTCGAGCGATATGGACACTCTTTTGACATCAAAATCCTCATTGTTATCCATCTTTAGTGTTATCTTACCCTCTTCTCCAGAATAAATTGTAATATAATCTGCGTCAACAGATATGGGTGCAATAAAATTCAAACTAAGCAAGAATACAAACGCGATTGTAATTAGTGTTAGATTAATGCGTTTCATTTTGCAGTTTTTTCTAATTTAGATAAATAATCTACTATTGTCTTAGGTAATTTTTTCCTTTCGATATTAGGCATATCTAACGTATACCCATCAGCTAAAAGTAAATCTATCTTATTATCTCTGAGACCTTTTTCATTATAACGTACAAAAAACGTTACCACCTGCGTTTCATTTAAGTAAATAGTGCACGCCAAACTTCGATCCTCCCTATGAGGATTTTCAACACGAGTGCTTAGTCTTTTCATCATATCTCCCACAAAAAATCGATATTTATAAGAATTTGTATACTTCCTTATATCTTAGTTTTTCGCCAGCTTCCACCAGTTTTTCTCTCAACAGATTCTATTTTCCCGTCTTTTAGAGAGTATATTGTTCTAGCATGTTTTCTTGCTAGGTTTGGATCGTGAGTAACTATAATTATCGTCCTTCCTTTTTTATTCAGGTCTTCAAGAAAATCCATTACTTTCTCCCCAGTAACGGTATCTAGATTCCCAGTAGGTTCATCGGCAAGTATGACTTCCGGGTCATTAGCTAGAGCTCTCGCAATCGCGACTCTCTGCTGTTGTCCCCCTGAAAGTTGGTTTGGATAGTGGTCCATTCTGTCGCTTAGATTTACCATTTTCAACACCCCTCTAGCCTTTTCTTCTCTTTCCCGAGTGTCTAAACCTTGGAATAGCATAGGTAACATTACGTTTTCTCTTGCAGTGAGGTTCGGAATAAGATTAAACTGCTGGAAAATAAATCCTATTTTTTTCCCCCTTAACTGGGCGAGTTCTGATTCAGTCATATCTTCAATATTCTCTCTTTCGAGATATATCTCTCCTTTAGTTGCAAGATCTAAACTTCCCGTGAGATTCATACCTGTGCTTTTTCCAGATCCGCTCGGTCCCATTATTGCGACGAAATCTCCTTTATCAATAGAAATGTTTACTCCATCCAAAGCCTTTACTACACTCTCACCCATCTCATAGTATTTGGCAACATTTTTCAACTCAATAATTGTTTTCTGTTTTTCCATGTTCCCTTTATATTCCCACTATTATTTAAAGGTTCATAGTAAGCTTTAAAAATACCTTTTAGCGTTTATTAATATGATAATACCAATCAGGTGTTTTTCGTGCGGAAAGCCAATTGGTCACCTGTGGGAAGAGTTTAAGAAAAGAGTCAAAGATGACAGTGAATCGGCCAAGAAGGTACTTGATGAGCTGGGCTTGGAAAGGTACTGCTGCAGATCAGTCTTTTTATCACAGGAAGATTATATTGAGTTAATAAGCAAATTCAAGAAGGCTTAAACTACCTTGTAGCCCTTCATTTCTAGAATCTTTTTCACGCTTTCATCTATTTTCTCTTGCGAGATCTCACCCATTTTTATCTTTTGTTCAATACCCGAGATTAACGCATGAGCCGAAGCCGGATTTAATGAAAAATCCAAAATCACATTTTCTCCAGAATTTATTAAATCTACATACATTTCTTTTTTAAGAAGATAAAAACTTCTAAGACCCATCATGTTTACTTCATCACTAACAATCAAAACGTCTTTTTCTTTTAAAGGGGCAATAACTTCCTTAGATATACTGGAAGGTTCCCCCCCAGAATCTATTTCTCCATACACTATCTGATGCCCAATCATTACTGAAGAGATATTTTTATCAAGACAAGTTTTGAATAATTCAATATCCTCTTTTGTTATTTCCTGTTTATCTCTTCTCAAATGTGTGTTTCCTATCATGCCTTTCCCGGGATAATGTTTGCAAGTTCCATAAACACTTTTCTGCAATCCATTTATGTAAGCTTCTAGCTTGTCCTTTATTTCCTCTTTTGTTCCTAAAAACACTCTGCCGCCATAGATCCCATCTTTAAATTCAGAGACAGGAGCAAAATTCAAGTTAAAACCAAGTTTTTTTAATAATTCGCCTTGACGCATTCCTGTTTCGTACGCTTCTTGAGAGTTTTTTATCTCTGAAAAAGTTGGAAATTTCTCACTTTTGTGGGGGTCCTTTGAGAAAGGGTCCCAAGCCCCCTCCATATCTGTTGTTATGAATAATTTAATTTTTGCGTTTTTTTGGTACTTCTCTATCAATTCTTTGTAGGCTTCCTCACTTTCCTGTTTACTTAAAAAAATTCCTCCTATTGCAAGATTATTAAATTGGAGATTTTCCTTGTCTCCCCTAATAACAATCATCTGAGCTATCTTTTGTTTGAGACTTAAAGATGAGAATTTTATTTTATTTTCAGTAATATTGATATTGCCCGTATCAAGATTCTTTACTTTGTCTAGATTTATTTTGTACTGAACAATGTAAAAGAATATGCCCCCTAAGATTAGGATCAGTATAACGAGAAGATAATTCATTTTATTTTCCACCTTGACACCCCCCCACAATTATCACAAATAATTGTTTTAATTTTTTTACTTATTCGAACTCTTGATTTTTTGTAAGGCATTGAACACTTCTTACAGAATAATTTTCTTTTATTTCCTAGTTTAATTTTATAAGACATTGAAAGCCTCTTTATCTTCTTTAACCCTTTCGTATCTTTTTCATTAATGTCATCAAAGAACTCATTAATTTTATTTTCAGCTTCTGTCCTAGATAGAGTTTTTTTCATTTAATTCTCTCCTTGACTAATTCACAAAAATCGTAAAAATTTTTGGCTTTTTTCTCCGAGTAAAATTTCTTTTCCAAATGTTCATACTCTTTATACCATCTATCGAATCTATTTTTTCTGAATTTTCTATTAAATTTTTTATTTAACCTCATAATAATCATGTTTGTTAAAATACAAGTTGCAATTTCTCTAGCTTGTGCCCTTTCTTTTGATCCAGATAGCACTTTGGCTGTTTTTTCATTGATTGTATTTAAATGGATTGCTTCGTGAATTATTGAAGTTAGTATTTTTGATCTAGGTTTATAGTAATTTCCAATGTATATTGTGGTTGTATTCCCGCCCCAATAATCTCTTTCCCATAAATCAAACCCCATCTCCTTTATTTTCCAGTTTACTTTTGTTTCTTTAGGAATTTCTTTCCAAACAAATTTTTTATATCTATTATAAATTACTTCAATTTCTTGTAACGAACAAGGTTTATTCATAGACTTTCTAAGAATTAATATTATATAAAAATAATGGAAAAATAAAAAGTGAAAGACAGCACCGTTGCTTCGCAGCTTGTGGGCCACTAACACAAACGGCGTAGGATGCTTGACTTCCAAGTTCGGAATGGGATTGGGTATTTCCACCCTACTATGGCTGTCTCCAATTTTAGTTCATGATCTAGGTTTATAAAGCTTTTTATACAGACAATTTATCTTATTTTATCATACCTTGAGATTCTTAGGGAATTCTCTGAAAGGAGGTTTCATAAAAGAAACCTCGGGGTCTTTTATGGGCGGGAATGCCGGAGCGGTCAAACGGGCGAGATTAAGGCTCTCGTAGCTTAGTGCTTGCGAAGGTTCGAATCCTTCTTCCCGCATGAGATATCTTAACTTATGCGCCCGTAGCTCAGTCTGGATAGAGCAGTGGGGTCCTAACCCAAAGGTCGGAGGTTCAAATCCTCTCGGGCGCGTATCTTTTCAAAAGATTATTAAATACCCTTATTGATTTTCTTATATGGAAGACAAGCCCCTTTCAAGAGAGCTCTTTGATGAAATATACTCAAAAGTTCCAAGACTCTGTGTTGACTTAATTATAAAGAATAATGACGGAATCTTGTTAACGAAAAGAGCCATTTCTCCCTATTTTGGAGAGTGGCATTTTCCAGGTGGAACAGTCTTTTTCAAAGAAACAATAGAGCAAGCAGCAAAAAGAATAGCAAAACGAGAACTTGGCGTTGACATAAAACTAGAAACGCAGTTAGGATATATGGAATTTACTGAAGAAGATTCTGGCAGAAAACATTCGGTCTTAATAGTATTTTTAGCCAACATCTCCCGAGGCGAAATAACTTTAAATGAAGAATCAAGCGCATTTCTATTCACAAAAACGGTTCCAGAAAAAACAGTTGCACACCATAAGGACTTTTTTAATCAAAAACTAACTTTACTCGTTTAACAGCAAACTTTATTAAAACACTTTTTCGTGACTATATGGGCGCAGGTAGCATAACGGTTAGTGTGACTGCCTTCCACGCAGTCGATCTGGGTTCGATTCCCAGCCTGCGCATACCATCATTTTGGCATTTTCTTGGGTGTGGAGAATAAAATCCCAAAGACCTGCCTAACCTATAGAGTATGTGTCTCTGGCATATACTTAATTTTTAAGGTGTTACTCTTAAGGAGAATCTTTTTAAACTATCTCTTTTATCTTTAAAGATGGAAGAAGCAACACAAGTCTCGGAAAGTCTCAAGACAATCCCGGAGAAAACTGAAGAAAAGAAGCCATACAATTTTAATTACGACAAACATTACAGGCTTTTATTGTTGATTCCTGTTATATTTCTTATTCTCTCTTTAGTCTATCTCGGTATTTTTTACTCCAACAACGGCGATGTGATGAGGAGGGATGTTTCCTTGTCTGGAGGAACTTCAATAACTATAAATGGCGAGATTAATCAAGAACAGTTAGAAACACCCCTAAGGGTCTTATTCCCAGATGTTTCTTTCACGAAATTAGAGGATATCACTTCAAGAAAAGAGATCGCCCTAATTGTTGAAAGTTCTGTCGAGCCAGAAGAATTAAAGCCGGCAATAGAGGGGATCTTAGGCTATAAACTGACTGGAGATAATTCAAGCATAGAATTCACGGGAGCCGCATTAAGTGATGATTTTTATAAACAACTCATTTTCGCACTTCTCATTTCCTTCGTATTAATGTCTATAGTTATTTTTATTTTATTTAGGACGTTTATTCCAAGTATCGCAGTTATTTTCGCAGTTTTTGCTGATATTGTAATCCCTCTTGCAGTTGTAGATTATCTGGGAATTAAACTCTCCGCTGCAGGTATTGCCGCGTTCCTCATGCTCATAGGTTATTCTGTAGACACGGATATCCTCCTTACTTCAAGAGTTCTCAAATCTAAAGAAGGTAGTGTAAATCAAAGAATATTCGGGGCCTTTAAAACGGGAATCTTTATGAATCTTACCGCTTTAGTAGCCGTCTTACCCGCTTTTTTCTTAGTAACAGGTCTTCCCGGCTCATTTAGACAGATTTTCTTAATACTTGCATTAGGATTAATGGCAGACATACTCAATACTTGGCTCACTAATGCTAGCATAATTAAATGGTACTGTGACGGAAAAGGAATAAAATGAAAAAAAACTATTCTCAATCGTCCTTGTCGATTTGGGGAATAAAATGAAAATAGGTCTGAGAATTTGGATTTTGATAATTGTTCTCATTTTAGCCTTATTAGCAATTGCTCCGTGGAAATCTTTAGATAAAGGGGTTCTTATCAAGAGTGTTGATATAAACTCTAGTGTATTTGAGCAGGGGTTGAGACAAGGCCAAAGAATCACTTCTATTGATGACCAGAAAGTAGAAAATATAGAAGATTTTTCAAAGATAATCTCCTTAAAAAATTACTCTCTCAATGGTACAAAAACAGCATTCACCACAAATCAGGGAGAGTTTATTGTTTTTTCCGATAAAGAATTAGATCTCACAGTATCCCAACTCCCCAAATCGAACATTAAGACGGGTTTAGACCTCTCAGGAGGGTCACGTGCACTAGTTAAGGCAAAAGATAAGGAATTATCTGCTACCGAGGTTAACGATTTAATTAGCGTGGTAAGCAATCGATTAAACGTTTACGGAATTGCCGATGTTCAAATTTCTTCTGTTTCTGATTTACAAGGTCACAACTTTATAATGGTAGAGATTGCAGGTGCAACCCCCAATGATCTTAAAAATCTTATTTCTCAGCAGGGAAAATTTGAAGCAAAAGTCTCAAATGAGACCGTATTCATTGGGGGGGATAAAGACATAGCTTCGGTTTGTAGAAATGATGCTACTTGTGCAGGCATCGAATCTTGCTCACAAGATGCTTCCGGAAGTTTCTTCTGTAATTTTAGGTTTTCAGTGTATCTTAGTGAAGATTCTGCGAAGAGACATGCCGAAATTACAAAAGATATTCCAGTTAATGTTACTGCTCAAGGAAATTACTTATCGGAAAGGCTTGACTTGTATCTTGACGACAATCTTGTTGACTCCTTACTTATTAGTGAAAGCTTGAAGGGAGTTGTTACAACTCAAATAGCAATTTCTGGATCGGGATCTGGAGCCACAAACGATGAAGCTTACACTGCTGCTAAAGAGTCTATGAATAAACTTCAAACAATTTTAATTACGGGTAGTCTTCCATATCAGCTCGAAATAGTTAAGCTGGATACCGTTTCCCCTAATTTAGGAAAAACCTTCACCAAAAATATTATGTTGTTAGGTTTGACTGTTTTTGCTATCATTTCAATAGTCTTATTCGTAAAATATAGAAAAATCAAGATCACACTTTCAGTCATAATGACTATGTTCTCGGAGGTTTTTATCACTTTAGGGATTGCAGCTCTCATAAGCTGGAATCTCGATGCACCCTCAATTGCTGGAATTATTGCTGGAATGGGCACGGGAGTAAACGATCAGATAGTTATCATCGATGAGTCTGTATCTAATAAGTCTATTAGTGTTAAAGAAAGAATTAAACGAGCGCTTTTCATCATCCTAGGTGCATTCTTTACCATTTTCGCAGCAATGTTACCTTTATTCTGGGCCGGCGCGGGTATGCTCAAAGGCTTCGCTTTAACAACCATAATTGGGGTCACAGTGGGGATATTAATAACTCGACCAGCGTTTGCCGACATCATCAAAAAGATCGAAGAATAATCTTAATCTTTCATCCATAAACCTTTTAAAATATTTCTAGATTCCCTTCCTGTAAAAAAGAGTAAAATGAAAGTTTTGGTTACAGGAGGCGCTGGCTATATTGGAAGCCATGCGGTAAGAGAATTAATCAAGAATAATCACCAAGTAATTGTATACGACAATCTATGTAACGGCTACAAACAGTCTCTTCCAAATGATGTCTGTTTTATTAAAGGAGACCTTGCCGACCAAATTCTATTAAACGATATCTTTAAGCAATACAATTTTGACACTGTTTTAGATTTTGCAGGCCATCTTGAAGTTGGAGAATCTATGAGGGACCCTTCTAAATTTTACACTAATAATGTAATCGGTCTTTCTAATTTGCTTAATACTATGAAGAACTTTGATGTAAAGAATATAATTTATTCTTCCTCGGCTTCTGTTTATGGCGTTCCAAAACAAACCCCAATACCTGAACATTTCCCTCACAACGCGAGCAATGTTTATGGGGAAACAAAATCGATAGCAGAACGTATGCTTAAGTTTTTTGATCAAATCTATGGGATTAAATCTACTTGCTTAAGGTATTTCAACGCTGCGGGTGCTGACGCTGCAGGAGATATTGGAGAGGCTCATAAGCCAGAAACTCATTTAATCCCCTTAGTTTTTGAGGTAGTTTTAGGAAAGAGACAACACCTAACAATTTATGGGGATGATTATACGACTCAAGATGGAACCTGTATCCGAGACTTTATACATGTGTCTGATCTGGCCCAAGCCCATATCTTAACTATGGAAAATTTGTTTGAACAAAAAGAATCTTCCATTTATAATGTTGGAACTGGTAGTGGTTATAGTGTTAGAGAAATTATAGGTCAAGCTAGAGAAATAACTGGACATCCAATTCCTATCTTAGAAAGTGAAAGACGTTTAGGCGATCCTCCTGAACTTGTTGCAGATGTAACGAAAATAAAATCAGAATTAGGCTGGACTCCAAAAATGAGTGATCTTGACGCAATTCTAAGAACTGCGTGGAACTGGCACAAAAATCACCCAAATGGATATTGAGAGACATAAACCTAGACAGTAAAAACCACTTTCTTGATCTATGGTTCTGGCCCCCCTCATTTTTTATTAAAAATTATCTACCTCAATTAGCTTTAATTTTTAAACTAAGATTTATTAATTCCATCATGGAAAAGAAGGAGACACTTTCAAGTTTCTCACAAGAAAAGCAAACAATTAAGGAGATATTTCTGAAGGTAAAAAGAAGAGATTTCTCTGGAAACGAGGGTTTAGCAATAAAAAACAGTCTTTATCAAATCTCTACTAGCACCGTTTCAAAAATAGGCTCATTTATTTTCACTATAATCATTGCTAGATTACTACTTCCAGAGCTATTTGGGTTGTATGCCCTCGCTTTTGGAACCATTCTTTTTGCATCTAATTTTGCAGATCTAGCAACAGGCCAATCTTTTGTTAAATTAATCGCCGCCGCTAAAACAAAACAATTGGCAAATTCATATTTATTTTATTTCGTAAAAATTAGAATTTTCCTGATCTTGATTACATCGATAGTTCTTTTAGCTTCATCTTATTTTATTGCTCACACTTACTATGATAAGCCAATTTTTTTGGCCTTACTCTCTGGTCCTTTGTATATCATCATTATAAGCTCTATTGGAATTATAGATGCTTTCTTTTATGCCAATAATAATTTCAAGATTTTTTTATACAAAGAGATTTTTCTCCAAGTATCACGAATTATCTTTGTTCCATTAGCTATCTTATTAATGTTAAGCTCTTCTAAAGAAACTATTACCTTCTTCATAATGCTTTCATTGACTTTATCAAATTTAATAGTTTTAGTCTTTATGTTTCTCAAGGTTAAGAATAAAATTGATTGGAAAAATAAAAAAGTATTGCCGAAAAGAATTAAAATAAGAACAAATAAGTTTCTATTTGCAATGTCTTCTATGCTTTTTTCTAGCTTATTCTTTGGATATATCGACATGATTATGCTCGGAAGATATGTGGACGCATCTTTTATTGGTTTTTATCGAGCGGCATTTGGTCTATTAGCCTCAGCAACTCCCCTCATTGCCTTTTCTAATGTGTTGTTCCCAATTTTTAACAGACTAAAGGGTACTCGGTTGGAAAAGGCATTGAACAAGTCCAAAAATTTTACTATCTATCTAAGTTTTTTTTCAGCTATTTTTGCTATCATATTTGCTCCAATCATTGTCCGAATTACTTTAGGCTCGTCTTATACTGATTCAGTTATTTTACTCAGAGTGCTCTCGGTTCTTCTTGTATTAATGCCCCTTATATCTCTTTACGAAACCTACTTTATCTCGAGAAATAAACCATTTCTTTTAGCTAAGTTGCTTATTTTTTCGACAATTCTGAACATAGTACTAAATTATACTCTGATCAAGGTCCTAATAATAAAATCTCAATTAGCGGCCGTTATCGGGGTTTGTGTTGCCACTATCTTTGCTAGGGGACTCTATCTGTCTTTCCTATTATTCTTCCGCAAGAAATAAAAACTGTCTTTTTCCTTCAGAGACATGAATGCTTGCATTGTCGTCCCAATCAAAACAAATAATACACGACTTCCAGGGAAAAATACAAAAATGCTGGCAGGTAAACCCCTTTATTCATATCTTTTCAACACCCTAAAAAAGGTTAAAGAAGCAGGTTTGGCGGAGATCTTCGTAGACTCATCGGACGAGAATATTCTGAAAATCGCCAGACAATGGAACTTTAAAACAGTCAAACGTCCCAAAGAGTACAATTCTGACACCACTAATGGTGATGACTTGATTAATCGTATAGTTTCTAAATTAAATTTTGAAATTGTTGGGCAGCTTTTTGTAACCTCGCCATTCCTCTCATTTGATGCCATTAAGTTCGCAATAGTGTCCATGAAGAAGAATAATTACGACTCTTTATTTGGTGTTGTTAAGAGACAAAATCGTTTTTGGTTTAAGAGTAAGCCAATCAATCATGACCTTAATAAATTACTTAGAACACAAGATCTGACTCCAGTTTATGAGGAATCTGACCTTTACTTCTTTAAAAAATCTTCTTTTTTGAAATATAAAAAAAGAATTTGTGGTAAATATAAGGCAATAAGTGTAAGAAAGTTAGAGTCAGTAGACATTGATTATCCCGAGGATTTTGTCTATGCCGAGAGTTTAATAAAGAGTAAATTAGTCATATTGGAATAATATTCATATTCTTTTTACCTCACATACCCAAAATATATAAACTAAAACCCCACCCACACCTCATGAAAAAAGTATTTGTCACCTCTTGGCATCCTTCTGCCACCAATTTTATTGTGCCGGTTGTAAATGAACTCATTTCAAGAGGGTGTGAAGTTGATGTTTTAGGTACAAAATATTCAATTCCCATCTTCCAAAAAAATAATATTCCTTACCATGAAGCAGAATATTTCGGAGTTGAAGACTATTCCCCTAAAAGCATGGAGAAATTATTAAGGGACTCTATTCCAGACGTCATCTTAGCCGGAACCAGTTTCCAAACAAACGATGAGATTTATATACCTGATCAAACCGTATTAATTGCTTCTAAGAAATTAGGGTTACCTTCAATGAGGGTCCAAGACTGGTTTCCTTATTCAAAAAAATATGATGATTTATCCACAAACACACGTCACATTTATATGCCCGATCTAATTGCTGTTTCAGACGATCTTGTTAAGGATAGGATGATAAGCGAAGGTTTTAAGGGGGATCTTATGGTTGTTACTGGAAACCCAGAAACGGCGTCTTTGCTGTCCAAGAATCAACTTTTCAATAACGATGCTCGTAGACAGTTAATAGAAAAAATTGGTTTTAACCCAGGCAACATTCTTTATTATGCTGGAGGAATTGAATGGGAAGAAAATAGATCAACAATTGGTTATGCTAATTCAGATCATTTTGAAATATTTAATCAAGTCTTACGGGAAGAAAAATCACCTGAAGTCGGTATCATAGCTACACTACATCCAAGGATTCCTGCAATAGAAAAAGAAAGAATACTTTCCATTGTAGCTGATATAGGGGACGACAGACTTAGGCTAGTTTTTGGCTATGATTCTTCAGAACTCACCCTCTCAACTCAGTCGACTTTGACAGCTTTTTCAACAGTAGGGATCAAAGCCACTTATCTAACCAAGCCGTGTATAAGTTTACAACCTAATTTAATATGGCCAAACGAGTTCGATTCTGGAGATATTGGGTATTTTGTTGATAATCCATATATTCCTTTAGGAAAGACTATTTCATCATCAAAAGAATTAGTAAAGTCTGCTTTTTCTCCAAAATTCAGGCAAGAGCTCGAGTCCAAGCTAAAAGAGTCTTCTGCTGTTAATCCCGGAGAGGCCTCTAAAAATGTTGTCGATTTAGTCCTAAGCCTATAGTTATTTTTTAGTATAGATCTTTATTTCATAACCTATATATACTGAAGAATTTAATCAACTTAAAAGAAGTTTAAAAGAAGTTAACATGGAGAATATTATTGTTGTTGGCACTGGTGATCTTTATTACCGATTTCTGGCACCCTCTCTAAAAGTAATGGAGGAAAGAAATGAAGCAAAAATTTTATTCACTGTAGATATAAGGGAAAAACCCTTTCCCGATAGAGACTTCCCAAATGTTCCCCATTTGATAAGAAAAAAAGACGAGAAATTATCTCTTTTGTTAAATGAATATCAAGACAAAAATCCTATTGTTTATCTCGGACACTCTCATGAACACCATTATCATGATTCCATAGATCTTGTTAGTAATGGCTTCCGAGTTTTATTGGAAAAACCTTATGCCTTGAACAAAGATCAATTGGAAGGTTTGAAGAAAATACTTGTCCTTCATCCAAAAAAATTGGTTTTTGTTGAATATTACCTTAAAAGAAAAGCCATACCTCTATTAATATTACACGGTTTAGTAAAAAAAGACTCTTTTTACCATACTTCTGAAGACGTCTTAAGATCTGAGGAATTCGGAAAACACTTTGAATTATCTGGAAAAATAAAAGAACTCATAGGCGAGCCAATCTCTGTTCAGGTTCAATTTTTGGAAGGAAAAAGTGATTCAGGAAGGCTGGACCATAGAGGTAGACATTTATTTGATCGCGAGATAGGTGGAGGTATGATCCATGATTTGGGTTTACATTCAATATCATCACTTTTTGTTTTAGAAGACTATTTTGGCAAAATAAATCTTGATCAAGAAGTTGATGTTGAGACTGGTCTAAATTTGGAACACTTAGCCTACGCAAAGGAGATGCATAATCTACAAGAAAAAGATGTTGCAGAAACATGCTCTCTTTTTAGATTCACAACAGATAAAAAGGTATTGGTTGAAATAGCAGTTGGAAAATATGTTAAAGATAGGCCAGATCAAAAAGGAATGCATATTATAGGAACTAATGGCGAAATTAAAATCGATTGGTACAATAATTTTGCCCAAATATACAATGGGGACGATTCTAACTATAAGGTCGATCTTATAAATTCTAAAAATTTAAGATATTATCCGGTAATCAAAACAGGAATAGATATCCTTAATAACAAAAGTCCTTTTACGTTTGATCTCCATGAACCCCTTTTAAAATCCCAAGAATTTATTCTAAATATTATAGAGAAATCAAAACTCAAGCAGCCACACTATTATAGCTCAGGAACAAATTTCTCAAACATATTTAAAAAAAACCATCCACAATCAAGAGACATCAAAATATCTGTCACTTCCGGATCATTTTCAAAAAATGAGACTTTATTAAAAATGCTAGGAACAATAAGTAAAGACATTATGATCAATCAGGGTGGGAAGAGATTTTCTTCCGATGAATTAAGAGAATTCTTACGAGATAGAGAAGCTGTAATACTCGGTCTCGACCAATTAACTGAAGACGTATTGAAAGATTGTCCAAACCTGAGGATCGTTTCTAAATTTGGAGTAGGTTTAGATAATGTTGATCTGGAGGCGTGCAAAAAACACGGCGTCTTGGTAAAAGTGGCTCATGGCACCAATAAACTTTCTGTAGCCGAATTAACACTAGGTTTCATGATGGCTCTTGTAAGAAATTTTTCAAAAGTCTCGTTAAAGTTAAAAGAGGGAAAATGGGAAAAATCAGGAGGACGCAATTTATCGGGAAAAACCATCGGAATAATTGGCATTGGTAATATTGGTAAGGAGGTAATTAGACTATTAAAGCCGTTTAACTGCAACATTTTAGTCAATGACATTATCAACCAAGAAGAATTTTATAACGACAATAAATTGACCGAGTGTTCCAAAGAAGAGATTTTTAGAAGATCTGACATTGTTTCTATACATGTGCCTTTAACAGAATTAACTCATTATTTAATAAATAAAGAATCTTTAAACTTGATGAAACCGTCAGCATTTTTAATCAATACTTCCAGAGGGACTGTTGTCAGGGAAGAGGATTTGCTTTGGGCTTTAGAAAATAACATTATTGAAGGGGCAGCTCTGGATGTCTTCGAGGTTGAACCTCCCATAAATGAAGCATTATTAAAACACGAAAATTTTATTTGTACCCCACATATTGGTGGAAATTCTCGCGAGTCAGTTTTAAATATGGGTTTTTCAGCCATTAATTTTATTAAGGAGTTTGTTGAAAATGAATACGGAAAAACTACTTAAAATTGCAATTAATGCTGCTAAACAAGCGGGTAGTTATTTAAGGAATCTTGATGAAAGAGTAGTCATCAAAGACCTTGATAAGGACGTTAAACTTAAGGCAGACCTTGAATCAGAAAAAATAATCTTTAACTATTTGTTAAAAACAGATTTCTCAATTCTATCTGAGGAAAGTCCAAAAATAGAAAAGAAATCTGAATTTTGTTGGATTGTCGACCCACTAGATGGAACTGTTAATTTTTTAAGGAGAATACCCTTCAATTCGATTTCAATAGCTCTGTATAAGGGAAATAAACCTATTCTAGGCGTAGTATACGATTTCAATCGTGATGAATTATTTACTGGAATCGTTGGTAATGGTGCCAAATTGAATAATAAAGAAATAATGGTTAGTCCCAACAGATATAAACGAGATTCAATAATTATGGCAGGGAGTAATAGTGACATGGTCTATGAAGGGAAAACGTTAAGCGAATTTATACGAAGATTCAAAGATTTTAAGAAAAATCGTATTCTCGGTTCAGCTGCTCTCTCTATATGTTACGTGGCTGCAGGAAGGGGAGAAGTTTTTGTTGAAGAAGGTGTAAAATTTTGGGATGTTGCTGCCGGATTAGCTATCCTCCAATCTGCAGGGGGTAAATTCAATCTGACTAAATTAAAAAAAGGTTTTCTCGTTCATGCTTCAAATGGAAACCTCGTTCTATAATTTACGATGAACGTATAAAGATTGACAACCTCTAACTAAAAATTGAAGAAATTGCAAAATTAGTCTTTAACTTTCTCAATTATTTTTTCCCTATATACTTCTGGAACTGTTTTAGTTGGATGAAAGTAAAAAGTTTCCTCAAGTATTTTTGAGTAGTAGTCTAACAAACTCTTGGCAAATTTTTTAGTCTTAAGCTTATTGAGTAAGGTTTCTAAATCCTTTAAATCTATGAATGAATCTCTATCATCCCATAATTTAGCATAATGACCATCTTTAAATTTTAAAATAGGTATTCCATAAAGTAAAGCTTCATAAGAAATAGTCGTATTGTGTACTATCGTAAAGTCACTTTTTTCTAAAAGCTCTTTAACAGATACATTTTTATCAACAAATTTTATATTTTTTGAGGTGACTATGCTACTATATTTATCTATTTTGTCAAATGGATGAATTTTTATGTTAATATTTATCTCTGGTTTTTTCACGCATATCTTATCTATAATCCTCACTAGATTCTTATTACTTTCTTCATTGCCGACGACACTTAGAAAAACAGTCCCTATTTTTAGAAGATTTTCTTTTCTTATCTTATGGGGGCGATCATATTTGGGGTTTCCTGCTTTCACGATTCTTCCTTTATCAATAAACTTTAACAATTGTCTCTCTGTACTTTTACCCCATACTAATATGTAATCTGAGACGTTGTTCTCACTTAATAGAACGGGAGTTCCGAAGTAAGGATAATCGATTATAAACCCGTGTTGAAGCGTGAATGTAGGCACATTATTTTTTTTAGATATAAGAGTAATTATTGTTTCTTCTTCACTAGCCTGCGAGCAAAATGAAACATATGCCTTTAGATTATATTCATTCATCTTTCTTTCAAATCTCTTAATTTGAGAACATATGTACGTTGTATGTGCAAGTATGCTCCAATATTTGGTGTCTAACACTTTTTTCAAGCTGTTTTTATTAAAGTTAATCAATAATTTTAGGAACAGAATCACATTTGGAAATCTTAGAGAGAATCTATCTTTTTTATCCTTATTTTTTGTCCCATACATATCTATCAAAAGCACATTTTCTTTTAATTTCTCAATTGATTTAAGAAAAAATTCGTGGTGATCTTTTCTATTCATCGCAAAACTTGCTAAGATTCCGGAGCCACCGACTTCTGGAAATTTTATCCTTTCTTGAAGAAAAAAATAACGAAAAAAGTCCTTAGCACTTTCTTTTTTGTTTTTTACGGGCGCCACGTAACTTTCATAAATTGCTGGGGCCATCACTGGCCATAAATTAATCCCCCTATATTTCATTTTAGAAAAAAACTTCTTCGACTCTCTTAAGAATTCAATCTTGTCAGACCAAATTTCTTTTTTTTCTTTTATGATTGAAGCCATTTTAAATTTCCTTTGAACTATTCATAATAAAAATAATTATAAATCATTATCTCTTATCTTTTTTAAATCTTATATAGATGAACTATCTTTTTTCCATAAGTGCTTATTATAAAAAGTTTCTCCCTAATAAGTTCAATAGATTTAGCAATTATTGACAGGTTTTTAATCGCTATAACAATCCCTACCTTCAGCAACCCACGTTTTATTGTTTAAATACCATTTGACAGTCTCCTTAATCCCTCCTTCAAAATTCATCTTTGCTTTCCACCCCAACTCAGATTTAATTTTGCTTGCATCAATTGCATATCTTTTATCATGCCCGGGCCTGTCTTTAACATATGTGATCTGGTCCTTATAACTTCCATTATTTTTTGGAACTAATTCATCAAGTATTTCACACACTTTCTTTGCTATATAATTATTATCTCTTTCGTTTTTTCCTCCGATGTTGTAATTTTCCCCACTTTTGCCCATATTAAATACTAATTCTAATCCTCTGCAATGATCTTCTACATAAACCCAATCACGAATGTTCTTCCCATCACCATAAATGGGAATCTTTCTTTGTAGCAATGCATTCCTTATAATTGTGGGGATCAACTTCTCATCATGTTGTTTTGGTCCATAATTATTGCCACAATTAGTTAACACTACATTTAAACCATAAGTGTGATGAAATGCCTTTACTATCATATCGCTTCCTGCCTTAGAAGCAGAATAAGGCGACCTAGGGTCATAAGGTGTTTTTTCACTAAATAAGCCATCTTTACCTAAGCTCCCATATACTTCATCTGTCGATACATGAAGGAATCTGCAATCTGCACACTCTTTTTTAATAGTAAATGGAGAATCCATCCATTGATTATATGCTACCTTAACGAGGTTATGGGTGCCCAATACATTAGTCCTCATGAATATGTCTGAGTCTTTTATAGAATTGTCTACATGGGACTCTGCAGCAAGGTGAATTACACCTTTAATATCATAGTCTGAAAATATCGAGTAAACAAGTTCTTTATCACAAATGTCTCCTTTGATGAATTTATATCTCTCATAATTTACTAATTCCTTTAAGTTATTTATATTCCCTGCGTAAGTTAAATTGTCTAAGTTTATTATCGATATGCCCTCCTCTTTTTCTAGATAATACGGGATAAAGTTTGAGCCTATAAATCCCGCCCCCCCTGTAATTAACATATTTCTCATTTCAACAGTCCTCTTAGGTAATTCCCGTAATTATTTTTGTCATTATCTTTTATTAAGTCTAATAATTTATCTTTACCGATCCATCCTTTATTGTAAGCTATCTCTTCAAGACAAGCAATCTTAAATCCTTGTCTGTTTTCAATTGTTCTTACAAACAATCCTGCCTCAAGAAGACTATCATGCGTTCCGGTATCAAGCCAAGCAAAACCTCTTCCCAAAAGTTTTACCTCTAAATCCCCTTTTTTTAGATACTCTTTATTAACCGAGGTTATTTCCAATTCTCCTCTTTTTGAGGGTTTGATGTTCTTGGCAATTTCAATTACTTTATTATCATAGAAATATAGTCCAGTTACCGCGTATTCAGATTTTGGATTTTTTGGCTTCTCTTCTATGCTTAGCACTTTATTGCGTTTATTGAATTCTACGACACCAAATCTTTCTGGGTCATTGACCTGATAACCAAAAATAATTGCACCTCTCTTTAATTTAGAGGCCTCATTTAATATTGGTGAAAAATGAGGCCCATAGAAGATATTGTCCCCTAATATTAAACAGACCGAATCTTTTTTAATGAAGTCTTCCCCAATTATGAACGCCTGTGGAATTCCTTCTGGTCTCTCTTGTACCGCATATTGTAAATTAATTCCCCAATTCTTACCGTCATCTAAAAGCCTCTTAAATTTATCAATGTCTTCTGGAGTGGAAATCACCAATATATCTCTAATTCCTGCCAGCATTAATACTGACAAAGGGTAATAAACCATCGGTTTATCATAGACTGGAAGCAATTGTTTAGAAATCGACTTAGTAACTGGAAAAAGTCTCGTTCCACTCCCACCTGCAAGTACAATTCCCTTCATTTATTTTATTGGTTTGTTTCTTTTTAAAGGCTTATGCAACAAAGATATATGTTATACCTCGTTAAGAAAATGATCATTCTATTAGAGTAAATTCTATAACCTAAATCTCTTTTTTATCTCTTGAAGTCGTCTTTTCACATACCAAGAAAATACTAGAACATAAGTTAGGGTAAATCTGGCCGAGATCATAACACCCTTCCAAATATTCTTTGGAAATTATGTCTGTTTTTAACAATTGATCCCACTGAAAATTTGCCAATGCTTTAAAAAAAATTCCTGAACGGTGAATCACTCGTAATCCCGCTTTCTTTGCATCACTTTCCATTCTATCTAATGTGTAAGTAATCCTATGCCCGTGTTCTTTCTCAGCGGAAGTTATTGCTGAATTGTAAGGGATAAGTCCCATTTTTACAGCAATTTGCCTTGAAGGAGCATTAGCATTAGGACATACCAGAAAAAAACGCCCATTATCGGCAAGCCATTCGTGGTTTACACGCTTTAAAACTAATACTGGGTCGTCAAGGTGCTCTAAAACATGAGTCATTACTATATTATCGTATTTAACTGGAAGATTTACAGTCTCAAATAAAGAGTGGATAATTTTAGTATCTTTACTAACTATTTTTTTTGCTTCGGCGATTGCATCACTAGATGCTTCGACACAGGTAATGTCTGAAAAATAATCTTGCAGTCTTTTAGTAAAAACACCTTTAAAGCTTCCTAGTTCCAAGAGATTACCATTCTTTATAAACGGAAGAATAGACTTTAACATAAATGGTTGCATCACTTCGGTATCAAAATTATAGGAATAATTTCTTTCCAAATTATCTTTGAACTCTGCATCGTAATCTCTACTTTTTGTTTCCACCATTTTCAATCATTTCTTCTTAATATATTCTTTATTGACCCCTATTTTGCAACTAACTTCTATCCCCTCCCTACTTAAATATCTTTTGGCCAAACCTGACAATTCATTTAATACTTATTATTTAATAATGATTTTTAATCTTTTACTAATTTGGCCAACCCGAATCCTGTTTTTCCAAAATTATTCCCATTATATAATAAGTAAACATTTCCTTCCATTTCAAAAAGATTTGGGTAGCACATCATATCAGAATCCCAAGAATTGGGTGTCGGAGATATGCCACAGTTTTCGTCATCACGCACCCAGTTTATTAAATCGTCTGAATATGCATAACCTAGTCTATATCCCTTATCTTTCTCCTCTCTGAAACCAATCATATGGCGGTAACAAAAATACATGTGATAACGGGAATCTATCTTAATAACTGTTGGCAAAGCTTGACATTCATTTTCATCTATAACATCTGGAATAATTCTTTTCCCAGATTTTTTCCAATTGACACCATCATCTGATAGTGCGTAAGATATTTTATACACTCTTTCAGGAGCATGATCTTTAGTGGCTTCACACCATTTTTCACCATAAATATAATACATATAAAATTTCTCATCAAAACATTTGACAAAAGAATCTGCTATTAAGAATGGTTCGTGTAAGGAGGAAGATAAAACTGGACCGTTGCCAATCCTCTGAAAAGTCTCCCCACCATCTTCACTTATAACAAGGCCTACACTAGACTCAACATCAACAGAGGCTCTTCTTGACCACCCACTTATATAACTATAAATTTTGTTTTGATATCTCATTGGGCTAAATGGAAAAATTCCGTGTTCGTCAAAACAACCTAATTTGCCTCGAGAAATAATCTCTCCTTTTGAGTAACTCAAGATATTTGAAAAATCTTTGGAGTAATCTATGTATTGAGGATAGCTTATAAACGAATCTTTATCTTTTTTACGAGTTGAAAAATAAATTCTCAAGAAATCATCAAAAACCATGACCTGAGGAGATTGTGCATGACTAAAAAACCTCTTACTAAAAGGCGATTTTTCAAATTCAAAAATTTTGCCCAATTTTTTCCATTTCATTTTATAAATCTCCGTTTAATTTTGCTAATCCAAACCCATATCTCCCAACCTCATTACCTAAGTATAGCATATAAACTTCCTTATTTAATTCAAAAACATGAGGATAGGCAACCATTTCATTGTCAAAGGCGTTTGGTTTTTCAGAAACATCAATTCCTGCTCTTGAATCATCTCTCATCCAATTTATAAGATCTGGGGAATAAGCATATCCTATTTTTCTAGATTTTGTTTTCCTAAATGTATTAGGATCCCAGTAATCAAAAAACATGTGATATTTCCCATTTCTAAAAATTACGTCGGGACTTCCTTGGGATTCGTCTGGGCCAGAAGCTTCTTCTATAATATCTCTATTTGCCTTCTCCCAATTTATTCCATCTGAAGAAGTTGCAAAACGAATTTTTAAGGACATTTCCGGTTTCCCATCTACAACCATCCATTTGTGACCACAAACATAAAACAAATAAAAAAGATTATCGAATTTCCTTATTTTTGGAACACTCATAAGAAAGGGTTCATTTATGGAGTATGGAATTACTGGACCGTTCCCTATTTTCTCGAATGTTTCCCCATCATCCTTGCTTATAGCAGCCCCTATTGCCGTATTAAATGGCACCGACTTACATCTCGTCCAACCTGCGTAATATATCCATACTTCATCATTATTACGAATAACAGACATAGGGTATGTTCCAAATTCATCAAAACAACCCCTCTCTCCCAAATTCAAAACTGGCTGTTTCCCTATATTTAGAATATTGAACAAATTACTTTTGTCTAAATCAATATAAGTACTGCGACTAATATTGGCTCCATTTTCATCTCTTTTAGAACGACAAGAAAAATAGACTCTTATAAAATCATCAAAAGTTAAAGTTGAAGGTGATTGGGCGTATTCTTCAAGCCATGGGCTAATCTTATTTTCCACAGGATTAAATATTTTTCCAAGTTTTTCCCATCTGAATATTTTTACATCTCGTAAGTCATTTCTCATAAAAGTTGACTCTTCATTTTCTTCAAAAATTGTAAAATTAAACTTTTTGTACAAATTAAGAGCCGCATAATTATTCTTATTAACCTCCAATTTTACTTCATTCAATGAGATTTCTTTAGAATGTAACATGCAATTTTCTAAAAGCTTTGAAGCGATTCCTTTTTTCTCCCATGATTCTATGACACTTACATTTGTTATATATCCGTTTCGAATAGAATCTTCTTGATTTAGATATAAGGCAATCAGTCCTGCTAAACAACCCTTATTCCAGAATTCAAACCTTGTTGCATGATTAAGAATCTTGTTTGTATACTCGGCAAGATTCTTCTTCTTTTTCAAATTCTGGATAAAATCGTTATTACAAAGATCAAAGTGTTCTAAAATATGCTCTAATGATGACTTGTTTCTTGTGAAGATCATATTAAAATACATTCCCCCAATAATTTCTTTGTATTATCAACTCCATTGAGCATTAACACGTCTATAATAGAAAGCCAAGGAACAAACTCGTTATCGAACTGTTTGTACTTTATTTGATTAGATTTAATAAATTTTAATTCTAAATTATTTTCTTTAAATTCTTCATTTTTATATAATTCTAGCCCACCTATTGGATTAACATATGTCCTTGCGTTTAGATTTTTACATATAGCTATAACTTTTTTCGAAGATCTTAGATTGTGGTCCACACCAATTGACGAAGAAATAATTATCTTAGTTTTTATGTCTAGTGTATGGCAAGTTTCTTTTATTGAATTCAACAGATACTCGAATAAATTATTATTTTCGTAATTAACAATTTTTTCTAGTAATGGCATTATTTCTTTTTTATACGGTGCACTAGTATAGGCATTTTGGAATTTGGCTATTAATTTTTTTCTATTATATTCTTGAGAAATTGTTCTGTCAAACACGTTTAAAAAATCACTTTCTTTTTTTAATGAAATAGTAAAATACTCACTTTTCCCATTTTGCAATAAACGATTTCGATTAAACCACGTTTTTTTTACATACTTGATGTTGTCATAAACAACAAAAACATCCACTGAATTTATCAATTGAAAATAACCAAGATATGGGAAAAAGTATGGTTGCATTATTGCTACCTTCATTATAAACTCTCCTTTATTATTCTACTGATTCTTTTTACATTTTCTTTTTCTAATCCAACATAAAGAGGCAGGCAAGCTATGCGGGTAGAGATGTCTTCAGAAACTGGACACGATTCTCCATTTATATATGGAACTTTATTCAGACTAGGATAAAAGTATCTACGAGGATATATCCCTGATTTATTAAGAATATTAGATACCTTCAACAATTCTGACTCGGACTTGAAAACTACTGGGTAGTATGCATAATTATATGTAAGTCCCTTTTGAGACTTCGGTTTTCTTAGACAATCTTCTAGTTCTTTATCATATAGTTCACTCAGACTCTTTCTCTCAGCCATTATCCTTTCGATATGTGGGAGATTGGCCAAACCCATCGCTGCTTGAAACTCAGAAGCTTTAGCATTTATACCATGAATTAGATGGTCGTCTCCCTCGTGTCCGAATCTCTTTTCTAATTCAAGCCTATTTGAAACATTTTTGTCTTTTACTATACATGCTCCCCCTTCTATAGTGTTATAAATCTTGGTAGCATGAAATGAAAGCGTTGAGACATCTCCATACGAGGCAAGAGATTTTCCATTATATTGGCAACCAAAACAATGAGCACCATCATAGATGACCTTCAGATTGTGTTTTTCTGCGATACTTCCTATTTTATCAACATTACAAGCATATCCAAATACATGTACTGCCATTAGGGCCTTTGTTCTTTCAGTAATTTTTTCTTCAATTTTGTTTGAGTCTAGGGTAAAATTTTCTGGTTCTATATCAACAAAAATAGGTTTACATCTCTGCGATAAAATACTTGAAGAGGTAGCTACATAAGAAAACGGAGTGGTAATGACTTCTCCTTCATCAATCCCTAAAGAACTTAGGGCCAATTGCAATGCAAGGGTACCATTTGTTACAAAATGTAGGTTTTCAACACTTAGGTAATTTTCTAGACTATTTTCTAGTTTTTTCAATAACGGACCCTGATTAGTTAAAATCTTTCTTTCAAAAATCTCACTAACATACTTCTGAAATTCTTCAATCGGAGGCATGAATGGGCGAGTTACGTAGACCCTTTCCATACTTATAAGAGATTAGTTTTTCTTTAAAAACTTTCGGGAGTAATTTTATACTTCTGAAGTCCAGTATCTTTGATATTTATACTGTTTTACATATTATTTTTGTGATTGTTATAGAAACTATTAATAATTGTTCTGAATATGTTTAAAAAGAATAAAAAAGTACCTCTTATTATGGTCGTTAAAAGAAAAGTAAATATTGCTCCTGTACTGCTATTCGCATTTAGGCGCCCAGAGTCAACAAAAAAAGTTTTTGAGCAAATAAGAATTGCCAAACCTTCTAGATATTTTCTTTACGTTGATGGTCCAAGAAATAATGAGGAAAAGATAAAAGTAGATTTGGTAAAGAAGATTGCCTCAAATGTTGATTGGCCATGTGAATTTAAAACGTTTTTTAGAACTTCCAATGCTGGGATTAATGGTGGTCTGGATGTGATGAAATGGTTTATAGAAAAAGCAGTGAAAGGAATAATCTTGGAAGATGATGCTGTTCCCAACCAAGATTTTTTTAGATTCTGTTCAGATTTACTTGATAAATATAAAGACGATGAGAGAATAATGTACATAAACGGTTGCAACTTTCAAAGGGGGTGGAGTAGGGATGAAAGTTCATATTATTTCTCTAAATATCCCCATCCAAAAGGTTTTGCTATATGGAAAAGATCCTGGGATAAGTATGATTACGAAATGAGATATTATTTGGAATTTATAAAATATAATCGTATCGGAGATGTTACTAAGAATAAAATAGAAAAGTTCATATTGAAAAAATCGCTCTCTGACGCTTATTACAAGCTTCCGGAAGCAGCAGATATTCGATGGCTATTTACCTTATTAACCAATAATGGGCTAGCAATCACACCTAACAAGAATCTTGTGAGAGATATTGGTTTTGAAAAAGATGCAGAGCATATGAGGAAGATAGACTCTTATTATTCCCTTCCTAGCGAAAGCATTTCTTTTCCACTCAAACATCCAAAATTAATGATAAGGGATGATGTTTCTGATGTAAGACACTTTAGATGGCTTTTTACAAAAAAGTTTAAGAAACATTTTCTCATAAAAACATGGCTTTATAAATTACTTAACCTCTGAATACTAGTCCTAATTTAATAATTAATTTTAAATAGCTTTTTATTTTTCCAGCAACATGATCTTACAACTTCCCTCAATTTTCGAAGAGAAGCAAATAAATTCAGTTGTTTCTATACTAGACCGACAAGTCCCAGTATCAGCAAGAAAAGGTATCCAATTTATTCAGAGCGGACATTCTTCAACTTCATCCACTCTTCCACCTAATTTTAAAGATGCGGTGAAACTTGTAAAAGATACGGTTCCAAGAGATTACAATCTTGAATTACATGCTCCAATTTGTCCTCATGAACCCTCCAAAGATCTTAATCTTGCTTATAGTAAATCAAAGAATACACTTCTTTATTCAGTCGAATTAGCTGAAGCTATAGGGGCAGGTACCTTAATTGTTCATTCAAACACGGTTTATAGGGCAAGTGCAAAGCCACAATCTCCCGCATGGAGTGTTTGGCAAGAAAGGTATAATGATTGGAAAGTAATGAATAAGGAGATTCGTGACCCTTTGTATGTAAATTTAGAGGATTTAGCTAGACAAACTAAGGTCACTATTGCTATTGAAAATATGCCGGTGCCCATTAGTGCTGATAAAAGTTTAAATCCTAAGGACATTCATTTTGACCCTAACATGGTTACTTTTGAGGATTTAATTGAGTTTTGTGATAGAACTATGGGAATTTCCAATTTGAAGATAGTATATGATACTTCTCATGCACTTCTTACTAAGAAGTCCTTAGCTATGTTCGCCGATATAGGTATTAGAACAACCGAAGACTTATTACAAACGCCGTATCGTGGAGTTTATCCTGAGTATGCAGATATTTTTCATCAACCAAGTATTGATAAGGAAGCAAGAGCGATTTATGATAAGGGCAAGCTCGCTTCTGTTCAACTCGCTTCTACAGGAAATACTTGGATTGCTGGAAAGCAAACTTCTGAAGAGGGAATTAAACTTATAGGACACCATTACGACGAACTTCTCTTGATTGCCAAAATGACAAGAGATGCTAGTCCATCCATTCCTCTTTCACTAGATATACTTGAATATGATTATATTAGTAGGCCAAACCAATCAAAGGCACTTGAAAAGATTGTCCAGGATCTTTATTTAAGTTAATTTTTCTGTAATACATAAAATATAGACTGGGGTCTTATTTTATGAAAAATGTTAGTTGCATGATACTTATTATTCCATGAAAACATTTTACTAAGCAAATAATCTAGCTTTACTATTAATCTAGAATTCCCCCCAGTATGATTATCAAAGTCCATCCTTCTTAATAAAGGAAATAACACTAGTCTTTCAGAAACAATCTCTAGATTATTATCTTTTATCAATCTCCTAAAAAAATCTAGAGGGATGCCTCTCTCTCTTTTTGTTAGACCACTCCTAGGTTTTCTCCAGTCCCCCATAGAAACAATCGGCTCTCTTACTAGTATAATTCCTCCTGGTTTAGTGACTCTAACCATTTCTTGTAATACAAAACTAACATTTGGAATATGGTGCAATACTCCGAAACAAGTTACTAAATCGAAACTATTATCGGGAAATTTGATCCTTCCGCTTATCTCAGGAGTAACGTATACTGGTTTCTTCTCACCGATTTTCTGCGCCCTCAATTTCTCCGAGGGTTCAACAATGTATATCTCGTTTATTTTATTGATTATCGGTAACAATTCATCTCCAAATGCGGCACCAAAAGCTAAAACCTTATCAAACTTTTTAGTATCTTTTATTTTTTCATAACCATGTACTCCATTTAAAGCATGGAATTTATAGGTATAGTCTTCTATTTCTTCAAGATTTGAATATCCCTCTTTTTCTTCATCATACCACTCTTTAATTTGTTTAATTCCAAAATCATCACCATACAATTTCTTTCCTCTAAAGTATTCATCCATATTGTTCAATCTCCTTAGAAAAAATATTAATTAATTTTTCTTCAGAATAACTAAGTAAGTGATTTTTGAGAAAGTGTTCTCTTATTTTTCTTCCTTGACTTTTTGTCTTAATTCTTTCTCCAATCATCTTAGCCAAATCTTCCCATTTTTTACTTTTAGAAACATCTCCTAAAAATCCCTGGTTTATCATATTTCTTATTGCCCCATTATCATAAGAAAAAACCGGAATTCCATACATAAATGCTTCAAGTATTACTAGTGGAAATGATTCATTTTCATATTTTGTTGGAAAAACTAAAAAATCAGTTTTAGCCAGAATATCATACTTCTCTCTGTCGTATTTAGCCCCAAGATAGATACATTCTTCTTCCAGATTAAATTTAGCTCTTAAATTAGTCCATTTTTCTTTAATTTCTACACTCTCCCAAGCACCAACAAAACAACATTCAAAAACAATACCTTTTTTCTTTATCCTCTCACAAATTTTCAAGGCGTCTAATACTCCCTTAGACTCGTACATATTGGATAGATATAATAAATTTATCTTTTTCTTTTTTCTCCTTATTTCCAGAACCTTCTTAAATTCTTTATCGCTTATCTTATCTTCGTAACCATTTGGTAAGATATAAACTCTATCTCTATTGAAAAGGTTCTTAACCTCTGCGTAAAGGGATTCTGACAGAATTATCATCTTGGTATTTTTGAAAACAATCCGAGAAAATATATTTTGATCAAGATTTCTTGAGTGTATATGAAAAACTATCTTTTTGTCAAACATTTTACATATTAAAGCATACAATCCGTCCCTATAAAAAGCAAATCCGTTTGTAGCTATCTCAAAATACACTAAGTCGGGTTTGAAACTTGCTAGCTTATTTATTAACCTAAACATTACTGAAAATATTCCTAAAAATTTATTAATATTCAGTGTACCGAGTTCTTTTAGGTCGATTGAATAGTTTATCTTTATCTTATCTAAGTTATATTTGTCATTAATTTTCTTGCTATTGAAATAATTTTCATTTACTTGTGCTGCTCCATGCACGGGCGGGAAAAATCTTCCGAGGAAAAGTATTCTTCTCCTCTTGTTGTTCAAGTGATGTTGGTCCATTCGCTTAGAAAAGATCCTTTGGATCTACATTTAAAGTTTTTGATAAAATTTCTTCTAATTCGTCTCTCTTACCCATTATGTGGAGTATTGAATGTTTATGTAGGATACTTTCACCAGGTTTTAATTCAGCTGCGGCTGAAGAAGTTTCAATTTCATAAAATGGTCCCATAATCTCTCCGTTGGGAAGGGGGCCGTCGTTATAAGAATTTATAACATCCCCCTTAAATGGCTCTTTTTGAATGATCCATCCTGAATTTACATAGTCTTCTTTTGTCTCGTCAAGGCTAAATTTAACTAGTGTGAGCACACTATTCTGCGAGTCATAACTTCCTAAAACTGGAAGTGCTACTTTAGGGCTTATTCCTATCTTCCCTCTTTTCTTACCGTCCGCTCTAAACAAAATCGATCTATCAAGAAACCTTATACGTTTCTGATCAATCTTCCCAAAATATGAGTCATTGATATATTCAGAATTGTACGATCTTTTCACTGGGATGATAACAGTATTTTTCCCGGAAGGAATAAGTTGACTTAACACCCATATGGATAACATTCCTGTTTCCCTATTCCATTCGTAATCGCCTTTATTTGTCATCTTATTTATCGAATTGAACCCAACAACACTTAATCCTTTTGGAAATTTCTCATCAAATTCATATTCTATTTCTTCAATTCCCATCAATTTAATTTCTCTATCAGCTGTCAACTCAAATTTATTCCCGCTATAATTATGCAGGCTCATATCTTTTCTCATGTTCACACTTGAATTTGATCTTCTGGTTATTTCCCATTCCTCGCTATCAATAGGAGAAGGAGTTTGCCAGTGCTCAAAGTCAAATGGATCTCCGGGGTTAAAGAAAATTGAAAACTGTCCTCCCTCTGGCCCTATCCAATACCTATCCTCTCCACCAAAATTGTTGCAATGTTTAAGCCTCTTTCCTGATTTAATTAAATCGTAATTTATCCACCCAAAACTATAGCCGGTATCGCCAGCAGCAGAGCTGGTCATAACTCTACTCTGAAGCTCAGGACTCAATATTAGCCGAGACTCTCTATTTTCAAGAAAAATAGTTTCTACGTGCTCCTCTAAGAATTTTCTGTCGTAGCCAAATGTTCTATCTCTGCATATCATTTTATTCAATCTTACTTGACCTCTTCATCAAAAACTACTGCCACCTTCCCACACTTCCCTGAATCCATCAAAGAATACGCCTCACCAACCCTGTCTAAGGCAAACCTATGTGTTATCAATGTCTCAGGGTGAATTTTCCATTTAACCAATCTATTAACGAGTTCTTCCATCAACCATATCGAGGTCACCCAAGAACCATATATTGTTTTTTGTTCGTGTATAATGTCTGGACTAGGATTTATTTCTAATGTTCCTCCTTCTCCAACAAGAGCTATCTTTCCAAATCTTCCCGCTGCTCTTATGGCCAGTTGTCTTCCAGTATTTTTCCCTGAACAGTCCACACTTTTTTCAACTCCTTTTCCATTAGTTATTTTTTGGATTTTAATTAGGGCGTCATCTCCATAAAGAATTAAATCATCTGCAATCTTTTTTTCTTTAGCCAAATTAAGTCTATACTCCGAAGTATTTACACCTATTAGCCTGTTAGCTCCCATCGCCTTAGCTAACATAAGGGTAGCTAACCCCACCGGTCCCAACCCCACAACTAAGATTGTGTCGTCTCCTCCCACCTCCATTTTTTTTAACGCTTCATAGGCCGTACCAAATCCACACGCTACTTGTGCACCATCGCTGTACGTTAATTCATCTGGAAGGTGGATCAAATCTTTCTCTTCAGCTAGCAAATACTCAGCCATTCCACCATGACGTTGCCACCCGTACGCTCGTCTTTGCTCGCCGGTGCACGAAATCATGTACCCTCTTCGGCAGTCATTGCATAGTCCACACCCGGAAATGTGATATACAATAACGCGATCTTTTTCCTTGAATTTTCTACACCCAGACCCGCATTTTACAATTTGTCCACAAGGCTCATGCCCTGAAATTATCCCCGTCTGGTATCCTTCCGGACCCTTTCCAACGTGTTCCCTATATATGCACCTTATATCTGATCCACAAATTGTAGAGGACTTTACCTTTATTAGGACCTCTCCATGCCCTGGAGTAGGAACTTCAAACTCTCTTATTTCCACTGTGCTATTACCCGGTAAAATTGCTCCTTTCATCTTTTCCATAGTAATTTTTTCCTCATCTCTCAATAGATTTCCCCTCATCCCACAAATCTCTCCAATCCCGAGCTTCTCTCCACAAAAAAACTTGACCCTTTATCAATCTGCATTTTCTATCAATCTTTTTTATCTTTTTCATTTCCAGTTCGCTTAGGGGATTGTAAATGATTCCTTTAATATTACTAAGATATTCTGATCTGTATACTGAAAAAGGGATAGGTATATGCCCTCTTTGAACTGCCCATTTAATACACACAACTGCAGGATGAACTCCATGATTTTTGGCTATTTCCAGTATCACCGGGTCCTGAACATCCACTGTATCTTCTCTAGTTCTATCTCTTTCTGGCCTATCTGGTGACCCAATGGGTGCAAATCCTATGGGGACTACCTTATTCTTGGTACAGTAATCAAATAACTCTTGTTGTTGGAGGTGAGGATGGAATTCAACCTGATTACATGATGGCCGTATTTTTGCATCGCGAAGTAACAGTTCCAATTTCTGAATGGTCATATTAGATGTACCTATATGCCTCACTACCCCCATTTCAACTAACCTTTCCATTTGTCTCCATGTTTTCATGTAATCCTCATGAATGTAAGGCTTTGCATTGGGGTCTCTTGAGTTGGCATCAACTCCCTTTTCATGATGATTAGGATATGGCCAATGAATGAGATATAAGTCTAAATAATCAAGATTTAATTCATCCAGAGACTTTTTTAAAGAAGGGATAACCTTTTCTTCAGAGTGACTGTCGTTCCACAGTTTAGAGGTTATCCAAAGCTCTTTCCTCTTTACTCCCCCATTCAGGATAGCTTTTAAGGATTTTCCTATGAGATGTTGATTTCCATAAACAGAAGCGCAATCAAAATGTCGATACCCTACTTCTGTTGCTCCGAGTACCGCACTAGCAATTTCTTCACCTCCAAATTTATCTGACCCAAAAGTCCCAAGCCCTATTGCAGGTATTTTATCACCATTGTATAAAGTCTTACTTGGAACTACTAGTGGATCAATTCCATTTTTGTCTATCTCAAATTTATATAATTCTGTCATTCCTTCACCGGTTGAAGATTATTCTATCTGTCTTACTTTAAATTAAATACTTTCTGGAGCTAAAATACATCCTCTCTAGCTCCAGATAATTCCCTTTCAAAAATATCTTTTAATCTTTCTTCTGCCTTGTCAAAAATATATTTCTCCTTAAAATATTCTCTTATTTCCTTATTTTTTTGAGGCTTATTTATGTTTTTTTTGAGTTCCTCATAAAGATCTTGGTAATCTCCTTGTTTTGCAATGTGACCCAAATAATCTCTATTTATTATTTCTCTTATTGCTCCGTTATCATAGGTGTAAACCGGAATTCCAAACATCAATGCCTCCAGAATCACTAATGGATAGCATTCTAACGCGTATTTGGTTGGAAATATAAGAAAATCTACCTCTTTGAGAAAGCTAAATTTTTCTTCACCATATCTTGGACCGACAAATTTACACTTGTTTTGAAGCCCACTGTCCTTTAAATAATCATACCATTTATTTTTGAATTTTTCATCTTCCCAGTCACCAACAAAAAAACATTCGAAGTCTATTTTATCTCTGTGAAGTAATTTACAAATCTTTAGGACATCCATTGGTCCCTTTGCCTCCAACATATTTGATAGGAAGATTAACCTCACTTTTCTTTTTCTTTTTCTGTTTTTTTGAATTCCCAAAAATTCTTTTTCAGTTAATACGTCTTCTATACCATTAGGATTAAAGTACACATTATTCTTACTCATGAGGTTGTCAACATCTTCATAGAGCAATTCAGATAAAAGTATCGCTTTCGTATTGCGAAATGTTAACTTATAGTAATCCCTCTTAATCTTATTTTTTGTTTCATTTTTTAATCCCTTTGAGTGAAATTGAACCAAAATTTTTATTCCAAATAACTTTATGATCATAAGATAGATGCTATCTCTCACAAAAGCAATGCCTCGTGAAGTTACATCAAAATAGACCAGATCTGGTTTTTCTAATAGCCTTGAAACTATTCTTTTAATGTTGATTAATCCGGAAATAATCTTGTGCAAATTTTTTCTCTCTTTACTTGAGATTTCTTTAGCTACATTCATGCGAATTCTTTTTAGCTCAAAACTATTGTTAAGGACTTTGCTATTGTAATAATTCTCATTCATTAAGCTAGTCCCATATATTGGAGGTGGAAACCTTCCAAGGAAAAGTACTCTTTTTTTCATAAATTATCTTTTAAAATTTCCTTTTTAAGTTTTATATAGCACTAGTACTTCCTAGACTCTCTTCACTCCGAGTATCAATTGCTAAAAATGCCAAGAATGTACCCACAACTGATTTGCGAATCCTCGTTCTTGTCAATTTAAAGTCATCAAATAGGCGATAAAACCATTCCAAACCCAAAGTTTGAAATATTTTTGAAGCCCTTTTTCTTTTGCCCTGTATATATTCTAGTGCTACTCCCACATTAAAAATTCCATCAACTGCAATGTGGTCGTACAGATCTTTTGTAAGGATTTCTTGTCTTGGGCACCCCGCTCCAATCCATAAATAGTTTATTTTGTTCTTATTGATTTCCAATATCACTTTTTTTATTAACTCATTAGAGAAGTGATAGCCTTCTATAAATAGATGTTGTACCCCGAAAACATTTTCTCGTTTCAAAAGAGGATATCTTTGACACAATCTATCCAAACCACCACTTCCAATTCCGAAAAAAAAGTGTTTTTTATTTTCAACTAGTTCAGGATCATTAAGGAATTTGGAAGTAAACGTTGGTCCTTGAAGTCTTCTTAATATCCTCATGTTCTTTATTGACAAGACAACTGCTGTTGTAAACCCATCAATGAGAATAATTCTATTCATCCTCTTATCAAAAATGGTGTCCTTAAATTGTTCATTATTATGTATCTCATATATATCATTGGCGTTCATAAAGCTAAAAACCAGATTTTTCTGACCAGACCGTACTATTTTTCGAAGTTCCTCATACCTATTCGCAGAGAATAAAACCTTTTCTCTCATGTTGCTATGTCGTCTACTAACCTTGCTTACATAAAATATTTAAATATGTTGCTTAGTAGAGTTATATGGATGATCGTTATCAATCTGAGCTAAAATCTGTTGCAGCTAATTTAGCCAAAGATTTAAAAAAGACTTTTCCAGATATTACTGGCATTTCACTTTCTGGGTCATTAGCGGCGGGAAATGCCGATGAGTTCTCAGATATAGATCTTGATATCTGGATATCGGAAGAAACTTATCAGAAATGGATGACCCACTGTCCACTAATGGATTACTTGATAAGTTACTCTCCAAATAGAGAGACCCCTTCTAATATCTCCTTTCTCATTGACAAGTCTTACAAATTCGATCTTGCAATATTGTCTATAGATCGTGTTAAAACAGAAGAATGGAAAGTTGAACAAAAATCAGATAGAAAATACTCAGAGATAATCTTTGATAGTGATAACTTAGTTAAAGATCTATTAAATCAAAAAACCAAATCTAAGCCAGATTCTTTCGATGCGAAAGAAAAATATTCTGTGTTGAACCCAAATCCGGATTACTATGTTTTCTACATTAGCGCTTATCTTAACTACCATGTACCTATAGCAATTGTGAGAAATAGGTTTGAACAAGCACACTTTTTGTTAAACCAGTCTATCCATTTTCTTTTAAATCTTCTATGGCTGAATAATGAAAATTTCTATCCTTATGATAAGTCAAAATGGACAATAGCAGAGAAAGTTTTGAATGAAGAACAAAAGCAACTTTTAAGCGACGCCCAACTAGTTAAAGAATATACTGCTGAAGATATTCGACGGAGAAGACAATTACTGAGGGATTTATATGCCAAGTTAGGCTTCAAAGAAATAACTTTTTATCATGAGAAAGTTGATTTAAGATAAAAAACTAGGATCTTTTATCTTGATCCATTCTTCTAAGAGATTGCTTTCAACTAGAGCTTTTCTAAAATGAGAGAAGTGTTCTGGAGCTATAACTATCTTTTTTAAGTTTGAGTTTAGATAACCAGCCCACCAACTTAAGGCACTTACCGCCAAAATATTATGTTTACAAGTCTTCATAAGCTCAAGATCTTCCCATCCAGAGTTCCCCTCTACAAATCTCATCTTTATATCAAAATCTTTGAAATTGTTTTTGCACCACTCAATCTCATCAGAAAATACGTAGAATATCGGTTCCTTAACCTTCTCTTTTATCAAAGAAATAGCCTCTTTGTAGAAATCTAAAGGTAGAATATACGCATCTTTTAATTTTAACACGTCCCCTCTTCTTACATGCAGACTTACTGCATTACACTCCGCAATTTCTTGAAGTAATGATTTTATCTTTTCCTTGTTCTCCTCTTTAAGGGTAAACTCTTTTTGGATTATTGTCTTTATCTCTTTGAAAAATTTCTCACTTCCAAAATATCCCCACAGATAGATGTTGTCAGGCAATTCAAAAAATTTATTTATATCTCGATCACTCGGAAAATAATGAACATTCTTTTCAAATAATTTATATCTCCTAAAAATTTTGTCCAAAGGTCTAAATTTGGTTTTAAAAACAAATTTTTTCAGTTCTTCTTTTGTTGCCTCTTTAGCAGAAATATTGAATTTTCCAAGCTCAAATTCCCAAGCCCCCCCATATTTTTCCCACCTGGGCCACGATCTAAGATAAGTTGTATCGACTTTCAATTCTGTTTTATGATGCTCTGCCAGTGCCTTGGCGGTCGCGTAAACAAACATAGAATTTCCTAAACCCCTCCCTATTTCCGCAATTATCATTTTACTGCTTCAACATTCAGACTTATCAAATAACCTGCCTCTTTATCAAATGATTTTTCCTTCGTCGGGACAAAACCATCACTAGGAAGATATGCCTGAGAGTGATCGTCAATTTTATCGTGTGGTGGCGTAAGTTTCCAATCGTATTTTATTATATTTCTGAAACCAATTTTTGCCAATAATTCTCTTAGATCATCAAAATCGTAGATTGTTTTGTGGTAGATTATTGGTGCATTTTCTTCATTGGGTCCCTTTGCACCCATTTTCATTCGGCCATAAAGTGGGCCTAAGAAATTCTTTAGTGGAAATTTTTTCGCGGAGTATAAATTGGCCATAATCTCGAAATCCGGAACGGCTACTCTCAGAATCCCACCTTCCTTTAAAACCCTATACCACTCCTCTAAAACCTTTTTTCCATCCTCTCTATCAAAGTACTCAAAGACATGAGAGGCATATATCAAATCAACACTTTTATCTTCATATGGGAGCTTAGTTATTTCATGATGCTCTACATGCGGATATATTCCTCCATCTATATGGATCCAATCTCTACCAAAATCTCTCCACCCGCATCCCAAATTCAATTTTATCATATCTTTTATTTTTCCCGGTCTTGTTCTTCCCTAGTTAAATTATAACATAAAAAAATTTGGTTTACGAACATTTGTTGGTTTCTAATCATTAAATTCAAAATATTTATGTGTTCCCGCTTCCCTTTCATAACTACCAGATAAACATGCAATAACCGAGCCAGGTAATGGTTTAACCCTAAGGGCAATCCTACTCGGAACTTTTAGTAGATCTCCTGTGCTCATCTCATATTTTTTTTGTTCGCCAGTTTCAATGTCTTTCAAGATGAATTCTGCCTCCCCAATTATACCATAAATCTCTTCATATTCTCTCCAATGATTACCCAAATTGCCACCTTGCTCCACGCGAACAATTCTAACTTGCTTCAAATCAATTAAACTCTGATTAGAAGAGGGTAGTAGAGAGACTATTGTTCTCTGATCGTTTGAGTTAGCATCGAAATTTTTTATTTGTATAACGTTTTCAAGTGCCATGTTCTCAATATTATCTCATACTTTAAAAATATTATCTATCTATTGTACTCCTCTCTTTTTAGCGTTTTCAGCTTATTTACTTGTTTACTGCTTCTTCATATATTTTAGCTAGTTTATCATTCCTTTTTTTAATCGAAAATCGTCCATGTTCAACATTTGAATAGGCGTTTAGAGACATTTTCTCGAGTAATTTCCTATTTTCTATCAATAATGATGTTTTTTCCACCATTTTTTCGATTATTTCTTCTTGCCCTTCTAAGGTAGTATAGTCTATCTTCTCTATTTTGTCCACTACAAAACCAGTTTCGCCATCGTTTATTATTTCTCTCCTAGACTGTCCATCCACAGTTATTGCTGGAATTCCAAAAGATAGGGCTTCAATCAACACAAACCCAAAAGTATCGGTGTAGGAAGGATAAATTAAGATATCACTTTTGGGATAAATCTCTTCTAACATCTTTTCTTTTGATATGAAAGAATGGAACTTGATTTTTGGGTTTTGACTGTATTTTTCAATTATTTCTCTTGGGGTATCTGAAATAAAAACTGCCTCTACATCTTTATATTTCCTAGTAAGTCTATCAATAACCTCCAAGGCATGCAACCCCCCTTTAAAGTAAAATCTTCTAGAGACAAAAAGAAGCCTTATCTTTTTATAATCTCTATAAACAATAGTTGGTTTCAGGGCAGGGTAAAGTACCTCTATCTTATTGTCTATCTCTGGGAAGACTTTCAAAATTTCTTCTCGCGACCAATTCGTCCATGCCAAAACTTTTTTACAATGTTTGCTCAGCAACAATCTTAAAATTTTATCACGATTTTTTGGGAATACTTTTCTACCTGCCCAAAATTGGGCAGGCCATTCAATATCTACTACCCACGGCCGCTTATTTTTGCTTAAACAATGAGCACAATGGATTATATCGAACGAACTATTATCCCTAGTTTTAATTGCATTTGGCATAGAAGAAAACAGCCTTCTAATCAAGTGTTTAGCGACATATTTCAGGTAGTTTTGGAACTTGAAGCTTTTTATATTCTTCGCAATTCCTTGGTGTTTTCCAAGAGTATTTACATAATCTATCTCTGGGTCAACGTTTTTTGTCAGATACTCATAATACGGAGAGTCGGAGAATTTCCAAGGCCTTTGTAAATTGACTTTAATAGCGTTCATTTTTTAATTTAACCATGGAAAAATCCATGAAGTCTCTCACATACGGATGCAATTCTCTTCTAAAATTCTCATTGTAGTTTTCTGGTTTTACTATTCTGGGTGCGTCGTGAAGTTTATCAAGCTTCAAATTACCAACACCCACCGCGTAAAAAACATAACATGGGGTGTCTGTCCCTTTTCCATGGCCAAATGGATCTGTCTCCCAAAAATGTCTCGCTGTTTCCATCTCTTGAATATCATATATCTCTAATCCACACTCTGCACTCACTTTATCTTTAAGGGATTTTTTAGTACTAACTCCTCTTTGAATTCTACCCCCTATTGGCCATAACTCCTCTTTTGCCGGAATGATTTTTCTTTTAACTAATAAAATCCCTCCTTGGTAATTTATGAAGGCGTCATGACAGATAATCGGAAGGTTAGCATGTGCAAACATGTAGTCATCCTTTTCCATAAACCCAATTCTTAGTGGTTCCAAATCTACTTCATTCCCATTTTCTATACTATACTCTCTAACCATTCTATCTTAAGTTGGCTCTATCAACTGTTCCCCTTAGTTTAATATCTTTTACGTCAGCTTCCTTTTCATCAGTAGTGATTCCCCATTCAGAAACAATGGAATCTTCTATTGCTATGAATGCATGAGGTTGGAAAGCTGGAAAAAGACCAGATCCTCCGGCAGAAACCTCTTTTTCATCGTTTCCACATATAACTTTCACTTTACCCTTTACTACAACATAGTATTCGTCCTTTGAATGTAAACATCCTCCCCTAGCAAAACCCCTTTTTATTTCCAAAAAAGTAAATTCTTTTTTGTTCTCTAGCAAGTCTTTAACTAAATAAATGAAACCTCTCTTATCTTCATGAATCTTCTTGAATTCCATTTCCGTCATAGGAAAGTTAGGTTTTTCCAATTTTTCTGTTCTTTGAATCAGCATCTCTTTTTCTTTTTTGTAAAACTCCCTTATTTTTGAACATATTAAACTTATTTGATCGCTAGTTATAGCTGGACCGTTTGGGAGCCAGAGAACATTTTCAGATAAGTAGCTAGCTATCGGGAAATCTTGATCGTTTCCTTGGTTCCTATATGGGGAGTTTTTATGGATTGCGGGCCATATCTCTCTTGGATAAATATCATTTGAATTTAGGAATTCAATTAACTCCTTCCTTCTATCCACCGCGACGTCTACCCATAATGGAATTTCTCCGTCATTAAAATTGAAAAATTTTATTTGCTCAATTCCATTAAGCTCATAAGCATATCTCGATCTTTGCATAAGAAGAAGTTTTTTTCTTTCCTCTATCTTTCTAAATTGACTTAGTGCAAGTGCTGCTGACAAATCATTAAATTTTAAATTATAACCTATCTCCTGATGCATAAACTCTTTATTATTCATCCTTCCAAAATCTCTGATTCTTCTTAAGACTTCATAACACTTATCATCATCAGTGACGAGTATTCCCCCCTGGCCGCACGTGACTATTTTATTTGATTGTAGGGAGAAACATCCAATTTTTCCAAATGTTCCAAGAAATCTTTCGTTGTATTTAGATCCTAATGCTCCTGCAGCGTCTTCAATAATTGATAGGCCGTATCTTCTTGCTAATTCTTCTATTGTCTTCATATCTGCAGCTCTTCCCAAGATATGTACTGGAATAATTGCTATTGTTTTTGGAGTTATCTTTTCCTTAATTTTATCTACATCTATTGTCATTCTCTCTTTTTCTACGTCTACTAGCACAGGTTTTCCACCAGCCCACTCTACAGCATTTGCCGTCGCAATCATAGTCATATCTGGAACAATGACCTCAAAATCCTTTAGACCCCTTATTCTGGCATCCGCCTTAACCGCCATAAAGATGGCAGCAGTTGCATTAGTTGTAAGTAAAACATGTTTGACTCCAAGATATTTTCTTATTTCTTCTTCAAGAACTTTCGTTTTTGGGCCCTCATTTATATACGCAGATCTTATAACTTGAGATACTTCTTTTAAATCTTCCTCGTCAAAACTAGGCTCGTTCCAATTTATTCTCATTTTCGTATTTATATTGTAAGCTTATCTCTTTAAGTTCATTTTCTATATCCTCTCTTGACAGCATCTTACCCATTAACCTTTTAGCCAACTCCTCCTTTATTTTTTCTATTGCTCCTTGTGAAACATCCATGTCTGTTAGAATCATGTAAAGATCCTGAAATATAGAATTTAATTCATTTGAATTTATTTTATAGAACAATCTAGGTTTGAGATTCTGTGCTAATTTTTTAGCCATTTCAATATAGAAGTTATCTTCTTTTGTAGTCTCCGAGTACTGCAAGAGGCCTTTTTTCTCCATCCTGTCTTTCAAGTCTGCAGCAAGCATTAATTTTATTAAATCCTTAAATTTGGTTTTTGGTTTCCAATCTAGCAATTTCTCTGCCTTGCTGCAGTCCCCTAAAAGAGCGGGTACTTCTGCAGGTCTCTTATAATGAACACTGGTTATTACATAATCTTTCCATTCCAATCCGACCATGTTGAATCCTTCTTGAACAAAATCCTTTACCGTATGAGTTTCTCTTGTGGAAATTACATAGTCATCCGGTTTTTCTTGTTGAAGCATTTTCCACATCATCTCAACATATTCTTTCGCATATCCCCAATCCCTCATTGCATCGAGGTTACCTAATACTAACTTATCTTTATTTCCTACAACAATATCTGCAATTGCACCAGTTATCTTTTTAGTAACAAAATTAAGACCCCTTCGCGGAGATTCGTGGTTAAATAAAATTCCATTGCAGGCAAATAAACCATAAGCGTTTCTATACACCTTTGTTAAGTGATATGCTGCAAGTTTGGCTATCCCATAAGGGCTTTGAGGCATCATAGGGGTGTTTTCGTTTTGTGGAGGGGGGGAAATCCCAAACATCTCGCTGGATGAAGCTTGATAATATCTACAATTAAGCTTCATGTCTTTAATAGCATCAAGAATCCTTAGAGGCCCAAGAGAATTAAAGTTTATTGTAGATTCTGGATTATTAAAGCTGATCCCAACATGACTCTGCGCCCCGATGTTATAGACTTCATCTGGTTTTATACCCTCTAAAACTGTTCTCAGGCTGATAGCATCTGCTAGGTCGGCATAAAGAAGATAAAAAGGTGACTCAAATGTCTTACCATATTTTTCATCGAATATATCTAAATGATCTATTCTCATTGTATTTGGCCAACTAGATCTTCTCACGATTCCCCTTACTTTATAACCCTTAGATAAAAGAAATTCTGCAAGATATGATCCATCTTGACCGCCTATTCCCGTAATTAGTGCTACCTTGCCATTCCAAGACCAATTTTTTAAATCCATTCTCTTTTATTACAATTTATTTTAGAAGGTTGAAATCTCTTTTTAAATATTATTAAGGTAAGTTACACCTATGAATCTTTGATTAACTTTAAAAATCATTTTATACTCTGAGTTTGATGTCAATAAATTCAGTTAATAATAAAATAATTTCAAAAGAGCAATTGTCAGAAATAAGAGATAAACATCAAGATAAAAAAGTAATCTTTACCGCAGGTAGTTTTGACATACTTCACACTGGTCACGTTGTTTATTTAAGCAAATGCAAACAGCTCGGCGACATCCTGGTTGTAGGTCTTGGGAGAGATTCGGTTATTAAAAGGTTAAAGGGAGATAATCGGCCAATAAATTCTGAGAACAATCGCCTATTTTTTCTAGCCGCTCTTCAAGATGTGGACTATGTCATTTTAGACGACGACACCCCCCAAACAATTGAATCCGCAGAGCTTGATTATATTGAAAATTTGATTTTGTTGAAGCCAGATTTGTTTTGCATAAATAACGACAATCCAAGATTAGATTTAAACAAAAAGGCGGTCGAGAATTTAGGAATTATGGTTGAAGTAATGAATAGGGATCTTCCCGAGGGCATCAATCCAACCTCGACTTCCCAAATAATAGACAAATTGAGCTAGAGTTCCTACTTAAAGTAAAATTTTTCTCTGGAGGCAGTATAATCTTTTATCTCGTCAATTTTTAACTTTCTACAAAATACGTTGTCTGGATTTGGAATCGGCACGCCATAAATATCTGAGAGTATTTTTCCAGTGTCCCAAGCAGTCAATACTTCCCCACTTCTAAGTTGATTAAGGTCTATTAACGCGAGGTTACCTTCAGTTGATATCCTCAACCCAAGTTTTAGATAATCTCCTACTTTATCAAATACATCGCGGTCTATTTCTGAGATGTAAGCGGTGTCTATGCTAGAATAGTTCTTCCTCGGACCTCCGGGATAACTTAAGAAAAATGATTCAAAGACACCGTGGTAGACAGCATTTTTCGAGATCTCCTGCCTCAAATCGTCAATAAACCCTTTATTTGGAGACTTTTGACCGTTCCACGCAAACTCCTCCTCTAATTCTCGTTCTAAAGTTTGTCTGGCCCCTCTGTCTTTATCATCTTCGGCCCCACCTAATAGGTTCACTCTTAGTCTATAACTCTCTTTAGGATAGCTGTCATCGTATTCCCCAATAAGCATTCTTTCTTTAGAGGTGGAATCCCTTATCAACAACATGCTAGAATGCTCATCTATTAAATCTATTAAGGGGTTTCTATCTCCAAAACCTTCATTGAATATTTCCATAATCTCTCACTCGGTTCAACATTTATATATATTTATATGATCGAACGTCTATTTTGTCTTAAATTCAAGATTATCAAACTCGGCGTATTCTCCGGATGTTTGCAAAAACTCATCTTTACTCAAGATATTCTCGGAATCTTGATACTCCCATATCTTAATAGGCCCTCTTAACCCATTAAAAAGAACGAAGTCCTTGATGTTAGCTCCCTGTGAGTTAAAATACGATACTGCTGGATCTGGCTCAGCGTGGACAAGTTTCAAGTTAGTGTAATTATCAAATGGGTCATTAAGAAGATACAGTTGTCCCACTAAACTCCACGCAGTTCTCTCTGATAGATATATTGCCCCTCCAAGTTCTTCTTTCTGGTATCCTTGTCCCGATTGATAAACCATCGGGAGAATATACACTATACTGTTTACTCCGCTCTTGAAGTCAAGAATTCTGTCTTCGTAGTAAAGATATCTTAGAGGTATTCTCATTTGATTGTTGTTATAAACGAAAATGCCCTCTGGTTGAGAAAATGAAATCGTTCCGTTGTTGCTTTTTGTTTCTGAAACAATTGCACCTATCCCCGCATTATTCGCCGGCAAGTATATCCTCTTTCCATCAAGTTCGTAGATTATATCTTGATCTAACAAAGTTCCCCCTTGATAAAGTCGAATGGTTCCATTAGCTGTCTCTTGGGTCTGTTTCATATCTACTGACATTATTGGAATCCAAGAAAGCCTATCTGAAGAAGAGGCATCACTTCCAATACTTGCATAGGCAGAGTACTTTCCTATATCTGTAGGGTCAATTAGCAAGTGAGTAGCATTATTAGATTTCATGAAACTTAGAGCCGTTTCTGGATTAGGCGTCGTAAGCAAATACCTGCCAACTAAATGGTCTCTAAAGGCCCCCTCGAAATGCCCCCCATCAGCAAGCGTCGCCCTTTTACCCAACGCCTGAATCCAATAACCATAATCCCACCAGTGAACAAAAACTGCATCTTCCTGTGTGTTGTTCCTGACCCAAGCCATTGCAGACTGCCACTGCGGTCCTGCTGATGGGCCGGTGAATTTTGCTTGGTTAGATGAGCTTTTGTAGAAATCGTACAGGCTAAGACTAGCGACAATTAATGCGGCAACAAACCCAATTATCAATATTATTTTTATAACTTCTTCTTTTCTCTCTCGAGCATATTTTAGGAGATTTACAACAAAATAAGCCGCAATAAAACAAACAAAGGGTGCAACAACAAAGAACAATCTAACTGCACCTCGAACAGAGATTAACATGAAGACTAACCATGAGAAGACTATTGCCGTTTCAGAAGAGATTTTAATTTCATCTCTTTTATACAGGTAAATGCATACGATGAAGAATAAAACAATACTCCCAAAATAAAGTAGTTTACTGATGAAGTTGGTTCCATTTAGAATAGATGAAGAAGATGTTCTACTAAATAACAGTCCTATTACCAATAAAATCCAAGTAAGGCTAAATATTGCTTTATTTTTTAGTTTTCTTATTCCCTCCACTATTTTTACACCAAAGAAAGCCAATCCTATAAAAAACAACCAGAAAAATCTTTTCCCGACTTGATTTATCCAGTCGTTTAAATAAGGTTGTGCGTTTTCAGCAACTGTTGTACTAACTCTATCAACTCCAAAAGGATGAAGGAGCCTGGTGACTGCATCATCATAAAGAGAGCCAATTTCGCCCTTTAGTATAAATAAAAATGCTAGACCTAACACAATTGTTAAGATAATGTCTAAAATAATTCTTTTCTTCTTCACAAGGTCTTTATTAGCAAAAAATAAAATCAGTAAGTAGTCTATGATTATAAAACCTAAGACAAAGAGCGAAATTATTCCTGTAGCACTAAACATTCTTCCTGTAATGTTTGTAAGTGGATTCCCCAAGATAGGTAAAAAGATGACGCTGGAAAGAATCCAAGTGATGTAAAGAATCAAAAACTTTTCGAGCGATTTTTTATTTTCTTCAGTCTTCTGCTTTAGCTTTACAAACCACACGATAAAGAAGCTTAAAGGTGCAATCATGTATATAAAGTTAGATATTCCACCCCATGCCGCAATAGTTATGGCGGTTGTCACCCCAGTTAAGACCGATAATCCAAATATCTTGTAATTAGATTTTTCTTTCCACACCGCTTTCAGAGCCAAAGTAAAGACTAACATAAATCCGAAAAATGCGAACATTCCTATTGGTTCATGGTCAGAGACTCCGGCCATTGTTCTAAACAAATAGGTTGGAGTGAGGGATAGAAATGCCGTGCTCAATACCGCAATTGTCTTTGAATTAGTTAGGACATAAGTTAAAAAGAAAAACACAATAAGCCCCAAGAAAAAGAAAACAACAGGATAGATTACACTAATGTACTGTATGGTTACTGTTTCATCCCACACAATCCACAGTTTAAACATACCAACCAGTACATGAGGAAGTATCTCATCGCTAAAGGGAATGTTGGGATAGTATCTGAAGTTGTCGTATTGTGGTAGCTTTCCTTTTCCAAGCATTTGATCGGCTATCCTTAAATAATAAAAAGCATCTATGTCCGAGAGTACATATTCCCCATTTGTTTGATCTTTTAAAGTGGGAATATTTTGCGTTCTTATCCATGATCCTAGCACCAGGAAAAAAACTAAAGCAATAACAGTTAATGTAACCGCTAATTTTTTATTGCTAAAAATCTTTATTATTTTCTTATAATTTATCTTTAGGTCTATTTCTTCTTCAGCACCTTGTTTTTTCGCATGAGGCGTAGAGCTATCTTCAGATAAACCACTATTCTCTTTTAAACCACTATCTTCCATTATTTATGTAATAAAAAGGTGTTTTTAAAAGTTTATTTGTCACAAGAAGATAAGTATTCCAATAATTATGATTACTATCTGGAAGAAGTTTATCGTATAAACAACATCTTTCTCATGCACCTTTTTACTAGGTTTAACTCTTTGTAAGAGATAAATTGCTAAATGTTCTAGCCCATAAATTTTTTCATATGGTATTTCCAAACTTCCATCATCATTTGGTTTTCCGAAACTTTGTTTTTTTAATTTTCCCCTGGCTTTAAGCACAACTTCTAGAATGTATGGAATAAAAAAGAAAGCTGCAATAGTCTCTAAATCTCCAAGAATGCTAACGATTGCTATTAAAGACCCTATTGCGTAAGTTAATATGTCTCCAGGAAATACTTTTGCAGGATATTTGTTAAAGAAATAAAATGCTGTAAGTGCCGCAACCATGCATAAACATACTACAGTAAGCCAAGGATTTCCGGTTTTCCACGTAGCAAATCCCATTGCGCTTAAGATTATGATTCCTTGTCCAGCTTCAAGTCCATTATATCCTGCCAAGAAATTATATGTCGCCGAGACTCCTACGATTCCGAGGGGAATTATTATTAAAGGATATAATAGTCCAAACTCTATACCTAGAATATGGGACTGTCCAGCATTTATAACCATCAATGGGACGGCTGCACAGAAAAGCAATATTATTCTAGAGGCCTTAGACAAGCCTCCCTTGTGCCATCCCAACAAATCATCAATAAATCCAACAAAACTAATAATTATTACAGAAGTCAGTAGAGCAAAAAGTTCTATCAATGTTCCATTAGTTTTGAAATAAAAAACTTTCAAAGCAATGTAGAACAAAACTCCCAAAGAAAAACCCAAGAGAACACTTATTCCTCCAGATCCTGCAACATTCTTAGGGTGATCTGGCTTATTCATATCTTCCCATATCAATCCAGTTTGATGCGCTTTTTTAATCCACACTGGAGTAAAAAAAAGCGTGATCAGAAAACTCACTAGCAAAGAAAGAACTAGCAAAGGTTCCATCTTACTCTTCCATCAGAAGTTCGTCAACTGTTGGCTCTTCTCTAACTCTGTCTTTTCCACAATACGGACACTTTCTCCCATTTCTAGGCAATTGCGACTCAAATCTGTAATTGCACTCTCTGCATATGTATGCTGTCATCTTAACTATGTTATGTTTTGAGCATATTTAAAGATTTCTTAGCTTACCTACTTTATTGGAATAATATTGGGGTAAAGTAAACTTCAATAACTGCGGCAACGATTAGAATTAGGATGGAGATAAACAACAAAATAACTACATTCTCAACAATTCTCAAAAACTTGGGGCTTTTTACTCCATTCCTTATAACCCCTATTCCAAATATCCCTCCCGCTAGTGCGGTTACAAAATAAGCAGCTATCTCTGGAAATCCGTGTATCATATATCGGAGTAAACCAAATGGAATGTCTTTTAAATCATAATTTGTGAAGATGCCTATTGCTGCAGAGATCACACTTGCGTTCCATGCTAATACAAATATAGCTCCCGCACCAAAGATTAATGAAAATATCAAAGTAAATATCATAACATACACGTTGTTCTCTATAATTGATAAAAACCTTAATTCTTTTGTTGCAGCCCCCGTTGCTCCAACGCTTTCTATATCATATCTCTGAACGCAACCTTCAATGTTTCCAGGGCTATTAATCATGCAATAAGTTTCTATCTGGGCATTAAACAGATTGGAATCTCCAAGTATCATATACCAAACGGCAAAGGAGATAATAAATCCTAGGAAAAGCCACATAAAAGCATAGATTGCATCTTGATGCATCTTCCATACTGAAAAAAATCCCTCCACAGTCTCATCTTCCTCCTCTTCCTGTCGCATTAAGAAGTACATAAAAGGAAGAGAAAACATTACACAAAAAGCAACAACAATCATTCCTGAAAACTTAGATAAAACAATGTCTCCAGCGAAAAACCACTGAACTAATAGCAAAGAAAGAGACCCATAAATGAGACCTATAAAAAGCATCTTCCACGGCCCTTTCTCAACTCTTTTTGGATTAATCAAAGATTCTAACATTTCTTTAAGAACCTAAAAGAATTTTTAAATGTTCTTGCTTTTTATGAAAACATGATTGTAGTGATCTAAAGTTGACTTCAGATGATATCCATATCTACTTAGAAAGTCAGTTATGCTCTTTGGGTTAAATGATTCGATTATAAGGGTGGGATTGGAGCTAGACAAGGCTCTTTTTCCTCCCTCTAAAACCTCCAATTCATGACCCTCTACATCTATGAGTATTACTGATGATTTGCCCAGATTTATTTTGTGTTGATTAATTAGATAATCTAATTTTTGACATTTAACCTTATTTTCCCCTTGAGATTTAATTTTTGCCGCGCCAGTGTTCATCTCTAGATTATCTATAAATAAATCTTTCTTAGAATTAGACACCGCACAATTTATCGGTATTACATTCTTTAATCTGTTTAATCCTATATTTTTCTTTAGATATTTAAAGTTATTTGGATGAGGTTCTATCGCATAAACATTATCGAATTTTTCTGACATAAGCACCGCAAATCTCCCAATGTGGGATCCTACATCTATGAAGGTTTTTCCCATATTTTCTTTCAAAAATTTTGTGGTTTGTGGTTCATAATACTTTGAAAAAAATAGGAAATCAAGAGTATTCTTCCGAGTATAAAATTTCTTCCCATCTAAGAATAGAGTGTTATCTCTTACAAGGTTTTTAAGACCGCTTTCATTTAGCCTAAGCAATTTAAATATTTGTCGCATAAATACGAAAACTCCTAGTCTGAATTTTTTATCTGCTCTGATCACAGAGTCCAAATCTCTAAATCTATGTGTTATTATCTCTTTTAGCTCCATTTTCCCTAAATATCTACTATTTAGACCATTTAAAAAAATATTTATAATCAAATTCCATATATCTTTATGCTATTATCAGACAATGAAAAGAGAAAAAGATTTGATGAGATCATCGACGATATTAAAAACATAAAGATTCAGGGTGCCAGAAACATTGCCCGAAGCGCCATTTACGCGTATTCTCTGATTCCAGCCAACAAATCCAAAGAAAAGCTTATTTCATCAAGACCTACAGAGCCAATGCTCCAAAATGTATTATCACTCGTGGACACAGTTCCCTATTCTTTAATAAATGAGCATTTTGATGTCGCCCAAGAAAAAATCAATAAGAACGTCTTTTCTTTATTAAAAAACGGAGACTTAGTATTTACTCATTGTCACTCAACTAATGTTGTTAACGCCTTAATCTATGCCAAGAAAATGGGGAAAAAGTTTGAAGTATATAATACCGAAACACGTCCATTATTTCAAGGGAGGAAAACGTCAAAAAAATTATCTAAGCAAGGTATTCATGTAACTGAATTCGTAGATTCTGCTATGAACATTGTTCTTTCCGGCAGTCAAGGCTTTACAAAACCTACAGCAATATTTTTAGGTGCTGATGCCTTATTAAAAACAGGAGTTATCAATAAAATTGGCAGTGAATTAATCGCGATAATCGCCAAATCTTATAAAATTCCAGTTTATGTTATTGCCGATTCATGGAAATTCACTTCAAAAAGTATTCCTTTGGAGCAAAGAAAGCTAGAAGAAGTCTGGGACAGAGCCCCAAAAGAAATTAAGATAAAAAATCCAGCATTCGAGTTTATTAACAAAAAATATATTTCAGGTATCATTACTGAACTTGGTTTTTTTCCCTACTCAAAGTTCTTATTTCTTATTATGAAGAAAGACCATCTGACTCTTTAAGGGCAGATTCAACCTCTTTGCTTATCATCTCCAAATTTTCCTCAAGTTGAGTCTTAACACTTTCAAATTTTTCTATCTGAGTGCCTATCATTTCTTTTGTTTCATCTACTGTTTTGTCAACAAAATTTCTTCCCCCAACATCCACTAATAATTCATCAGAAGTTGTTTTCCCCCTAATAAAAATACCTTTTCCAATCGAAGCAAATATTTCCTTATCTTTAGTTCCCTTGAGCTCTTCCAATCCTCCAGAAAGCATGCTAGATTCAGTGATGGCATGATCTATCGCCCTTATTTGTTCTTGAATCTGTTGTATTTGTTGCTCAAAAATCGCAAATTTGTACATCAATTCTTGCTGTTTTTTCTCGTCTTGTTTCATATTTCAAAGAGAAGTAATGCCCTTAAAAATCTTACTAAACTACATCAATCCATTTTCTATATATGCTGCTGAATATTATGGACCCTAAAAGATAAAACCATATCCATCCCATAAACCCAAAGAACTTTGGGTTACCGGCTGCAGCAAAGAAGTCCATAAACCATCTAAAAAACAATATTAAAGGTATTGCAGTATAAACCATTGCCCCCATGCTTAACTTAAATGTTTGGGGGATGAATTCAAAGCTTTTCTTTTGCAATTCCATTAGTTTCTGAGGATTATCTTTATGCTGTTTCATCTCCTCTTGAAGAGCCTTTTGCTGGTTCTTTATTTCTCTTAAACTCTTTTGATCGGTTGTGTATTTTTGGATTATTGTGGTGATCAAGGAAAGAATTCCAACAATTATTAACATACCTATTGTTAGATTCCAGTTGAGTAGTCCCCCTAGCGAAGGATCTAATACAATATGGACACCGTTTTTGACAGGTTCAAAACTATCCCAGAAAAAAGCGATTGCCATAGAAATAATCAAAGCAATAATTATCGGCTTAAAACTTCCTTTTTTATCCATCTTACCTATAAATTGACATAGAGACTCTCTCTTTAATATTCTAAGACAAAGCTAAACTCTTTTTTAAACTTACTTATTAAAAACTTTTCTAAATCCCGGACTCATGTCCATTTGATGTTGTTGTGCAATGTTCTGATATAATTGGAACATTATCATGATAACTAGCAATATGGCTGTTCCGCCTACTAATGCCCCTAGAAGGTCTGTAGTAGCAGCTAAAATTCCTATTGCCGCTCCACCCATAATAGTTAGTGGCATGACATATCGCTCTAAGATACTCTCAATTATCCTCTCATCTTGCCTAAATCCCGATACTTGAAGCCCTGAAGCCACAATGTTATGTGCTTGCTTCTTTGCGTCCATTCCTGATGTTTTAACCCAGAATACCGAGAAGAGTACAGAAAAGAATACAAAGAACAATATATGTGTCAGACCCTGAAGCAAATATCTAGGCAAAAATCCTCCTCGAATAAATAAGTCCAAGACATTAGTGGATCCTATCCAAAATGCTAATCCAGAGATAGGTTGTCCGTTAACAAAATTACCCATGAAAGAGAAATACGAAGCAAATTTCGCCCCACCACCACACGCCAATCCCTGTAAACAAGGTGCAGCAGCATTCTGTATTAAGCCCCCAAACAATTGAATATTTGCAACCAAAGCTGCAGTTAATATAACTGGGATAACAGACGCGTAAAAGAATGATAAAGGCCATTTAAGGCTATACCCTCTAAGTCTTCCAAACGATAATGGAATCTCAACCTTTAAAGATTGTGCCCAAACTACTAGCAAAAAGATGACTGCGGTTGCAATTATTGCTGCTAATGCCGACACAAATTCGACAGGGTACTTGTTTATTATGGACTGAATTAGAACAAGAACCTTTCCTGAACAAGCTGTTCCACCAAAGTCAATTAAACAATTTCTTCCTTGTTGATTGATAAACTGGAATCCGCTTGTAATTAATCTCCACGAAACTCCCGCAGCAATAAATAGACTAACTCCCGATCCAAATCCCCATTTTTGGGTCACCTGATCCATGTAAAATATTGCTAATCCTCCAAGAATGAGTTGAAAGATAACAATTCCCGTAAATCCAGGCATTGCCTGTAATCCTTGCATTGAAACGTAAATTACAGCCTCGAATATTATGAAAAAGAAAACCAAGAATGTCTGTATTCCTTGAAAAAATTTCTTACCTTCAGAAGTTGTCTGATCGATATTCAATATGCCAGACCCGCTAAGCAACTGAAGAATAATTGACGCCATAACTATTGGACCTATACCTAATGAAATTATGCTCCCAAAGTCCGTTCCAAGAATTATTGCAAGATATTCAAATCTTGCAAGAGCGTTTTCAGACAATCCAAATAAAGGGACGTTAGCAAGAACAAAAAAAGCACCAAGAACAATCAAGGTCCATTTAAGTTTAGTCCTGAAATCTAATTTCTTTTCATCCGGTTTTTTTACTTCAGGAATAAAGCTGAAAATTTCTTTAAAGTCCATTTTATGAGGTTGTCAAGAAACACAAAGTTTCTCTATTTTTTAATCTTGTCATCTTTTTTAGGATGAACTAGAATAATGTCTCCACCAATCTTTCTTATTTTCTGAATTGCAGATTCAGAAGCTTCTTTAGCCCTGATTATCATTTTTTCTCTAACTTCCCCTTCTGCAAGTATCTTATGGTTCTCTAAATTAATTTCCCATTTATCCCCCACTTTTTTACCGAATATTTTGGGATTAGACTGAATTTGATATAAGTTAATTCTATCTCTCTTGTCTCTTTTGGTTTTTTTGCTTGTAACTCCTTGTTTACCAAAATATTCGTGGCCATAAAGTTTTAGGACAAGAGTCTTTTTTTGATCGGCCCTCTTTCCAGTCCCAGCCATTCCGAAGCCCCCTCTATGTCCGCTACCCTTACCCTTTTTTCTAGCCCCTCTTCCATGGCTGCCCATTTTCCTTCCATGCATTCTGGAGGATTTTCTTCTTTTATGTGTTTTCATCTTTACAATCCT
>Ga0209542_10001270_pt1 | contig 59710 bp, 69 predicted proteins | sample RifCSPhighO2_01_FD_184028 | JGI IMG/M metagenome (GOLD analysis project Ga0209542, IMG submission 184028) | Soil microbial communities from Rifle, Colorado - Rifle CSP2_plank highO2_0.1 (SPAdes) (version 2) | ecosystem: Environmental > Terrestrial > Deep subsurface > Rock core/Sediment ...
ATCGTAGCCGAGACGGCGGTAATATTTAGGGGGAAAGCGTATCCCGGAAGTTCTGTTAATCTGCTAAAAGACGCGCAACTTGCGGCGAAAACCGTTGCCGGGCCGGACGCAAATTTTGAAATCAAGCTTTCCGGACTCGCCGGCGGGTCGTATGTGTTTGGCGTTTGGGCAGAAGATTACAGAGGCGTTCGCTCCATTACATTTACGTTTAATATCATGGTTACGCCCGGGGTTACAACGATTGTGAGCGGCATCTTTCTCCCGCCAACAATTTCGGTGGATAAAATCGAGGTTGCCAGAGGCGAACCAATTTCGATTTTCGGACAGACTGCCCCGAGTTCATCGGTTGCCGTTGTGGTAAATTCAGATACCGAATTATTAAAAAAAGCGCAATCAGATTCATTTGGTATTTGGCTGTATAAACTAGATACGTTTGAAGTCGAATACGGAGATCACTTAACAAAGGCGCGGACTTCAAAAGACGGCGATATTACCACTTTTTCGCAATCGGTTAAATTTAAGGTGGGAACCAGAACCGTGCTTGCGGGAGAAGGGGGAAGCTGTTTGCCCAAAGCTGACCTTAACGACGATTGCAGGGTAAACTTGGTGGATTTTTCAATCGCGGCGTACTGGTATAAACGGCCGCTGAGCGATTCATTTAAAGTTTTGGAGAGGGAAAAGCTTAACGCTGACGGAAAGGTTGATTTGGTTGACTTCAGCATTATGGCGTATTACTGGACGGGGTAGTCTTAGGGACAAGGGATGGGGAACGTGAAACAAGGAACTAGAAATTAACAACACATGGAAAATACTAAAGGTTATAGGAAGTTACTTGTATGGCATAAAGCTGATCAATTAGCATTTCAGATCTATATCGCCACTCGAGATTTTCTGAGAGAAGAGATTTTTTGTTTGACTTCGCAAATGAGGCGGGCAGCTTTGTCTGTTCCGGCAAATATTGTTGAAGGATATGCGCGTTCTTCGGAAAAAGAAAAATTGCAATTTTATTCTATCTCACGCGGATCACTTGCCGAAATCGAATATTTTATCGATTTCTCATTTCGCTTGGGATACATTCTCGATAGTCAACATAAGAATTTAATAAATCTAAGAGACGAAACTGGACGACTTCTTACTGGGTTGATTAAATCGTTGAAAAAGCGAATATTAATTTGATGAACAATAAAAATCTTTCAGTTTTCTTTCTTGTTTCTTGTTTCTTGTTTCTTGCCCTTGCTTCCCTTGCCCGCGGCGCCGAGATATTTTTTGATCCGAGCGTTCAGGATCTTGGCGTCGGAGATCAATTTGAGGCGCGCGTATTCCTGAACACAGAAGACGAGAAGCTGAACGCATTTGATGGAACGGTTTCTTTTGCTCCTAATCTTTTAGAGGTAAAAGAAATTCGAGACGGGAACTCGATTATAAATTTCTGGGTTGAGCAGCCGCATCTTGCATCGCCCGGGCAGATCTATTTTTCCGGTATCACGCCCGGAGGATATGCTGGAGAAAATGGGCTAGTGTTCACAGCCGTATTCCAGGCGCTCGCGGAAGGCAAGGGTAAGCTGGAGGCGCGCGAAGCGCGCGCGTATCTAAACGACGGTGAAGGAACCGAAACGCAGGTTTCCGCAACCGATATGCGAATTTTAATTTCTCCCGGAAGCGTGGGTCCGACGATCATCGTTGCTCCCGTCGCGGACACCAATCCGCCCGAGGATTTTACGCCCATTGTTTCTCGCGATCCACAACTTTTTAACGGGAAATATTTTCTTGTGTTTAATACTCAAGACAAAGGATCGGGGATCGACCATTATGAAATACGAGAGGGGGGCAAGATCGGAAGAACCGCGGAGAGCCCGTATACACTCAAAAATCAGGCGCTCGATGAAAAAATCCGAGTGAAGGCCGTTGATAAAAACGGAAATGTGAGGATTGCGACAGTGCCTCCGCTCATGCCAAGCCCGTGGTATAAAAACGATATAATACTTGTTATACTTATATTTGTAGTTCTGCTTGCGGTTTTCTACTCTGCCGCACAAAAAAAAGCGGCGCGGAGATATGAGAAATAATTTCACAATTTTGAGAGAAAAAGATCTGCGGACATGCGTAAAAGTATTTCTCGCGGCCAGCTTCGTTCTGGTATTTGTTTTCTTTGATCGCGTACATAGAGCAGAGGCGGCAACTCTCTATTTTTCCCCGGCAACCGGCTCATACACGGTCGGAAAGAGTTTTCCAGTAAGCGTAATCGTCTCAAGCCCGGATAGAGCCATGAACGCGGCGGCCGGAGTTGTTTTGTTTCCCAAGGACAAATTGGAAGTCGCCTCAATCTCCAAAACCGGCTCGATTATGAGTTTGTGGGTGCAGGAGCCGTCTTTTTCAAACGCCGCCGGGACGGTTAACTTGGAAGGAATTGTATTGAATCCCGGCTTTACGGGCGCAGTCGGCAAGGTGCTTATCATAAATTTTAGAGCTAAGCAGGCGGGAACAGCGGCGATCAGTTTTTCTTCCGGGTCTGTTTTGGCAAATGACGGAAACGGAACAAATATATTGAATGGCTTAGGGACGGCCACGTTCACACTAAGCTCGGAGATATATCAAGCTGGAGCGCCTGATGCTCCGCGGGTTACCTCGCCGACTCATCCAGACCACGACATATGGTATTCCAACAACAACCCTCAATTTGAGTGGCCATTGGCAAGCGATATCGCGGGAGTAAATATTCTTACCGATAGAAATCAGTCCACGAACCCCGGCACCAATTCAGACGGACTATTTTCCAGCTATAATTACAAGAACATCGAGGATGGTTCGTGGTTTTTCCATATTCGCTTGAAGAACGGCATTGGATGGGGAGACGTGGCTCATTTCGGTTTTAATGTTGATACCGAAAAGCCCGAGCATTTTGAGATACAAGAAACGTGGCGAGAAAGCTTGGCAAATCCAAAAGTTTCCTTTACGTTTGACGCGAAAGATAAAACTTCGGGAATAGATCATTACGAAGTTCAGCTTGATGATGAAAAATCTAACATTTGGAAGGACGACGGAACTCACGTGTATACTGTTACCGTTAAGAATCCTGGGAAACATGAATTAGTTGCAAAGGCGGTGGATAGAGCGGGGAATTTTCTCGCGAGCATCGCTGATTTTTCTGTCGAAGCTCTTGAAGCGCCTAAAATAACCGAATATCCCCATGAACTGAAGAGCGGCGAAACGTTGATCGTAAAAGGAACTACATATCCCAATATAGAAATCCTAGTCTGGCTACAGAGAGGAAAAGAAGACCCGATAGTGGAAACTGTCCGAAGCGGAGGAGATGGTACCTTTACATTCGTAGCCAGCAAGAGGCCGGAAAATGGAATTTATATGTTATGGGCGCAAGCGGTTGACAGCGGCGGCGCGAAGAGTAACCCATCGGAAAAAGTTACCATTTCTGTCGAGCAGTCCGCGTTCTTCCAGCTTGGATCCTGGCTCATCGCGTTCCTTACGATTCTGATTTCGCTCATAGCGCTCATCATTCTTATTATTATCATGCTGTGGTATGCATCACATAAGCTCTCTCAATTTAAGGAACGATTGAAGCGGGAAGTGAAGGGCACAGAAAAAGACATTCATAAGGCTTTCGATGTTTTGCGAGAAGGCATTCGGGTTCAAGTTAAACTGCTCGAGAAGGCCAAAACCGCGAGACAGCTTACCGAGGAAGAAGAAAAAGTTATAAAGCGTCTTAAGAGAGATCTGGATCAAGCCGAACAATTCGTGGAAAACAAAATCGAAGCTCTCGAAAAGGAAGTTGAGTGAGAAAGCAGTTGCGGGAGGGGGTGCGAATTTATCCTGTCGCATTTCCCCAAGACGGGTCTTCCCGCGGCGATTGTGAATGCGGCAAATATCTTTTACGCGGAGTCCAATGCGGCGTGGATTGGGAAAGCAAGCACATTTAAACAGCTTGCCTAGCTTTTTTTACTATCATTATTAAACCTCACGATCGTGAGGTTTAATAATCGGGATTATCTTAAGATTTGGCATTGACGTAAGAAAAGCGGGAGGATTTATTGACTTGCGGGTGGCGAGGGCGGAAGTGAGGATGGCGGAGGAAATTTTTCGGTTGATTCAATCGGCTCGCTACGGGCGGGCTCGTAGTTTTCGGGTTGTGGCGATTGCGGAGGAAGTCCTTCGACGGGTTCAGGACCTTCGGGCGAGGGAATTCCTTCGGCCGGCTCGGGATTTTCGGGAGGCGCGGGGGGAAGGGGAAGCGACGGATCTTCATAATCCGGTTGCGTATGGCCGGCGGGATCGTGCTCTCTTTTTTCAATTATTTTCAAAATGCGAAGGACGTGCCTCGCATGGGCAATAATTTTATGACCGTACACGTAGTGCAAGATGATCAGGAGGATAAACAACGCTATCAGAAAAAGAAAAGCGATTATGGGATTTTCCCGTATGAACAAAAGAAACGGCTGCGGTAATCGGACATCAACATCAACGGATTCATTGCGCACGTTGCCGGCTTTATCAAGCGCCCGAATAATAAGTCGAAGATTTTCCGATAGCACCTGCGGAAGCTGATACGGACTCTCGATCTGAACAAAAAGCGGAGATTCCGTCACTGGCCTGTCTTTACCAATGACGCCTATTTCATAATGGTCTATACCCGATAGGGCATCCGTTGTAAAGAAGGAAGCCATCACCCGCGTGGAAGTGCCGGCGCGTAAAATTTCAGCCGAAGGTTTGAAGGAGGCCGGTTGCGATGTATCAATTCTTAAAAGAAAATTTGTTGTTCCTCCCCAGATTTCTTCTTTTTTTGCTTTGATATGAAAATACGATAACCCATCTCCGAGCTTCTCAAAACTTTTAATTGTGCTTGAGGTATCCGATGTGTTGTCGGGAATCGTTGAAGGCTCATTGTCGAGTACAAAACTAAAATCAGTAACTCCAGGATCTTTTTCCCAATTTAGGACCGGACTGTTGTTGTTATACCATTGATCTTCAAACGGATGAGTTTCGGAGAAAACTTTTACACCCCCCGGCGGGCGGGGCGCTATGGTATAGACACCAGTGCCAAATGAGATTTCGGTCCCTGTTCCTTGGCCGTCGTTTGCCAACACCTGGGAAGTCCGGCTGATTTCTAATTTGGCTTCGCCGGTTTTGAGCGTTTTAAATGTAATAGTTGCGACCAATCCATTGCCGGTTACAATTCCTCCGGGCACGATACCAATCAGTCGCGCTGTGCCGTTGACGTTGGAAAAAGTCGGAGGTTCCAGCCACACGCCGATGAGAGATTTATCTCCGGACGGTTTTATGATAGCCAGCTTATCGGGTGAGAATTTGAGATTCAATTCAACGGAATTGATGTTATTCCCAAGGGTATCAAGGTAGATTCCGACTTGAAACGTAGAATCAACCAGAAGAGTTTCGGAGCTTGGCGAAGGAAAGAGCCTTGATCTGAATATTATCTGTTGCGCCCTGATGTTAATTTCCTGTTGCTGGGCATGCGCCCCGGCGGGGAAAAATCCAAAGCCCGCTAAAAATATTAAATTCACAAAGAGACCAAAGCCAATAAAAATTTTAATCCGGCCTCTATTCATTTAAAAATAAGCAGAATTTTAAGCAGTATTTATATATAATTATCTCTTACTTATTTTGTTTCGTCTATTGCCCTTGTTCCGAGCTTGGTGGAATAATACCCTTCCACAAAGCTCTCGTTGTGGATATGCTGAATGGGGTATTTATCCGGCTCTTGTTTTGTCCATTGCAGGGAATGGGCAGGATACTATTTTCCACTTTCACTTTATAGTTTTTACGGGGTATACTTCATTATATGAAATATGAGTTGCCGAAACTTCCATACAGTTATGACGCGCTTGAGCCATATATTGACGCGCGCACGATGGAGACACATCACGCGAAGCATCATCGGGCATATGTTGATAAACTGAACGAAGCTTTGGACAAGCATCCGGAACTGAAGGCAAAAACTCTTGAGGAACTTTTGGGACGTCCAGATTCGATTCCCGAGGATATCCGGGGCGCGGTTCGGAATCACGGAGGAGGGCATTTTAACCACTCGCTTTTTTGGAAAATTATGGTGCCACCGGGTAAGGAAGGCGGGGGAGAGCCGAGCGGTGTTCTCTCGAAAGCTATTGCAGAAAAATTCGGCTCATTCGCGGATTTCCAGAAAAATTTTAGCGTGGCGGCAATGGGAGTGTTTGGGAGCGGTTGGGCGTGGCTTGTTGTTGGCAGAGAAGCCAGCGATAAGAGACGAGAAACAAGCAACAGTAAAAAAGAATTTAAGATCATAGCTACGCCGAATCAGGACAGCCCGATCTCGCAAGGACTGCAGCCAATTTTCGGGCTTGATGTGTGGGAACACGCGTATTATCTGAAGTATCAAAATCGGCGGCCGGAATATATCGCCGCGTGGTGGAACGTGGTTAACTGGCGGGAGATCGAGAAGAATTTTGAAGTATCGCAGTAATGCGGTAAGCTTTTCTACTATGAAGCTATCCATCGGCATCGTGGGGCTTCCGAATGTCGGGAAGTCAACGCTTTTTAAAGCGCTCACCAAACAGCAAGTGCATATCGCGAACTATCCGTTTGCGACCATAGACCCCAATGTTGGGGTTGTTCCGGTTCCGGATGAGCGACTTGATAAACTCGCAGAGCTTTCAAAATCCAAAAAGAAAGTGCCAGCCGTTGTTGAGTTTTACGATATCGCCGGACTCGTGAAAGGCGCGAATACGGGAGAGGGGTTGGGAAATCAATTTCTGGCGAATATCCGCGACACGCAGGCGATTGTGATCGTTCTGCGTATCTTCGAAAATCCGGAGATTATACACGTTGAAAATTCCGTTGATCCGGCGCGCGATATGGAAATCATCAACACCGAATTGATTTTGAAAGATTTGGAATCGGTGACCAAACGGCTTGCTAGGGCTGAAACTGACGCTCGGAATGGGGGGAAACCGGCGATTGTAGATCGTGATCAACTAAAAATCCTTAAAGACTGGCTCGAAAAAGGCAACTTGCCTGCAAGTTCCCCGGAGATTACTAGTCTAATTCGCGCGAATAGTGGAATAAGAGAATTGAATTTACTTACAGCGAAACAGCAACTCTATCTTTTAAACGGCGAAGCGAAGGATGCCTCGCCGGAACTTGTCAAAAAAATAAAAGAGCTTGGCGCGGATTATGTGATTGCCAATCTCGCCTCCGACGATTCGATTCCGACGCTCATCAAAAAAGCCTATGAGATTTTGGATCTCATGAGTTTTTTTACAACTGGAGAAGACGAAACGCGCGCGTGGACGATTTCGAAAGGCGCGAAAGCCCCGCAGGCATCCGGCGTTATCCACACCGATTTCGAGGCGAAATTCATCCGCGCAGAGGTTATAAATTGGCAAAAGCTTTTAGACATTGGCGGATGGGTTCAGGCAAAACAAAAAGGACTTGTCCGTCTTGAAGGAAAAGATTATGTTGTGCAAGACGGGGACGTGCTTGTTGTGCGGCATGGGTAACTTGATTGGGGTTATTGTTCCGCAAGTAGAGCTTTTATGGAGCACGCATATTTTCTTGATAGAAAATTGCTCTTCCTCGCGCCGCCGCGCTCCGGGCGGCCCCATAAAGCTCTGCTTGCGGATATAATGCCGAGTAATATTCACAAGCTCAAAATACAGCATCTTGAAAAGCTTTCTTATTCGTAATAGTATATATTTATAGTTAATCCTATGAAAAAAGCAGAAATTAAAGAAATAAATAGGTTCCGTGCCTTATTTCCGGATTAAATAAGAGTTAATATCGCCCGTTCTGAAAACGGGGATTTTACGGCTCGAATTGATACTTTTAAAGGCCTTTTTACGGAAGGAAGCAATTTTTCAGAATTAATAGAGATGGTTAATGACGCAGTCAAAACATATTACGAAGTTCCCAAAAAATTTATTTCTTATATGCCGAACTACATTCCTCCACTCAAAGTCGCGCAAGCATTGGATGTATTTCCAGTGCTGGAAGTTAAAAAAGATATAGTGCTTCCCATTTCTACGAGTGAAAAAGTTGCGCGTTAATACGGCGGATACTTCGCATAAAGAGTTAGCGGCAATCGCAAAGCAATGCGGATTTGAATTTTTTGAGGGAGCGAAACACACTAAAGTCAAAACGAAATCCGGAGAATTTGTTACTGAAATCCCTCGGCACAACCCGCTCAATAAACATACGGCAAAGGGCATCGTGGAAGCGATGAACGAACACGGAGCTGGGATAGAGTTTTCTTGATCACACATGAGAGAGAAAACTGCTGAGTAGTGGAGTATGGTGAATCAGTCAAAAAACATTTATCATTTAATTTGAACATTATGTCTTCATTTATGGGAATTGGTGAAACTTTATATGGGGAAAAAGATTACGATAAATTGAATCATTTTTATACGGCGACAATGTGGTTTACCATTTTTTTCCTTCCAATATTTCCTATTGTGTCGTATGGGATAAAACGAATCAGCACTAAGTTTACATTTACTGGTTTCTTTGGTACGAGTAGCCAATATGAAATGAGCAAAATAGCTCTTGATAAAAAGCAGGTAATTACAACTTATTTAGTAATTTATGGAACTATCGCTTTCTTGTTTTTGTTGTTTTTTCTTTTCCCAGATTTTTCTTCGATTATTTTCTATTTGACTTTAATAATAATGATTGGATTTGCAGTTAGGTCATCAATGAGAAGAAAATCTTCTACATAAAGTCCGCCGAAAAAAAACATAAGCAGTACCGTGCATTATTGCAAAAATTCATACAAGCATGAAAAACTGGCTCAAAGAAAATTGGTTTAGATTTGGAATATTTAACTTTAATGCCCGTCTGAACAAATATGGGTTTTAGCCAAATCGTTATCAATATTAAAATAAAATATGGAAGACCAGAAAAAATCAATAGAGGAACAATATAATTTTACAGACGCTGAAAAAGACTTAATTAGACGTTCGGCAAAGGGAAATATTCTTGCCACATACGAAGCTCAAACTCAAGCCTCAATAATATTAGCGAAAAGCATTCAAAGAGCGGAAAAATCAAATTCTCGTTTATCTTTTTGGCTTACAATATTTACTGGAATTATGGCGTTGGCCGCACTTCTTCAGTTTGTAGATACCCTGATTGATTTGATTTAGTAGGTAATATTTAACACTATTACTCTCCAAGCGGAGGGTTTTTGCCTTTTCGGAACATCTCGGAGCCCTGACGGCTTGGTATCCCCGTTTGCGGGATCGTTAGGGCGAGAGCGAGTGTCTGATTTTCGCAGGAAAAATCAAGCACGTTTCCGAAAGGGCGAAAATCGGAGCACTATTGGCAGTCTTGACACTTGATTGCCAATGACTATAATTGTAGGCGAAGATGATTACGGAACGCGCGCAGAAAATATTAAACGCGGCGATACAAGAATTTATTGAAACCGGAGAGCCGGTGAGTTCGGCCCAGCTTTATGAGAATCACGATTTCGGCATCCGGCCTGCCATGATCCGTTTTGAGCTCGAAGAACTCGCGGAACTCGGGTTTCTTGAGCATCCTTATCGTTCGGCCGGAAAGATCCCGTCGGACAAGGGGTTCGAGTTTTTCGCGCGTCATATCATTCACCAGCCGGATCAAAGAATATCATATGAGGATGAAGCCATTTCCGGCCTTTTCGAAAAAAAAGCGTGGATGGAATTGCTTGACGCGCTTTCTTCAAAGCTCGGAATTTTAGGGGTGGTGCGCGAACACGAAAACGTGTTTAAGAATGGACTCGAGAATCTTGTGGAGCATCTGGAGTGGGAAACGCAGGATGAAATAAAGACAATCATCAGGGATTTCGTGGAGATCGACAGTCGGCTCGATACGATGGAAAAGCTTATAGAAGAAACTCCCGAATTTTTTATCGGAGGCAAGAATGAGATAATTAGAAGCAACAGTTTGGCGGTTATCGGCGGCAGCTACGAAATTGACGGAGATCAGGTTATGATATTTGCCATAGGGCCAAAAAGGATGGATTATAAAAAAACAGTCAAAATTTTTAAAAACCTGAAGCGGAAAACGTCGAACAAAAATTAGCCACTAGCCAATAGGGTATAGGGTTTAGAAAAAAATAAATTAAACTTCTATTGGCTAAACCCTAAGCTCTAGTTACTACTATGATGGACGAAATAAAAAATCAAAATCAGAACGGAAGCGTCGCTCCGCCGGATGAAAAAATAATCGCCGAATTTAAAGAAAAACTTGAACAATGCGAAAAGCAAAAAACTGAATATCTTTCTGGTTGGCAGAGGGCAAAAGCAGATTTTATAAATTATAAAAAGGATGAGATGAAGCGGATGGAGGAGATGGCGCGTTATGGCAATGAAGATTTGATACGGGAGCTTATCGTTATTCTCGACAATTTCGACTTGGGGCTCCGGACGCTTGAAAAAGCCGGCGCCGTGGAGCGAGGAATATATATGATCCGCTTGCAAATCGAAGAAATACTCAAGAAACGAGGGCTCGAAAAAATTATAATAAAACCCGGGGACGCGCTGGATACCGCTGTTGCAGAGGCGATAGCGGAAGTCGAATCGGAGAAACCTCCCGGCACGGTAATCGAGGAAATAGAGCCTGGCTATAGGCTATATGATAAAATAATAAGGTCAGCGAGAGTGAAGGTTAGTAAAAATAAAAATTAGCCACTAGCCAATAGGGTATAGGGTTTAGAAAAAAATAAATTAAAAAACTATGAGCAAAATACTTGGCATTGATTTAGGAACAACGAATTCGGCGGCGGCAATTATCGAAGGCGGAGAACCGCGGATACTCGAAAACGTCGAAGGAAATCGAACCACGCCCTCAATCACGGCGATGAGCAAATCGAACGAGCGTCTTGTAGGACTTTTGGCGAAACGGCAGTCGATCACCAATCCGAAAAACACTATTTTTTCGGTGAAGCGTTTGATGGGAAGAAAATTTACCGATCAGGAAGTTCAGCGCGATAAAGCGTGGCTTCCGTATGAGATGCGAGCAAATACGACCGGCGGAGTTGAGGTGAAAATGGCAGACAGATGGTATTCGCCCGAGGAAATTTCCGCGTTCATTTTGGGAAAGCTCAAAGCAGATGCCGAGGCAAAGCTTGGAGAAAAAGTTGATGAAGCGGTTATCACCGTACCGGCGTATTTCGATGATTCACAGCGCCAGGCAACGAAAAACGCGGGAGAAATTGCCGGACTCAAGGTGCGGCGAATTTTGAACGAACCTACGGCGGCGGCTCTTGCTTACGGGCTCAATAAACAAAAAAACGAGAAGATCGTGGTGTATGACTTTGGCGGCGGAACGTTCGATATTTCCGTTCTCGAAGTAGGGGACGATGTTGTCGAAGTGAAAGCGACGGGAGGCGACACGCATCTTGGCGGAGACGACTTCGACAAGCGGATAAACGAGTATCTCGTTTCTGAATACAAAAAACAGGAAGGGATTGATATTTCAAAAGACCCGCTTGCGCTTCAGCGTCTCAAGGAAACTGCCGAACGGGCAAAGCATGAGCTTTCAACCGTCGCGGAAACGGAAATAAATCTTCCGTACATAACATCAGACGCGGCGGGGCCAAAGCATTTTCTTCTAAAGCTCACCCGCGCCAAACTTGAGAGCCTCGTCAAGGACTATATCGACAAATCAATCGAACTTACGCGGGAAACAGTAACCGCGGCCGCGCCCAAAGGGGCTGGGTTCAAGCTTTCCGAAATCAATGAAGTGATTTTGGTCGGAGGGCAAACAAGGATGCCGGCGATAGCCGAAGCCGTAAAAAATCTCTTTGGCAAAGAACCCCACAAGGGTATAAATCCGGACGAAGTCGTGGCGGTTGGCGCCGCGGTGCAAGCGGGGATTCTCCAAGGTGATGTCAAGGATATTCTTCTTCTTGATGTCACGCCGCTAAGTTTAAGCATTGAAACGTTGGGAGGCGTCGCAACCGCGATGATACCGAAAAACACCACCGTCCCAACCTCGAAGACCCAGGTTTTTTCGACTGCCGGTGACAATCAAAACTCGGTGGAAATCCGCGTTGTTCAAGGGGAGCGCCCGATGGCCGCGGACAATAAAACGCTCGCGCGGTTTATTTTGGACGGTATTCCGCCGGCTCCCCGTGGCCTTCCACAAATCGAGGTAACATTTGACATTGACGCGAATGGAATTTTGAACGTTTCAGCGAAAGACAAGGCGACCGGAAAATCTCAATCCATAAAAATTGAAGCATCCACGACTCTCTCGAAAGATGAAATCGAGAAACTCAAAAAAGAAGCCGCGGAGCACGCGATGGAAGACACGCGGAAAAAAGAACTCGCCGAAGTGAAGAACCAAGCCGAATCAATTATTTATCTCGCCGAGAAATCCCTGAAGGATGCCGGAGACAAAATCAGCCAAGATATAAAAACAACGATTATCGAAAAAATCGAGGCGCTTAAAAAAACGGGCGAGAGCATGGACGCGGAAGCCATAAAAACCGCGATGAATAATCTTTCGGCTGAGCTTCAAAAAATTGGACAGGCAATGTATGGCAACCAGGGCGGGAATCAGGGAGGCCAAAAAGGTCCAGAGGAGGCGCCGCCGCAGCAAAAATAATGGGATTTCTTTAACCTATACATAGTCATGACAGATGTCAGCAAGTTGCCGCCACAAGTTTTCACCGATAAAAACTTAATAAACCAGATAAAAAAATCGCCGCAGTTTATAGAGGGCGCAATTTATAAGCCGCTTATCATCGACGCGCTTTCAATTCTTTCCGCTCTCTGGTTTGGCTACGCGTACTCTCGATTTTTAGTCGGCGGCAGCGGGCAAGCGTTTTTAGCATCTCTTGGAATCTTTTCTATACTTTCGACAATTCAAGTTTTTTTTACAAAGGCTTTTAGACGCCGGATTTTAGTCATTATTCTTCAAACTATCTGCATCCTTGTCCCTTTTTATGGATACGACACTATGTTTCTCGCGGTCGCCGCGGGTATATATATGTTTTTTGTCATATGCGGAGAGCTTCTTGCCTACGGGGAACTTGAAAACTGCATTGAAATACGTTTCTTCAAAATCGCGCGAACGTCCCTTAAGAAACTCACAACGGCGCTTGTGCTCCTTATGGTTATTCTCTATTTGCCGCAATGGGACGAAAAAAAAGCCTTCATTCCCAGGGAAGGTTTTAAAAGTTTATATGCGTGGACAACAAACATAATCAGAAATTTTTATCCAGGCATTGATTTCAATTCGACATTTATCTCCTTCACTAGGAGTTTTGCTCGGTCAGGGCTTCAAGGAAGCAAAGAATTCGATGATCTTTCTTTGGTAAACAAAGAGGTGATGGTAGAACAGGTTTCAGTCCAAATCGCAACAAATATCAGCAAGAGTCTTGACGCAGCGATTTTCCCGGAAGACTCAATGGCAGATGTTTTTTATAATTCAATATTAAAACTCCTCGCCAATCTCAAGGATCGTTTCAAACAATCGTTTCTACTTATCTGGGCGCTTTCGGTTTTTTTCATAATCCGTGGGATTGGAGTAATATTCTACTGGATTGCGTCGCTCGTTTCCTTTATACTCTATGAGTTATTACTTACGTCCGGGTTTGTTCACATTGTTGGCATAACAAAAACCCACGAAGTCATAGATTTTTAGCAGTTGGTCGTTTAGCTTTTAGTTATCAGTCAAAAGTTATTAGTTATAGTAATTATGAAGGACTATTACAAAATATTAGGCGTGCAGAAAATCGCCACGGATGACGAGATTAAAAAGGCATATCGAAAACTTGCCCATCAGTACCATCCGGACAAACCGGGCGGGAATGAGCAGAAGTTCAAAGAAATCAGCGAGGCGTATCAGGTTTTGTCGGACAAGAACAAGCGGACCAATTACGATCGATTTGGAACTGCGGAGCCGAACGCGGGGTTTGGCGGCGGGGCAGGTGGTTTTGAAGGGTTTTCCGGAATGCCAAATTGGGAAAATTTTGGTTTTTCAGCGGATGGAGGAAATTTTGGCGATATCGGAGATATTTTCGAAACGTTTTTCGAGGGGCTTGGCGTGAAATCCCGCCGGCGGACGTATGAACGTGGTGCGGATCTTGAGACAACGGAAGAGGTAACTCTTGAAGAAGCGTTCCGGGGAGCGACCAAGCGCATAAAAATAAAAACTCTTGTGCGATGCGAATCGTGCAGGGGGCAAGGAGGAGATCCTGTGGCGGGATTTAAAAGCTGTTCCACGTGCGGAGGAAGAGGCGAGGTCAAGGAGCAAAAGAAAACATTTTTCGGCAGTTTCGCGCAGGTAAAACTGTGCGCTTCGTGCCAGGGGTCGGGGCAAATTCCAAATAAAATGTGCGCTGTTTGCAGCGGCGCGGGAAGAATTATGGGTGAGCGAAATGTACAAGTCGAAATAGTGCCCGGCATTGAAACCGATCAGCTTATAAAAATCAAAGATGCGGGTGAGGCAGGGGATCGGGGGAGCGCCGCGGGCGATTTGTATGTCCGGATAAAAATAAAGCGACACCACCTCTTTGAGCGCCACTTGGACGACCTTATGATTAAAAAAGAATTGAATATTTTCGATCTTTTTCTGGGACGCAAAATCGAAATTCCCACAATCGCGGGCGGAAAAGTTAGCGTAGAAATTCCCGCGCATTTCAATCTTAAGGAAAATTTCCGCATTCCGGGCGAGGGAATGCCCAAGTTCGGCAGTTTCGGCCGCGGCGATTTGCAGGTGAATTTTGTCATTAAAGCGCCGAAAAAAATAAGCGGCAAAGCAAAGAAGACTCTTGAGGACATAGAGAAGGAGTTGTAGTTGTTTTTGTCCGAGTGTTTTGTCAAAGCGGCGGGGGAAGATACTCCTTTCGCCTTATCTAACAACCTGTGAATATCTGGCGGATTTCGCCCTGTTTTTCGTTGAAAAATAAGGGTTTTTTCTTTTTGGCAAGGTAGAAAAGCCTGTTTTGACACGGGTGCCTGGTGGTATAGAATTACTGGGAAGTGGGGAACTGTGGATAGAACTGGGGATAAACCCCCCTTTTTGACCAAAGTCAGGGGATAAGTAGCGCTCGAACCTTTATTTTTGAGAACCGCGGTCGAAATTGCTCCAGCGGCAATTTCGCCGCTGCATCTCGATCCGACGGCAGAATCAAGCCCGTCGGAACTCCGATAGCTTCTCAAAAACAAAAGTTCTCGCTAAAAGTTGAAAATATTAATTCCTAGCCACCGACCACTAAACCCTAAACCTTATGCTACTTGGCGAATACCAACACAATTTAGATTCCAAAGGTCGAGTTGCCATCCCAGCAAAATTCAAAGATAAACTTGGCGGTGGGGCGATTATCACGCGCGGTCTGGATAATTGCCTCTTTGTTTTCGCGGGCAAGGAGTGGGAAAACCTTGCTGGCAAACTTGTCGCATTGCCTCTCGCGCAGTCGAACTCGCGGGCATTCTCGCGGCTTATGCTTGCCGGCGCGATGGACGCGACGCTCGATAGCCAGGGGCGAATACTTATTCCTGACTATCTGCGCCAGTACGCGGGGCTTAAAAAGCAAATTGTAATTACGGGGCTTTATAACCGCGTCGAGATATGGGACGCGGAGCGATGGCAGAAATATAAAAAGAAAACAGAAAGCGCGTCAGATGAAATAGCGGAGAAGCTCGGTCAGCTAGGAATCTGACCGGACTATCGACTAATGACTAATAACGAAATGACTTTTGCAGTTAAGTTAAAAGTTAATTGTCATAAGTCATAGTTATGTCCCACATTCCCGTTCTTTTAAATGAAGTTTTACATTACCTCGATCCGTTGCCCGGGCAGTTCATCATAGACGGCACGGTGAACGGAGGGGGACACGCGGAGGCGATTATAAAGCGGATTGCTCCGGGCGGAACGTTTTTGGGAATTGATTGGGATAAGGATATTCTCAAAAAAACGGAAGTGAAGTTCGAACATGTTTCCGATGTTTCCGTTCTGTTCGAAAACGGAAACTACGCGAATCTTCCGCAAATGCTTCTCGATAGCAACCTTCCGAAGGCAGATGGACTGCTTCTCGATCTGGGATTTTCTTCCGAACAGCTGGACGGGTCTGGCAAGGGATTCAGTTTTATGAAGGACGAGGATCTTCGCATGACGTACGACGAAAGTGAAACTCCGGTGAAGAAAATACTTAAAGAACTTTCGGAACGCGATCTTGCGAAAATTATCTTCGCGTACAGCGGAGAAAAATTTGCAATGCGGATCGCGAAAGCTATCAAAGCCCAGGAGAAAAAGAAGACAATTGAAACCACCGGAGAACTTTCTGAACTCATTGCGCGGAATGTTCCCACGAGCTATGAGCGGGGACGCATACATCCGGCGACAAGAATTTTCCAAGCACTTCGTATCTACGCGAATCATGAACTGGAAAATGTGCGGCTCGTACTCGGAAGACTCCGCGACATTTTGAAACCGGAAGGGAGGTTGGCGATTATAAGTTTTCATTCGCTTGAAGACAAAATCATTAAGCAAGAATTTCGGGAACTCGCGAAAAAAGGAATGCTTGAGATTATGACCAAAAAGCCGATTCAGGCGAGCGATGAGGAAATATCGCAGAATCCCAGGAGCAGATCAGCGAAACTGCGGGCGGCGAGAATAGTGATTAGTAATTAGGGTTTAGTCACTAGCCGCCACATTAAGAAATCTAACCACTAACCACTAAACCCTATCTTACAATGACTTTCATACAACCACATAAAGATAAGAGCGTGCTAAATAAAATTTTGATGCTGTTTGGGTTATTCACAGTTTTAAGTTCGGTTTGGCTCGTCGTGCTCTATAATAAAGGAGTAAATCTTGACCATGAACTGTCGAGCATGAAGTCGGAATTTTCGGATATTCAAGCGCAGAACCTGGCAATCAAGAGTAAAATTTTCGATCTTATCAACTCGCCCGATCCATCGAGTATCGGCGATCTTGTTCAAGAAAAAAATCCGGAGTACGTAGAGGTACGCCAAACATGGTCATTCGCTTCAGATTACTAATCATTATCCTTTTCATTGCGTATGCAACTCTACTTTTCCATCTCTACGATTTGCAGATCGTAAAGGGAAAACAGTATCTCGCTAGATCGATATCGCAGTATCTCGCCTCCGGTTTTATAAATTCAGAGCGCGGAATTATTTATTTTACGGATAAAGGCAATAATCCGCTTCCCGCGGCTCTAAATAAAGATTTTCCAATTGTGTATGCGGTCCCGAAACTGATTGCTGACGCGAAAGAAGCGGCGAACACACTTTCGGCAATATTTAACATACCAGTCGATGATCTTGAAAAGGCATTTTCTAACAAGGAAAACGCGTATAAAGTTCTCGCGAAAAAAGCCGGCGCCGAGATTGTGAAAAAAATTAACGCTCTCGATATGAAGGGGGTAGTCGTTGATAGTGAACCGGCCCGTTTTTACCCGTCTGGAAAGATCGCGTCCCATCTTTTGGGTTTTGTTGGTCCAACAAAAAACAGCGTCACGGAAAACGGCCATTACGGAGTGGAGGAATTTTATAACTCCGTGCTTTCCCCAAAGTCAGATCCGTCTTCGGATGAGCAAAGCCCACAAGGGGAGGCGGGGGCGGATCTCTCTCTCACGATAGATCTCGGTATTCAAATTGAATCGGAGAAGATTTTGAGCGGGTTGATGGAAACATATAAGGCGGCGGAGGGGACGATACTTATCGCTGATCCAGGCACCGGAAAAATTTTAGCAATGGCAAGCGCGCCGAATTTTGATATCAATGAATATCAAAAATATCCGCTCGCGACGTTTATTAACCCCGCGACCCAACACACCTATGAACCCGGCTCGGTGTTTAAGGTTCTTACCATGGCGGCAGGAATAGACGCGGGGAAAATTACTCCACAGACGACATATATAGATACAGGACAATTAAAAATAAGCGGAAGGACGATTCAAAATTTTGACTTCAAGACATTTGGCCCGCACGGAAAACTTACGATGACGAACGTGGTCGAGCAATCGCTTAACACCGGCGCCGTGTTTGTCGAGCAGCAACTGGGCAGGGATGCGTTTCTCCGGTATCTCAAAAAATTTGGAGTTGACGAAAAAACTGGTATAGATTTGCCGGCGGAAGAAAAGGGGAGTTTGAGGCGGCTAAACCCCAAAGAGCAGGATATCGCGTTCGCGACCGCGTCGTACGGGCAGGGCGTGTCGGTAACGCCCATCGAGCTTCTAAGCGCGGTTTCCGCGATCGCGAACGGGGGAAATCTCATGCGGCCGTATGTCAATGCCGCGCTGGAGCCGAAGCTTATACGGCGCGTGGTGACCGAAAAAACTGCTCGTGATGTTGCCGGCATGATGATCTCGGCGGTTAATAAAGCGGAAGTCGGGAAGGTAAACGGGTATAATATAGCAGGGAAAAGCGGAACCGCGTATGTTCCCGATTTCAAGAAAGGCGGCTATACGAATGACGTGGTGAACACATACGTCGGTTTCGGGCCGGTGAGCAATCCGAAATTTATTATCCTGGTGAAGCTCGATAAGCCGATCGGCGCTCCTCTCGCGGGCGTTTCCGTCGTTCCGGCATTCAGGAATTTGGCGCAATTTATCATTAATTATTATTCGCTTCCGCCGGACGCGCTATGAAACCAATGCTCGTAAAAAACTTGCGCTGGGTACTTAGAAAGCTTGCCCAGCTCACCATATGGAAATATCGTCCGGGCGTTGTCGGCATAACGGGAAGCGTCGGCAAAACTTCGGCAAAAGCCGCGATTAAAGCGGTCTTGGACGGCGAGCGGAATGTCCGGGCATCGGGCGGAAACTTGAATAACGAGCTCGGCCTCCCGCTCACTATTCTCGGAAACTGGAGCGAAAAAGAGCTCGCGCTTGTGAGTCTCGAACAGCCGGCAGGGACCGCGCGGGTCAGAAAAATATTTTTCTGGTTCAAGGTGATCGCCGTGTCTGTGTTCCGGCTTGCGTTCGTCCCGAAATCGAATTATCCCGAAATACTTATTCTGGAATACGGCGCGGACAAACCCGGCGATATTAAGGATCTTTTAAACATCGTTCGGCCGAATATCAGTGTAATCACCGCGATTGGGGAAATTCCCGTTCACGTGGAATTTTACAGCGGACCGGATGAGGTGGCGCGCGAAAAGGGACGGCTCATCGAATATTTGCCTGTTGCCGGGCTTGCGATATTGAATTATGACGACAAGCGGGTGCTCGAACTTAAAGAACGGACGAGGGCGCACGTCATAACATTTGGATTCAATAAGGGCGCGGAAATACGAATTACGCGATTTTCCGCCGGAGGCGGACCTTTCTCCGAAAGGGAAAATTCATCCGAAGAAGAGCGCCCCGTCGGAATTTCTTTCAAGCTCGAACATTTGGGACATTCCGTTCCCGTGCGGCTCGAGGGAGTGTTCGGAAAGTCGCATGCGTACGCGGCCGCGGCAGCCGCGGCGGTGGGAGCTGCGTTTGGGATAAATCTGTTGCGCATTTCGGAAAATCTGTTGAAATATCGTCCGGCGGGATCCCGCATGCAAATAAGGCCGGGCGCCGCGGACACGTGGATTATTGATGATTCGTACAATGCCAGCCCGCTTTCGGTGCAGGCCGCGCTTGAGTCGCTGGAGCATCTCCGCGCAAAGAGAAAGGTTGCGGTTTTGGGGGATATGCTTGAGCTTGGGAAGTACGAAACGGATGAACACAAGCGCGTCGGCAGGCAGGCCGCGAAATCGTGCGACATCTTGATCACCGTCGGCTTGCGGGCAAAGTTTATTGCCGAGGGCGCGCACGAAGCCGGACTTCGCAAAAACAAAATATTTTCTTTTGACAGCGCGGATGACGCTATAGCGCCCATACAGCAATCGCTCAAAAAAGGAGATGTCCTTCTTATTAAGGGTTCCCACGGGATGAGGCTCTCAAAAATCGTTCACGAAATAAAGCGCAAAGAAGCGCATTCCGATTCTTTTTTCTCTCATTACGCGTAGCGAACGCGAAAAACACTTTCGCAAATCGTAGTTTATCCGGAAGTTTTGAAAATCCCACCGCATTGGCATCCCCTCGAAAGAGGGGATCCAGGTTCTGGATTCCCGCCTACTCGCCTCGCCCGCCTCGCCGAGACGAGTCGAGGCCGGGCTGAAGCTCCGGCGAAGCGGGCGCGGGAATGACAGAAAATGATTTTCTGGGTAGTTTCTTACCGCCAAGCCTTGCTCGGCCGGAATTTTATACATATAATATTTTTGCAAAGGCCCTATCGTCTAGTGGTTAGGACATAGCGTTCTCAACGCTGTAACAGGGGTTCGATTCCCCTTAGGGCTGCACTTAGAAAGTCTTAACGACCTCGCATGCGAGGAGTTTAGACTTTCAAGTGCTCCGACATTTACCGCGTAAATCGTCGGAGCTTCCCTAGGGGAATCGAACAGCGGAGGGGGTCCCACCTTCGTCCCGCTTCGCGGGACTTCGGACGGGCAGGCGGGCAGGACACCAACTGGGCGACGGGACAGATGTTTGATAGGAGCGGGAATGTGCTAAAATTATAAATAATGGAAAAAGATTTTGATGCATGGAATGGAAATAAAAAACAGATCCATTAAAGCGTCAAGGGGATTTATGCACATGCGATATATCATACACATTCACTTTCTGGCTTTCGCCGCAATTTTTATAGGACTTATCGGTCTCGTAGGTCTCATAAGTCTCATAAGTCCAATAAGACTTATAGGACCAATAAGTTTTATTCGTCCCATTCCGACCGCGGAGGCCTCCCTCGGCGCGGGCAACTCTCCTCTCATGAGTCTCAATTCCGGCCTCGTCGGCTACTGGACGTTCGACGGCCAAGACACCAACTGGGCGACGGGGCAGGTGTTTGACCGGTCGGGCAACAAAAATACAGGGACACTCACGAACATGTCCACTTCGACATCGCCCGCGATAGGAAAATTCGGCCAGGCGTTCAGGTTTGATGGGGTGAATGATTATGTGGATATAACCGGTAATCCAAGCAGTCTTCAAATTACCAGCAACCTTACCATATCTGCATGGGTAAAGGCGCGTTCATTTCCAAACGGGGATGATAATTACATAGTAACTAAGACAAGCGGAATCGGTGAAGTTGCGTATAAACTTGGTGCTACAATAGATAATGCTGTAGAACAATTTAGTATTGCGGTATCTGTCGACGGAACCAGTCTTGCTCGTCGATATACGTCAACTACTATCAAAGCAGATCAATATTATCACGTTGTCGGAGTTTATGACGCATCATCACAGACACTTAATATATATATAAATGGAGCTCTCAATAACGGCACACTTGCAGGCGCAGCAGTTCCTGCTTCTATATTCAACTCGTCTGGTGATGTGTTACTAGGTAAATATGAAGCTGACCCCAGCCGTAATTTCAACGGCCTCATCGACGACGTCCGCATTTATAATAGGGCGCTGTCGGCAACGGAAATCAGACAGCTGTACAACATGGGGAGGTGACCTTGATTTTTTACAGTTTTTGCCTATACTAGAATCATGTCAATAACAGTATCTCAAGCAAAAATAAAAAAAGAAGGAGGGGTGGTGGTGTTGCCTATAAGGGAATACGAACGCCTTCGTGCGGCGGCAATTCCCACGTATTATCTCACGGGTAAGGCAGCCACGGATTTAGACGAACTAGTCGAGGGAGGCTTACGGGCGCACCGTGCGGGAAAGACACGAAAATTGCGTTCTCTCGCAGACTTGGATTAAAAAGTCAACTATGCAAATTGAAACCACTCCGAGCTTTGATAAAAACTACCGCAGGTTACCGAAGAAGCTGAAGGAAGTTGCAAAGCAAAAAGAAATAATTTTTCGAAATACCCCGTTTCATCCAAGTTTGAACACCCACAAATTGCACGGCAAAGAAAAAGGTGCGTGGGCGTTTTCGGTCAATCAGAAATATCGAATCAAGTTTTTGTTTTTGACCGGCGAAACAGTTTTGTTTTTAGATATTGGTACGCACGAGATTTACGAATAATAACTTCTCATCGACGACGTAGTCATACGACTATCACTCTACGGTTATCCGCATCTACAACCGCTGAAAGCGAGCAGTGGTCGCATGACCGCAACCGCGCGCTGTCGGCGAGGGAGATACAACAATTATATAATTTAGGGAGGTAGGCGCATGATTTACGCGTGCCATTTGGCAAAACCAACCAAGAAGAATTAATCTTATCCGTCTTATCGGTCCTATCCGAACTATCAGCCTTATAAGTTTTATAAGTCTCATAGGACTTATAAGGCTGATAGGACTTATAAGTCTAAAAATCGGAAATTTGACATAGATTAAGCCATAGTTTAGTATTACACACGTCTCTTTAATGGACATCCAAACTATTATTGAGTAGGGATGTTTTCACAAGGATAGCCGGGTCGCCTGGGCTACGCCTTAGGCGATTTTTATTTTAGGGACAGGTAATAAGCGACAAGTGACTCACATGTTTATATTAGGCAAAAAAATTAGAATGAGCCAGATTTGGAAGGATGAGAAAATCATCCCTGTTACGGTTGTCGAAGCGAAACCGAATTTGGTGACGTGTATGCGGACTACGGCGCTGGATGGATATGACGCGGTGCAGGTGAAGCTTGGCAAAACCAAAAAGGAGTTTAGGAACGGGAAAGGAGGAGCGATGTTTGCCTCTGAATCTTTCAAAGAGGGCGCAGAGGTGACTGTCGAAGCGTTTAATGAAGGGGATATCGTGCGTGTGGCGGGCGTTTCAAAAGGAAAAGGGTTTCAGGGTGTGGTGCGGCGGCACGGCTTCGCTGGCGGCCCCAAAACGCACGGTCAAAAAAACCGGCTTCGAGCGCCGGGCTCCATCGGCAACACAACTCCCCAGCGCGTCATTCCGGGAAGGCGGATGGCCGGACACATGGGAGTAGACCGGATCACGGTAAAGAATTTGCAGATTGTCGGCATCGATAAAGCCAAAAATATATTGCTGGTCAAGGGCGCCGTCCCCGGAGCGAGGGGCGGCGTTTTGGAAATTTCGCGAACTGGCCATGAGGCGCCGAAACAAATGCCCGCCGAACACGGGAAAGAAAAAACCGCGAAAAAATAACCTGTCCCGTGAGAAGCCCTGCCTGCCGGCAGGCAAGCGCGATTGCACGGCAATGTCACAAATTATATGAAAAAAACAGAACTACAAAGCAATAGCACAGCCAAAGCCGCAAATCGCGATCAACTTCTTAGCGGAATTGAAGTAAGCGTCTATAATTTGAATAACGAAGTTGTCGGGAAGGTGAATTTGCCGCCCGAGATTTTTGGCGTCGCGTGGAACGAGCGGCTTATTCAGCAGGTGACCGAAGCGCAGCTCGCCAATCGAAGGCGCCCGTGGGCGCACGCGAAGGGACGCGGCGAAGTAAGCGGAGGCGGAAGGAAACCCTGGAGGCAAAAGGGAACCGGACGGGCTCGCCACGGATCGACGAGGTCGCCGCTCTGGGTTGGCGGAGGAAAATCGCACGGCCCGAACAAAATGCGCGACTACAGCCAAAAGGTGAATAAAAGCATGAAGCGGAACTCGATGTTTTCCGCCCTTTCGAAAAAACTCAAGGACAGCGAAGTCAAAATTTTCGATACGCTCGTGATGCAGGAACCAAAGACAAAAACATTGTCCCAAAAATTGAGGCCTATACTCGGGCTAACCAAAAAGCAGAAGAAGTTTGACGTTTTGATCGTAGCAGACAAGGAAAACAAAAACGTCATGAAGGCATCGCGGAATCTTCCGAAAACGAAGGCGATGCCGCCCGAATCGCTGAATTTGTACGATATTTTGAATTATAAGAATGTTTTTATCGATCGCGACACGATTGGAACAATCGGCCGCCATTTTGGAAAAAAAGAAAAAGCATAAATATACAAAACCATGCTTGATATATTTTTAATAAAAAGGCCACTGCTTACGGATAAAGCAACCCAAGTCTCGAGCGAGGGGAAATATTTGTTCGTTGTAAAATCGGAGGCTACGAAACCAGAAATAAAAAAAGCGATACACGCAATGTATAAAGTTGACCCTGTGGCGGTGAATACCATCAACATTCCCGGGAAAACTAAGCGATTTCAGAATATCAAAGGCAAACATTCGGGATATAAAAAGGCCATTGTTGTGTTAAAAAAGGGGCAAAAAATAGACATACAATAACTTAAACTTTTAACGTTTAACTTTAAACTATTATGAAATCATATAGACCAACAACTCCATCGCGCAGAAGCATGACGAATGTGGATTATACCGGCTTAAGCAAGGTGAAGCGGTATAAGCCTTTGATTATGCGGCTCAAGTCGCAGTCCGGAAGAAATTCCCAGGGCAGGATTACCGTTCGCCATCAAGGAGGAGGAAACAAAAAAATGTATCGCATGGTGGATTTCATGCAAAAGGAAATCAACAAGCGGGCCCGGGTTGAAACAATCGAATACGATCCATATCGGACGGCGTTTATTTGCCTTATCGCGTATGAAAACGGGAAGAAGAGCTATATTTTGGCTCCGCACGGAGTTGTGGTTGGAAATGAAATTATCACTTCCGACGCGGCGCCGCTTACGCCAGGAAATCGGCTGATGCTTAAAAATATTCCGGTTGGACAACAGGTTCATAACGTTGAAATGCATCCGGGCAAGGGCGGCCAGTTGGCTCGTTCGGCCGGATCGTACGCGGAGGTTTTGGCGAACGCGGACGGGTTTACCGATCTTAAGCTTTCTTCGAGCGAAATTCGGCGCGTTCCCTGGGAGGGATTTGCGTCGGTCGGCCAGGTGTCAAACGCGGAGCATAACCTTGTTGTTATCGGCAAAGCGGGGCGGTCGCGGTGGCTCGGCATTCGTCCGACAGTCCGCGGCAAAGTTATGAATCCTGTTGACCATCCGTATGGAGGCGGCGAAGGCAGGACGCAGAGGGGAACACGGAAGCCGAAGACGCTCTGGGGCAAGGTTACAGGAGGCCATAAGACCAGAAATAGGAAAAAACCGTCGTCAAAATTTGTAATTTCCCGAAGAAAAAAATAATCCCATGAGAAGCAGCAAAAAAGGGCCGTTTGTCGATCCGAATATTTTAAAGAAAATCGCGCGTGTCAAGCAAAGCGATGGAACGGTTATTAAAACATGGTCCCGGTCTTGTGAAATTTCACCCGAAATGGTTGGGTATGTGTTCGGAGTGCATAACGGAAGAGATTTTATAGAAGTGCGCGTGACGGAAGAAATGGTTGGGCATCGCCTGGGCGAATTTTCCCTCACTCGGAAATTCATTAAGCACGGCGGCAAAATGCAAAAGGAGATCGAGACCAAGGCGGCAGCGGCAACAGCGCCCGCGCCCGCGACTCCAGCTAAATAATCTATAATAATGGCAACGAAACAGATCGCAAAACTTAATTATTTACGAATAACTCCACGAAAAGTGAGGAGCGTTGCCGATCTGCTTCGGGGGCTTTCGGTAAACGAAGCGGAAGCGCAGCTTATGCTCGTACGAAATCGCGCCGCCGTGCCTTTGCGAAAGCTTTTGCGGTCCGCGGTTCAGAATCTTCAGAACAACAAGAAGCTCGATCCCGCGAATTTTTACGTTGAAACGATTACGGTTGATGGCGGCCCGATGCTTAAGCGTTTCCTGCCGCGCGCGAGGGGCATGGCAACTCCGATACAAAAGAAAATGTGCCACGTAACCATCATTTTGGGCGAAAATGCGAATTCCAAAGCGCCGAGATTCAAGATTAAAATTCAAAAAAAGGAGAAGCTTCCGAAAAAAGAGGCAAAAGAGAAACCGCTAAAGGACAAAGCCGGGCCAGATCAAAAAACCAATAGAATGAATAAGCCGGGATTTTTCCGAAAAATATTCAACAGAAAGTCGATATAGGCTCGAATTAAATTTTTATTTATCATTATGGGACAAAAAATTAATCCGTTATCATTCAGGCTTGGGATCATAAAGAACTGGAATTCCAGGTGGTTTTTGAAGGGGGAATACGCCCGTTTTCTTGAAGAGGACGAAGCGATCCGCAACATTGTCCGGGAAAAGATAGCACAAGCAGGAATTTCCGCGATTGAAATCGAGCGGACACAGGGAAGCCTTCGGGTTTTCATTAAAGCCGCGCGCCCCGGGTTTATCATAGGCAGAGGCGGAAAAGGAATCGAAGATCTTTCGAAAGCGATTGAAGGGGCGCTTAAAAGAATGCGGAAAGCGAAGTTCGTTCCGGTTAGCTTAAACGTGGAAGAATTGAAGCGATCAGAGATTTCCGCGGCGCACGTCGCGCAGCAAATTGCGTGGGATCTTGAGAAGCGACTTCCCTTCAGGAGAACGTTAAAAAAGCATCTTGAGAGCACTATGCAAAATCGGGAAGTGAAGGGCGCAAAAATCTTGTTTTCGGGAAGGCTGGACGGAAATGAGATCGCCCGGCGCGAATGGCTGTCGAAAGGATCGCTTCCGCTCCAAACCCTTCGGGCGAACATTGACTATGGGCAGGCGACCGCGTTCACGAGCTATGGAACCATAGGCATTAAGGTGTGGATTTATAAAGGAAAGATATTCAGCAAAGATTTGGAAAAAATGTCCGCCGGAGGCGCCGCGCCTGCCAAGACTTACGGTGGGCAGGGATCCTCTTATGGAGGGAAAAATCAAAATTAAATTGAATTAATAATCCGAAACTTTAAGTTTAAAACTTTTTATCATGTTGATTCCAAAGAAAGTAAAACATAGAAAATGGCATAAGGGGCGGTCGCGAAAGCGGACCGTAGAAACTCGCGGTATTGAACTTAGCTATGGGCGTTATGGTATTAAGGCCATGGAATCGGCCTGGCTCAATTCGAAACAAATCGAGTCCGCGAGGCGGACTATTACGAATTCTTTAAAAAGAAGCGGTCGCTTATGGATTCGGGTATTTCCTGACAAGCCAGTTACAATCAGACCTCCTGAAACAACGATGGGGGGAGGAAAGGGGAGCGTCGATCACTATGTGTTTCCGGTTCGTCCCGGGAGAATTATTTTTGAAATAGACGGCGTGGAGAAAAAAGTTGCTTCCGAGGCGCTGCGCCTTGCAAGTTTTAAACTTCCGTTTAAATCCAAAATAATCATAAAGGAATAAAAACATGGACAAAGATTTCCAGGAATTAAAATTAAAAGCACCGGGGGAACTTCACAAAATGCTGAAAGATGATATGGAAAAACTTAGGGTGTTGCGGTTTGATCGTATCGCCGGAAAAGTGAAAAATATCAATGAAATAAGATTAGTGAGAAAAAACATTGCTCACATTTTGACCATATTGAATTTTCCCGGCACAAAAAAATAACTAACATACAGCAATGGAAAAAAACAAAATTCAACAGCCAAAAAAGAGGAAAATAATCGGCGTTGTCGCAAGTGACAAAATGAACAAGACTCGCGTAGTTGAAGTTTCCGGTTTCAAAAAGCACCCAAAGTATCTTCGCTACTATAAAACAATGAAGCGATTTAAGGCACATGATGAAAAAAATGAGTATAAAACCGGCGATAAGGTTGTGATTGAAGAAACGAGGCCATTATCGAGGGAAAAACGGTGGAAAATAATCAGCAAAATAGCCAATAGCCAATAGCCACTACTACCATGATCCAAGAAAGAAGCATATTAAAAGTTGCTGACAACTCCGGAGCAAAAATCGTCCGCTGTTTTAGAATTCTTGGAGGAACACGCCGGCGTTATGGCGAAATCGGAGATATTATTATTGCTTCGGTTCAAACCGCGGAGCCCAGAAAAGCTGTCAAGAAAAAGGATATCGTAAAAGTGCTCATCATAAGACAGAGGAAGCCGGTAAGAAGGAGCGATGGCTCGTATATACGTTTTGATGAAAATGCTGTAGTCTTGGTCGACGATAAGAAAGAGCCAATTGCTACAAGAATCTTCGGCCCGCTTCCGAGGGAGTTGAAAGAGGCCGGATTCGAGAAGCTCATGACAATGGCTGAGGAGATTGTGTAATTCAACGCGAATCCAGTGGAGTATTAACACTACAATGAATCCCGCTAGAAAATTAATTAACACGATGAAACAACGTCAAACAATCAATTCCAGCAATGAACGCCATATCTGTCGCAAGGCGCGGGTTTTAATTTTCTAAACGGGATGAATATTAAAAAAGGCGATACGGTACAAATAATTTTAGGAAAAGACCGCGGAAAAACGGGGCCGGTTTTGAAGGTTTTTCCGTTGATGGAGAAAATTTCCGTTGATGGCCTTAATTTGTATAAAAAACGAGTGAAGCCAAAACAGCAGGGACAAAAAGGAGAAATCGTATCGGCGCCACGGCCAATGCACATATCAAACGTCATGATTGTTTGTTCAAGCTGCAAGAGGCCGACACGAGTTGGACACAGATATGAAGCGGATTCGAAAGTAAGGTATTGCAAGAAATGCAAAGTTTCCATATAGCCAAAATTTCAATCGCATGAAGACAGAAATAAAAAAAGACCACAAAAAGGAAGTTCTTGAATTCTTGGAAAAGATCGTGATTGACGTTGGCGTCGGGAGATTAAGCGCGCAGCCGAATTTTCAGGAAAAAATGTTGCCGAACATACTTCGGGATCTTTCCGCAATGAGCGGGCAGAAAGCGCAGATTCGACTTTCAAAAAAATCAATCGCGGGGTTCAAGATGCGGGAGGGACAGGTCGTAGGACTTAAGACCACTCTTCGCAGAAAGAAAATGGTTGATTTTTTTGACCGTCTCATTAGAATTGTATTACCTCGCGTGAGAGACTTTGGGGGTATTAGTCCCGAATCGATAGATGAGCACGGCGTTTTGAATATCGGAATCAGAGATCATTTGGTGTTTCCAGAAATCAATCCGGAACAGTCGCCGACTTCATTTTCGCTCGGAGTAACGCTAGTTCCGTGGGCACGGGCTAGGGATGCCGCGACTCTTAAATTCAGAAATTTTGGAGTGCCGCTCAAGAAGAAATAACAAACACGCCAATGCCAAAACTTTCTGTCGTCATACGAAGTAAAAAGAAGCCAAAATTCAGTTCTCGTATCGTGAGGCGATGTTTTCGTTGCGGAAGGAAACATGGATACATGAGAAAATTCAATCTTTGCAGAATTTGTTTCCGGGAAATGGCGACAAAGCAAGAAATACCCGGAGTTAAAAAATCATCATGGTAAGCAAAACTCAAATGTTAAAATTCAAAAGTCAAAAGTTAGCAGTCGCCAAGATTTTAGATTTGAGATTTTAGATTTGAATTAATTATATGCACTACGATTTAGTGGTAAGAATTAAAAACGCGGAGAACTCCGAAAAGGATTCGCTTGTTGCAAGCTTCTCGAAAGTTGATTTTGCGATCGCGAAAATTCTCGCAGAGGCGGGGTACATAAAAGATGTTCAGAAAAAGACCGTGGGCAAAAAGAACTTTCTTGAAATAAAGCTTTCTCGTGGCGGGAAAGCGATAAACGGATTTAAAATCCTAAGCAAGCCGGGACGCCGCATATATGTGGCTTCGGAAGATGTCCGAACGATTCGACAGGGATATGGCATGTCGGTTATTTCAACATCGAAAGGAGTGATGAATAATAAAGAAGCGCGAAAGCAAAAAGTCGGCGGGGAGCATTTATTTGAAATTTGGTAATTTGAAACAATGAGCAGGCTCGCAAAAAAACCAATTAAAATCGTAACCGGAGTGACCATGATGCAGGATGGAGTTTTTTTGATTTTCAAAGGGCCGAAAGGAGAAAAACGCTTAAAAATGAATCCGGGGGTACGGGTTAAAATTGAACCGGAAAATGTCTGGGTGGAATCTTCCGGCGAAGAGGGCGGCAGGGCTCATGCCGGAACAATGTGGTCGCTTATACGAAATTCCCTCGAAGGAGTTTCGACCGGATTTTCAAAAATTTTGGATATGGAGGGAGTTGGCTACAAGGCCGCGCTTGAGGGTAAAGAGTTGGTTTTTTCTTTGGGCTATGCAAAGCCAGTTCGATTCAAGATAGCGGATGGCATTACGGTTGAAGTCGAAAAGAATACAATACTAAAGATATCCGGCAATGATAAAGACCTTGTGGGTCTTATGGCGGCGAATATGAGAGCGCTCAAAAAGCCCGAGCCGTATAAAGGAAAAGGAATTCGATACCGAGGGGAAGTCATACGCAGAAAGGTTGGTAAAAAAGCGGGAGCAACGGCAGGCGCTGCATAAAATTGTATGAAAAAACGGAAACTGATAAATGTAATACGGGCAAGAAGGCAAAAAAGAAACAGCGCGCGAATTGTTGGTCTTTCGACGCGGCCCCGTCTTGCGATTAATAGGAGCAATACAGCGACATACGCGCAGCTTATTGATGACGCGAAAGGAAACACCCTTATCAGTGTCTCAAGCCGGGAAGTTTTTGCCTCCACCGGAGGTCGATCTTCCTCTGGAGAAAAAGGCGGTTTTGGCGGAAAGGATGAAAAGAGATCAAAGACAGAGGCGGCGCGAATGGCCGGTGAATTATTGGCAAAGCGAGCGTCTCTTAAGGGAATAAAGGAGGTAGTTTTTGACAGAAGGGGATACCGTTATCACGGCCGAGTCCGTGCCTTCGCGGAAGGCGCTCGAAGCGGCGGGCTTAATTTTTAACTAAAAATCAATGTTTAGAAAACCTAATAACAATAGATTGCAGCGAAAGGATGAATTTAAGGAGAAGGTACTCGACCTTCGCAGGGTAACTCGCGTTGTTGCGGGAGGTAAACGATTTCGCTTCAGAGCGACAATCGTTATCGGCGATGAGAAAGGGCGCGTGGGCATTGGTATTGCAAAAGGCGTTGATGTCGTGCAAGCGATTGAAAAAGCGAAAACCGGAGCAAAAAAAAATATATTAACGATCCAACTGAAAGATGGCCGAACTATAAACCACGAAGTTATGGCAAAATATAGCGCGGCGAAAGTTTTGATTAAACCGGCCAGCGCTGGCCACGGCCTTCGCGCGGGCGGTGCGGTGCGGTTTGTGCTTTCGCTTGCCGGAGTAAAGGATGCGACTTCGAAATGTCTCGGCAGAACGCCGAACAAATTAACGAACGCGTTGGCTACGATGGAGGCGCTTAAAAAATTGAAAAATAGAAACCAATAACCATGAAGCTTCACAATGTTAAATTAAAAGTCAGAGAACGATCCAAGCAGCGGATTGGCCGCGGCGGAAAGCGGGGAAGTTACTCCGGCAGGGGAGTAAAGGGTCAAAAATCAAGGGCGGGAAGAAAATTGCGCCCCGCACAGCGTGACCTTATTTTGCGTATTCCGAAATTGCGCGGATTTCGAAATAAAATTAAAAAGGATAAGCCGATTATTTTTAATCTCAAGGACTTGTATTTCGCGATAAAAACAAACTCAAAACCCAATTTGCCACTTACCATAAATAAAGAGTTTCTTGTCCAATGCGGAATGGTTTCGCCTGAATACGCTGGAGAAATCCGAATGTTGAGCCAGGGCGATATTAATGTGCCGCTTACTCTTGAGGGAATTTCCGTTTCCAAAAGAACTAGGGAAAAAATCGAAAAGGCGAACGGGAAAATCTTGTAACGTAGATGAATCCCGTTAGAGACAACCCATCATGAAACAAAACACAAACATAGCAATCTCGCGCATACTTTCATCAAAGGTCTGGTTGTGTGTGTACGGAAGCGCAAGCGCTTCCTGTCTCTAACGGGATGAATCGCCTTGTCCAAATTTTTAAAGTAAAAGATCTCCGCAATAAACTACTGTTTGTCGCGGGGCTTCTTATTGTCTATAGGATCCTGTCGGCGATACCCATACCTGGCGTTGATTCCTTAAAACTTCAAAATTACTTCAATTCAAATCAGCTTCTTGGATTCTTGAATTTCTTTTCCGGCGGCGGCCTTTCAAATCTTTCGGTAGTCATGTTGGGAGTAGGCCCCTACATTACCGCGACAATCATCATGCAGCTCCTTACGATGATTTTTCCGAAATTTAAGGAATTGTACTACGAAGAAGGCGCTCGAGGAAGGGCGAAATTCAATCAATATTCGCGGCTTCTCACCGTGCCCTTAGGACTGGTTCAGGCATACGGGTTTTTAAATATTCTCATCCGAGGCGGGGTTATTAACCAGCCGGATGCTTTCGGAACATGGACAAATGTCATCATTATAACTGCCGGTTCAATGCTTGCGTTGTGGCTCGGCGAACTCATCACTGAGAAAAAGATTGGCAATGGAATATCTCTTATTATTCTTGCAGGTATTATGAGCGGTATGCCCGGGTATGTTGTCCAGCTTCAGGTTGCATACCCCTTAACCCCGGAACACCTCCCAACATATCTTGGATTTATTATAGTTGCCGTGCTCGCGATCGCGGGAGTTATTTATCTGAACGAGGGCGAGAGAAAAATTCCAGTCGCGTATGCTCGCCGAGTGAGAGGAAATAAAATGTATGGCGGTTCGCAAAGCTATTTGCCGCTCAAAATAAACCAAGCAGGAATGATACCGCTTATCTTTGCCATATCGGTTCTTCTCTTTCCGCAATTCATCGCTTCGGCGCTGTCGTTCATTTCTTCCGACCTTGCCGTAAAAGCAAATGACATTGTTTCCCGTGTTTTAAATAACCAGCTATTCTACGGAATTTTCTATTTCCTTCTTGTGTTTATCTTTACCTACTTCTATACAGCAATAACATTCAATCCGGAGGAAGTGGCAAAAAATCTCCAAAGAAGCGGAGGATTCGTCCCCGGCATACGTCCCGGCGAAGCAACGACCGCATTTTTTAAAAGAGTTGTTAATCGGATCACGTTTTTTGGCGCGTCCTCGCTCGGCATTATCGCGATTCTACCGACGATAATTCAAAAGATGACAGGGATCCAGCTTTTAAGTATCAGCGGAACAGCGCTTCTTATCGTTGTTTCCGTTGCCCTTGAAACAATGAGGCAAATCAATTCTCAACTCGATATTCGTGAGTACGATCAATCGAGTTAAAGCGAAGGAGTCCGCCGATGATTTTGAGATGGGGGTCTATGAGCGTCACTAGGCGCACACTTATTTTCTTGATAAACTTAATGCGCGCCAATTTATGAAAAAAATTGTTGTTATATTATATGGGCCTCCGGGGAGCGGCAAAGGGACGCAGGCGAATATTATTGCGCACAAGCTTAACCTGATCCATTTTGACACAGGAAGATTTTTGGAAGACTTGGTACACGACCCCGAGCGACAACGCGAAAAAATAGTGAAGCGAGAAAGAGCTCTTTTTGATAAGGGCATACTCATGACGCCAAGTTTCGTACTGCGAGAGGTAGCCAATAAAGTCAGGGAATTAAGAAAAGCCGGGTGGGGAATAATTTTCAGCGGGTCGCCGCGAACCATGTATGAAGCGAACGCCTTACTTCCTATATTGAATAAACTTTACGGAAAGAAAAATATATACGTCTTTCTATTGAATATCCCGCCGAAATTTTCGATTGAGCGAAACGGGCGTCGCCTCGTTTGCTCCGTTTGCGGCCACATGGTACTCGCTGCGTACCATCCTCTTACCGTGCCCAAGCACTGTCCGGTGTGCGCCGGGCCGCTGTATAAGAGAACACTCGACACGCCAGACGTAATTAAGGTTCGGCTTGTGGAATTTAAAAATCGAACTTTGCCTATTTTAAAACTTTTAAAAAAGCAAAAGTATCGCGTAAACGTAATTAACGCCCTGCCCGCGCCGCATAAAGTGTTGCATAAAATTTATGCTCATCTTAAAAAAGCCTGATGAAATAAAAATCATGGCTGAAGCGGGGAAGCGCCTTGCGAATGTGCTGAGTGCGTTGAAGAGCGAAGTGAGAGCCGGCAGGGCGACGATGGAGCTGGAAAAAATATGCCTTAAACTTATTGAGGAATCCGGTTGTGAGCCGGCATTTTTGGGCTATCGGCCCGCGGGAAGCGAAAAAGCGTATCCGTATTGCCTGTGTGTTTCAGTTAATAGCGTTGTCGTACACGGACAGCCGTCGGAATATATCGTAAAGGATGGTGATATCGTAAAATTGGACCTGGGGTTGCGACTCAAGGGGTTTTATGTCGACTCGGCTATTACGACAAGCGTCGGGAAAATAAGCAAAGCGGCGAAAAAGCTGATTGAGATAACGAGGGAAGCACTTTACAAAGGCATCGCGGCGGCGAAAGTTGGAAACACAACGGGCGATATTGGTTATGCAATCGAGCAGTGCGTCAAAAGAAACAAACTTTCTATCGTTGAATCGCTTACCGGCCATGGAATTGGGAAAAACCTTCACGAAGAACCGGCCGTTTTTAATTTTGGAAAATTGGGCGTTGGATTCAAGCTCAAGCCGGGAATGGTCATTGCGATCGAACCGATGGTCACGATCGGATCCGGAAAAGTACAGCAACTTGATGACGAAAGTTTCGCGACGCGAGACGGGTCGCTTTCCGCTCACTTTGAGCACACGGTTTCGATTGAACCTTCGGGTCCGCGCATTCTCACGATATAAAACATGCGTACTTGAAAATTTTGCTTGAAACGTTTAAAATTTGTGAGTATGGCCATTTGTATGGGTGTGGCTTGATGTGTAACAGCAAGCGCAAGGCAAACAAACATCTAAGCGAAATGATTCCCCGTTAGAAGTCGCAATCGCCTTACTGATTAACAACAAGCAATCCATGAATGTGCATAGTCGTCACAATGAGACAATTTTACAGACCGCGTTGATCGCGATTTGTTTTTAACTACATGAACAAATATTACCTCACAAAAAATCGCCTCAAGGAAATAAAAAAAGAACTTGAGGATTTAAAAAATAAAAAGCGAGTAGAAGTTGCGGAACGGCTTCGGAGCGCGAAAGAATACGGAGACCTTTCTGAAAATGCCGAATACACGCAAGCGCGGGAAGAACAGGCTTCTGTTGAGTCTAGAATTTTTGAACTTGAGGAACTACTCCAGGAAGTTTCGATTATTGAGAAATCCGAAGGCAGTGTAGTGCAAATGGGTTCGACCGTTATCGTAAAGAAGGGGGATACTGAATCCCGCTACACGATCGTTGGATCGTATGAGGCAAAGCCGGAAGAAGGAAAGATTTCCGATGAATCTCCGTTGGGACACGCGTTTATGAATCACAAAGTAGGAGATACGGTGACCATAACAACTCCATCGGGGCAGGAAACATATAGAATAATAAAAGTTGAATAATTGTTCGGGTTTGCTTCGAATCGAAAACTAACCCATTTTCTACCACTGGATATGCTCGAAGACATCCTGCAGGAACGACTTAAAAAACTTGCCCGATTGAAGGAATCCGGCATTGACCCATATCCCGCCACTGCGGATCGGACTGTCCATATTTCAGATGCGCATGAAAAATTCGGCGTGTTAAGCGCTTCGAAAAAAGAAATTTCCCTCGCGGGGCGGCTTGTTTCGTTCCGAGATCAGGGGAATATCGTTTTTTTAGATTTGGCGGACGAGTCGGGGAAAATTCAAGTTGTTTTAAAGAAAGACAATCTTCCCGAATTCAAGCTCTGGAAGGACGCGCTCGACATCGGGGATTTTATTTCAGTTACCGGGCCATTATTCAAAACACAAAAAGGCGAAGAAAGTATTGAAGTATTAAAGCTCCGACTTCTCACAAAATCCCTTCGGCCGATTCCGACCGAACGCTACGGCGTTGAAGGCGATGATCTCCGTCTTCGGAAGCGTTATTTGGAGCTCCTCACGGATTCGAAGACAAAGGAATTGTTTAAGAAAAAAGCGGTTTTTTGGAACACGATGCGGGGATACCTTGAGGGGGAGGGTTTTTTTGGAGTTGAAACGCCGGTGCTTGAAAACATCCCCGGCGGCGCGGAAGCGGAACCGTTCAAGACGCATCACAACGCGCTCGACACGGACTTTTATCTTCGAATTTCTCTCGAACTTCCGCTCAAAAAACTTCTCGTCGGCGGATACGAAAAGGTTTTCGAAATCGGGCGTATTTTCCGGAACGAGGGAATCGACCGAGAGCATCTTCAAGATTATACGCAGCTCGAATTTTATTGGAGCTACGCTGACTATAACGATATGATGAGTCTTGTCGAAAAAATGTATAAGGCGGTTATTAAAAAGACATGTGGCGGATTTGAAACTACACACGGCGGCAAAAAAATCGATTGGAGTAGAAAATGGAAAAAAATTGATTATGTCGAACTCTTCGAGAAAGAGAACGGGGTGAATCCCGTCACGGCAACTGTTCAAGATTTGCGAAAGAAAGCGATTGCTTTGAAGCTTGAACCCGAAAAAAACGCCGGCAAGGGACGACTTATTGACTTTATCTTTAAGCATACGGGGAGACCCAAGCTTGTCGAACCATGCTTCCTTATTGATCCGCCGGTAGAAGTCGAGCCGTTGGCAAAGCGTTCGCGAACTAAATCTGGCTGTGTTGAGCGTTTTCAGGTGATGGCCGCCGGCACGGAACTCGGCAAGGGGTTTTCTGAACTAAATGACCCGCAGGACCAGCGCGCGCGGTTCGAGGAACAAATGAAACTCCGCGAGGCGGGGGATAGGGAAGCTCAACGGTTGGATAGCGATTTTTTGGAAGCCCTCGAATACGGTATGCCCCCAGCGGCCGGTTTCGGCCTCTCCGAGCGCCTCTTCGCGGTTCTTATGGACAAGCCAGTCCGCGAGGCAGTTATTTTTCCGCTCATGAGACCGAAGAAGTAGTTTTTGATTTGTCATTGCGAGCCAAAGGCGAAGCAATCCAATAGCTCTCTATGAAAACATATGCCGTTTATATTTTGGCTAGCGGGCGTAACGGTACGTTATATGTGGGAGTTACGAATGATTTAATCCGGAGAGTTTCTGAACATAAAGAAGGTAATACCCCCGGCTTTACTCGAAGATATAAAGTTGATAAATTGGTCTACTAATCCGAACTGGAAAGATTTATTTTTGGAATTGCAGGGTGGATAGTATTCTCTTTCCTGTCACCCCCTTGCGATGACCTTAGATTGCTTCGGATGCACTCGCAATGACAAGCAGAAAATAAAAACACCCGGCCTTTTGGTCGAGTGTTCTTTGATTTTTTGCGAGCCGCTTTTTGTCATTCATGAGGGGTTCGCGATGAAGCAATCCGGGCTATTGCTCGTATCGCTATATTGTAGCGCTGGGGGCGGATTCACTCACCTCAACAACCCACCGCCAGACGCCATTGAAGCCGTGTCCGGTCCAACGGAAGCTCGAGTTTCGCCCGCCATTGTCGCCGAAATACGGGAAGTAGAGGTCGGCGTTCGGGTATACCCATGAAGCATCCGCAAAGCCAATTAGGCTTTTTTCGCCTGGCTTTGGAAAACGTTTTTTGAACGCTTCCCGCCATTGCCCCTCGGGAATAGCGCCTTGTTTCTTGAGCTTTTCCACAAGTTTGTTGAAGCTCGTGCAATATCCAACACTGACGAGCTTGAACCGTCGGCGGGTTCCTGTACCCATAATCTTTTTTCCCCTGAACTCCCAGTTTGCGGGGTTAATACCGTCGTTTTGGAGCATCTCGATCGGATCTGCCTCGTCACCATTCAGTGCGAGTGCGAATTCGACTTCGTTTTCTGGAATTACGAGTGTCTGTTGCGTTGCTGTAGCTGTCATATCAATTTCTTTCGTTTTGTGCTTTGTTGAGTTTTCTTTGTACGTACTGCTCCGGAAAAACATTTTCTTTATGCGCCCCCAGAGCAGTACATACGAACAAGCAACAAATTTCAAGGAGCAATTTCTAGCATCTACAAGATAACATTTTTGTGGCATCGCGTCAAGCAAAACCTGTCCAATAAAGACAGATGTTTGTAGGCGTTGTCATCGTGATGGCGTGTCTCCATGTCCATGGCGATCCGGTTTCTGGATTGCTTCGCCAAGCTCGCAATGACAGAAAAAATATCTTACTTGACCCCTGACCCATGCCTGCGTCGCCGCAGCTTTGCGAAAGCGGGACTCATGACCTAAAACCTACGCCTCCAACTTTCTCGCCTCGTCGCAGATCATTTTTGGCTCTCCGTCGCGCCACGACATTCTCCCGGCAACAAGAACGACATTGTTTTCTTCCCAGACCGAGGCGGTTTTCACAAGTACGCTGTTAAACACCAGTATTTCAAGTTGCTGCATCGCGGAATCCTCAATCGTCGCGAAAACCATCGGATCGCCCTTTTTTGTGAGTATTTTTTTAAGTTTCGTGACCAATCCGGCGGTTCGCTGGGGGGTTATTTCGTCCTTCACAAGACGTATTTTTTCAATCGGAGTCGGTTTTATCGTATTGAGCCGTTCAGAATATGTATTCATGGGATGTTCCGAAAGATAGAATCCAAGAAGTTCCTTTTCCCATACGAGCTTTTCCTGTTCTGTTGCAGGCGGGGCAGGTGCGAGACGCAACGATGCCCGCGGTGCGCTCGCGCCGAAAAGCGAGCTCGCGGAGGAATTAACCGACGCGTCTTTTCGCGCCGACGCGGCGAATTTAACGATGTCGTCGATGTTTAGAATCGCCTGGTTGCGCTCGATGCCGAGCGAATCAAACGCGCCGCCTTTCGCGAGGGATTCGAGTGACTTCTTATTCAAATCTTTGTGCTGTACGCGCATCAAAAATTCCTCGAATGTCTTGAACGGCCCGTTTTTAACTCTTTCCTCGATGATGTTTCGCGTGATTTCCGCGCCGACATTTTTAATAGCTACGAGGCCGAACCGGATGGCTTCTCCCTCCGGCGTAAAGTTTGCGAAACTCTTATTGATGTCCGGTGGCAGTATTTCGAGCCCGGATTGCTTTGCTTCCTGAATAAGAAGAGAAATTCGATCGATGTCGTTTACTTCGGCGTTCAGGAGCCCTGCCATAAATTCTTCCCTATAGTGCGCCTTGAGATACGCCGTCCGGTACCCGATGATCGCGTAGCAGGCCGCGTGGCTCTTATTGAATCCATACCGCGCAAAGGGCGGGAAAAGCTCCCAAATCTGCTGGGCAGTATGCGCGGGAATTCCGTTCGCCTGCATTCCGTTGATAAGTTTTTCTTTTTGTTCGTCGAGAAGCGATTTTATTTTTTTGCCTATCGCGCGGCGCATGGTATCCGCTTCCGCGAAGCTGTAGCCGCCTAGTTCGCGAGTGATTTGCATCATCTGTTCCTGATATACGCCGATGCCATACGTCTTTTTCAAAATTGGCTCAAGCCGCGGATGGAGGTAGGTGATTCTTTCCTGCCCATGTTTTCGTTTTATAAACGACGGGATAAGATCCATCGGCCCTGGCCGATATAGCGAAATCATCGCGATAATATCTTCGACTTCCGTGGGTCCGAGGTCTTTCAAGTAGCGCCTCATGCCGCTTCCTTCGAGCTGGAACACGCCCGTCGTATCTCCCGCGCGGAGCAGTTCGAATGTCGCTTTGTCGTCCAAGGGAATCTGGTCGATTTTTACGACCACATCTTTTGTTTCCTTAATGAGCCGTATTGTTTCTTCGATGATTGTGAGGTTTTTGAGGCCGAGTAAATCCATTTTTAAAAGTCCAAGGTCTTCGACGCTGTGCATCTCGAACTGCGTAATTATGTTCGTCTTGTCCTGCGGTGCGAGCTGGAGCGGCAAGTAATTGGCGAGCGGTTCTTTTGAAATCACGGTGCCGCAGGCGTGCACCGAGGCGTGCCGCACCACGCCCTCAAGGTGCATCGCAACATTAATAAGCCGTTTTGCGTCCTCATTGTGATCGTATAGGGATTTGAGCTCGATCACCTTCTCGAGGCATTCCTTGAGCCACCCTTCCTTCATGCCTTGTGTTGGGTTGAAGGGAATAAGTTTCGCGATTTGGTCGCAGAAACTGTAGCTAAATCCCATCGCCCGCCCGGCGTCGCGAATCGCCGCGCGCGCGGCCATCGTTCCGAATGTGATAATCTGCGCGACGTGATCCGCTCCGTATTTTTCTTTGAGATACGCCAGCACTTCATCGCGGCGAGCGTCGGCAAAGTCCATGTCAACGTCCGGCATCTGAATCCGCTCCGGGTTTAAAAACCGCTCGAACAGCAGTCCGTACTGAAGCGGATCGATGTCTGTAATCCCCAAAATATAGGACACAAGGCTCCCGGCCGCGGAGCCTCTTCCCGGGCCGACCGCAATTCCGTGGTTCTTCGCCCAGTTCACCATATCCGCGACAATTAAAAAGTAGTCCGCAAACCCTGTTTTCTCGATAACACCAAGTTCGTACTCGAGTCGTTTTAGAACTTCTTCAGTTTGTTTTTCTTTCGGGAAGCGATTAACCATCCGTTCATGCGACAATTTGCGAATATAGTCATTCGCTGTTTTTCCGTCGGGCTTCGGAAAATCGGGGAGTATCACCGTCCCGAGTTTAAGCTCCGTGACGCATCGCTCCGCGATCTTAGCGGTATTTTCGATTGCCTCGGGAAGATCTTTAAAATTTTCCGCCATTTCTTCCGGAGAATTGAGCGAGAAATTATCCGCCCGGAGGGACAATCTGTCGTCATCGCTCGTTTTATTTCCCGTTTGCACCGCGAGAAGTATGTCGTGGTATTCGGCGTCGTCCGGCCGGGCGTAATGAATATCCTGCGTCGCGACGAGAGGTATTCCGGTTGCTTTCGAGAGCCGCGCAATATCGTCCCGTATTTTTCCCACATCGGGGATATTCGGATGGTGTCCGATCTCCAGGAAAAAATTTCCTTTGCCCAGGATATCCTCGTATTCAAGCGCGATCCGCTTGGCGTCTTCGAATCTTCCCGCAGATAGGCTTCTGTTTACTTCGCCAGCAAGGCAGGCAGAGAGGCCAATCAGCCCCTCGTGATGTTTTTTGAGCAAATCCTTATCAATCCTCGGTTTGTAATAAAATCCCTCGGTGTGCGCCTTGCTCACGAGCTGGATCAAATTTTGCCAGCCCGTGTTGTTTTCGCAGAGTAAAATAAGGTGATAATATTTTTCGCTTGCTTCTTTGCTGAACCTGTCGCGGGGCGCGACGTACGCCTCGACTCCCAAAATTGGTTTTATTCCGGCCTTCTTCGCCGCTTTGTAAAATTCGACAGCGCCATACAAAACCCCGTGGTCGGTAAGAGCGAGAGAATCCATTCCGAGCTCTTTTGTGCGGTTAATAAGATCGGGGATTTTCGCCAGCCCGTCGAGCAGGGAATAATGAGAATGAGTATGGAGATGAGTGAATTTTGGCATGGTTTTGAGTATGTCGGCCTGCCCCGTCAGATGCGCAGCTATCTAATCGGGGTGGGTAAATTTAGGCATGAGTGGCCTCATTATACGGTAAATTTTCGCTATTCGGAAGCAAATTTTTTTGCCCCTGACTGAATTGCGGGGGATTGACATCTATTCGCGCCTAAATTATCTTGAAACCAGACCGAAGGTTCCGCTGGACTAGTCATCCTGGACGTTTAGTTTTCCGCAATCAGCACAAGTGATCATAGTGCTGGTTGCGTACCGCTAATCGTTAAACGGTTCCAGAGAGGACCAGCCCCAAACGGCCTCACATCGCTATCCGCGATTTCGACTACGCTAGCGATTAATAAGTCCACCCGGTTCTGCGAGCCAGACGGCCGTAGAGAAAAACCGGGTGGCTTTTTATTTGATTTACAAGGACACATCATTTAGATTAGTAATACGCCACCTTAGCTCAGCGGTAGAGCAACGCTTTTGTAAAGCGTGGGTCCCCGGTTCAAATCCGGGAGGTGGCTCCAGCAACTCCCGGATTTGAACGAAGGGCGGGTCGGAGGGAACGCTACCGGGTTCCCTCCGTGTAGGAAACCTGCCTGCCGGCAGGCAGGTTATTCAAAACCGAGGGTTTTGAAGACGCAGTCCCGAACGTCGTGAGGGACGAGTAGTGAAACTCCGGGAGGTGGCTCCAGAATGGCAGAAGATAAATTATTCTACATAGGTCAGAAAGCATTTATTGAAAAAGGCGGGAAGGTTCTTGTGCTTTTTGATCCCGGGCTTGGTCTGGATTTTCCGGGAGGGAAGATCCAAATAGGGGAAACTGATTTTGATGAAGCATTGCGTCGCGAAGTTCGGGAAGAAACGGCGCTGGAAATCGATATCTGCAGCCCCTTTTTCCGATGGTATTTTGAATTTCGACCAGGCCACAGAAATGCAGGCAAACAGGTGTATTTGATTGGTTTTAGATGCAAGTATCGCAAAGGTGAAGTGAAATTAAGTAACGAGCACGACAAATTTCTATGGGTTGATAAAAATGACTTTCGTGAAGTAGACGATGGCTCGGCTTATTTTCGTGCGCTTGAAAAATACTTTGCGGATAGTCAATAGCTAGTAACTGGTAATTGTGTAGAGCGGTAGTATTTTCGCACGATTGGTTGACCTCATATCTACACAGGTTGATTCCCACCAAACATGGAATTATACTTAGTTCTACTTAGTTCATGACACATCGTCGCGCTATAGAGGAAAAAGCTCTAAAAAAATTATATAAAGATGATAAAAAGTCATCTGCCGAAATCGCAAAAATTTTAGGATGCTCGGAGCACAAAGTTAATTATTGGCTCGAAAAACATATAATTCCAAAAAGAAGCATCAGTGAGGCAGTCTATGTAAGGAAAAATCCGTTAGGCGATCCATTTAGTTTTATCCAGCCAAAGAATTTAGCGGAGGCAAAGTTATTCGGCTTGGGCGTTGGGTTGTATTGGGGCGAGGGAAATAAGGCGAACAAGAATATAGTGAAGCTAGGAAATTCCGATCCGGGACTAATTAAATCATTTATTAAATTCCTTAAGAAATTTTTTAATATAGACACGAGGTCTTTGAAATTCCACCTTCATCTTTTTAGTGATATCAATCCGGAACAGGCAACTTTGTATTGGATGAACGAAATCGGCGCGCAACGTTCGCAATTTTATAAACCGACAATCACTAAAACCGGAAAACTCGGCACATATCGCAAGAAGAGCGTGCATGGAGTTTTGACGCTCTACTTTGCAAATACCAAATTACGAAATATAATGGTTGGGCATAATTGATATGCCGTTGTAGCTCAGCTGGTAGAGCAACTCCATGGTGGGACGCAATCCCTGCCCACTCCGATGAAAACGTCGAAGTGAATCTCGAATAACGGTTAACGGCCCGCACCGGCTAAGACCGTCCCGCCTTAGGCGGGCGAACGACTGACAAGAGGAGCTAAACTCCGATCCTGATCGGAGCATGCTTAAGATACAGTCTAGCCCTTGTACCGTGCTCAAAGAAAACAAGGTGAAAGCGAAGGAGTAGGTCGCCGGTTCAATTCCGGCCAACGGCTCAAAATTTCCCGCCGGAATTGAACCGGCGAAAGGGGTTAGAAGTTTACAAAAAACCGTTTCCTTGCTATCGTATTCTCCTATGGCAAAATCGAAGCGATCCGAAAACCTTGTTGCGTTGCGATGCGCGACCTGTAAAACCAGGACATACTACGTAAATAAGAACAAAAAAACCGTTGAGCGGAAGCTTGAAGTTACGAAATTCTGCAAGTTTTGCAGGAAGCACACGACGCAGAAAGAAGTTAAAATCTCCGGTAAGTAATAAGGTAAAAGATGCCCGTATCGTCTCGGAGCTGTACGAAAAAGCATTGATTTGAAGGAAGGATTGACAATGTTTTCCTGCTCGCTATATAATGGTTGAGCATAAGAAATGCGGTATGTTCCGATTTTTTGTGGGAATTGAGCGAATTTATAAAAATAATGAATGCTGGATTACCAAGGAAAGGTTGCGGATTAACGCATAAAAAAGTGATCTTGGGGGAATGACAGCAACCGCGGACGAGGGAATGGTAAAAGAAGCCCTGCCTGGGTTGACGTTTCGGGTTGTCCTTAAAAAGGACGAAACCAAGGAAATCCTGGCGCATTTAGCTGGCAAAATGAAGCTCAATAACATCCGAGTCCTGCCCGGCGATAGGGTACTTGTGGAGATGGGTCCCGACGGCAGACGAGGAAGGATTGTTCGAAGATTGTGATGTTCGAATCAATCACGAATATAATCGCGAATTATCGCTAAAAGAAAATTAGTGAACAATTAGAGACAAAATTAGAGATTGATTAGAGAAATTATTTTATGAAAGTTCGAAGTTCGGTAAAAACAATGTGTAGGAATTGCCAGATTATAAAACGTAAAAGACGGCTCTATATTGTTTGCGTAAATCCAAAACATAAACAACGGCAAGGATAATATAGCAAATAGCCATTAGCCAATAGCAAACATGCGTATACTAGGCGTAAACATACCAGATAATAAGAGAATTGAAGTTTCTCTTACTTATATTTATGGAATTGGCAGATCCGCGAGCAGGAAAGTTTTGACTGACGCAAAAATCGATTTGAATAAAAAAACTGGAACCCTGACCAGTGATGAAGTTGTGAAGATTCAGAGCACCGCGGAAAAAACCTATCCGATGGAAGGAACTTTGCGGCAATTTATCCGCTCAAACATCCAACGGCTCAAGGATATAAAATCGTATCGGGGCACGCGGCACTTGCGCCGTTTGCCGGCGCGCGGGCAGCGAACGAAGACGAATTCCCGGACTGTGCGCGGAAACATACGAAAGACTGCCGGTAGCGGAAAGAGGAAAGTCGACCTGAAATAAAACAGCAAATAGCCATTAGCCAATAGCGATTATGGGAAAAGAAAAAATAAAAGAACAACCAGCGGCGGAGGGCGCAGCAGGAAAAACCCCGAAAACTAAAGAAACCGCGGCCACAGAAGCCCCTGTGGCGGCGCAGCAAGCGCCCCAGGTGCTCAAGAAGCGCGGAGCGATCGAAAAGGGGCGAGTGTATATTAACGCGTCGTATAACAATACGATCATTACTGTTGCTGATGGGCAGGGAAATGTGTTAGCCTGGGCTTCTGCGGGTTCGCTTGGGTTTGCCGGACCTAAGAAGGCTACCCCTTTTGCTTCCTCGAAAGTCGTTGCGGCAATAACCGAAAAATTGAAAAGCAATGTTCCGCATGAAGTCGAGATCATTGTTAAAGGGATAGGCGGGGGGAGGGATTCCGCCGTGCGATCACTCATTAATCAAGGTTTTAATGTGATTTCGATAAAGGACGTTACCGCGATTCCTCACAACGGCCCGCGGCCGAGAAAGGTTCGACGTGTTTAGTGTTGTTATTACTAATTACTATTTTCTACACATATGCGTGGTCCAAAAGAAAAAAAGGAAAGAAGAATCGGGGAACGCCTTAATTTGAAGGCGGATCGTTGTCAATCTCCGAAATGCGCAATGGTCAGAAAACCATATCAGCCCGGCGCTCACGGCCCTACGGGAAGAAGGCGCGCCTTGTCTGAATTCGGTGTTCAGCTTCGGGAAAAGCAAAAGGTGAAAATCAGCTACGGCTTAGACGAGCGGAATTTGCGGCAATTATTCGTAAGCGCTCAAAAAACAAAAGGATCATCTTCTTCCAAGTTGGTCGAGCTTTTGGAGCGAAGACTCGATAACGTAATCATGAAGCTTGGGCTTGCGGCGTCGCGGAATATCGCGCGACAGCTTGTAGTCCATGGCCATGTTTTAGTAAACAAGAAAAAGGTTTGGTCTCCTGGCTTCAGCGTCAAAGCCGGCGACCTAATAAACATCAAGCCAGGGTCCGAGTCGAAGTTGTTTTTCGAAAAAAGGAGAGAGGTGCTTGCGAAGTACGAGCCTCCGGCGTGGCTTCATCTTGACGCGGGGAAACTTGAAGGAAAAGTATTATCCCTGCCTCAAGAGTCCTCGGTGCCTTTCGAGGCGAGTCTACTTATCGAGTCGTTTTCTAAATAAAATCGTCGAAATATACCACTATATACATTTAAATCAATCTATATTACAATAAATATCATGGAATTTTCTAAATTGAGTTCAACAGTAACGGTAAAAACAGTATCAGAAGATTTGCGGAAAGGCGTTTTTGAGATTGAAGGGTTGTTTTCGGGGTATGGTCTTACCGTGGGAAACTCGCTCCGGCGAGTACTTCTTTCGTCCTTGCCCGGCGCGGCAGTTACGGAAGTAAAAATAAAAAATGCAACCCATGAGTTTTCAACTCTTCCCGGCGTAAGGGAAGATTTAGTTGAATTGAGTCTGAATTTTAAAAAGCTTCGGCTCAAAATGCACACGGATGAGCCCCAGGTATTGATCCTTAAAGCAAGCGGCATAAAGACAGTTACCGCGGCCGATATCAAAACCAATTCAATGGTTGAGATAGTAAATAAGGACGAAGTATTTGCGACGTTAACCGCGAAAAATGCGGAATTGGAAATTGAAATCAAAGTTGAAAAAGGAATGGGATATTTGCCTGTTGAGGCGCGTAAAGACGTACGGCAGGCGGTCGGCACCATCGCGATAGACGCCATTTTCGCCCCGGTTCTCAAGGTCAATTATACGAACGACAATATGCGCGTTGGGGACAGAACCGACTTCAATAAATTGCGTCTTGAAATTGAGACTGACGGCACTATTAGTCCCTCCGCGGCGCTGAGGAGAGCGGGAGAAATATTAAAGGATCATTTTGAAAAAGTAGCGGCAATTCCCGTTCAAGATTTTGAGACTCCGAAAGATAAAGAGGAAGAAATTTCTGAAACTCCAAAAAAGAAGCGGTCGAAAAAAGAGAAGCTAGAATAGCCAATAGCCACTAGGGTCTAGCCAATAAGGATTTGAGTGTTCGCTAAACCCTAAGCCCTAGTCGCCAGTGGCTAACAAAAAACAATGCGTCATCGCAAGGAAGGCAAAAAATTCGGCAGGTTGAAGGGTGCTCGCGCATCCTTTTTGCGCAATTTGTCGAACGATTTGGTTCGAGCGGAGCGCGTTGAAACGACCGAGGCTCGCGCGAAAGAAATTCGCCCCATCGTGGAACGTTTAATAACTCACGCAAAGCGCCAGACGCTCGCAAGCCGTCGATTGATTTTAAGCAGGGTGAATAATAAAAAAATTGCCGAAAAGCTCATGAGCAATCTTGGGCCAAGATATGTAGCGCGAACCGGGGGATATTTAAGGATTACAAAACTCGCAAAGTCGAGAAAGCGAGACGGAAGCCGGCTTGCGAGGATCGAATTTGTATAACAATGGATTATCACATCGACGCAAAAAATAAAATAATGGGACGACTTGCTTCCGAAATTGCCCAAATTCTTCAAGGTAAGAAAAGTGCGTCATATAATCCGCGGATTTCGGGGGGTGATAAAGTGTTTGTCAAAAACTACGCCAATGTTTCGTTTACCGGGCGGAAGATGAAGGACAAGATTTATTATAAACACACCGGATATATGGGACATTTGAGGGAAAAAACGCTTGAACAGGTGCATGAAAAAGATCCAAGGCGAATACTCCGAGAGGCGGTTCGCAGAATGCTTCCTAAAAATTTTCTTAATGCCAAGCGTCTGAAGAATCTGATATTTATTGATGGCGAAAAATAATATAATATGGCAATCACACTGAAAACAAAAAAAGAGGCAGTTGTTCCCAAAAAAGCGGAACGATATGTTGAAGGCGTTGGTCGGAGGAAAACCTCGATTGCCCGCGTGCGGATTCTCGGCGGAAAAGGCAAGTTTGTGGTGAACGACAAAGAGCTGAAAAATTACTTCAATATGCCGGTGCTTGAGTCGTGCGTCCTTTCGCCATTTATTAAAGCCAAGATTGAGGGATTATTTGATGTGAGCGCAAGGGTATCCGGCGGGGGAATACACGCGCAGGCGGAAGCCGTCCGTCTCGGTCTTTCCCGGGCGCTTGCGCTCAATAATCCAGATTTCCAAATGAGACTGCATAAGCTTGGGTTTTTAACACGCGATTCTAGGATGGTAGAGAGAAAGAAATACGGTTTGAGAAAAGCACGGAGAGCTCCGCAGTGGCAAAAAAGATAACCGCGAAAGCAGTTTCTTTTTTTGCCACGAGGGGGGAGGGGCGGGAAATGAACCTCTCCCCGTTTTGGAAATTAGCGAGCTAGTGCGAGCGTGAGAAACCGAGGGTTTCTCAAGTGCGTAGCTCTGCCGCATTGGCAAAAAAGATAATGATTCAAGGAAAATCCCGGAAACGGGATTTTCCTTTTCCGACCCTTTCGGCCTTATTCTCCCGCACAATATACAACATACTTGACACTCGGTTGTCAATATGCTATATAGTTACTAACGCTCATTGAAAATTAAAAGGTTAGCGTTTGACCTCGCGAAAGGTTAGGTCGCACGAATAGCTTTTCGTCTTGCGCACTTTGCAAGAGGCGTTCACTGCCCAAAAAAATGTGGACTGATTTGCAACAGTAAAAATGCATATGCAGGGAAGGAACAGTATGTCGCGACATGTACGCATTAATGGATTCGGGAAGTCAGGGAAGTCCTGGCATCCAGAGGTAGTCCCCATTGCGTTGACCGATAGTATGGGCATCCCAGTAGGGGTCGACGATAGTAAGGACATCGACAGTGATGACGATGAAACCTCCTCGGAGAGAATGCATCCCTCCTTTAATGGTTCTATCCGGTCCGGAAAGCTGATCGAGCTGGCGGATGGGTCCATTGTGACTCGAGCTGAGTGGCGTGAAATCCAGACTCAGTAAGGGAAGTAAAAGATGGCAAGCCACGCGCTTTGAAAATGTGCGTGGCTTTTTAAACCGGCGACTTTTTGGCTTGCGCTTTGCAACTCCGGCGTGTCTGCAAGCAGTTAACGCCGTTTTCGCAAAGCGGCAGAAAAGAAAGGAATGATATGAGACTAGATCTCTCTTTGACGAATGAGGAATTGTACAAAGGGTGTATGATTCGCCAGCGTGAGGGGAGGTTGAATCTCGAAACTCCCCGAAAGCTTGCGGCGCCCATTGTCAAAGAAAACATTGCTCGAATAATTAAAGAGATTCCGTCTGAAGAGCGGGCTGTCGAACTTACAGGGCGAATGGCGACATGGGTATATCTCATTGCGTTGCCGATTGTCCTGGGATCGTTTGAACAGGTGTGGTTTGATGATGGGCAAGAGCGAATGCTTATAGCCCCATAAAATAGGGCACAACAAGGGCGAGGATGAAATTCCTCGCCCATTTGATTTCTAATATGGTATAATGCGATTAGTCCCGCTTCAGACGTCGGATCAAGCAATTTTAACAGGGGGACATACAGCGCTCCGATGTGTTCGTCGGAGTTGAGTCTACCCACAATGGCGCTACGCCGGATGTCTAAGCGGGATTTTAGTTTGCGCAAAAGCGCACGCGATGCGAACATGCGAATGTTGCGAATCGAAGTCATTTTTTTGCGTCATTCGCATGGTTTTATAAAATTAGCATCATTGGACCCCGTCTATCTTCGCCGCAAGTATAAAATCGTTTTGCGAAAGACCGTTGATAGCATGTGTGGCGAGTTCGAATCGGACGTGATTGTACGAGATATACATATCGGGGTGATGGCCTTCTTTTTCGGCAATTTCCGCAACTTTATTCACAAATTTCATCGTTGCGACAAAATCCTTAAATTTAAAATCCTTCGCGATTTTTTTTGAGATCGTGTTTCCATCAACGAGTTTCCAATCGCATACGCTTTTTATAAGAAGCTCTAAATCTTTTCCCTCAAGCGGGGCGGTGCCGCCCTCACACGGGACGCAGTGTTGTTTTGTAAGATCCATAGTTTAGAAATTGTAGCTTAGCGGGGGAAATTACGAAAGCGATTGACAAGATGAAATGAGATGTGATATAAACTAGTCGTTCTTTGACATCTATATTTGCTGCCTTTTGTATTGCTTTGGGGGCGCAAAAAGTCGTGTCTCGAAGGCAGTGCAAAACACGCCACTAGAGCGTTCCGCGTGTGCGGAGCGTACGAGTGGCAGAACAGCAAAAAAAGGAATAGGCCGATGAATATAGATCAAAATCCGGAACCACTTGGGTGTGAACTCGAGAGTATTCTTTGCGGAGCGGCCGAGAAAGCACGGGTGGATGTAGCTCCTTCTGTTTCCCCTCCAATCCTCCGATCAATCTCCAAGGGAGAAAAGGTTACGATTCGCGCCTGCAACGGAACACGCACTATCGCGCATTCAGGCGATGTGTTTGAGTGGCATATCGACCCGGGCTTCAAAGAGCTCAATAAAGCTGGCGCGAAAACACCTCCGGCGGAAACCGAAGTGTACGAGATGGTACGAAATGCCACATTCACCGAAATATTTGGTTCGCTTTCAGCCAATCTCGACCGCCTCGTTTTAACGCAAGATCAGGTGGTAGCCTTCGTCAAGGAATACCGCTACTTGCTGCGCGATGAAAGAATTGCTACCTTCTTCCTTCTCAAGGATGGGGACCAGTTCTTCGTTGCCGAAGTGCACGACCTTGGCGAGGCCGGGCTCGGGGTGCACTTGCTCGCCTTCGAGTACGACGGTGTCTGCCTCGCCGACCGCCGAATGCGGGTGGTTGTCCCGCAACTGAAGCAACTGTAACTTGGAAACTTGCCTCAACTTTTGCAATATTGCCCCCTGGACTCTTGAAGTCCTGGGGGCTTTTTATATGGTCGAAGGGTCGGGCCGCCGGGAATCGAACCCGGTCTAAACGCACCCCATGCGCTCGTACTACCGGTATACTACGGCCCGCTAAGCTTAGCTCGATACAACTTCGTAACCATCAAAATGGTAACAAGTTTTAGGAAATCCTACGAGAGGCGCGGGGGGGGTTATAGCACACGAAACGGAATCACACCGAGTTGCAGCTTGATACTTGAAAATTGCAGCTATTTTACGGATACAAGCGGTGCAGGCGCCTTCATTCTGGGAGTTCTTATTCTCACCCTTGGGCCTCTATTCTGGGATTTCATGCACGCAACGCAAATGAGCTTTCTCGCGCCATCTACTTTGGCATATTGAAGATTGGGATATTTCCGTGATTTAGATGTCGGGTTATAGTGTCCCCGGAGCAAAAGCCGTTTGCCTACAATAATCGAGCCTTTGCCGCACGTTGTGCATTGTCTCATAAATGGTAAGTATCAGGTATCACGTATCAGGTGTCAAGTCAAAAAACAAAAAAAACAACTTGATACGTGACACTTGATACTTGATACGCTTATTCCAGCCTCACCTTCAACTTCTTTGATTTTTTCCGGTTAAGTTTTGGAAGGCGAACGGTAAGAATTCCGTTTTTGAAATTTACCGTCGCGTTTTCAGGATCCACTTCTTGGGGAAGTATTACGGATCTTGAAAATCTGCCCCAATAGCACTCTTGATAGAAATAATCCTGATCGCGCACTTGGTTTTCCTGTTTTCTTTCCCCTCGTATCGTGATTGAGTCGTTCGATACGTTGATGTCTATGTCATCCGGTTTTACTCCCGCGATAGCCGATTCAATGACAATGTCGTTCGCTGTTTGGTACACGTCAACGGTGAGCTGGCCTTCCGGTTCTCCAGATGAGTCGCTTTCTCTTACTTCCGCTTTCGATCTCTCAATAACGCTGTTGCTTGATTTCGCGAGTTCAACTCTCATAAAATCCTCTTCCGCCTTGCTTCGTTCGTCAGACAATTCCTCAAAAAATTTTTCGCTTGAGTTTTCCATATTTTTAATGGATAAATTTTTTGCAATATTATTTTCCGACTTTTTGGGATGAGGTCTAGATCGCTTTCCGTTTTAACTTCTCAAAATCGCTCAATATGAAGAATCCGACAATTGAGAGAAAAATGAGAAGGTACATAAGATCACCGTATTGAATTATAAGGTAATTGAAAATCGTATGCAAGACCGTTGCCGCCGCGAGGCCGATATAGAGATATTTCGTTATCTTAAAGTCTCTGATGTCGAGCGCCCAGAAATATCCAACGCACGCGGATGCCAAAGCGTGGAGAAGAGTTGCTCCAACGAAACGGAGTGAAGCGATGTGAAAAATGCTGCTTATGAAGGCTCCTTGTGCAGTGCTTACGCCAGTAATTGCTCCAAGGTTTTCGATTGTTGCGAACCCAAGGGCGGCCGCTACCATATAGATCATTGCGTCGACCGGTTCATCGAAATACGGGCTTTTATTGACGCTATAATACGCGGCACCGAATTTCGCCAACTCCTCGACGAGTGAAATAATAATGAGCGAAGCGACGCTTAGCCGCACAATTCCAAAGACGGGGAAAATGCCGCTGTTCAAAACGGTTTCCGCGACGAGCGCCACGGCCGCCGAAGCCATCCCCATCACGAACGTAAGGGCGATGAGCCGCTTCGGCTCCGGATGCATGTCTTCTTTAAGATAGAACAAGAGCCACACAAAGCCGGGAAGGAAGCCCACGAAAAGGGAGAAGACTATTGTGAACGGATTCGGCCCGGAGAAATCAATGTTCAGCTGTGTGTCCATGGGCGCATTACTATCGAGCCGGATTCAGCCATTTTTCTATCATAAGAAGCTTGCCGGGATGGAGTTTGCCATATATCTCTTCGGTTATGAATGGCATAAAGGGGTGGAGCATTTTTAGGGATTCGGCGAGGATTGTTTTAAGCGTTTGGTAGGCGGCAATATTGTCAGCGCTAATGGGCGGTGAGGGTTCTTGTGTTGTTTGTAGCAGGCGAGGTTTGTAGTTCTCGATAATCTTGTCCGCAAATTCGTGCCAAATATAATGATAGATTTTTTCCGAAGCAAGGTGAAATTCGAATTTTTCGATATGTTTTGTTATTTCGGATTTTACCTTCGCGAGCTCTTTAAGGTTTTTCTTGTCTTCTGCGGTGAGTGTTAATTTTTTTGTTGATTGATTTCTGCTATCTTTTGTATTTTGTTTGTTTACCATTTCCGGTTTATTCATGAGAACAAACCGTGCGATATTCCACACTTTCGTCGCAAAATTTCGATAACCGCGTATCTTCTCTTCGGATATTATAATGTCGCTTCCCGGCGTATTACCAACGACAAGCGCCATTCTGAGAGCATCGGTTCCATAGATTTCCGCGACACCCAGGGGATCAATGACGTTTCCTTTTGATTTCGACATTTTCTGTCTATCCTTGTCTCGTACGAGGCCGTGGAGATATACGGCTTTGAAGGGCACTTTTCCGGTTCGATAAAGCCCCAGCATAATCATGCGCGCCACCCAAAAAAACAAAATATCGTGGCCGGTTTCCATAACGTCCGTCGGGTAGAATTTTTTGAAATCGCCCGGCTTCGATGTTTGAAGGGTAAGGAATGGCCATTGTCCGGAAGAAAACCATGTGTCGAAAACATCCGGGTCCTGAATCCAGCCTATGGAGTTGGGAGGTTTTTCGCCGACAAAAATTTCTCCCGGCGCATTCGATTGTTTGATTTTATTGCTATTTATCCAATCGTCATCAATCAAATTCAGGTCTTTTAATTTTTGCATTGACCATTGGTCAAATTGGATTATGTCTTCCGTGTTTGAGCCCATCCACCTGACTCCAATTTCGAATAATTTACTATCACGCTCTTTTTGCTCGATGTTAATTTTTTTACAAAAAGAGACAGATTTGAAATGAGCGGCTTCGAATTCGGTTCCAACTTTTGTTTTAAACCACGCCGGAATGCGAATTCCCCATGCGATCTGCCGGGAGATGTTCCAGTCGCGGATATCGCGGAGCCAGTGGAAGTAGATTTTTTTAGCGCTCTCAGGATAGAATTTTATTTTGCCCTGTTTTACGGCCTTAGTTGCGTTTGCGGCGAGCTTTTCCATTTTTATAAACCATTGTTTTCTGATCTGCGGCTCGATTGATGTATTGCATTTATAGCAAACGCGAATGTTATGGCTATAATCTTCCTCCACTTTTTCTAAAAGGCCTCTTTCTTTAAGTTTTTCAACAATTTTGGGGCGGGCATCGGAAATTTTCATTCCAGCGAATTCGCCGGCAACCGGCATTAGTTTTCCATGTAGATCTATAATTTGTTCCTTTTCTAAGCCATGCCGTTCTGCGATATCAAAATCTATCGCGTCGTGCCATGGCGTAATCGTCATAACACCCGTTCCGAATTTCATGTCGATCGCCTTATCTTTTATGATCGTTGCGGTGATCGGGCCGTTAATCCATTCAAGATTTATTTTTTCGCCCTCCCTGTATTTTTTATAGCGCGCATCGGCAGGGTGTATAACAACATATTTATCGCCAAATTTCGTTTCTGGCCGAGCCGTGCCGATGGTGAATGGGCCATATTTTAAGTAATAAAAATTATCTTTCTGTTCTCGAAATTGATTTTCGATATCCGAGAGCGATGTTTGGTGTTTTGTACACCAATTTATGATGCGCTCCCCGCGATAGATAAGTCCTTCCTTATGCATTTTTATGAACGTGTTTTGGACTTCTTTAATAATGTTTGGATCAAGCGTGAATTTTTCCCTTGACCAATCGCAAGACGCTCCGAGTTTCCGAAGCTGAGTCTCCATAATTTTTTTGTTTTCCTGCGTGAAGTTCCAGATTTCTTTCCATAGTTCTTCGCGCGGTATTTGAAACCGATTTCTTCCCTCTTTGTCCAGTTTTTTGTCGTAAACTACTTGCGTTTCAAACCCAGCGTGATCTGCGCCTGGAAGCCACAATGCCTGCCGCCCGCGCATCCGCCAAAAGCGAGTAAGGATATCTTGGAGTGTCACGAAGACGGCATGCCCCACATGCAAAGATCCGTTTGCGTTCGGTGGCGGCATGATAATCGTGAATGGCTTCGCGGCCTTTGAGATCGGCAAATTGTCCGGGTTAAAATAGTCGGATTTTTCCCAGCGCTCATAAATTCGATCCTCAATAGCCCTATGGTCGTAGCGGGGTTCTAGATTGTCCATTGCATCATTTTACCCCCACACCTAACGGAGAGTAAAGTTAGTTTTTATCCGATGCTGTACTTGTTATGTGTTTGCATGGATGGTGCTGCGGCTTGTTTGCATAATTTTGACAAAACTTTCCATTGGGCGTGGGGTTAACCCCCTTTATGTTGCGAAATAGAATAATTGGAGAAAATGAGTATATAATATGCTTATTCAATTTCACATATGCCAAAAAACCGGCTAAAAGATATTGCCCTCGAAGAATCCTTAAGTGAAAACTGGATGAGTGACGCTGGCGTTGTTGAAGTTCCGCTCGGAAACAAACCTTTGGCATGGCTCGGAATCGCAATTTTTTTTGTGGGTATCGTCGTCACCTCCCAGATCACTCTCTTGAGTTCAAATGGCGCGTTTTATAGAGCACGTTCGGACGCTAATTTAATTCAACGCGAACGAATTCCGGCGCCTCGCGGTTTGATTACGGACAGAAATGGAGTTGTGCTTGCGGAAAACGTCGCCGTTTTTACCGCCGTACTTGATGTGAGGGAATTTTTAAAGCACACAGAAACTCAAGAAGAAACACTCGAAGCGCTCGAAGACGTTCTGCGTGTTGACAGAAATGCGTTGTGGCAATCTGTCGAGTCCGCGAGCGAAAGCGATTTTTTTTCTCCAATTGTGTTGAGCGATGGATTGAATCAAGCTGAAATTATTGATCTCAAAAGCCGCAATCTCTCGGCGGTAATTATCGAAAACAATTTTGAGCGCACGTATAAAAATGGCGTTGTTTTCGCGCCGGTTGTGGGGTATACAGGCCGGGTAAACTCGGGAGATTTGAAAAGCGACCCGCGGCTCGGCGGCGAAGATTTTGTGGGGCGCGCCGGAGTCGAGTCGTTTTATGATAAAAATTTGCGCGGCGAACCCGGAGTTATTTCTGTCGTGCGGAACGCGTTGGGGAACGCGTTGGGCCCGGAAGAAAAGCGTGATCCGAAAATCGGGAATTCCGTGCGTCTAACGATTGATTCAGGCCTTCAGGAGTATTTGTATAATCGGTTGCGCGTTGGACTTGCTTCGCTTGGGAGAAAAATCGGTCTCGGACTCGCGCTTAACCCGCAAAACGGAGAAGTGTTGGCTCTTGTTCAAATTCCGTCGTTCGACAACAACGTTTTGGGCGGTTCCGGGCATACTGCGGAAAAAAATGAAATACTCAAGTCGCCGAGCAAGCCCCTGTTTAGCAGGGTTGTGAGCGGTTTGTATAATCCCGGGTCGACGATAAAACCGCTCGTCGCGGTCGCCGCTCTTACGGAAGGAGTTATTAATTCAAAGACAAGAATCTTTTCACCCGGGTATCTTGATGTGCCTAATCCGTACAATCCAGACGAGCCTACTCGCTATATGGATTGGCGGCATCAAGGATATGTTGATCTCGCCGCCGCGATTGGCCAATCAAGTAACGTCTATTTTTATACAGTGGGTGGAGGCGCCGGAGATAGTAAGGGCTTGGGCATTACCCGATTGCATACATGGTGGGAAAAATTCAGTCTTGGAAAAAAGATGGGGGTTGATCTACCAGGAGAAGGCTCTGGTTTTTTGCCGTCTCCCGAGTGGAAAGAGGAAACAACCAAGACGCCGTGGCTTTTGGGTGACACGTATAACGTTTCTATCGGACAGGGCGATTTGCTTCTTACCCCGCTCCAATTGTTGTCGTATGTCGGCGCCATCGGAAACGGGGGAAAAATATATCGGCCGTTTGTAAATCTTGATGCCCGACGTCCCGAAGTTATTACCGATCTTTCAAATCTTGAAACAGCTATCAAGGAGGTCCAAGTAGGCATGCGACAAGTGGTGGCATCCCCACTAGGCACCGCGCACTTACTTGCGGACCTGCCCTTTGCAGTCGGGGCGAAAACCGGAACAGCCCAGATTCACAATAATGAGCAGGCGAACGCAATTTTTGTGGGTTACGCGCAGATTCCGAATCCACAGATCGCCCTCTTGATATTAGTTGAAAATTCAAAGGAGGGGAGTTTAAATACGATTCCAATAGCGAAGGACGTCTTAAACTGGTACTATGAGAATAGGATATTAGCCAATAGCCAATAGCAGATAGCAATATGCCATTAGCAATTATCAATTAAATGTCTGAACTACGACGAGATTTGGTTTCCGGTGATTGGATTATTATGGCGCCGGAGCGCGCGAAACGGCCAAAGTTTCCGGGCGTCAAGAAAAGCAAGCGCATAGCATCTCCAATCAAGGAATGCCCATTTGAAGATTTGACATGGTCCGGCAATTGGCCGCCGATTTTGAGTTTCCCTAATGACGCGAAGTGGGAGGTGGTTTTGATCAGAAACAAGTATCCCGCGCTTTTCCACATTAAAGGCTGTGCCCAGTCGTTCAAAAATGGGCCGCATCTTATAAGGAGCGGGGTTGGCGAGCATGATTTGGTTATAACGAAGGATCACTATAAGAACTTTGCGGATATAAGTCTCGCGCACGCGACCGAGGTTTTTAAAATCCTGCAACGAAGATACAAAATGCTCGCAAAGGATGAATGCAGCGTATATACGTCAACATTTTTTAACTGGGGGCCGAGCGCGGGGGCGTCGCTCTATCATCCGCACTATCAGGTTCTTACTTTGCCGATAATTCCTCCGGATATTGAGCACTCGCTTAATGGGTCACGCCGTTACTTTGCCGCCCATCGGAAGTGTGTTCATTGCGTTATGCTCGATTTTGATATGAAGGAAAAAAAGCGGATTATAGAGACGAATTCCTCGGCGATTGCTGTTGTGCCTTTCGTCTCACGAGTGCCGTTTGAAGTGCGGATTTTTCCCAAGAAACACTTCCCGCGATTTGAAGCTACCCCCGAGAAAACGCTCAAGGGTGTTGCAGCGCTTCTTCAGTCGATTCTAAAGCGGATAAGAAAGAATATTGGCGACCCGGATTTGAATTTTTTCATCCATACCGCTCCGCTTAAAGGCGGGAGTTTCGGCTATTATCACTGGCATATAGAAATTATCCCGAAAATTTCGAATTGGGGCGGGTTTGAGCTTGGAACCGGCATAGATATAAACGTAGTTGACCCCGAAATGGCCATGGCGATACTCAGAGGGAAAACTCCGAAAAAATAATGATACGTAAAATGTCACAGTCCAAGGTATTGAGCGGCGTTTTTCTGGCGAGTTTTGGGCTTGTGTCCGGCGCGGTTATATGGGCGTATGTAGCGACAAAAAATATCGAAGGACCGATTGTGGTGCACTTCAATAATAGCGACGGTATAAGTCAGACAGGAACTTTCTTTGATTTACTTTTGATCGGAGTTACGAGCGCGGTGATGGTCGTTGTGAATTTCATTCTCGCGCTTGAGCTTGAGGCAAGAGACTTATTTTTGGGGAAAATTGTCGCGGCAGCAACGTTTTTCTTAAGCATCTTGATTTTTATCGCCTTTGCGGCTATCATTAGCGTAAATTGATCCGCGATGCGAATAATGCGAATAGCATGCGAATGCCGCGAATGGATTTTGTTTGTATCATTCGCATAAATTCATACATTAGCATCGGTATTATCCCATGACCCAATTTTCAGTTATCGAAACGGGCGGTAAGCAATACAAAGTTTCCGCCGGAAATAAAATTAAAATAGAGAAAATCGAAGCCAATGAAGGTGATAATTTTGTTTTCGACAAAGTGCTTTTGCGGGCAGACGGCGAAAGCGTTATTGTTGGCACGCCATATATTTCCGGCGCGACCGTGGAAGGAAAAGTGCTTGCGCAAGCGCGAAGCAAGAAGGTAATAATTTTCAAGTATCATTCAAAAACCCGCCAGCGCAAAAAGAGAGGGCATCGGCAGCATTTTACAGAGGTTGAGGTGATGAAGGCGTAGTGCCAAAACCGCGCTTGGAGAAGTAGCCAGAGGAGCTTCAGTGTCTCTCTTGACGGGATAAACGGCTAGACTATTATAATAATCGTAAGGGTTGCCTCATACTATTACCTGTATAAGGTTTTCCTTTAAATTAATGCAGTGGGTCGTTGCATCAGGCATCGACCCATTTTTTTATCCTTCCACTTTCAGAAAAGACTTTGCCGTTCTGCGGCGGGGATTCCTAAAGGCTGGAGGATTTATTTTTTATCTGCTTCGATGTAGAATAACTTCACAATGATTGATATAAAACTTCTTCGGGAAGACCCGGAGAAGGTAAAGAAAGGCATTGCGGTAAAAAAGTCCGATCCGAAACTCGTTGACGAGTTTTTGGCCCGTGACGGGGAGTGGCGCGAACTCGTACAAAAGATGGAAGAATTGCGTGCCGAGCAGAAGAAGATAAGTGGCAAGCGAGATGTCGAAGCCGGCAAGAAAAACAAAGAACTGATTAAGGAAGTCGAAGCCAAAATTACCGAAGTAGAAAAGGCAAGGGAAATAGCGCATCTTAAAATCCCGAACCTGCCAAGCGACGATACGCCGATCGGTGCAAGCGAAAAAGATAACCGGGTGTTGCGAAAAGTCGGTGAGCCGAGAAAGTTTTCCTCCGGAGGAGTATCCGCCTCAGGCGGAGATTTTGACCCTAAAGACCATCTCGCGCTTGGAGAAGCTCTCGGAATTATAAATACTGAATCCGCGGGGAAAATTTCCGGCACACGCTTCGCATATCTTATGGGCGATGCGGTGAAGCTGGAATTCGCGCTTGTGAACTACACGCTCGAGACACTTACCAATCCCGAGACTATTAAGATGATTGCGGATTCTGTGCGCTCCGGGTATAGCGCAAATCCATTTATTCCAGTTGTGCCACCGACGATGATAAAACCGGCTGTGTTTGAGCGTATGGCACGGCTCGAGCCAAGAGATGAGCGGTATCACCTGGCGCAGGATGATCTGTACCTTATCGGATCAGCGGAGCATACGCTTGGGCCGCTTCACATGGACGAAGCGATTCCCGAAGAAAAGCTTCCGATTCGATATGTCGGTTTTTCCACAAACTTCCGGCGCGAGGCGGGATCTTACGGAAAAGACACAAAAGGGATTCTGCGTTTGCATCAATTTGACAAGCTCGAACTCGAAAGTTTTTGTTTGCCAGAGAATTCAGTTGTGGAACAAAATTTCTTTGTTGCGACCCAAGAACATCTCATGAAGTCGCTTGGGATTCCGTATCAGGTTGTTTCGATTTGCACCGGAGACATGGGTGGTCCCGATGCCAGGCAGATTGATATCGAGGCGTG
>Ga0209542_10001271_pt1 | contig 59707 bp, 65 predicted proteins | sample RifCSPhighO2_01_FD_184028 | JGI IMG/M metagenome (GOLD analysis project Ga0209542, IMG submission 184028) | Soil microbial communities from Rifle, Colorado - Rifle CSP2_plank highO2_0.1 (SPAdes) (version 2) | ecosystem: Environmental > Terrestrial > Deep subsurface > Rock core/Sediment ...
GGTTCTTTTACTGGGAAACAAATCGTACAACTGATATCAAAGAAACAATTTCGAAAAGTTGTTCTTGCAGCAATATTTATTGTTGGTATAAAGTTTATATTTGATTTTATACCCAAAATACTTTGATTTGCAGCTACGAATAATATTTTGGGGGATCATACCCAATCTGCCTTTAAGCAGATCTTTATTACTAGAGTTACAAACTCGAGTAAGATGGGTATACTGGGTAACACAAACTTTCCATGACAAAATTAAACGCCAAGCAACTTAGAAAAACAAAACCTTCAAAATATAATTTTAAAAAAATTAAAAGAAACCCGATCTATCTCATACTCGACGAGATTATAGATACATATAATATCGGCTCTCTTTTTAGACTCGCTGACGCCACAGGTGTTAAAAAAATCTACCTTTGCGGCAATATGGAATATCCCCCATCATCCCGCATACACAAAGCCGCAGTTGGAACAGAAAATTGGGTTTCATGGCAGAAAACCAGATCAACAATTGAAACAATTAAACGGTTAAAAAAAATAGGTGTACAAATTATCGCTGTAGAGCAAAGCGATAGATCAATTTCTTACAAAGACCTTAATCCTCTTTTCCCTTGTGCAATTGTTGTCGGCAACGAAACATACGGGATGAACAAAGAAATTATAAAAGAAGCCGACATTGTTGTAGAACTACCCATGTTTGGAATAAATAAATCTTTCAACGTTTGGGGCTCAGCGGCTGTCGTTATTTACAAAGTTTTAGAAAAGATTTAAGCTCCAAGAACTTCGTCAGCAAACCTCCAGAAAGCTTCGTCGCCACCCAACTCAAATACACATTCGGATGCCAGAGCTGCCGGCCGCGCTTGTGGGTGAATAGAATCTAGCGGAAAATGCCTGTAAATCCAAGCCACCTTATCACTGTATTCGCTTAACATCTGTTGCATTGTGGGGTGGAATCTCTGGCAGTATGGACATTGAAAATCGGAATACTCAATCAGTTTAACACTCGCATTTTTATTACCCCTAAAGTGATCATCACCAGTAACCTTAGGCAAACTGGAAACTTTTGCAGAATCTAATTTTGTTACACCCTGCGGTAAAGTGCCTGATTTCCCAAGAGCAATATCAACAACTATTTTAACGCTTTCGTAAGGGAAAGCCCCAGGTATGTTCCAAGCTTCATTTTTAGAATTTATCACAAAACTCCCGGGTGTACCGTTGACACCAGCGCTTATACCTCCTTGGTAACTTTTCTCTACTTTATCTTCATATTTACTACTACCCATACAGGAATTAAATTTTTCGACATCGACTCCTACAGCCCTTGCAACACTAGCCAAGTCATCGAGTTTTGATTGAGGTTGTCCTGCTGGTGTTGGACTCTTAGTAACCTCATTTGTGCCACCACTTGATTGTGTTTTTCCACCACCCTCAAGATACTGAACTTTTTGCCACAAAACTCCTGATGCAAAAGCAAGGCCAATAGAAAAAAGAATTAAAATGGGCGAGAATAATTCGACTAAACCAGAATACCTTCTTTTCTTTTCTATCATAGGATTAACTATTTTTAACGACAGTTGTGTTTTTGTCAAGATACCTTATGACCTCAAAAGCAGCCATACACCCAAAACCCGCAGCAGTTACAGCTTGACGATAGTTTACATCATGAACGTCTCCCGCGACAAAAACACCTTCTACGCTTGTCTTGGTGTGATCAAAAACTTTAACGTAGCCCTTTTCATCCAAATCAACCTTATCTTTAAAAATTTCTGTGGATGGGCTGTGCCCTATAGCTACAAATACGCCGTCCACCTCTATCTCACTCTCCTGACTTGTTTTCAAGTTCCAAATTTTTAACTTCTCTAACTTTTGCTCGCCAATAATTTCTTTAACTGCGCTATCCCAAATAATCTTCATTTTTGGATTATTTTTAACTCTCGACTGCATGGCAGCCGATGCCCTAAATTCATTTCTGCGATGAATGATCGTTACACTGGATGCGTATTTTACCAGAACCAAAGCTTCTTCCATTGCCGAATCGCCTCCTCCGATAACAGCGACTCTTTTATTTTTAAATAAGGGTGCGTCACAGGGAGCACAAGAAGATACACCCCGACCCAAAAGTCTTTCTTCGCCAGGAACACTTAGCCAACGAGTCTTAGCTCCTGTTGCAATAATGACAGTCTTGGCAAGATATTTTTTCCGGTTAACAAATAACTCAAACGGATTACTTAAAAAGTTTACTTCTTCAACGTCTTTTTCAATAAACTCCGCGCCAAAACGCACGGCTTGTTTTCTCATCGCCATCATAAGAATGGGTCCCTGAATTCCGTCAGGAAAACCGGGGTAGTTATCAACTTGAGTCGTCAACATTAGCTGGCCTCCCCATTTTTCACCAGCTAATATTAACGTTGAAGCTGCACCACGTGTTGTATAAATAGCCGCAGTAAGTGAAGCCGGCCCGGACCCGATTATTACAACATCCCACGGCTCACCCTCTTTGGGTTTTACGGCAAATTCTTCTCTCATACTTTTAGAGAGCCTATAAAAATTAACTAGCTGTATCACCACCTGGCATCTCAGGTTCAGGAACACTACCTCCCACTTGTGCTCCACTAGTTACATCACCAACTGGTGCTGCAGGTGGAGCGGCTGGAGCTGGTGCTGAGCTCGAGGCTGGCTGAACTGGTTGAGCTGGCCCCGGTACAGGGGTTGTCGATCCTACTGTACCAGTAGCTGAATCAATGGCGGGCATTGTACCACTTCCTGGTGTATTGGTTGGTCTATTTGGATCCATTTTTATCACCCCCTTACGAGACAGACACGCATTGGACGTATTAGCTTATCCAACCGTGGCTTTTTTGATCAAATTTTCATAAGCGACTTTCCCCGCAAATCCGATTTGACGCCCAACCTCTTTACCTTCTTTAAAAAGCACTGTGGTCGGAATTGAAAGTACTGAATACTTTGAAGAAGAATTTTTGTTCTCGTCTACATTCACTTTAACTATAACCACTCTGTTTTCGTATTCATCGGAGAGCTCCTCCAAAATAGGTTCAGCCATTCTGCAGGGGCTGCACCAGGGGGCCCAAAAATCGACTAAGACTGGTATCTTGTTTTTTAAAACTTTTTCGTCAAAATCGTGGTCTTCTACGCTAAAAGTAGCCATGCGGTTTTTACTATACAAGTGCAAAGTAGCTTAAGTCAACCCCCACTATATTAAGATCGTCAAAATCAGAAGAACCAAGACACACGCACCCCAATAAAGACTAGCTTTTTTAATATTGAGGCTAATTGGCACTTGATGAAACCAATTGGAGAGATTTTTTTGACTCATTAAATCCAACAACTGGTCCACCATTAGATGGAGAGAGAAAGCCACAGAAAGCCCCATACCCAGTAAACTATTTGATGAGGTTAGAACCAAGAAAGTCAACACAAAAAACAAAAGTTGAAATGGTGCTGTATGAAATATTAGTTTACTTCGCTCTGATCTTGTAACAGCAAGAATTTCCAAAGCCTCAAAAATGTTGGCAGTTTCAAGTTTCTTGGCCACTCGCTGGCTGGTCAACTCGTGTGGCCGTAAATACACATAAATAACGTGGTCGATATCCGGCAGAAGCGTGCCAATAATTCCTCCAGTCCAAAATTCGAGGTATTTAAGATCAAACCAATTTTTAAAAATTGCAGCAAGAAGAAAATACAATCCTGCAAAACCAAAATGGGTAAGCAACTCTCTTTTCATTACACTAAATCATTTTGATACTTTTAAAAAATTTATTCAAGAAGTTATTTCAAACTCCTCAAACTCACCTGTTGCCTTTTCCCATATAACATCGATGTGTTCCACGTTTGAAAACCTTGGACCTTTCTTACATTTTTCAACCATTTCCTCGACCTTTTCTTTTGGCCCCTCAAAAACAGCTTCAACTCTTCCATCGTCTAAGTTCTTAATCCAACCAGTAAACTCTAAGCTCTGAGCGCTTCGTTGAGTCCAAAACCGATAAGAAACCGCCTGAACACGGCCTTGAATAAACAGATGAGCCCTTACATTTACCATCGGCACTTTTCTAAATCAACACATTTTTCGTTTTTAAACTTCACCCCTTCTGCCAATAATTTTCTTTTCTGCTCTTCCCACCCTTCAAACGCGTAGTTTTTTGCCACACTTCCCTCTTTATTGACAACCCGATGGCATGGAATCTTCGGATCAGTATTGCCATGAAGCGCCCAACCAACACGCCGGGCGTCTTGGGTACCCAGAATCTCGGCAATCTGGCCATAAGTCATAACTTTTCCTTTTGGGATTTTTTTAACTATCTCATAAACTTTGTCAAAAAAATTTGTACTTCCCATACTACTTACTACATTCTATATGTTACTAATCTGTAAACACTTGAACAAACATCTTGCCATAAACTCCATTGTCAACTACTCCAATTCCTACTCTCTTAAATTCTGTGTTTAATATGTTTGCCCTGTGTCCCGGAGAGCTCATTAGTCCGTTATGAGCAGCTTGAAGTGTGGGTGCCAATGCCAGGTTTTCGCCTGCAACTACATAACCCACGTCAGATTCCTTGAGTCTGTCGCCTACACTTTTACCATCGGGAGAGTAGTGGCTGAAATATTTCCTTTTCCACATGTCGGTGGCGTGGCTACGAGCGACAGAAACGAGCTCTAACCTCCAATAAAGCTCATCCAAGCCCCTTTCCTTCCTTTCCCGATTTATTGAAATAAACATCTCACTTTCTGACACTTCATCTATCCGAAGATCCTCTGAAGGAACGGTCAGAGGTACTGTTTCTCGACTTTCAGGTCTAATAGTCAGATATGTCAATGTGTCTCGCACAACTCCTCCAAAGATCTCTTCAAATCTTGACTCAACCGAAGAAGTATTTTTTAAAATCTCTCCACCGATTTTGGATTCAGTTATATCTTTTTTAATAGACCCCCCAACGGGGAGACCAACGACAAAAGTAAGAATAAAGGCTATAACAACTATGCCTTCTCCAATAGAGGGTAAGGTACCAAATAACTTATTCCACCTGGACTTCCAAAGTTTAAGGGGAACTCGCTCAACAGCGAGCCAAAGAATGTAGCTTAGTATTGCTTCCAAAACAATCGCAACTATAAAAAACCCTAAAGCGTTTGCAAGAGACTGAGGGAGTGAAAAATTGCTTCGAAGAATATAAGACACAATTTTAAAAGCTCGAAAAGATAATAAGACAGAGCCAAAAAACGCTAAAAAATTTGCAATTGAAGCCCATAATCCGGTCCTATATCCTTCGGCCACAAAAAAACCAAGAACAATTATTATTACCAAATCGATCCAGTTCCCTTGAAAAAACTCCAAATTCATTTTTTCTTCTTTGCCTCCTCTTTAAGCGTTTTTAAACGCCACATGAATAACCTCCCCCTGCTTTTTACTTTATAAGCGTCTTTTACGTAATTTTTTGCCGCTTCCAAAAACCCTCGAGGTGTTTCTTTAGCAAGCTTTATATATAAAGATTTATGTTTTAAATCTCCCAACTCCTCCGCCAAATCGCAGCCATATTTTTGAAACTCACGACTAATATATTTATCCTCGTTTTTATCAAACCTTTTTAAAATATCACCTATGGAACTGAAACCTTTTTTATCTGTCATTGTCACGCAATTTGTGCTTTATAACGGCAACTCCCGGAAAGACTCCTAGCACAGCACCCAAGAGAAAATTTATACTCAAATCTCCACCGAAGTACAAAATGACAACTAAGGCTGCGATAGAAAAGACTGCTCCAAATAAGAGAGCAATTTCTCTAAACATAATTGCCTGGGCAGAAAAACCCTGAATCGCTTTTTTAAAGGTTAACTCGTTAAGGGGAAGCTCTACCATTCTCTCGCCAAAATTACGGAAACTATCAGCAATTACAAAAGCCGTAAAAGTTCTAAATACAAACTTAAAAATATTAGACACAAAAAGTATGGGTACTCCCAAACCAATGACCTTTCTCTCTCCGTATCTATCTATGAATCGACCAATTATTATACCAAAGAGAGCTGCTATCAAAGTCGCGAGAGAAACAATAACTCCAAGATTAACTACTTGTTTGAAAAAAAAGTAGAGAAAAAGAGGCCAAGCTATAGAGTGTAAAACAGCCTCTCCTCCTGTTCCCAAATAAGCAAGAAGGGATAACTTATGAGTTTTAAAAAGATTAAACACATCTTTTAATCCAATATCATGCTTTTGACGTTTATCGTGGTCTTTATTCAAAAAGATCAAAGATATAAGAAACAATAATGCCGAGAAAACAAAAATTGCACTAAATCCAAATAAGAAAATAGCCATTGCGCCTAAAAAGGGAGTAACTATTGCAGCAAAAGTTTCGAGAAGTTGCGCCTGTCCAATAGCTTCTCCTACGTGCTTATTGTGACTATCCTCTGCACTCTTAACAAAATAGCCATTATAACCCCACCAGTAAAAAGCGGCGTGGATCCCCCAAAGTACGGATGAAACTAGATATAAATAAGGAAAATTATATGAATACATTAGACTCAAGACAAATCCTATAAATGGCAAGGCAGACAACCACATAGTGCCCTTGAAACCAATTCTTTGACTTAAGTTTTCAGAAACCAAAAGCGTTAAAAACTTTGATATATAAAGAACAAAATAGTAACTTAAGGTAAGAATCAGAGCAAAAGTTACATCGTTGACTAAAGATTTGGCCCCCAAGAAAATGTATATAGGAGAAAACAAAGACAAAATTGTTATGGATGCTTTTCTAAAAGCTCCGCTTATGAATAGATGAAGAAAATCTACCTTAGGATGGTAAAAAAGATCCATATAGCTCTCTTACTATTTTATCAATAACTTGACTGATAACTTCCAATTCCTTTTGGGTAAAATCTTGTAAAACATATTCCTCCCCCGAAATTCTATTATCCAAAGCCCGATTATCAACTCCAACTCTCACATGCCAGAAATCACGACTTCCAAGTTTATCGTAAATGGAAATTAACCCTTTATGGTCTTTTGGGCCTTTACCAAACTGGATTTTGTAATTGCCAAGTTTTATATCCAAGTCGTCGTGAATGACGTATAAATTGTTAACCAGTTTCCTTATTGTCTTTCCCGACTCATTCATAAATGTTTGAGGTTTTGCCAACAAAATATTCTCAGAGTCCTTTGTCACTTTCAGTGTTTTCAGTGTCTGGCTTTTTTTATCCATTTTCCACGATAAATTCCAAATATTCGCCAGTTTATCCACCACCATAAACCCCACATTATGCCTGGTGTTTGAATATTTTTGCCCCGGATTCCCGAGTCCGACTAGAAGCTTTGTCATGAGGCCATCTTAACAGAAAAACCTAACCTCTTCTACTTTGCCCATCTAATCTATTTTTTGCAGCTCTGGCTCGAGCTCTTATATCTTCTTGCGCTCTTCGTGATTTAACCCTTGTATCAACCATTATGCCCTCAACAGAATCGGCTTCTAATACCTCGTAATCCCTACTCTTTCCCCCACTTCTCCTTCTCTCTAATTCTCTAGCTAATCTTTCGAGATTTTTTTCTGCCAATGACTCCGCACATCTCACAGCCTCTCCATAATCCAGTGCCATCCCAAATAATCGCTTGAAACCAGTATTGAAATTACCATCTTTATATAATCTATCTCCGTCGTATAATGCAACATAATGTCCTTTATCACGTGAGGGAGTATCGTTTCTAGAATAACCATATTCAAGGACACGAACCCTGAGACTACCGGGCATTCTGTCACTTGCTCCTGCTGATAGATTCTGGGCTTGTCTTTCAGTTATACCACAATGAAACGGTATGAAATGTCCAGCAAGAGTGCTTTGAAATTCTACCAACGGCTTGGGTAAACCTTCTACAGAAATATATGAAGGGTCTGCAATTATGCCTCTTTCAGCTCTCATAATGGTATATAATATCATGCCATTTTTCACTTGTGCAAAAGTGATTTTACTTCTTCATCCGTCACTTGTGGAAAATCGCGGTAAAACTGTCCAACTGCATAAAAATCTTCGGGAGTTTCAAGAACAACTATTTCGTCAACAAGGTTTTGGATAGATTCATATGAATCGCGCGACGAGACAGGAGTTGCTACAATTAACTCTTGCGGTTTTTTCCGCTTTAAACACAAAATTGCCGCCTCAGCTGTAGCTCCAGTTGCAACCCCATCGTCGACCAAAATAACTATTTTTCCTTTTAATTTCGGCCTCTTTACTTTAAATTTTGATCGATAACTTTTAACCTTTAATCTCGAGCTTTCAATTTGTACACCCAAAGACTTTTTGTCTACAGCTAGTCTCCTAATTAAGTCATGATCCAATACAATACTCCCATCTTCAGCCATAGCACCGACGGCCAACTCTTCTTGACCCGGCGCACCAATCTTTTTTGTAACAACTATCGAAAGCGGAATCTGAAGCTTTTGGGAAACAGCCGCTGCCGTCACTACACCACCTCTCGGTATCCCCAAAACAACGGCATTTTTAAAATCAATGCTGGAAAGACTTGAAAGAATCTTTTTCGCTAGAAGTCTACCCGCCTCAAACCTATTTTTAAACACCCAATAATTTTATTTTTAACTTAAAAACCTTCTGACTAGTTTACCTAAAACTGGCACTTCCCACTCCTCGCCACCCCAAGCTTTAATTGACATAAAAAGCCACAAACTAAAACCGACTATTAAAACTAATCCTCCAAGATCTCGAACAAGGGGTATGTAACTAAGTACTTTCCCGAAAACCACCAATAACAAAAAAACCAGGGTTGACTGCAGAGCATAAAAACGAACGTATTTGTTTTTTTCAAGAATCAAAAAAATAACTGGTAAAACAATAAAAGGACCTAGAAGAACAGATAATGTAGCCGCGGAATTTTTGCTAAGGCCAGTTGCGGACTCGTTTGCCATTTCTTATATAATTCCAAAAAAGACCCTACCGGTCAATAGACAATTATTGGTGGTGAACGATTATCTTTAATTAACATGGATACTTTCCTCAATATATTTGTCCCCAGCTTTACTGAGGTAGTAGGTTATGGCACCAAAGGGGAAAAAAACAAGAAAGTATATTCTTATAAAACCCATACAAGCTATTACTAACAGATTTTTAAGCATAATAATTTCGGATGGCATTTTTTAAGCTTCAATATTTAAAACTTTTCTGTAAGATCCGGTTCTTTCTACCCAGACAAACATCTTTTTACATTCGCAAACAGCAATTCTATTTCCTTTGTTATCTTTGTGACCGTTTAGGGCCAGCTTTCTACCGCAACCAATGCACTTCTCATGTGTCAGAAGCCATTTTTGTAAGGGTAAAATTATGTTGTCGTTCATAGTTTTTCTTTCCGAAAGGCCTAAAGAGGATTCTATACTTTATACTTTTTGGCTAACCGCCATAAGTTTCTCTTTAAGCCTTTCAACGTTCTTAAGTAAATAATAATGTTTGAAATCCGGATATGCTTGAGGGATATCTAAGTGTTATCTCACTTTTTAGCTTTGATGTTCCCTGAGTTTTCTGAGAAAGTTATTGAAGCAAAACATACCCGATAGTATAATCAGCCATTATGACCGTGGAAATTCCAGACCGTGCTATGGTTGAGGTTCTTACGGGAACTCGCGACAGAGGTAAACAAAGACGTATATTACCGCCAAACACCTCGTTTTATAACGCAAAGGTAGAAGCTGCAGTTGCAAGAGGATTCTATGAGTTTGCAGATCACGTCGATTCACTCACAGGCTCAGAACCTGGATCGGCACTTAATCAACTAGTTGAAAGCCTAGCTGGGATAAACAGCGTGCATTCCGTTCAACTTCCAGTCGACATAGACAGTCTTAGGACTCTTTCACAAACAGTATCAAGAGCATACGACTTTGCCGAGGGAACCGAACTGGCTAGACGTATAGAAATGGGAGCAGACATATTTGCGTTCACTTTGGCTGGCAACTGTGCCAAAAGGATCACCGAAGGCGACCCTTTCGACAAAACCCTAGCTTCAATCCAAAAAGTTATGAGAGGTCTGGAACATCTCTCTCTAATCGATTCTGATATTTTGCGCCAGTTACTGACCAAGACCCAGTTAGGGTCAAACATTAGTATGGCTGGTTTGGGAAAATTAAGCGATTTGGCGGCCGTAAGATTTTTAGATATAGCTTTGGAACATCCAACTTTGAGTAGCGATCAAATAATAGATGGTCTTGTTGTTCCAGCGCAAACCATACTTACCCGTACAGGAAAATTTATAGAGTTAGCAGAATTAGCCCGACGCACCGAGCTTGTAGAGGACGAGCCGACAAATAATAGAAGAGCAAAAAATCTTCTTCCCCTACTTGCCCAGGTCGCAGACGAGCATCTAATAAGCTTTGGGGAAAATCCTCAAACCAGTAGCGATGCTGCGTTTGTTCTTATTGAAGCGATGTTTGCCCATAGTATACACTGGACTGGCACTCGACAAAATGTTATTGACTTATGTCAATATCTCTTCCTTAATAACCATCAAGATACAGCAAACGAAGTTTTGCTTCAGGCCAGGCGTGCAGGGCTATTTCACCCACCTCCAGAAGAACTGGATCAGATATACGTCGATGCCGGAGTTCCAAGGGAATTAATACTTGAACATAACAAGGCAGTTAGCCAAGAAGTTGAGCTGGGTTATTACACTGGCGACCCATACGGTGTAATTTCCGAATATGCGCAACATGTTGGTCTCTTTTTAGGAAAACAATGTTATTCACAAAACGGTCATCGCGCAGGCGTTGCTGCGGCGATGATGGCAATAAACCTTGGGAAAGACCCTTCTCATAGAGTGCCTATTTTGGTTTCATTAAATCTAAAAGATGCTGATGGAAATAACATCCGACCGGAATTTGTTACCCGTAAGCGACTGGTTCGTAGAGGTTTTCAAGGACTTTATAACCGTGGTGCACGTTTAACTTCAATAGATACAGTTGACAATATCGGTGACCTCATTCCTAGTGAAAGAGTTCGTGAGTATAAAAAACGCTCGCCAAGAGATGTGACAATCATAAGGGTATGCGGCTACGATAGGTGGTCTCTAACCACACCAGACCCTGATGTCGTTGATTGTGTATTTATTGGTTTAAGGGAAACAAACCTTAGAGACCTTATACGTCACCCTGATAAAGTTGATATAATCCAAACCGCACTTGCAGGACAGAGGATAAAGCTCGTCGTTCTCCAGGGTACCAGCCCCATAAGCTCAACTACCTGTCAAAAGCTTGCCGCAAGCTATATCGGTACAAACCGCATAGAACCACTTAATAGACTTAGGTCGTTCGTTCACCCTGATAACGTTTCTTTAATGATCGCGGCTGCAAAAGTAATGGAAGAAGAAAATTAAACGATTATTTTATAACCCCTACCTCTCAAAGTAATTAAGTTTGTACCAGTCACTCCTAACTTTTGAAGCTTTCTTCGAAGTTTACTTATTAACTGATCTATTGCCCAATCAGAATACTTATCATAAGAGTCCTTACCCCATAAAATATTACCTACATTTTCTCTGGACATCAACTTATTGGGTTCTTTTAAAAAGGCGGTTAATATTTGGTACTCTTGGGGAGTAAACTTTTCCTCGGTAGGAACTCCTTTAAATAGAAGTACATTTTCATCTTGATTATAAACAAGTCCTTCACCATTTAACGGTCTTTCCTCAATTTCTGGTAAACTTCTCTCCAAGATTGTGTCTTTAAATAAATCACAAAAGGGTGAATAACTTCCATCTATATTCTTTTTAACCAACCCCAGCTTCTCAAGTATTTTTGCATCATCACCCTCCAACTCCTTAACAACCCCGGACGTGACTTTTTTCAAAATTTCTAAGCCTTTTTTGGTTTGTACCCCCAATATCATCTTAGCAGCCGCCCTAAGTTCATGATTACTTCTGATAAGCTCTGAAAAATCAGCGCTCTCACCTAGACTTTTTACTTTAACAAGTAGACTACAAGCTACTTTAAGAAAATATGGGTGCCCGTCACTAGTGGATTTTAACAGATTCTTCTCTCCATCAGTAAAATTTGTATTAAGCCTGGAGGCAAAACGATCTATGAGGTAATCGGAATGTTTATCTGATATGGGCATATAAATAATGTTTTGTAAGAAATTTTCATAAAGATCTTCCCCAAAATTTCCCCTATCGTGAAGCAGATTCAAATCTTTGATGAGAAAAACAAAATATAGCTTTTCTTCAAACTTATGTAAAAGCGACTCCAGGTTGTTAGAAAAAGTATTATCTATAAATGTAAGCTCGTCTAATTCTCCCAAAAACAAAACAACTTTCTTACTCCTTATTGTAATTTCACCGATTAAATCAGTAAGTAGCGTCAGTAACTTCTGATAACTCAAGTCTTCATTGTCAAAACTTTCTCCACGAATGTCACGCAAGCTTATCTCGTTTTTATTGCAAGCTGCAATAACGCTCTTGCCGATCAACCTCAAATACCCCTCGAGTGAACTTTCAGTCAAATCCAGCGGTTCAATATATACGTTGAGATATTCCTCATATTCGGGAACAACAGCTTTTAAAAGATGCAAGTTTTCGATGACAAACTTTGTTACAAGTCTTCTTCCCGATAAAGCTACCCAAACAGCTGTAACACATTCACCCATGCGAATGGGGGTAAAAATATTTTTAGTATAAGAAAGAATGCTATCTTTTGGCAGAGGAAAATTTTCTTGTTGTTCTGCTTCCATATAAAGACACTCAGTATCTGCTCAGATTTTACTCAGAAATTGTTACCTAGTCAAGAAGATCAAAATAAACTTTCTTGATTAATTGAAGGTTCTTTTTTATTCCCCCAAATTTTTACCTTTCCAAAAACACCATCGTAACCAGGCTCAATTACAATATCACCACATCTAACTTTTTCTATTCCCTCTCCTATTTCTGGACCAACCACCTTTTTTATCTCATGAACCGAAGTCCGCAGCAACACTTCAAACTCACTACCCAACTGATTAATCAACAACTCATAGATGTCATTTACCTTTTTACTCCCCACCCCGACACCAAGAGACTCAGAAATTATTTCAATAAGAGGCACAAGCATTACATATCCCGGCTTTTTTTCTTTTTTATCCCCGATCCACTTGACACCAAATTTGTCTCTTTCTGTCACCCGTTCTATTTCTGCTCCTCCGAGCTCATCAACCCTGACCACCACCCCTCCGGTCAAACTTTTGCCGCAGACAGGGCAAACATTACCTTTGGACTTAATATCTTCTGGTGAATAAACAATCTTGCAATTTCTGTGACCCGGGAAATGATATTTCCCCTCCTCCGGATAAAATTCGATTGTGTAGGCTATTTTCTGATTTTTGACGGCATCATAAATATTTCCATAATTTACCCCATCAAGCTCAAAAACGGTTGCTTCGCGACCCAATCTTGCCGGTGAATGAGCATCGGAAAAAGAGACAATGGAGCGTCTCTCTAACTCCTTTATTCTCCAATTCATTGCAGGGCTGCTTGATAAGCCTGTTTCGATTGCAGGAATATACTTTTCCAAATCTCCAAATGCTTCAGAAAGCGAGTCGTAACCGCTCATTGATCCGTATAAACCAAACCATGGCGTCCAAACATGGGCCGGAATAAGAAGTGCATGAGAATCAACCTCAAGTGCTATTTGAGCAATTTGCTTTAAGCTAAGTCCTACAATAGGTCTGCCGTCGGAAGCAAGATTTGCGTTTCTTTTCAGTAATTCGCTATTAAAGCTTTTGACTTTTTGAATGTCTGGAAGGTAAACCAAAACATGCACCCTCCTTGTTTTTCCTTTATCGGAATAGATGCACGAAATCTCCGAGGTAAGTAAAAACAATGGTTCCGATTTGGAATTTTTACATCTATATACCCCTTCTCCCGCTTCCGTAAGATTAGTCTCTATTTCTTTGAGCCACATGGGGTGGGTAAAGTCGCCAGTTCCGACTAGGTCTATTCCCTTTTTTGCCGCATATTCACTAATTATAGGTATAGTCATTTGGGGACTTACAGCCCTTGAGTACTTTGAATGAACCTCCAAATCTGCAATAATCTCCATAGTCTGATATATTTTAATATATGGAAGTTTTAGGGCAATCGCTGATTCTTCTAACTAGCTTAGCCGCGCTTGCGAAATCCGCCCAAGTTGTTGTAAAAAATCTGCTTCATTTTGCAAAAGCTCTCTCGTGGAATACATTTATAACAGGCTTTCTGATACTCGGCGTAATGAGTTCGACACCGGAATTTTTTGTCGGAGTAAACTCCGCCATTGACGGAACTCCCCAGCTATCTCTCGGCAACTTAATAGGAGCTTCATTGGTCTTATTAACACTCATTACCGGAATAACCGCAGCCTACACCGGAGGAATTTCTCTATCAAGGACTTTTCCCTGGAGCGAAGTTGTCATCATGGACGCCGTGATACTTTCCCCATTGCTACTTCTCTTGGACCGATCTCTCACAAGAGTTGACGCTCTGATACTGCTTTCGGCGTGGGGAATTTATGCCTGGAGGCTCTATAAAAATCAAGTGAATTTGGCAGAGAATGTAGTACATTCTGCCAATTCCAGCTTTAACCACAAGATGACCCGTGCTCTTACCTTTTTTGTTTTAGGTTTCTTTGGTTTAGTTATTGCCTCACGATTTGCCGTCAATAGCGCAGTTGCCTTGGCGGGTATGATAAATGTCCCGGTTCTAATAATCGGAATTTTGATTTTTGCAATAGGTACAAATCTTCCCGAACTGATCCTCTCCTTTACAGCGGTACACGAACATCAAAAGAATTTGATCTTAGGAGACGTACTCGGAAGCGCCACAACAAACACTTTAGTTCTCTCGATAGTTGGTTTAATTCACCCTTTCGAAATCAATGACCTCGAGGTTTTTACAACAAGCACTCTTTTTTTAATCGCAGCCGTAGCTTTTTTTTCGTTTTTGGTCAAAAGCAGAAACCGTATCTCGCGAGAGGAAGGAATGGCATTACTTGGGCTTTACATTCTCTTTGTCACCATAGAAGTAACCACCAAAATTTTTTAAGGAAAGTGATATAGATATTAGCCATTTATTTACCCCTTTTCCCACCAAGAACACCTTTAAAAAGTAATTTGGATTGCTCTATAAGTACAAATATTAAGATAGCAGATAAAACTACGCCTATCCAATATCCACCAATTGGTACGACACCTAAAAACTCCCCCACGGGGCTTACAACAAAAGGAGACAACTGCAATACCAGACCCGCAACAACCGCCAAAACCAACCAACGGTTTCCGAAAAGATCGGATTTCCAAAAAGGCTCTTTTAACGTACGAATTGAAAACACATAAACTAACGAGTTTATCCCCAAAACGGCAAAAGCTACCGACTGTGAAAGAGCCAAATTTTGAGAGGAAGCATTATATATAATTGCAAAAACTGCAAGAGCCAATAGACCACCGGATATCGAAACTATGACTATTAAAGATCTCATCCAAGAAGAAACTATTGGCTCCGACGAGGCTCTCGGGGGCTTCTTCATCACACCCGGGTTTATCGGGTCCACAGTAAGAGCCAAATCCGGAAAACCGTCTGAGATTAAATTTATCCAAAGAATTTGCGCTGCCGTAACCGGTAATGGTAACCCCAAAATCATTGCGCCGACAATTACGATAATTCCCTGAAAAGCGTCGCTCATTAGGTACAAAATTATCTTTCTTACGTTATCAAAAATTCCTCTTCCCTCCTCTACCGCAGCCAATATTGTTTCAAATCTGGAATCCAGAAGCACCAAGTCGGCTGATTCACGGGCAACGTCAGTTGCGTCACCTACCACTACCCCTATATCGGCCCGCTTTAAAGCAGGAGCGTCGTTTACTCCATCGCCGGTCATCGCGACTGCCTCGCCGCCTAGTTTGAGGGCTTTAACTATGTTTAACTTCTGTTCGGGTGTCGTTCGAGCAAAAAGCTTAACCTCGCTATCTTTCGCAAGTCGAGACGTGAGCATTGGTATAGATAGTTTTTCAACCTCCTCACCAAGAATGATCTCGCTACTCTTAATTGTAATACCCAGCTGGTGCATTACACTTATCGCAGTTTGAGCGTAATCTCCTGTTATTACTACCAGTTTTATTCCGGCTTGCTTGGCCTTAAATAGCGCAGTTTTTACACCTTTTCTGACTGGATCGGAAAAAGCCATCATGCCGACCCATTCAAGATCGTCTTTAATGTCGTCCCCTCGTAAACGCACTTTGGAAGTTTTGACTTTTCTTCTGGCAAAACCTATAACCCGCTTGCCCTGCATCGATAACTCCTCTATCTTTCTATTAATTTCCACAAGCTTCCTTCCTTCTAGATTGGACCAGCGGGCTAAAAATTCAGGCGCACCGTTTACAAATATCATGTTGTGCGCCTCATCCCAGCGGGCCAGAGTTGCAAAAAACCTATCTTTTGACGAGAACGGAATAGTGTCTAAGCGCTCGTAATTTTCTGCTCTAAACCTATGATTTTCGGCAGTTTTAGATGCCCACTCATAAGCCGCTATTACAATGGGGTCATCAAGATCATTGGCAATCAAAGATTGCTTTATCAGCTCATCATTATTTCCAATTACGTCGACAACTCGCAGCCTACCCTCGGTCAAAGTTCCTGTTTTGTCTATACAAATTGTGGTAACTCCTCCCAATGTTTCTGCCGACACTAGATTCCTTACCAATCCTTTTCTTTTCAAGATCCTTTGCATTCCGATAGCCAGTACAACAGTCAACCCAACCAGCAAGCCTTCCGGAATTGCCGAAACAGCCAGGGCAACCGATGCCTCGAATATTTCCAAAGTCTCACGCCTTGACACAAGCCCTATGAAAAATACCAAAACAGTCAAAATTACAACCAACAGGGTAAGTTGTCGACTAAAACGAGATAACTGTCTTTTTAGAGGCGTATCCTCCGAAGGCTCTTGTACGGACTTAGCAATTTTGCCGATCTGTGTCGCAGCACCGGTTGATTCAACAAGCATTCTTCCTTGACCACTTGTTACTATTGTTCCCATAAAGACAGTGTCTTTTTCTTTTTTGCCCACGGGTGTAGACTCGCCCGTCAGAATTGCCTCCTCAATAAAAAGTCTGCTTGCTTCAACTATCTTACCGTCTGCGGGAACTTTACTTCCTTGATTTAAAATAGCCACATCACCGCAAACCACTTGGCTCACATCTATTGTTTTTTGTTCATTGTCACGCAGCACCTTTGTGGCTGGATGAATAAGACGCTTCAGTGCATACAAAGCCTTGCTGGCACGTCTTTCCTGAAAATATCCTAAAATTGTGTTTACAAGAACGGATAATGAAATTACTATCGTATCCGAAATTTTTTGAAAAGCGAAAGTGATAACTCCGGCTGTAATAAGAATATAAACAAGCGGACTTTTTATTTGTTTCAAAAAAATAGATATGTCAGATGGAGGTGGTTTTTCAGGCAAAATATTTGGACCAAATTTCTTTAAGAGCTTTTCAGCCTCCTTTGAAGTCAAGCCTTTAAGTGAATACGGCATTACTCATGCTAACATATAAATTTACTGAAGCTTAAATAATTTTTTAAGCTCTGATACTGTTGTAGATTGGTCAGGCGACTTGTCGTCACGGAACCGGACGAGACGCGGAAAGCGAAGTGCGTATCCTGCAGTGTGCGTCGGGCTTTTTGTAATGTTATCCGCTGCAATCTCGACTACAACTTGTGGAGTCACCCAATTATCAGGCTCCAAGTTTTTATGAACATCATATTGTTTAGGCTTTCTAGAAACTTTAATCTTTAAAAGGTACTTATTCAATCCTCTAAACTCTTCATCTGAAAGTCCTGTACCAATTTTTGTAACCGTTTTAAAGCGCTCACCACTTTTGACTCCTACCAGAAATTGTCCCAAACCAAAAGTCGCCCTTTTTCCCTTACCCGCAGTGAATCCCATCACTACGCAATCAACTGTGTCCAAAAGCTTCCCTTCTGACCCAACAGTCTCTTTCATTTTTACCCATCGCCAACCCGTTCGCCCTGGCACATAACGACTATCAGCACGCTTTACGATTACTCCCTCCAAACCGTCATCAATCATCTCTTTATGTCTTTTGCTAATCTCATCAGGGCTATTTGTTAGCCAAAACCTATCAACTACGAAAACGTTATTTTTCTTTACAGTTTTTTCAAGCTCACTTCTTCTAGCCACATAAGACTTGTCCATTAAGTTTTTGCCGTCTTTGTAGATAATGTCAAAAATTTGAAATCTCACCGGGACCTTGAATTTAAGTGCATCGATATTGTATTTTCTTCGCCTTTGCATAGTAGTCTGAAAATTTGCCATTTTCACCAAATCTGGGTCCATCCCCACAGTTTCCGTATCCAATATCGCTTCTCTAGCATTAATATATTCACCAATACCCAGTAACTCGGGGAACATATTGCTTACATCATTTAAGTTTCTGGTAAAAGCCTTCAAAAAATCTTTATTCTTACCCTTACCTCTTTTGAAATGAATAAGAAGCCGCAACCCATCAAACTTAGGCTCAACCGCGACAACACCCATTTTTGTAACCATGTCTGAAGGATCTTTCAGTCGCTGGGCCAGCATCGGTGCAACAGGCACACCCACCAAGGGTTTAATATTTTTAGTTGCTTTCTTAATTCCCATTTCTTTAACCTTTTTGGCAAGAAGACCTACGTCGGGTGTAACTTGGTAAGCTTTATCTAAAAGAACCTTTGCACTTTTGTCACCAAATTCCATCCAACTTAAAGCGTCAAGAATTGTCTTGTCAGAAAAGCCAAGTCGCAGTCTCCCCAATGGAATCCTGACAACATATTTAGCGGATAGAGGGTCAAGTTTTGAAATAATTTCAGCCATTTTCTCAATTTTTCTCTCAACGCTTCCCCCACCTTCATCTTGAGCCATACTTAAAAGATCATTGTAAACTTCACTGACCGAAAATTTTGAGGTTTGAGATTTGAGGTTTGAGATTTGTGCAAGTTTATCTGCAACATTACCGAGATCTCCTTCTGTCTTGTACAACTTACGTACATTATCAGCCGACACATGGTAAGCCTTAGCGAGCACTTCTATCATCATCTTGTCAGCCAAGTTAAAAACAACTGCCCTAAAACTTGGAGCAAGAGTACCTAAAAGTAAGTAAGTAATCTCACCAATTTCATCTTTGGTTGATTTCTTAAAAAGCTCTGCTAATATTTTTGTTATTTCAATTCTTGAAGAAATCTTTTCTAATTCCTTAAGATAAAGGGATAGATCTTTAAACTTCATATTTTTAAGCCAAGGTACGAGGAAAAAAACAAATAAGTAAAAACCACGATTCCCAGAAACGTTAAACCAAAAATTATACTGATTAAACCTACCCACTCTTCGTGAACAACCCTATTAAGACCATCGCCAATGAGAGCCAACCCAAAAAGTCCTGGCAAGACCAATATTATATATATAAATTGTGGGTCTGTGGGCAACATATTATTTGCTTTTAATAATGTATCTTGACGCTTTTGTTGTCCCTTCCTTTTTAATTATGCCCTCGTTAATCAGAAACCTTAGATCCCTTAAAATAGTGTCTTCCGAAATCATGGGCAAAATTTTCTTGAGCTCCTGCATAATGGCTGACCCCCCTGAAGATATATACTCCATGAGTCTCATTTGTCTTTCAGACAAAGCTATCTGTTTCCCAAGAGCAACTTTCATGCGTGAGTCAATAGAAAGCCTCCTTATTTTCTCCTTTATCTTGGTAAGTTCGATTGCAACTATTCCTGTAAAGTACTCAAGCCAGGTCGTCAAGTCTCTTTCTGCAATACTCTGTGATTGTTTATCGACGCTTGCAAAAGCTTCATAATATGCACCTAAGTCTTGATCAAAACGCTCCTCAAGGGCAAAGAATCTTTTAATGTCATATCCCTCACGAAGTAAAATTAGGTTTGCAAAAGCGCGGACAGTGCGCCCATTACCCTCAACAAAAGGGTGTATCGCCACCAAAATATAATGGGCAATACCGGCTTTTATGATTGGATGAATATCTTTGTCATCCACAGAATTAAGCCACTCCATAAAACCTTCAATCAAGTAAGGAACTTCCAAAGAAGGTGGAGGGGAGAGGATAACTTTACCAGTACCTTCTTCTTTAATAACTACCTGAGTAGACCTTAATACCCCAACTTTTTCTTCTGAAACAATTTTGTTTACAGTCTCGTGATGTATATCAAGAAGTATTTTCAATGCATATTTTTGGCCCTCGTTCACCATGTTGTCCAAAAGTCTAACAACGTTTCTGTAGTTTATTACTTCCTGCACATCACGAGGCCTGGCCATAACCTCTTCCCCTTCTAAGACTTTCTTGGTTTGAATAAGAGAGAGGTCATTACCTTCAATATGCGTACCGTGGTAAACAGTACGGATAATTGCGTCGCTTTGAAATTCTTTCTCGTACAAAGGGACAAGCGGAGCGTTTTCAATTACTTCCTTAGCCGCTTCCACAGCACCTATATTTTTCAAAACCTTATTTGTAATCGTATATTTAGGCTGGTACACAACTACATATTACCGCAGAGCACGCGGAAAAAACAAGATCAAGCTAGGACTAGCTACTCATCCATTAGATACAAATCGAGAAGTTTTCGGAAGCGATTAACAATAATCTTTACAACGACATTATTGGCACCCCGTTCTTCGGGGCTTGTAATCCCACGAGGATCCACCAATCTTATTCTTCCAGACCTTCTATCGAGTAAAACATTATCAGCATTCAGTAAATCCACATTTGTAAGACCTTGTGCTGCGTCAGTTTCTAACTGATTTAGAGCCAACTCTTTTGTAGCTCGGGGAACTTTGATTCCTAAATCCCTTGCCTGTGTCAAAGTTGATCCATCAATACACTCAACAACATATCTGTCTGAACCTAAAGAACCAAAACATTCAGGCAACAATCTATCCTTCCCACCGAATCTTTTAAGAGTATCGACTTCTCTTTTAATGTCGCTTGGTCTGCCAACCTTGACACCGATTCTATCGTCACCTTTTACGCGATAAAACTCTCCGTGTCGACCCCTTTCGGGTCGCTCCTCAATTTCTATAGCGGAAAGATACTTCTCATCTATTTCTGGGAGGGGAACGAGGGACAAACCCGCATTATCTTCATTTGACATATACTCCTCTTACTTGAGTTTACAACTCTCGTAAGAGATTATGATCCCCCAAAACGTTATTTATAGATGCAAATGAATAACAGCGGATTGCCGCTAAAAGTATTTTGGGTATAAATCAGGTCTTTTTGAGTAACCTCGGTATAGCATCGGCTAAATCATCCGCATTGTAATTAACCCCGACTTTCTTGTAAAGTTCATCTGCTGCGGCTTTGACAATATAACTTGCGGCGCAGGCAGAAAGAAAGGGATCATTTTTGGCCAAAATGGCAACAGTTAAACCTGCATGGACGTCTCCTGTCCCCCCTTTAGTTAACCCCGCGTTTCCCCCTTTAACTAGCATACTTTGTCTCGGGCTACTGACAATTGTTTCGGGACCTTTTAAAACAATTGTGCAGTTATATTTTTTGGCAACTTTTTCGGGCTTTTGATATCCAAAAAGCAATCTAAACTCTTTCTTGTTTGGAGTGATAATGCAACCCTTCGGCAATAGCTCAGGGTCTATGACCTGCAAACTTCCCGCATCAATCACCCATTTTTTGTCTCGGAACTCTTTCAAAAAGTGTTCGGTAATTTTTCTTGTTTCTCTTCCTTCTTTGTGGTTCTCATATCCTCGCTTGGCTTCTGGTATCTTTTCACTACCAAACCTCATAAATCCTGGACCAATTAGCACAGCATCAGACTTTTCGATATATTTTTCAGTATCTTCCCAAGGAACCCAGATAAACGATAATAACTTTGACTTGATACGCTCGGCTACCCTACCAACGCCGGGATCGGGAGAAGCGAAAAAGACCATGTCAACAATTCTGGAAGCAGCTTTAAGTGACAAAATCGGCGCACCATGGAAAAGTGAACTTCCTCCAATTATCGTCACTTGCCCATTATCCTCGCCATTGGATTTTTTGGGGGGTTTGTATAAATTTTTAAGTACTTTACTATCAAAAACGTTAATCATTTTTATCGTGTGTAGTTTGGCTTAATTCTATACCAGCAAGCCAATCATTTCCGGACTCCATTTTTCGCATTTTACCTTGATCAGCAAGTTCCCAATGATCAAAAGTTCTACCATCAGCCGCAAATACGGCTCGGTATCTCTTGTCACCTTGCCTACCCCATCTAGGCCTACCTCGTTGATCACACCTGGTTATTCTAAATCTCTCTTGATTCACAACAATATTGTCTTCCCGCCCTTAAATCCTTCTACAAAATGCGGGTCGGCTGTTGTTATAACAGTTTGTTGCCATCTTGTTATCCCCATCACTATGTCACGGTGCTCGTGATCAAGCTCAGAGAAAATATCGTCCAAAAGAAGTGTAGGTTTCTCACGTGTTTTGATCTCAACAAAACCCATCTCGGCAAGTTTGATCCACAAAACAGCCATTCTTTGCTCACCACGACTTCCGTAAATAGACATATCTTTATTAACTTCTTTAAAAATAAAATCATCTCTGTGTGGCCCAACCAAAGTTGTAGCTGCAGCTACTTCCTCTTCTTGATAGTGCTCCAATCTCATTTCTGAAATTATACTCTTGTCATATTCAACTGAAAAATCATGGTCAGATATTTTTTGGGCGGCATTTATATATTCAACAAACTCCTCGCGCTTTGTAGAAATATAATCACCATTTTTAATAAGAAGTTGATTCCAAAAAATAAGCTGGCTTTTGCTTAAACTTTCCTCCCTAATTCTAAACAAAAGTTTGTTGCGCTGCCTGACTCCTTTTTCATAGGATAAAATTGCGCGTCTATATTCTCTGTCAACTTGAGACAAAACATTGTCTAAAAAATTTCGTCTTATTGAAGGCGAGTTGGTAACAAGCCCCATATCCCAGGGGCCGAAAAGTACAACTTTGAAGTTTCCCGTAAAATCTATTAAACGCCTTGAAACTCCGTTTACTAGCAGTTTTTTCCTTGGAGTTTTTTCAAATTTTGCGTCACCCACTTCAATTTGACCACGGGTTAAAATAACTTCCAGCTTTGTTGTCTCTATACTACTCCCTACAAGCCCCTTGACACGGGCGATGTCTTCCCCGTTTCTAATCATCTCCTCTTCAAGTTGCACATGGAAAGACTTGCCCATAGAAAGCAGGAAAAGAGCTTCCAAAATATTTGATTTCCCGCTTGCATTTGGACCAACAATCACAGTGGTTTTTGGAGAAAACGAAAACAGCCTTTCCCTAAAATTCCTGAAATTGGTCAGTTTTATTTTACAAATCACGAAGCTATTATCTCATTTTTGGCAATTAGTACAAAGGTAAGTCCCCCGGCCAGAGAGAAAATATTTCTCTTTTTTCGTTTATAATACAAATTAATGAAAACTTTCGGTGCCTACCTTTCTGATAACAAAGACTGTTTCGAATTCGTAAATTTTAACGAAAAACCTACTGCTATTAACTTCTCTCTCTCTGAACAAAATCCTGAAGAAAACATTAGGATACTTCAGCTCAAAATAACAAACAAAAGTGACAAGGACATTACTATCAACTCTCTACTTATCCAAGAATATGTAATTTCGGACTTTAATATAAAAGAAGTTCTTGAAAATGGCTGGCAGCAATGTAGCTTTTCGGGTTACAGAAAAGGTATCAAACCCACAAAAAGAAAGAGGCTCTTTTTAGTTAGGGACCAAAATCCGTTTTCTTTTAAAAAAGAGTTCGGGTACCTCGAAGGATCAATGGTCAACGAATGGTATACACAATTGGTCGGTAACAATAAATCAATTGCAATAGGCGCAATCACAACTAAAAACCAATTTACTCAAATATATTTAAGACAAGAAGGAAAAGACATAAGAGTTCGTATTACTTGCCAACTGGATGGGGTTATCTTAAGGCCCGGGCGAAAGATATCATCTGAGAAAATAGTAATAATTACAGGTCCTAAAAAAGAATCGCTAGAAACTTTTGCACAGCTACTTAAAAATGAAAATAAAATAAAAAATCTTGCTAAACCAATAAAGGGCCTATGCTGTGCTTATTATGCTCAGGGAAATAAAGTTGACGAAAGATATATTCTAGACCAGTTGGAAACAATCGACAGATTACCTGGTAAAATTAACCTAAATTTTATCCAAATTGACGCTGGTTGTTGTGTTTGGGGAGATTGGCTAGACACTCAAAAACAATTCCCTTCCGGGATGGGTTTTATAGTCAAGGAGATCAAGAAACGAGGAATTAAAGCAGGAATATGGATAGCTCCATTCGTCGCAAGTCCAAAAAGCAAACTTTTTAATGAACACCCAGATTGGTTTCTAAAAGACGATAGTGGCAAACATTTCGAAGGACGATTTACTTCCCCAATAGACTTTCTGCAGTTCTTATCATTTCGAGCATTAGATCCCACTCATCCTAAAGTACAAGAACGCCTAATAAAAGTAATAAAACAGTTTGTTGAATGGGGCTTTGAACTCATAAAAACCGATTTTACTTATTCGGTCTGCTTCTCCACAAATTATCACAAAAAAATGACACGAGCCCAGGCATTAAGAAAAGGTTTCGAGGTAATAAGAAAAGCTGCCGGTAAAAAAGCGTTAATTCAAAACGGAATAACACCGCTATCTCCATTGGTGGGCATACTTAACTTCTGTAGAGTAGGTCTGGATACTGTCAATCCATTTGTTTACCCGCTTCCTATCTTTAGAAACTTGGTAAACAACTATATGCTTAGTGAAAATTTAAGAAATTGCATAACAAGACAATTTCTGAGTGGAAAAATATGGCTCAATGACGCAGATTGCTTAGTTTATAAACTGAATAGTGGGATAAACGAGAAGCTAATCAAGAAACATGAAAAATTTTCTAAAAACAATAATGGAACCGTGTGGCTAGGAGATAATCTTAGTCTACTTCCATGGGAAAGGCTCGAACGTGCTATCAACACGGTTGGTTTATCTAAATCAGCAATTCCGGCGATTTCCGTAGTCATACCTGCGTATAACGAAGAAAAGACAGTCAGTAAAACATTAGATTCGCTTACATTACAAAATACAATTTTACCTTTTGAGGTTATATTTGTTGATAATAACTGTACCGATAAAACTACAGAAATCGTTAACACTTATAAAAATTCGCTAAATTTGAATCTAATTTGTGAAAAGAATCAAGGGATTAGTAATGCTCGGAACGCAGGATTTTCTCAATCAAAAGCAGAAATTATTGCAAGTACAGATTCTGACTCCGCTGTTCCGAAAAAATGGGTTTCTTCGATAATGGCAGCGTTTTGGAGAAAACCCGAAACAGTAGGTCTTGTTGGCAACTATATTTTTGAATCAAAAGGTAAAATTTTTAACCTAGCGGCGAAACTGTCCATTATTATTGGAGATTATTTACATAGATTTATTACCAAATCCTTTGCATTTAGAGGAACAAATTTTGCAGTCAGAAAGATTTACTGGGAAAAAGCAGGAAAATTCAATCAAAATAAAAATGCATTGGAAGATGTAGACCTGTCACTCAGGGTTGGAAGATTGGGAAAAATTAACTACTTACCTAACTTAACTGTTACAACCCTGAGTGAAAGGTTCCACGGGCGCTTTATAAAACAACTCAAAACCCGCGCAAAGGCATACATTTATGTTCTACTAAACAAAAATAGAGACGTTGAATGGGAAAAAATTCGGTAAAATTACCTCTGACAAACTTCGCAAACACATATCCCGCGGCCGGAGAGAAATTAATTAACTCCACCCTGCAGTTCAGAAATAACCATTTGCAGGTGATAGATAACTTCCGATTTAGCCATATCTTCTCTATCGCCTTTAAAATAAATAGCGATGGGAGCCAATAAATTTTTATACTCGACCAATAGCACAATCAATCTGAAAGATTTACTCTTACCTCTTGGTAAATCTGACGACTTTAGTCTGACCTTATATGTGTAATTTCCGAGAGCTGGGTGCATGGACTTATCAAAGTTCAATAAAGTTTTTTCGATATCTAGTTTTAAATTTCTGTATTTTTTTACCAGAGGTTTAAGTTGTTTTTCAAAATGGGCTGTGACTACAACTTTGTACATCGGGTCAAATCTTCTTCAGCTGTTCTTTGAGGAAGGGAAGCCTTTTATTGCCAAACTTTTTAACTAGAAGGCTCGCTAGTTTCGATTCAAGATACGCAAACTCTTCATCTTCGTCCTTAAAACGTTCAAGAGAGTGAAGGTAATTAAAAACCGCAAAACGAAACAGTTCGGCTTTACTTTGAAAGCCTTTCTCTCTGATAACCTTAGTCATTTTTTCGTCCAACTTATCGTTAATCGTAAAATTTACTACAGTCATATTGGTTATATATTAAATCAATATATTGATCATGTCAACTATATTCACTTTTAACAATTAGGCCTGCCTGCAAAGCCCACGTCTTAACATTGGCATGCGGGGCAAACATAAGTCCCCCGGCCGGAGAGAAAATATTTTTCAAACTTCGCTTTTTTGCAACGCGGGCATGGTGTTCCTTCTTTTCCATAAGCCAAAGTGTGATCTTGATAACTACCTTCCGTGCCATCGGGAGTAACAAATGCAAGTTCTGAAGCACCGCCGTATTTTATCCCCTCTTTCAAAACATCATGAATTGCCTTGTATAACTTAGACTGTTCACTTGGACTTAGACTGTTTGCAGATTTCTTTGGATCGATCTTGGCTAGCCAAAGTGCATCGTTGGCATAAATATTCCCCACACCACCAAATTTGTTCTGGTCCATAAGAACTACCTTTATAGCCCTTTTGGTTTTGGACAACATACTCTGAAAATAATCCAGGGTCAGCTTTCCGAAAGGTTCCGGGCCAAGCTTGCCTACAAAACCAGACGTTTCCACCTCGGCAGTTTTGATGACTTTTATCCAACCAAAGCGGCGAACATCATTGTAGTACAGAAACCCATTTCTATCGAGCTTAAAAATTACATGAGTATGGGGCCCGGGAATGCCACCTGTAACTTTCTTGGACATTTCTGGAACCTTTTTAAGATTGGGCCCACGATAAATCAGCTGACCGGTAAGTTTTACGTGAATAACAAGTGAATTACCGTTTGATAAATCTATCGAAAGTACCTTTGCGAAACGGCGAACGCTTATAACTTTTGCACGAATAACATCTTCTGGATTGCCCTGAAAAATCTTTGTATTGCATATCTCGACATCCTGTATTACGTGATTAACAAGATACTTCTGCAGTTGTAGTTTTATCGATTCTACCTCAGGCAACTCTGGCATAACTATTTACGAATTCTATCATTTGTTCTTTAAATTTGTCTTTGGAAAATTTTTCTGCTTGGTAAATGCAATCCTTGGGACTAATGGTCAGATTGTTAAATTGTCGAATTGCTTTGATCAAACTTTTTTCCGTCAGTTCATCAAAAAAAAGTCCTGTCTTTTTATCGATAACTGTCTCCATCACTCCACCTGATTTAAGGGCAATTACAGGAGTTCCAACACTCATCACTTCGACCGGAGTAATGCCGAAATCTTCTGATTCTGAACAAGATATATATGCTTTTGCTTGTCCCATCAATTCCCACTTTTTTTCTTCTGTCACCTCTCCTAAAAATTCAATGTTAGGACCGGCAATTACTTTTAACTCATTTTCATACCCGGCAAAGCTTTTTCCAAATACCTTAAGGGGTACATTTAATTTTGTACAAGCTGCAACTGCTAAATCAAAACGTTTGTTTCTGGCTAACCGCCCCCCTGTTAAAAAAAAGTTACCCTTGTTATGTGTTACGTGTTGCGTGTTAGAAATATTGACTGGCGGATAAATTACTGTCGAGTCTCGGTCGTAGAATTTTCTTATACGCGAAGCGACTTCCTTCGAATTGGCTACATAATAATCAACATTTTTTGAAGCCAAGTAATCCAACTTTCTGGCTAAATCAAGTATTGGTTTAGATAACAACTTTAATATTCCCCTATTCCAATTTCTGGCTGTTTTATACCCATAAATATAACGCGGAGGTGTATGACAATAGCAGATAAGCCTTGCCGCGCCCTTACTTATAAAATTCGGGAAATATGCACCTGTTGCCGAAGTAATTACAACATCATTGTCTGATAAATTCATTAATTTAAAAACTAAGGGCGAAATTAAGGTAATCGGGCCAATAAGTTTTTGTTTGAAAGGTAGGTTCTGCAATATGGAAGTTCTGATATCGGCGTTTTTGAATTTATCTTTATTTGGCCCCAGAAACTCGGGAAGAAAAACTGTTGTGAAAATTGGTGCCTCAGGGTACATTTTATGAATAGCCAGAAGTACTGCTTCTGCCCCTCCGTAGTCTTTTATATAGTCATGAACAATCGCGACCCTCATATTAGATCCATCTGCTTTTCTTTTTTAAATTCTTCTCCAACTTCCTTAACTCTTCTGGTTAAAGTCTTAAACCCAAATTCGGAAAAAAGATCAAGTAAAGCTTGACTATCCACCCGCCATTTAGAAGCCTCTTGCACGTCAAACTCCAAAGCAACATTAGTAACTATTTTAGCCAGCTTCAAAGACATCTTCCCCGACTCTTTTCCGTCAACTAATTTTTTCCTTACCGATTCTCTGATTTCATCCAAATGCTTATAAATATTTTCGAAAGTTTTGTATTTAGTCAAAAGGTCAATGGCGGTTTTTGGACCAATTCCTGGAACTCCTGGATAGTTGTCAGACTGGTCCCCTACCAAAGCTTTGTAATCTATAATCTGAGAAGGGTTCACCCCCATTTTTTCGACAACATCTTTTTTCCCGTGGATTTTTCCTTCGGAAAGTCCTTTAGCTGGAAGAAAGACTTTCACCTTATCACTCACTAGCTGAAGTATGTCACGATCGCCAGTAACAATGACAACTTCGTCTTCTTTTCTTTGTGCAGTGTGTTGCGAGTTGTAGGCTAAAGTTCCAATCACATCGTCGGCCTCATAACCCGCTTTCGAATACGCCGGAATACCCATTGCCTCAAAAACTCTCTCAGCCTTCTCAAACTGACCAGAGAGCTCATCATCCATTTCTGGCCTATGAGACTGATATTCCCTAAATGCTTTGTGCCTAAATGTTGGTTCCCTACGGTCAAATGCGACTGCAATTTCGGTGGGTTTAAGGGTAGTAATAATGTTTAAAAGCATTGAAACAAGGCCGTAGACCGCGTTTATCGGTTCTCCACCTCGCGTGGTTAAGGCGGGTAATGCGTGATACGCCCGATGCATTATGGCATTACCATCTATAAGTACTAATTTACCCACGAAGATAGTTTATACCCAAAATACTATGATTTATAGTCAAAATGGCATTTTAGGAGATCATAATCTCTTTAGACGAAGTCGCAAGCTTTGCTTACGAGAGTTGCAAACTCGAGTAAATGGGGTATATCAGAACGTTCACTAATGATATAATCCAAAACACATGATAGAACTAATCGCAAGCTTTGACAAACAACCAATAATTAGGAAAAACGGTCGTGGATATCTTGTAATATCTATGACGGATCATTTCACTGCGACGAGTCCAGTAATCCTTCGTCAAGCTGTAAACGCAATCTGCGACTCTATTAACTGGAACGGGCCAGATCCAATAAATAAAGTTGTAAGCGAAGAAGAAAAAGGAGGTTTTATTGCTGTCTGTGTAGCTCTACAGAGAAACTTACCTTTCAGCCTAGCTAAACAAAATCCAGTTCGATTACCCGGAGAAATAGGGATCAAATTCTCGATGGATTACGACAAGAATATGACACTATATTTAAACGGAGTTAAAAAGAAAGACCGTGTCATTATCATTGACGACATTGTAGCCACGGGTGGAACGATGGTTGCAATGATCAAGGCAGTAGAGCAGGCGGGGGTGGTAATAAAGGATGTCATATCACTTGCAGAAAAAGTAGAAATGGGTGGAGTTAAAAGAGTAAAGGACGAAACAGGAATTGATGTAAAAACAATAATAAAAATAGACACCTCAGGAAAAAGATCTAAAGTGGTAGGGACAATTTTTGACTCCCTAGTCCCTGGAAGGTGAGGTGTGATCAGATCTTTTTAGCAGATTCTCCGTTTTGTTTTCTGCCGACGATTTTTTCAAAATCTTCCCTGTCAAGTGTTTCTTTTTCAAGAAGTTTTTCAACCACCATATCCATAAGCCTTTTGTGTTTCCTGACTAATATCACAGCTCTTTTGTAATTTACATCTATTATCTTTTTGACTTGGTCGTCTACTTTTTCTTGAGTACTAGGTGCAAGATTTGCACCTTCATACCATTCCATTGCTCCAAACTCGCTTACTTCTGACTGCGGCCCAAAGTTAATTGGCCCCAACTCACTCATTCCAAACTCAACAACCATTGCCTTGGCAAGTCTGGTTGCCTGCACAATGTCGTTTGAAGCACCCGAGGTCATTTCATTAAAAATCAACTTTTCGGCGGCACGTCCTCCAAGCATCGCGGTTATCTGGTCCATAAGACGAGACTGGGTTTCGTGAGTCCTGTCAGCGGCCGGCGGAATCAGTGTGTGTCCCAAACTCATCCCGCGAGCGACAATTGAGATCCTGTGCACCGGATCTGCTTTGGGCAAAAAGTGAGTAACAATAGCGTGACCCGCTTCGTGATAAGCTGTAATTTTTCTATCCTCCTCAGTTTGAAGCTTCTTTTTTGCAGGCCCAAGCTTGACTTTGGTTGCCGATTCTTCAATATCTTCCATTTCAATTCCTTTTTTGTTGTTCCGAGCGGCATAAATCGCAGCTTCGTTAAGCATATTCTCAAGGTCTGCTCCGGAAAAACCTACAGTTCTATCCGCTACCATTTCCCAGTTAATCGATTCCATAAACTTTTTTCCTTTTGCGTGAATTTTAAGAATTGCGAGTCTTCCTTCTTTATCTGGCATGTCAAGGGTTATTCTTCTGTCAAAACGGCCAGGCCTAAGAAGTGCCGGGTCTAGCAAATCTCCGCGATTTGTAGCCGCCACAACTATCACGTTGTCATTGGGAGTAAATCCATCCATTTCGACCAGTATCTGATTTAAGGTCTGCTCGCGCTCGTCATGCCCGCCGATAAATCCTCTTCCCCTTTGCCTTCCGATCGCATCAATTTCATCGATAAATATAATTGACGGTGCCTGCACTTTCGCCTGTGCAAAAAGGTCCCTGACACGGCTGGCTCCCACCCCAACCAGCATTTCCATAAACTCGCTGCCTGCCATTGAAAAAAACGGTACTCCGGCTTCACCTGCAACAGCTTTGGCAAGTAAAGTTTTACCAACTCCTGAAGGCCCGAACAACAATACTCCTTTTGGAGTCCTGGCACCTACTGCTCTATATTTTGCAGGATTCTTCAAGAAATCTACAATCTCCTCAAGTTCTTTTTTGGCTTCGTCTACCCCCGCTACATCTGCAAAAGTTATATCCTGTTTGCCCTTAGCAAAAAGACGGGCGCGGCTTTTGCCAAAAGAAAAAACATCCTGTACCCCCCTGTTTTGGCTTCGAAGAACAAGCAGGAAAAGACCTGCCATAAGAAGAATGGGGAGTACCAGCCCTATAACTTCACCAAAAATTTTTCCCAGTGATTGATCAGAAATAACATAATTCACTTTGGTCGGGTCTATATTTGATCTGTCCAAAAGCTCAGGAAGGCTAATACTTGGCTCTTTGGTAGAATATTTAGTTTCGCCGTCTTTATAAGTAACAATGAGTTTTTGGTCCTGGACAACAATTTCTTCTATCTTGTTATCTTTTATGTCATTTAGAAGCGTAGAGAGCTCCACTTGCCTCGAATCTATTTGAATTTGCAAAACTGAAATCAAAAAGGGCGCGAAAAACAAAAATAGGAGAAATGCAATAACCACCTTCCAAAGATTAATTTTGAGTTTAATCTCAACTCCCTTTTTGTTTTTTTTATTATTGGTACTAGGATTAATATTTGGAAACATACTGTCTGATTATAATCAAACAAACTCAAAACTTAAAGGTCAAAAGTCAAAACTAATACACCTTCGTTCCGTTAGGGACTTGTTCTGAGAGGTTGAACAATATTGGCTTATCTTCTTCTGTCTCACCCGGTACAGCCATGAGCATCATTGCCTCAGATAATTCCCTGTCTGGACCAATTTTTTTTGGTTCGAGATTAATAACAAATGGATACTGATTTCCAATAAGATCCTCCGCTGTATAAAATTTCATAATTCCGGAAAAACAAATTTTTTTCCCAATATCTTTTCCGAAATCAGCAGTTATTTTAATAACCCAATGACTCCATTCGGGAACTTGGGCCTCTGTAACAGTTCCTATACGGATATCCAGATTCTGAAAGTCTTCAATAGAAATCACAGCCATCTTGTTTGAACTCTATCTTCTTTACTTAATTAACTTATTTATCCCTGTTTTTTCTCTTACTCTCTCGACCACCTCGACAACGACTTTTCGTGCTCGTTTTGTCCCTTCGATCAAAATTTCTTTTGCTTCCTCTGGTCTTTTTTCATAGTACCTTCTCCTTTCTCGAATCGGCGTCAGGAAATCATTCAAGGCAATAAAAAGTTTTTCCTTCACTTCAATATCGCCAACTTTTCCTACTTTATACCTACTCTTTAAATCTTCAACTTCTACCTTATTAGGATTAAATGCATCATGGTAAATAAAAACCGGGTTTCCCTCTACTTTACCGGCGTCAGTTTTATGAATTCGATCTGGGTCGGTGTAAATACTCATGACTTTTTGTCTTAAGGCTTTCTCGTCGTCGGAAAGTAGTATTGCATTGCCCCCACTTTTACTCATTTTCAACTTCCCATCAGTTCCCACCAACCTTGCAACACGGCCTACTTTCGCTTCGGGAACAACAAATGTTTCACCAAACGCTTGATTAAAATCCTTGGCGATTTCACGCGTTTGCTCAATAACTGGCAATTGGTCTTCTCCCACTGGCACCAAATCAGCATTAAACCCTAAAATATCAGCAGCCTGGAGAATTGGATAGACAATAAAACCAACAGACGGATCCAATTTCTTGTACAAAATCTCCTCTTTAACACTGGGATTTCTGATTACCCTCGAGTGCTTAACCATTGTTAGAAATATACCGTAGAGCTCGTAAAGCTCGGGAATTCCCGATTCGAGAAAAATTGTGGCAATTTTAGGGTCAATTCCAACCGCCAAATTATCTAGAAAGACGTTGTAAACATCTTCGTTGATCTTTTCTGACTTTTGATAGTAATTCGCATACGCATGAATATTCGCAAGAATAATGTATGTGTCAAATGTATGTTGTAACTTAACACGATTCTCCAAAGTACCAAGATAGTGGCCAATGTGCAATTTCCCCGTTGGCGTATCGCCAGTTAATATTCTCTTTTTAATCATAACGCAATCTTAGCTCATGTGAAGCAAAAATAAAAGTTAAACTTGGGTGCCAGCGAGAGGGATCGAACCTCTGACCTATCGCTTATGAAACGATCGCTACTACCACTGAGCTACGCTGGCTCCTACTAACTGACCTGTCTGCTTATTTTATCATCATTGCAACAAGCCATCAATTTTAGTAAAATCTAGTAATTCCTGTTCTAACGTTACAAATGGAAGAATACTCGTCTCAGATAAAAGTAAACTTAGACAAGTCAACAAAAAACAAATTGAGGCTATATACAAGTATTTTCAGTGAATATTATAGCCGACTGATGACAGATCCAAAAAAGGCAGAATATTATTTGGCACAAAAAATGGGGGTTCTTGACAATTACTTTCATCTTTACTTCATTGCCCTAGCTTCAGAACTTAAGAAATCTGGTAAGGTTGAGGCGTCAAGTATTATGGAGAATAAAGCTAAACTTTTTCTTGAAAATCTTAAAAGCTTTCAGAATTCGCACATAACGGATTTTGTCGAAGAAACAAGCAAAGCGGCTTCAAAAATATTAATAAATTCTCACTCTAAATCTCTAATAATTAAACTTAAGCAGCTTCTAAACACAATATTTCATTGGTTGTCTTAACTTGTTTGGCTCAATCCTTCAATAAACCCGTGAATTTTACGTAAAAAATCAGTGCTTTTTCGAACTTTAACCCTTAATACACCTAAATAATCATCTGAGTTCTCATATACTTTTTTCCATACAACATTTTGAAAAAACGGTTTTTGAAATATACCTTCAGGTATAGCTAACAGCTCAGCCCACTTTTTCTGAATGTCACCAATTCTGTTTTTGTGAGAAACATTCACAGTAACCCTGAAACTTAAATCATCAATATCATAACTAAAACACACTTTTAACCATTCTAAGAAAATCCGAATCATTTTATAATCTGAGTTCGCAAACCCTGCTTGGCTATCTTTTTTGAACCCTTCGGCCCAATACAAAGCTGTCCCGGTAAGAAAAAGTTCCCTTCTTGTTAACTTCCCAATTTCCTCTTTCCCCTGATTGAATAACTCTAAAATCTTTTTATTTTTGATCTTTTTCACTTTTTCTAAATATACCTGCCTTTTTCCGTAAAAAGGATCCCTTGTTCGCTCCTCCAAAGCCCTAATTTGTTCGTCTGAAAGCTTAATGTCTCTACACCACTCACTCACCGAGGCAGGAGAAACATTCAGTTTTTTAGCTACTACCCTTATACTCTCTCCGCCTAGTCTTAATCTCCGAGCCTCAATTTTTTCTTTAAATCTGGCCACAAGTATTATTATACAATAACCACCGGTCAATTTTTGTAGTTGCTTACTTTATATTGAAGAAGTATAATAACCATGTTCTTTTACATGCGGGGTAGTGTACGGCTGCACGGAAGGCTAGTAGTAATGGGCCTCCCAAGGAGTAATTCTTGGGAAGAACTTGGCTGTATCGGTGGACAACCTGAGTGTAATCGAAGGTCAATACCGAGGCAATCCACATTCATATAAACTGAACGTGGCGAGTCCGTAGAGACTAAACGCCAGGCTCCCGATTAAATCGGGATGAAGATATAGTCCTACCCTCACAGTAATGTGAGAAGGTGCATAATCTTCCAGGCTGGGTCCAACTCCCAGCCCCGCAACAATATTTAAAAAAACAAATTCAACCACTTCTGCCAATTGGATTTTGGAAGCTCTTCTTTTACCTCTCCCTTATCTTGCGGTGCAAGAAGCCGTAAAACTTCTTCATCTGGAAGAACCACGACAACTTCTCCTTCATACTGAAGCCCAAGTTTTTCTCTTGACTCTTTTTCTATATACTCACGGCTTCGAACCTCTGAAAGCTTACTTTCAAGCTCCTTGTTCTCGCTTTCCAACTCTTTAAGCTCGCTTTCAGCTTTGTCTATCCTGTCTCCGGATCTGTAAAAACCATAAGCATTCTGTATTAAATATATTGAAAGAAAGGCACCAATCCCAAGCGATATATATCTAACCATCTTTCTAGCCCGTGTTTCGTTTGGTTTTTTACTGGTTGCCTTTATCATATACTACGCCCACTACTTTAAAAACCGAAGATAACCTATAATATTGACGATATAAAAATTTGTGATATCATATATTTAAGGGTTAATTATTCATAATAAACCCCATATAAAATTTTTAAAAGTATATGAACGACAAAACAATCAAAAAACTGATTCCTGAATTCCTGAGTCACCTTGAGTCAAAAAAGCGGTCTCCTTCAACGGTCATTGCATACCGAGCTGACCTCGACCAACTGGAAAAGTTTTTGGAAACAAAAGGTATTGCCTTAATTTCTCAAATCACTCCAAATGACCTCGTAATTTTTCGCGACTGGTTACTTGAAAAAAAATACACACCAAAATCCGCCTCAAGAAAGCTAAATGCTATAAAAACTTTCTTTAGATGGGTAATGTCTGCTGGATACCACACATCTGACCCTTCAAAAGATGTAAGCCACCCCAAAATTGACCCCTCAAAACCCAAGTTTCTCTCTCCTTTGGAATATAGAGCCTTAAGAGATATAGCAAGAACCGACCCAAGGGTATCGTCCATCATTGAAATAATCTTACAAACTGGTCTTAGGATTTCTGAAGTCGCAAATCTCAAAGTTACCCACGTCAAAGATGAAGAAGTCCATGTCGAGGCTTATGCCACCCAAGCTCCACGTAAAGTCCCCCTAAACAAAGCTGCAAAACAGGCTTTGGACAATTACATTAAAACTTACCGACCTAAAGCGGACTCGCCACATGTCTATGTCAGCAAAAACGGAAAGCCTTTGGCAACCAGAAATATCAGAGCTGCAGTTGACAGATACTTCCAAAAAGCGGAAATTGGGGGATACTCTGTAAATGATCTTCGCACAACTTTTATAGTTGAAAATCTTAAAAGGGACGTTGACTTGGTTGTCCTGTCTCAAATAGTTGGCCACAAAAGATTATCTACCACAGAGCGCTATCTGGAACTTGCAGGTGTCTTAAGCCACGGTAAAAAGCAAAAACTGGAAGAATTGTAACTATAGGGCTTCTTAACCTTGACAAAAAACTTTCGCCCGACGTAAACACACAAAAAAGTGGGTGCGCATGGATTCGAACCATGGACATCTAACTTATAAGGTTAGCGCTCTACCGCTGAGCTACGCACCCAAAGCCAGGATATTATACCAAAATTAAAGTCTTGCGCGGCGGGATATTTCAGCCTCAACAAGCCTTACATCGCGGCCAAAGCGAAGCCTACTCATCTCCTGAATAATCTCCTCCAATTTTCGGTTTCTGTTTTTGATTTTCTCCATGATGTCGCTTGAAAGCACCATGGAAAATGGAGGCACAGGTTCGTTACGAACAGTTGTTTTTACATAAACGTGATACTTCTCAATATTTAAAAGGTCATCCTCCGCAAAAACAGGTGTAAATTCGTGCTGAAGATAATTGGCGTCCGTCACTCCAACGCGGTAAGTAATGATTGTACCCACATTTCCAAAAATAGCGTTTTTAACTTCCTCCTCAATTTGGCCTATAAATTGATTAGCGACAATCAAATTTAAATGATATTTTCTCGCCTCGGAAAGAATCTGGGCAAAGTCAGGGGTGGCAAAATTTTGAAACTCATCTACATACAAATAAAAATCGCGACGCTGATCTTCCGGCATATCGGCACGGCTCATAGCAGCCATAAGAATTCTTGGAACCAAAATTAAACCAAGAAAGCTCGAGTTTTCCTCTCCCAGCTCCCCTTTAGAAAGATTAATAAAAAGAATCTTCCCCTGATCCATGATTTCACGAAAAGAAAACGATGACTGTGACTGACCGATAATATTTCTAATCATCTTATTTGTAACAAACCTCCCGAATTTACTTGTAATATAATCCAGAACTTCAGATTTATGAAAATCCGATGTTTGGGCTATCTGATCAGTCCAGTATCTTCTTATTATCGGATCCTGAACTTTTGGAAGAAGTTCCTGAACATAACGCGAATCGGTCAAAGCTCTCATCACCTCAATAAAGGTCGCCCCCTCCTCGTACATGACAGTAAGCATCGCGTTTCGGACTGCGTGCTCGAACCTCGGTCCCACTATTCCGGTTTTATAAGGATCAAAAAGTTTATACATCATATTAATAATTGATGTCGTTACAAAGTGTTTTTGGTCCTCGGTTTTCGCTTCCAAGAGATTTAACCCCATGGGGCGTTCAGTGTCACCGGGTCGAAAATAAATAACGTCTTCGGCCCGCTCAGGCGGGACCATACCTAAAAGCTCTTCAACTGCGTCACCGTGAGGATCCATAAAACACAAACCCTTCCCTGCCACAATGTCCTGCAAAATTAAACTTTGCAAAAATTTCGACTTTCCAGTACCAGTTTTTCCGATAATGTACATATGTCTTTGACGGTCTATATCAGAGATAAAAACAGGACGCCTAAGGCCTCTATATGTACTTGTTCCAAAAAATAGACCCTCATCAGGAATTTCTGCCGGAGCAGGAGCACTTTTTGCATTAAGCCAATAAATATGAGGTGTTGTTATTTGTTTGTTGGGAAAGTGAAATACAGTCGCGAGCTCCTCAGAATTTAAGACCGATTGTCTATTACCAAACAAATGAAACATAGGATGGTATCTGTATAGAAAGTCATTAATAAAGGCGCCTTTGTTTTTAATCTTTCTTGTGCCAAAACCATTTGTGTCAGAACTAAACTGTTCGAAAGTGCTCTTTATGTTAGTCAGGTGAAGTTGGGATTGAACTTCAGTACCCGAAGCGACCACTATTCGGATTATGGCTTCAAATCCAGGCTTAGTGATTTTGCTCTCGACAGCTTCTAATGTTTTTGCTCCAACTGAAAAACTAGCTTTGCTTGGATCTGACTCACTTTTTTTAGTAGACGAAATAAAATTTCTTCCATTACTTTGCCAGCTTCCATTGGCAGGTGACACCACTAACTGAATTACAGCAGCCTCATCCTTACCCATTTTAGCTAGAGCCGAAGTAATTGAAGACAAGGGATCCACTGGCAAGTCTCTGAATACTTTGATAGGATAAAAATTATCTTTCTTTAATTGTAGGCTGGCGTAGCTGACGTGACCTTCTTCCTTGAAAATATTGTACTCCTCGACGATCTCTATCTCGGCGTCCGGATAAGCACCGTGGATTTGTTTTTCTATTAAATCTCTATATTTATTCGGCGTCCAGACGTAAAACCTGATATCTTCATTTTTGGCAACTATCTCAAATGATATTCCGGGTTGGAAAGAAAATTTTTGCTTCCATCCGCCTTTTTTAATCGAATACAATGAAGCAAAAAGCTGATCCATGGCATCTATCTTTACTTCGTTATTTCTGGGAACCCTAACCATAAGTAGTGCCGAGTCAATTGACACCTCTTCTCTACCTCGCCAGCGAAAGATTGTAAATCCTACAAAAGCAAAGACAATTAACCCCAAGAAAGCAACTGTTAATATAATAAGAATCATAAAAGCAGTTTCAATATTCATTTTTTTGTAATCCCAACCACTATCCTTTTACCAAAATGGATTGCCTTTTTTATCATCCGAAGCCAAAAATTGGCAAACCAGGTTAAGGGCTTATCAATCGGACCTTTAGCTTCCTCTTCAAGCGTCTTTTCATCTTGTGGAATGGCAAAAACTTGAGTATCATCGGCTACCTGCGCACTGGTATCATCAGCAACTGGTTGTGGTTGTGTTGGTTGAGGCTGTGCTCCCTGGGAAGGCTGCTCGGCAACTGTTGGCTGTTCGGCGGGTGCTTCACCACTTTCAACTTTAGGCGTAACTTCCCGCTGAGTGCTATCTACTTGCGGAGTCTCTTTAATTTCCGGTGTTGCCATGGTAGTTTCAATTTTACCACCAAATAGTTATTTTTTTACAGGAGACCAGACCTCATCTTTAATATGAAGCTTACTGTTTACATTTCTTGCGGCCATAAAAAGATAATCACTTAGTCTATTTAAGTACGTTAAAACCCCATCAGTAACAGCTTCAAATTTAGATAACTTAACCACTTCTCTTTCAACTCTTCTTGCGATACTTCTTGCGACATGGAAGTTTGCAGCAACTATACTTCCCCCGGGAAGTATAAACTTCGAAAGAACCGGTAAGCTTCCCTCCAATTTATCTATTTCCCTTTCAAGCTTTTTTGTTTTGGAGGAAGAAAACGTAAGCTTGGATCCTGCCAGTATTGACCCAATTCTAAGTAAATCCGACTGAATTTCCTTAACAAACTTTACAATCTTAGGGTCATTAAGTGTAACGGTAACTAGTCCCAAATGGCTATTCAGTTCGTCGACTGACCCAATTGCAGCAATTCGCGCTGAATCTTTATCAACTCTCACATTTTGTTTGTTCTGTGGGTCATATAAACTAGTCCGCCCCCTGTCCCCCTTTCGAGTATAAATTACCATTAGGTTTTAGCAAATGAAGAATAATCCGATGGAACCGGCACGAGGTCAGAACAAACCCCGATACAAGATCGAGGTGCTCTGCTAGGCAGAACTGTTCGCCTTCGGGCCAGTTCCATCTTCAAAGTGAACAAAAACTAAATTTATAATCATGACTTATTCAACACTCGGCGTAACCACATCCGTAACATTTTCTACACCCCTCTTCAAAAACCAAGCTTGCCTCACCACAACTGGGGCAGAAGTCTCTATGTTTAAACAAATTGTTTTGGTTATCAATAAAAACTTCTTTCATTTGCCCGTTTTGGGCGTTACCATTACCATTTCCAAGTGTCAACTGTGTCAGAGCTTCGGGAGTTTCTGTAACACTGGTTACATCTTTTTGTCTTTGATAACCAGCAAGTCCAAAATGCATACCCATAGCCTTAGCTACAGCGTCAGGTAAAGATCGCACTCTCTCGTGCCCAAAACCCACTGAACCACTTCCTCCAATTCCTCTTAACTGATCAACTAACTCTTGGGCTCTCTCAATCGCTGGTAAGTGGTTTCCGAATCTTAAAGTAGTTGAGATTACTCTTGCTAAGGCATCTGCCATGGCGGCGACTTCACTCCCCGCTTTACCTATAGCGATAAACACCTCAAAAGGATTTCCATCTGAATCGTGGTTAACCGTGATAAACGCGTTACCTAATGGTGTCGCAATTTTGTATGTCGCACCTTCTACTTTTAAGGGCCTTGGCTTAATTGTCGGTAACTCAATCACCCCGTTACCGTTTAATTTAACTACATCTTTCTTGCTATCTTTAACGCCGAGATTTAGGACTTGATCTCCTTTACAACCGTCCCTAAAGACTGTTATTCCACGACATCCTGTTTCCCACGAGAGCATATAGGCTCGTTTAATGTCTTCGATTGAGGCGTTGTTTGGGAGATTAATAGTTTTACTGACTGCGTTATCGGTATATTTTTGGAAAGCCGCCTGCATCTTTACATGCCAATCGGGGTGAATTTCATGAGCTGTACCGAAAATCCGCCTTACGTCTTCTGGAATTTCTTGAATATCGCGCACAGTTCCATGCTCTATAACCTTTCTCATAATTTCATCGGAGTAAAATCCTCTTTCCCTGGCTACTTTCTCAAAAAAGGGATTTGTAAAGTCAAGCTCCCTATTTTCTGACTTTACTACATGCCTATAGGCAACGGCAAAAAGTGGCTCAATACCTCCTGAACTGTCTGCCAAAATTCCAATAGATCCTGTAGGGGCTATTGTTGTTATTGTACTGTTTCGAATTGGCTTATCTTTAGCGTATATACTTTGTTTGAACATTGGAAAAGCTCCCCTCTCCTCTGCGAGTTTCGAAGAAGCTTTATGGCCCTCTTCATTAATAAATTTCATTATCTTCTCTCCTAGAGTTAGCGCCTCAACGCTATCATACGGAATGCCAAGTTCAGTAAGCATATCGGCCCACCCTCCTACACCCAAACCTATTCTTCTTATTTTTCTGACGGTATCTGAAATTTGAGGGAGAGGAATAGGATTCATTTCAATAACGTTATCCATAAGTCTGACTGAAAGATGAACTGTTTCGCGAAGTTTTTCCCAATCCACCTGCCTGCCGCCATCCTTCACAAAATACTTCAAAAATATACTCCCAAGGTTACAAGCATCAAAGGGATATAATGGCTGTTCACCACATGGGTTGGTACTTTCGACCTCCCATCCTTCAGCACGTATTGGGTTTGCACTCGTCTGATTTATTCTGTCAATAAACACAAGCCCAGGATCTCCAGTTTTCCACGCTCCTTCGGCAATCTCGTCCCAGACCTTACGGGCTATTAGTTTGCCTGCAACTTTTTTTGTATGCGGGTCAACCAAATTGTATTCCTCGTCCTTGGCCAAGGCTTGCATAAACCGATCTGTAATTGCCACAGAAATATTGAAGTTAGTTATTCCACCATCCTCTTTACAATGAATGAATTGCATAATATCAGGATGATCTACTCGAAGTATCCCCATATTTGCACCCCTTCTTGTTCCTCCCTGCTTTATCTGTTGAGTAGCTTCGTTGTAGACTTTTAAAAATGAGACGGGACCACTTGCTACTCCCATTGAAGACTTTACTCTAGAACCACCTGGACGGAGCCTACTAAACGAAAAACCTGTTCCGCCACCACTTTGATGAATTACTGCCTGCCACTTAACAGCATCAAATATCTCAATTAGACTATCACCCACGGGAATTACGTAGCAACCGTTATATTGCATGCCGTTACTTTTACCGGCATTCATTAATGTAGGTGAGTTTGGAAGAAAATTGCGACTTGCGAGTAAATTGTAAAATTCCCTGGCAAGATTTATTACTTCGCGTCTTCCTTTACCGAATTTTACCTCTGCGCGGGAGAGCTCCCACGCCACCCGCCAACACATTTCGCGGACAGTCTCGATGGGATTTCCGTTGTCATCTTTAAGAAAATATCGCTCCCTCAAAACCCTCAATGCTTGTTCGGACCAAGAAACTTCAGACAGGTCTTTGGGTATATCTGGTCTTTTTCCAGACAATTTCTCCACTTCACGCACCATCTCGCTATAAGTCAGGCTTTCCCAATCTACTTTCTTTAACTTTTTAGTCATTTTAGATCTTAACCTGCATTTTACCTATCGCTTTTTCAAAATCATCCAGCTTTTCAAATTCCAAATATACACTTGCGAATCTCAGCCAGGCCACCTTATCAATCTTTTTGAGTCTTTTTAAAACCGATTTACCAATCCATCTTGATGGAATTTCTTGAGAATCTCTTATTAACACTTCTTTCTCAACCCCATGAACTATTCTGTCAACTAGTTCTAAGCTTATAGGTCTTTTTTCAATCGACCTTAAAATCCCTCGTCTTACTTTTTCCTTATCAAATGGTTCTCGAGTACCATCTTTCTTGATTACCCAGATACTTGTCCCTTTAATATGTTCTGCTGTCGTAAACCTTTTTAAACATCTCAGGCATTCCCTCCTCCTTCTTACTGCCCTTCCCTCTTCCACCACCCTTGATTCTAAAACCTGTGTTTTTCTTGCATTACAAAAAGGGCATTTCATGTATGAAAATCATTGATACTAAGGATAGTGGACACAATGATAATTAAACACTAGATCTGTGGCTGTCAACTAGTAAGAAATAATACAAAAGGCCTCATCTTATGCTTGGAACGTGGCTAATAAAAACTGCTCTTTTACTTTTACCGCAAAAGCGGCACGGAAATTTATTCCACCAAGTTCCCAAACGATTATAAAAGTTATCTTAAAACTCGCTTTTAGCTCGTTATCATGTTTAATGTATCTCTTGAAAGTTAAACCTGAAAAGGATCCGCAGTTACTACACCAAAATCTGAAAGAACATTCTTGGTATCTTCAAAAACTCTTTTTGGAAGGTCTAAAATAGAAATAATGACCGGCCTTGCATCCTCAGGAGCGCTGGCTAGATGACTTTCAAGATCTGCTCTGTGATAGGCGCTTGCAAAGTGAATCTTCTTCAAAAGGTCCCTGGTATCCATACCTCCACTTCTTGCGACATTCTCTTCTTTGAAAGATTCTTCCAAATATTTTTCGGCTTTTTGAAAAGTAAGAATTGACTCTTCAAACTCCCCTTCTTTAAACAGCTTACAGCCCACGGAAAAACGCTTATCAGATATCTCAAGCAACACCAGTGACTTTTCGAAAGGATCACTAACCCCTTCCGCTCTTATTTTGTCAGCAGCGGCTAAAGCTAGCCAAAGAGGATTTGCAGGCATAATCTCGCCCGGATCAGGCAGCCAGTAATCTATTTTGATATCTTTTGAATTTGTGTTTTGGGAGTTTTTTTCTTGGGGTTCGGGAGAAGGAAGATTGAATTGATATTGGAGAGACGAAGCCTTGACAATTGAAATAAAAAGAATTCCAAAAGCGACTAAAAGGCCCGCAAGGTTCCCCAAAATACGGCTTATCATAAGAGGGCCACTATATGATACTCGATTTGTCAAGAAAGTACAAGCTACCTAAACAAAATAATCGGCCACTGCCATAACACATGAAGAAAAATGGATGAAGCAACATTCTTGGTCCTCGCGAAAACAAAAGCTGACCCTATTCCAAAGAGCGTCACTAAAAATAGGTAAACAAGTGAAGAGTACAAATCAAACTTCCATACAAAAACAGTAACCGGCACATGAATTAGTCCCCAGACAATACTGGTTACAATATTAGCAGTCCATTCTTTCTTAAGCGCGTGCCAGACTCTATTGAACAAAAATCCTCTAAAAGCTATTTCTTCTGAAACTGCCGTCGCAAACGTAATCACGAAAGACTCAAGTAGTGGTTTGTTGCCAATAAACGATCCAAAATCTAATCTTTCATGCTTCAGGTAGTTTATTATCATAGCCTCGATAATAAAAAAGGTTCCCAGCGTGACTGAGAGGTAAATTGAAGGATATAGGTTTTTGGAAGTAATTCCTACAGAACTCAATTTCGAGCCTTCTTTTTTAAGCAAAACAATCGTAGGAATAAGCCAAATAATGGGTTTAATAAAAAATTCTTCCACTTCCTCCGGTAGCTGAAATAAAAATCTGTAAAATCCCCATATAACCAAAAGAAACGAAGCTAAAATTACGGAGTTTTTAATTGCAATTTCTTTGCTGGGCATACTACCTTCTTTATCATAATATCTAAATCATTTAATATCTAGTTCCAGCTTACATCCTTCGAAAGCGCTATCGATCGCCTCCACTATTCTTTCAAACCGCTCCTTAGCTTCCGCTAAATCAATTGCATTTCTCTCCCCTGGAAACCAATGGAAAAGAAGGTTACGACTAAGTTTCCAAGTATCCCACAATTTGTCCGGAAGTTCTCTTCCTTTACAATAATTCACAAGTTTATCATAGATTCCTTCCCTTTCTCTAAGTTCTTTTTCAAGCGAAGGATTAAGTGCACGACCAATCCTAAATCTTTTACCCATATATTCTTCACTACTTATAAAACCCATGTCCAAAAAAAGCTTTTTTAGGAAACCCTCATAAGCCTTGGCTGCTGGAAAAACTATAAAAGCATAATCATGGTATCTATCTTTCCATTCAGGCACATGGGCCAGAAGTTTTACAGACTGATTCAAAAGCTCCTGCATATCTTCCTCCAAATATCTCCACCAAGGTCTGTCCGTAAGTTTCATGCTTAACATGCTCTTCACTAGAGTATAATTGATCGTCATGGGAAAACCAAAAAAGCGCACAAAAAATCGCTTACTAAAATTCAAAAATTTTCTTGTCTCAAGAAGTAAGAAATTTAAAATATTTTTGTCATTCCTCTTGGCTTTTGTCACGCTTTGTGTGTATTTGTTTTGGGGAATGCCGACTCCGTTTACATTAAATTCGGATCAAATATCGGTTTCTACAAAATTATTTGACCGAAACAACGAACTTTTATACGAAATTTATACCGATGAGAGAAGAACACCCATAAAGCTCTCTGACCTGCCACCGTATGTAATTGAATCAACTCTCGCAATTGAGGATAAGGACTTCTACACTCACCATGGTTTCTCTGTTTCGGGAATTACCAGAGCTTTCTATAACACAATATTTCGGGGTAAACTCCAAGGAGGGTCCACTTTAACTCAGCAATTTGTAAAAAATGCACTTTTGACTCAAGAGCGAACGGTTAAAAGAAAGGCACAGGAATTTGTACTCACTGTTGCGGTCGAACTTGCTTTTTCGAAAGATCAAATTCTTGAGATGTACCTTAACCAAATTCCCTACGGCTCGACAGCCTATGGAATACAGGCAGCTTCCGAACTCTATTTCGGTAAAGACGCAAAAAACTTGAGCGTGGGTGAAGCTGCACTTCTAGCCGGTCTACCTGCAGCTCCAACGCGTTACTCCCCATTCGGTGCAAATCCAAAACTTGCAAAAGAAAGGCAAGAATTGGTCCTTAAAAGAATGAATGAGGAAGGTTTCATAGATTCAACTGAAGAAGAATACGTAAAAAACGAAGTGCTGAAACTTGCGGACATTGAAGTACCAACTGCTCCACATTTTTCTCTTTGGGTCAAGGAACTACTGGTTGAAAAATACGGTGAAAGGTTGGTCGAAAAAGGAGGGCTTAGAGTGACAACAACGCTTGACATCAGGCTGCAGGAATTTGCCCAAACAATCGCACAGGAAGAAATTGAAAAACTTTCAAAATATAATGTAAAAAACGCAGCAGTCCTTGTCACAAAACCAGGAACCGGCGAAATACTCGCAATGGTAGGATCTAAAGATTGGAACGCGCAGGATGAAGACGGAAGGGTAAATATAATTTTTTCCAAACGCCAACCCGGATCATCCATTAAACCCCTTAATTATGCACTTGCTCTAGAAGACGGTAAAATAACCCCCTCGACTGCAATTACCGATGTACCTTCATGCTTCTCGGTCATCGGTCAACCGCTTTACTGTCCAGCCAACTACGACGGCACTTTTCATGGCTTAACCCAAGTACGATTTACACTCGGAAACTCTTACAATGTTCCTGCAGTTAAAGTTTTAGCCACTAACGGTGTTGACAACTTCATAAATTTTGCTAAAGACATGGGGATTACAACATTTGAGGATCCTTCAAAGTACGGTTTGTCGCTAACTCTTGGTGGAGGGGAGGTGCGCCCTTTTGACATGGCGGTTGCTTTCGGAGTATTTGCAAATTCCGGTATAAAGCAAAACCTTAATCCACTACTCAAAGTCGAAGACTGGAAAGGAAAAATATATCAAGAGGTAATGATCGAAGAAATTGAAGGAACAAGGATAATTTCCCCCGACGTGGCGTTTTTAATTTCCCATATTCTTCATGACAACAACGCAAGAACAGCTGCTTTTGGGCCGTCATCGTTTTTAAACGTTCGTGGCCATGGAGAAGTTTCCGTCAAAACCGGTACAACCAATGATAGGAGGGACAATTGGACAATCGGCTACACAAAAGACGCTCTAACTGTTGTCTGGGTGGGTAACAATGATAATAGTCCAATGAAAGGAAGTGTTTCTGGAGTATCAGGAGCTTCTCCTATTTGGAACAAAGTTATGAGAGAAGCTCTTGAAAAGTACGAGAAAGAAGGCGAGCACCCCTGGCCAAAAGCTCCTGATGGAATTGTTGGAAAAATGGTTTGCTGGACAACTGGACTTCTTGCCACCGACCCCCCAAATTGCCCTGCAAGATTTGAATATTTCTTAGAAGATTACTTACCAGAAACCGACTCGGGACGCCACGAAGATATTCCAATAGATAAAACTACCGCTATGGTAGGAAGACCTGATACACCCCCCGAAAACATCGAAATCCAAAACCACCCGGTTTTTTATGACCCCCTGGGGACGATCTTTTGTCTTGATTGTCCACTTCCTAACCAGACAATAACGATTAAATACCCCCAAAATTAGACTAAATCCGGCCAAGTAGTATAATACCAGCTGTGAGTCCGGCGGAGAAAGACAACCGCCTGCCTGTTAAAATATTACTTTTTTTAGGAAAACCTTTTTATCTTTTTATTACGTACTTTCTTATCTTTATTGTTACATCTGTCTACTTTTTTAAAAATATTTTCTCAAAAACTAAATCAGGAATAGTCTTTTTCAGGCCCACTGTTAGAATACCAAAAGCAGTTTCTTTTCTTCTCTTACTTCTCCTCTTCCTACTTTCTATAACTTCCTTCGCCTTAAACGAAATTCTGGTAGATCTTCCCTCCCCCAATGATCTACTTACTCGAAACCAAAAGGTGTCAACCAAGATATACGATAGAAATGGACAGCTTCTTTTTAAAATCTATAAAAAGGAAAACAGAACACCAATAAAACTTAGCTCTCTTCCAAAGCATGTGATCGATGCCACACTTGCCGCAGAAGATGCGGAGTTTTACAGCCATCATGGATTTTCGGTCAAAGGAATAATAAGAGCAGTGCAAAAATTTTTAAAAGAAGAAAAAGTAACGGGTGGCTCTACAATTACCCAACAACTTATTAAAAATTCCTTATTAACTTCTGAAAAGACATTAGAGAGAAAAATAAAAGAAATTGTTCTAGCAATTCAAGTGGAGAGAGAATTTTCAAAAGACCAAATACTAGAAATGTATTTAAACGAAGTATCCTACGGAGGCACGGCTTATGGTATACAAGAAGCCTCACAGCTTTACTTTAGTAAAGATGCGTTTTCCCTTAACCTTTACGAGGCTTCATTTCTTGCTGGACTTCCCAAAAGCCCAAGCCGACTTTCTCCATTTTTTGGAAATATAGATGATGCTTTTTCTCGACAGAAAGAAGTCTTGAAATTGATGGAAGTTAATAAATTTATCAGTAATGACGAGAGAGCCAACGCGCAAAACTCCGTGTTAAACTTTGCTCCCAATAAAATCGATATAAAAGCACCGCATTTTGTAATGTATGTAAAGAGTTTACTAATTGAAATGTTTGGCGAAGAAGTTATTGAACAGGGAGGTTTAGATGTTATTACCACTCTTGACTTAGAGATGCAAAAAAATGCGGAAGGTGTTGTTAAAAATGAAGTGGAAAGCTTAAAAAACTTAAATGTAGGAAATGGGGCATCGCTGATTATTAAACCTAAAACTGGCGAAATACTCGCAATGGTAGGGTCCTTTGACTATTTTAACGGAGACCTTGGTAGCAATATTAATCTTACCCTCACCCCAAGGCAACCAGGGTCATCAATCAAAGTAGTAAACTATTCGTTTGCTTTATCAAGATCGTTTACTGCTGCCACTATACTCTCGGATACCCCTGTTACATTTGACATTCCCGGACAATCTCCTTATTCTCCCAAAAATTACGACGGAAAATTCCGCGGAAATTTAACTTTAAGAAGCGCGTTGGCTGAATCCAGAAACGTACCTGCTGTAAAAGTTCTTGCAAGCCATGGAGTAGATCAAATGTTTACTACAGGAAAGGCAATGGGAATTACTACTTGGGATAACCCCTCTAATTTCGGATTATCGCTTACTTTAGGTGGTGGCGAAGTAAGATTAATAGACCTTGCCCAAGTTTATTCTGTAATTGCCAACTACGGCAAAAAAATACCACTTAATCCTGTTCTTAAAATAACTAACTATAAAGGCAAAATAATATATGAAAATAAGTGCGCACTAAACCCAAAGGATTGCGAGTCTACGTCTATTATTGATGAAAGGGTAGCCTTTATACTAACTGACATACTTAAGGACAACAAAGCAAGAACTCCAGCTTTTGGAAGCAGGTCTCTTTTGGTAATACCAAACCATCCAGAAGTTGCCGTCAAAACAGGAACAAGTAATAACTTACGAGACAATCTCGCAATTGGTTTTAATCAAGAATACTTGGTTGCTGCATGGGTAGGAAATAACGACTACTCACCAATGAAAAAGGTTGCTTCCGGATTAACCGGGGCAACCCCTATTTGGAACAAGATAATGAAAAGCTTGATTGAACAAGAAAAATCTCTGGATTGGGAAGTCCCCGAAGGATTGGTAAAATTAAGAATCTGCGCTTCAACAGGTACACTTACATGCGAAGGCTGTCCAGTAGTTCGCTTGGAGTGGTTTTTGAAAGAAAACGCTCCCAAAAAGTACTGTAGTCCAGAATGGTTCAATAAAGAAAGCCCTACACCATCACCCACAACACCTTAATGGATCCAGCCGTCGTAAATCTGTTTTATCACCTTGGGTAGATATTCCTCTGCTTCATTTTCGACAATTCCTTCTGTCATAACCACAAGTACAAATGGCTTTTCGGTAAAAACGATCCCTGCGTCGTTAATTACATGAATTTCTCGACCGTATTTATGGGAAACCATTACTTCCTCATCCACATTCCTCGGTAAAAAATTCTCGTAAATAGTATCTGTTAAAACTTCAAGAATTTCATCTCGAGACTTTACTGAAATCAATTCTTTGTTCCAAAGCTTTCTAAAAAACAAGCCAACGTCATGAGGAGTGGTCAAATTTTTCGTGAGAGTGGTAGAAGCCATTCCAATTTTATCTATGTAATCTTGAGTTTCTTTGTCCCCCAGAATCTTTCTTGCTATATTAAACGCTGTGTTATCCGACTCATGACCCATGTAATAAACAAGATCTTTATAAATGACCGACGTCCCCTCCGCTTTTCCAGAAAGACTCCCGGATCCTGAAACCTTATCTGAATCTTTAATTAAATACTCAGTATTAAGCTTTAAATTGCCAAGCTCGGCCTCTCGATACATCAATACCATCACGGGTAGCTTAACCAAAGACGCGGCAGTCATAACTTCATCTTCATTCAGTCCAAAGGAAAAGTCACTATCTAAATCAATCAAATAGAAGGCATAGATACCTGAGAGATTTTCAGTAATTTCACTTACTCTGGTAGTAATTTCATCTGCCTTACTCGCTATTTTTTCACCATCATCGTTTTTTTCAATAACGATCGTCTCTCCAATAATCCCAGTTAAACTTGGCAGTTTAAATTCAGGAAGTTTAAACTTCGGAAGGCCCGGTAGTTTCCAACTCCTTGCGGATAACCCTCCAATGGCTGAGGCAATAATAGTTGAAAGTAACACTAAAGCCACAAAAAGTCTCTCTTTATTACCCCAAGGACGATGTGGCTCCTTTCTGGATTTTCTGTACTCCGATTTTAAATCCTTAAATTTTCTTTTGGAGGGAAGTTTTTCATCTCGATCAGTATACTCTTCTTCGTCTTCACTCCTTTCACTTAAAAACGGTATTCTCATTATTCCAATTTTACAATCGATGATTAAAAAATAGAAGTTATGTCAACTACAATAAAATTGTTTCGCCTTTATTTTGGGTTACTAACTACTGAAAATTTTTCAACTTTAGAGCAGAATTTAATTACTCGAAATGCTTTACTTATTCCTATTATGCCAGACTTTTTCATCAACCAAATTTTGTGGTTTTTGGCCAGATAGTGCGTCAAGAATTGCAGCTACCGCTTGTCCCCCCATTTTATCGCGGGCTTCGTGAGTGGCACTTGCAATATGGGGTGTAAGTATTACATTTTCCATAGAAATCAACTCCGGGTCTATGTTTGGCTCGTTGTCAAAAACATCAAGCCCGGCACCTGCAAGCTGTCCGTCACGTAAGGCTTCAACAAGATCATGCTCGCTTACAATTGGCCCCCTGGCAGTATTTACTAAGTACGCTCCTCTTTTCATTTTGTACATCGTTTCGTGGTTAATCATGTGACGAGTCTCATCTGTTAACGGAACATGAAGAGTTACAAAATCGCTTTTGGCAAGTAGTTCATCAAGTACTGCAAACCTTACTCCTAACGTCTTTTCAGCCTCAGGGTCTGGGCTTCTTTTATAATATATAACCTCCATGTTATATCCGGTTGCCCGCCGGGCAACCATTGATCCAATCCTACCAAGACCTATTATTCCCAAAGTTTTTCCAACGACACTTCTACCCAAAAATATATCAGGTTCCCAACCGTAATATGCACCGCGTCTGACCGCCTCATCAGCTTCGACAATCCTTCGACTAAGGCTCAGGATTAACGCCCAGGTGTGCTCAGCTACAGCTTCATTAACCTCATCAGATGGAGTATTTGTAACTAACACCCCCTTTTTAGTTGCGGCCTCTATATCTATATTGTCAAATCCCACAGCATAGTTCGAAATGATTTTAAGCTGCGGACCAATTGCGTTTAATACTTCTCCGTCTATCTTGTCCGTCAATAAACAAAGAAGTGCATCAACTCCTTTTGCTTTTTCGGAAAGTTCTTCGCGAGTTAAAGGCCTATCAAATTCGGAAATGACCACTTCGTTACCGGAATTCGTTAGTTTATCTAAAGCACTCCCCGGTATCTTCCTAGTTACAAAAATTTTCGCCATAAATTTATTTAATCAAACTTTTTAGAACTCCTCAACTTTTACTCTGCTTGAAACAGCCATTGAAAGCCAATCGCCAATTTGATCCTCACGAAGCAATCCCTTCTGCCCACCAACATAACCAATAACAGACGCGGAATTGACCGTCCCCCAAACCATTGCTTCTTTTAAGTCCTTTCCTTTAATAAGTGCTGAGAGAAATCCCGATCCGTATGCATCCCCAGCGCCAGTCCTTTCATACGCATCAACCGGCATTGTATTTGCTTTGTAAAAATGCTCCCCGTCATAAGCGTAGGACCCTCTTTCTCCATCTGTTATAACCGGAATTTTTGGACCCTTAGACGCAACAGCCTTCAATAAATCCTTTTCTCTGCCATTGGAATCGCCAAAACCTGAAATCTTTTCTGCCTCCTCCCGGTTAACATATAGAAGATAGGTTCTTCTTAAGACGGGTTCGACTATTTCCTTTTTGGCACGCAGCTGGTAACTACCCGGGTTAAATGCCACTTTCGTTTCCGGATTTTTCGCAAACCACTCAAGAATATGATTATAAAACGGCTGGAAAGACTCTCCCATCGAAGTCAAATAAACCCAAGGTACTTTTGGCAAGCTGACCGGAAACTCGTAGGATCGGGGTGCATGATAAACAAAAATTGTCCTCTCCCCGCCGTAACTTACTACCACAGAATAATTAGAGGTAGTCGATGGCTGCTGGATTACATAAGTTAAATCAACATTCTCTTCTTTTAGTTTTTCTACAATTTGATTACCCACCAAATCATCGCCAAGTGTCAAAACTAAAGCGGAATTAATTCCAAGCCTTTTGGTGCCAACCACGTTATTTGCAGCATTTCCTCCAATTGAATAATCAATGCCTTTGACGGGAATTTTATCTCCGTAAGAAAAGCAAATAACGCACTCCTTGGTATCAATAGAACACATTGTTTCAGATTCACTTGGAGTTATAAACACATCCAGTGTCGCATCCCCTATTGATAGTAGCTCTAAATTAGTATTCATAATTTAACCTTCCATACTCTCACTATAACTACCGGAGCGGGCAAGGCTATTTTTCTTTGCCCTATCCAGTAAAACTTGTCTTGCAGCCTCAATATTTTCATCTTTGCCACCCCAAACAATCATTGCGGGGCCCTCCAATGCCCTCTCAAAGGAAAATGCAATAGGCCACGGGACACCACCAATTTCGTTCATACGGTCGACATGTTTTGTCGCTTCAATTGCACTATCACCCCCAGATAAAAATACAATACCTGGAACTTGTGGGGAGACAGTTTCTTTTAATACCTTAAGGGTTCTTTGGGCAATTTTCTCATCGGAAGCTCTCTTTAGACAATCCTTCCCGTGATGAACGAAGTTTGGTTTAAGTAGCATTTGAGAAAGGTTGACTTTATGCTCGGCAAGCTCTGTAAAAACATTACTCAAAACTTTGAATGTAACTTTCTCACCTTCGTCAATTGTGTGTTTTCCGTCCATTAGAACTTCGGGCTCGACCACCGGCACAAGACCAGCTTCCTGTGATAAAGCGGCAAACCGAGCTAGCGCCTCGACATTTAAACCAATACAAACATGCGTCGGGATATTTTCACCAATAGTTATTACCGCTCTCCATTTTGTAAATTTCGCACCAATACCTTTGTATTCAGCCAATCTTTCCCTCAAGCCGTCCAATCCTTCAGTTATTTTTTCCCCTGGGAAATTTTCTAAATCCACAGTACCTTTATCAACTTTTATGCCAATTAATATACCTTTATTTGTAAGTAGATTTCTTAATCTTTCTTCCCTAATTATCTCGTCGTTTAATATAACACCACTAATATAGTTTTCCAAGCCATCCGTTGCAAAAAGGGTTTCTCTAAACCTTTTATTAGTATTTTCGCCCGTCTGAATGCCGACCTCCTGAAACCTTTTCATTATCGTCTTGGGGCTTGCATCAGCCGCCCAAATTCCCTTTCCTGGAGCTACCAAAGCCTTTGCAATTTCCTCCATATACTCCTCTCACTCGAGTTTACCACTCTCGTGAGAGATTATGATCCCCCAAAATACTATCTGTAATTGCAAACTAAAGTATTTTAGGTATAAACAACTCTCACTTTACCATTTTGTAACTAAAGCTGTAAACCCCACTCCGACTACAGCAATCTGCTTTCAACTTGCGGGTATTTGTGGTGAGGGGTAAACTATTACCAGATATGTCATTAAAACCCTGGCTAATTGTCACTTTAATCGTGTCTTTAGGATTTCTAACACTCCTGGCTTTACAAAACGACTTCCTAAAAAAATCAATTTCCAAACCTACAATTCAACCAAATCCTCTCGAAACGCCTCTTAGTACTGCCTCACCCAAACTGGCAAATGATTGCGTTATCGGCGGATGTAGCCAGGAACTCTGTGTCGACCCTGGTGTTGACCCAAGTATCTCTATTTGTATATACAGACCCCACTGGAAATGCTATAAAACTGCAAAATGCGAGCGACAAGATAACGGGAAATGTGGCTGGACTCAAACGCCCGAGCTAACTAACTGCCTTCAGGAAAAATCAAATTCAAGTACAAGCGAACCTTATTTATAAATTCAAGCCGGCTTCTCGTATGTCTCGTACAACTGGGCAGCTGTGGGATTCGTACCCTTTAAAGCTGCGGCCACTCTGGACCTGATATCCAGAGTCTTGATGGGTTCCATTGAATTATTAACCCAACTTTCTATTCCAGACGTTATTTTCTCGGCTTCCTCAGGCGTCCCGGTTGCACCCACAATGCTGTTGAAAACTTTGTTGCGGTCAAATTCTTCATTTGTCCCGTCTCTTTTGACAACCATTTTCTTTTCCATTTTCCTCACCCCCCTTCTACTTGTGCTAATATATTTCTAGTTTACCACTTTCATGGACAGTCACCCAAAAAACTATGATCCTGTAAAAATATATCCTACCCCGGAGCAAATCCCACAACCCGGTAACCGCAATTTTCTCGAAAAACTCTTTCCAAAAGTAAAACCTGAAATAAGATCACTAATTTTACCTGTGATTCTTTTAGTAGTTATCTCCTTTCTGGTAATCGGTTTAATTTTAATTGCCAACAAACCGAAAGGATCTAATCTCCCGCCCACCCAAATTCCTATTTCCACTGTCGAGCCGACGCCGGTTCCAAATCCAACCGAAAACTGGAAAACATATATGAATGACAAATATGGATTTGAATTTGAATATCCGGATGATCTAAATAATAAATGCTGTGAAGAATACAGTGACTCGCTATACGGGATGGCTAAAGTCATCACTTTAGCCCAAAAACTTGATACAGATTTTGAAGGCGGAGCAGAGATATACAACGGACTAACAATCTCGTTAGCGTTAAATAAAACTAATACACCTTTAGACACGTTTGTTGAAGATCAAAAAATTAAAAATCTACAACGATTTTATGGCGAAGATCAACTAAAAACTGCTTTAAGCAAAATAAAAACAACGCGAGTTGGTATAGCCGGCCAAGAAGGACTATTAATAACTAATCAACCTGTTTTAAACATAGATATCATTTACCTTCCCATACAAAATAATAAATACTTTATTTCTATTTATAAAAGTGAAGAACATGATAAAGAATTCGATAAGACATTTGACCAAATCCTCTCCACTTTTAAATTCTTAGATTCAGAAGAAAATGCAGAGGGAAAATTCTGTGGTGGGATAGCTGCAAATCTACCGGAAAACCAATGTCCAGAAGGATATAAATGCAAACTTGATGGAAACTATCCGGATGCAGGAGGAAAGTGTGTTAAAAATTAATATTTAATGAACAAAAATTCGAAAGGTGTTGCAGAAATTTTTATCATCGTAATTTTATCTCTACTCATTGTCGGAGGGATTGGATATTATGCGTATAAAAACGCGCAAATAAGACCGGTCCCCACAACTTTCCCCACCCCAACAGTTGATGTAACTGAAAATTGGAAAACATATAAAAATGAAAAGTACGGGTTCCAAGTTAATTATCCAACAGACTGGATCTACAAGGAAAAGAAAGAAGAGGATCTCGCCAAATCAAAAAAAACAAGCATTATACAATTTAGTCCAGGATTAGTATTCAACATCAATCCAGGCGTCTTTAGTATTCAATTACACGAAATCGAAGCCGATCTGACTCTTCGGGAGTTTATAGATACCTTCATCTGCCAAACTTCCCCTGAAGGCAGTAACTGCAGTAACATATCTGAAGATATCAACGGATTCTCAACTAAAAACGGTCTAGCTGCTAATAAAATAGAGTATCATCCAAAGCTACAGTTTGCAGAATCTTTAGTATTCAAAAAGGGAGGAACCTTTTTTGAATTAGAGATTAATTTTGAAAAACCCTACTACGAAGGAGTAAGCGTGGATGAAAGAAGAAAAATGTTTGACCAAATCCTCTCCACTTTCAGGTTTTTGAATTAGCTTTTCATTTTTTGCGAGTGTTTTTTAAGCCATAAGGAAATTTTGGGAAGCTCTGGCTTTTGATTATCTACAAAAACCATAAAATCAGCAGCTTCACTTCTTTTTACTTTTAAATAATAGCTGTTATCCCATAAAAACTTATGAGTGGTCGCCCAAGCCGTGCGTTTATTTCCATCGGTAAACGGATGATTTAAACAAAGAGATTGAAGAAGTGCAGCTGCTTTATCAAAAATTGTTTTATATAAATCTTGCCCGGAGTATGTTGCTTTTGGTCTTTCTACTGCTGAATGAAGTAAGGCAAAATCCCGAACTCCTGCTTTTGTACCGGCTCGTTTAATAATGAGCTGGTGAATAATATATACTTGACCGATATCAACGTACTGCAAGCTCATCGAGAATTCCAGCGTTATCTTTTAAGAACGCCTTCCACCACCTTCTAAACTCTTCATCTGGTGAGAGTTTTTTTACTTTCTTCCCAGTAAATTTCCGAATAACTAACTCATCCTCGCTGGACTTTCCCACAATTACTTTCTGTCCAGCCTTAATTCCAGTCTCTTTTGAAAGATCTTTAGGAATGGCAACTACGTTACTATTTCCGGCTCTAAAAACAGTTTGAATTTGCATGATGTACTTACAATGTTATTACAAATTTCATTGTCTTGTCAAATATGCTAAATTGAGTAAATGACTAAAAACTCAAAAGGCTTTATTCCAATATCGCTATTAGTTGTTTTTGTTATTATCGGTATAGGAATTCTTATATTTAATAATGAGGGTTAAACAATAAATGCGGTTCCGAACGTAAATCCATACGAAAACCCAGTACAAGGTAGTTTAGATACTGTATACGAAATCGGGTACTACCTAAATAATGATATTGGCAAATATGCCGACGGTAAATACTTTTCCTTGACCAAAAAACAAAATATTATTGTTGATGGTTCCGAAGGAGTACGAGTTGAAAAGACTGTAAGTACCAATCCCGATTTAAATTTGAACAACTGGGGATACGGTGGTGGTGATATTATCGGATCTGTAGAGTTATATACGAATGAAGGAACTTATATCTTACAAGGAATAAATTCGACCAAATCCTCTCCACTTTTAAATTCTTAGATTCAGAAGAAAGCGCAGAAGGAAAATTTTGCGGAGGGATAGCTGCAAATCTACCGGAAAACCAATGTCCAGAAGGATATAAATGCAAACTTGACGGAAACTATCCGGATGCGGGTGGAATTTGCGTTAAAAACTAAGAAGTCTTTTCTGTTATAATATCCCATAATGAAGAATTATCTTAAGGGTTTTGCCCCATTTTTTATAGTAATCGTTATTGGTTTAATTGGCATAGTCGGATATTTGATAGCAAAAAATATAAAGGTTCCCCCAACGCCAAGTAACCAAACAACTACCCCTACCCAATCTCCAATTCAACTTCCAGACGCAGATACAACAAATTGGAAAGCTTACACAAACACAGAATATGGTTTCTCTTTTAGTTATCCACCAGCTGTTACTCTTTATACAGGAAACAATCTGAATAAAGTTGAAAACTTAACCTACATTCCTGTTTGCGATCTGGACCGTTCTGCTTCTTGTCTTTACTATTCCAATAAGGAATTTCCTAATACAAACTTCTCGGGGGCAGGTTTATCTATCAATATCCTTAAAGTCAACAGCGATTCTTGCAATACATTAGAAAGACCTACCGGATCTGTAGCAATTAATGAAGTTAAATTTATAAAAGGCGCTGCTGGCGGAGCTGCGGCAGGAAATCAAAATGAAGATTTAATATATCGAACTTTCCATAATGGTACATGTTTTGAGATCAGACAACGCATTACAACAAATTCATCCGACGTAAACACAGTAAACGGGGGTGTAAAATCTTTCACTGAAAACGATCAAGGTAAAATCACCAAACTTTTCGACCAAATCCTCTCCACATTTAAATTTTTAGAACTAAAAGTTACTCCTATTGCTACTAATAAACCCCAAACAAAAAAACTTGCGTATTTTCTCCCTTCTGGATGGCAAAAAGTAAATTATGAACAAAATACTTTCCAAATTGGATATGACCCAAACACGATGAAAACAGAACAGGGTGTAAACGGAATTACCATCTACAAACTACGTCCCGACCCCAAATACGGATATATGAGCTATGCATTTGTAGGTCTATATTCTTACAGTGGAGGTTATCGTCATCAATTTATTTACGACAAAGTTGGTCAAACACCTCAAAAACAAGACTACCTTCCTCATTACAAAGAATATGAATATACCTACAATGGAAAATCATGTTTATTTTTGGCCGGTATTGGAATCTCCCAAATTAATACAACGTGGGGCATGTGTGATGCGGGAAATGGAAAAGCGTTTTTAATAACATCAATCGACGATACAAATTTTCAAGAAATTGTCCAAACAATTAAACTTCTTTAATCGGTTTTTCTAGACAACACTTTCTTACAAGCGTTTACGATATCCTTCGACTTCATTTTGTACTTTTCTAAAAGTTCGTCTGGTTCGCCGGATTCACCGAACGAATTTTGCATTCCGATAAATTCCATGGGCACAGGACAATTTTTTGCCAGTACTTCCGCCACAGCTGACCCCATTCCCCCCATTACCTGATGTTCTTCAACTGTTACAACTGCTCCCGTTAGTTTCGCAATTTTCGTAATAGTCTCTTCATCCATTGGCTTAACTGTATGGTTATTTACTACTATCGTTCCAATTCCACTTCCCTCTAACTCCTTTGCTGCGGCAAGTGCTTCATAGAGAAGTGGACCGCAACCAACAATGGCGACCTGCGGATCTTTTGATTCCCAAAAGATTTCTGCTTTCCCGATTTTAAACCGTGTTTGCTCTGTTGTCATGACAGGGGTTTTTTCGCGAGTAAACCTAAAATAAACAGGGCCTGTGTGGGTAGCTGCAGCAAGAGTTACTTTTTTGGTTTCAAATGAGTCACAGGGAACAACTACAGTCACATTAGGTAAAACCCTAGTAAGTGCTATATCCTCTAGTGCTTGATGTGTCGCACCATCAGGACCCACTGAAACCCCCGTATGGGCCCCAGCTATTTTGACGTTAAGATTGGAGATTGCAACTGAAACCCTCAACTGATCCCAATTTCTTCCGGGAGAAAAAACTGCGTAGCTTGAAACAAACGGAATTTTACCGGCAGCAGCCAAGCCCGCCGCAATGCCCATCATGTTTTGCTCAGCAACTCCACACTCGATAAACCGGTCAGGAAACTTTTTTGCAAAATCCAAAACTCTCGTCGATTCGGCTAAATCACCTGTTAATACAACCACATCCGGATTTTTCTCCCCCAATTCCACCAACCCCTCCCCATATCCATTCCTAGTAGGGATTAGCTCTACATCCTTATTAAAAGTTTTAGAGTTTAACCTTAAGTCTTTATTTAACATACTTCTGTATTCGTTTGTTTATAAGTTTATGCCCAATGGCTATTACACTTATAAATATTGAGAAAAATACAGCTGATCGAA
>Ga0209542_10001272_pt1 | contig 59683 bp, 69 predicted proteins | sample RifCSPhighO2_01_FD_184028 | JGI IMG/M metagenome (GOLD analysis project Ga0209542, IMG submission 184028) | Soil microbial communities from Rifle, Colorado - Rifle CSP2_plank highO2_0.1 (SPAdes) (version 2) | ecosystem: Environmental > Terrestrial > Deep subsurface > Rock core/Sediment ...
TATCGCCGATATACCCGATAATTATTAATCGGATGTCGGTAGGCGATAAGTTTTCCTTTCTTATCCCAATTGCGCAGGGTAAGAGGGGTGACGCCGAGCATTTTTGATGCTTCTTTTATAGTGAGATAACGCCGTTCCATAGATAGCAATGTTTATATAGCCTTAGTAGGCATTATGACAGAGGAGATGGTTTGACACAAAGGATGGAAGTGAGCATAAATTGTGGATTTCTCCGATAGCCATTTGTATGCGCCATGCTATAATGTCTGCAATAAAAGACTTTACCAATATTAGCTAATAAGTACCATTCTCATGCAATTTTTTAAGTCTATCTTGCGCCGGGAGACGGTGACGGATACTGCAGGACAGGAGGTTACCGAGGAGGTTGAGATGTCGGTAGAGATTAGCGAGAGTCCCGTGTGGGAGACTATCGCGCGTTGGTCGCTTTATCTTATCGTGTTCTTTACTCCCTTTTGGTTTTTACCGTTTACGATTGCGCCGCTTGATATCAACAAGACGTTTCTTGTTTCAGTTCTTGCGATTGTCGGCTTTATTGCCTGGCTTGGCAGAGCTGTCTACTCGGGGCGAGTCATGTTCCCCAAAACGATGTTAGGGGTCGCCCTTGTTGTGTGGCTCGTGGTGCTTTTGGTCTCGTCGATATTTTCAGTAAGTCCTTCGGTAAGTTTGTGGGCAGACGAGGTGAGTGCTTTTTTTAATAGTGCGATGCTGGTGTTGGTGGCACTATTAGCTGCGGCAACCTTGCAAAAAGGCTCCGATTTCGCCACGACATATCTATTGTTATTTGCGGCGGCCACATTGGTGATGGTGTTTGAGCTCATCCAAATGGTCTTTGGGTTTAATATGTTGCCGTGGGCATTTGCTCAAGGGCGGGCGTTCAATCCAATCGGCTCGTGGAATAGTCTGGGTATATTCTTTGGCTTTCTCTTGGTTACCGTAGTGCCATTTTTAGAGGATGCGCGTACTACATTGTCGCGATCTCTCTTTGGGGCCATCGCGCTCGTATCGTTTCTGTTTGTGGTGTTGGTGAACTTTGCGTATGTGTGGGCTGCAGTGGGTCTCGTGTCGCTGGTGCTCCTTGCGTATAGTCTCTCGCGTACGGGAGGTAAAAAGTTTGTGGGCGCTCTGGTGCTCTTGCTCGTCTCGGTGCTCTTGTATCTAGCGACCAATCAGGTGGGCGTGTTACTCTCTCGCGATAATGGCTCGAGTATTTTTGATATTCCATTGGATGCTACGCCAAATTTTTCTACCACGCTACAGCTTGGCAAAAATGCGCTCAAGGACCATGCGATGCTGGGATATGGTCCAGGGACATTCGAGTATATTTGGGATAGTTTCAAAGATCGAAGCTTCAATGACACGGCATTTTGGTCGTTCCGATTTGCCAGTGGGTCGTCTCTGGTTGCCACACTGCTTGCTACGACAGGTATCTTGGGCGTGCTTGCATTTCTGGGAGTCCTTGTCTTGTTTCTTGTGCTTGGCATGCGTGTCCTTGGCAATTCGCAAGAAGGTACGGACAAGGTCTTTGGCCTTGCGAGTTTCTCCGGCAGTCTGTTTCTCCTATCCTCATGGTTTTTTTACCCGGTGACCGCATCAATTGCCATTTTGACATTCTTGAGTATGGGTATGCTTATTGCTCACGCTGTGCGGTTTCATATGATTGAGCAGGTGAGTGTGCCAATACTGTCTGACTCCGTAAAAGGATTTGTCTCCGCTCTCTTGATTATCCTTTTGATGGTGTTTGGTGTGGTGGGTCTCTATATCTCGGGAGAAAAATATCTGGCGTCGGTGTTTTATGGCAAGGGTCTTATCGCGCTCCAGGGTGGCAATGTAAATACGGCGGAGATTCAATTTTCCCGCGCGGTAAGCTTTGACAGCGGCAAGGATCAGTATTACCGGTCTCTGGCGCAGGTCTCATTTGCAAAGCTCCAACGAACGCTGGAAAATGCTGGCAACAAGGCACCGGATGATGTGCGCAATGAGTCGTATATTACGCTTTCCAATGCGATCTCCAATGCCAAGGCCGCTACCAATGCCAATCCAGTTGATGCTATAAACTGGCAGCTCTTGGGCCAGATTCATGAGGCGGTGATGCCGTTTGTGGATGGTGCGGGAGATGTGGCGATTGATGCGTACAAAAAAGCAATTGAACGCGCGCCAACCAGTCCGGCGCTCCGTGACGATATATCCCGCGTCTACATTACCCAGGGCAATTACGTAGAAGCCAACGTGCATCTTGAGGAGGCGGTCAAGCTCAAAGCTGATTATACGGTTGCACACTTCCGTATGGCGCAAATTGCTGCGCTCAAGGGTAACGTAAAAGATGCCACACGCAATGCCGAGAATGCGGCACTTACTGCTCCCAACGATATTGGCGTGCTGTTCCAGTTGGGGTTGCTCTACTACCAGCAAAATCGCATTGATGAAGCGGGTTTGATACTGGAGCGGGTGGTGGCGCTCAACAAAAACTACTCCAATGCCCGTTACTTCCTTGGTCTCGCCTATGCAAACAAAAAACAGATACCAAAAGCGATAGCGGAGTTCGAAGAGGTCTTGAAGCTCAATCCGGGCAACAAAGAGGTAGAAACTATTCTTGCCAATCTCCGCGCTGGCAAAGACCCTCTTGCTACTATCTCACCACCGGCACCGACTCCGGATAAGCGCGATAACCCGCCTATTCGCGAAGATATCCCCGCCACAAAACAAAAAACACAGTAAACAAAGCTCCCCGCCACCGCGGGGGTTTTATTTTTCCGGGTTGCTCGGGTATGATACAGGTATTGTTTTTACGGTCTTGGGTGTGGTCGAATGTAACAGCATACGTACGGGTATTTTTCCGATAATCAATACTACTTTCTGTGAAAAGGATTTTTGAGCTTTTCCATCGCGAACTGCGCGGGGTGCATCAGGCGGCACTCCTGCTTGCACTTGCAACTATCGGGAGCAACCTTTTAGGTTTGGTGCGTGATCGGTTTCTTGCCTCGACATTCGGCGCTGGCAGTACACTTGATATGTATTATGCGGCATTTCGCATACCGGATCTCCTCTATGCGGTGTCGCTTTTTTTTGCGGCTTCTACCGCGATTATCCCGGTGCTCTATGAAAAGCTTAATGACGATGATCGCGATGCTAAACTCTTAATGAATGGGCTGTTTACGGTGTTTCTTCTTGTGATGTCTGGCATATTGTTTTGTGCGTTTCTTCTGACGCCATATATCGTGCGGTTTATGCTCCCTGGTTTTGACGGAGCGAGTATCGCAGAAGTCACCCGGCTTTCTCGGATACTTCTCCTCTCGCCACTGCTCCTCGGTCTCTCCAATCTCGTATCGAGCGTCATACAATCCTACAAACGTTTTTTTATCTATGCCTTGAGCCCGATCTGCTATAACCTTGGTATTATCGTGGGTGTAGTATTTTTTGCGCCGCGATTTGGGCTCGTGGGCCTTGTCTGGGGCGTGGTGTTGGGAGCATTTGCCCATTTTCTTATACAGATGCCAAGTTTGTATGCACTTGGGTTTATGCCCAAAATTGTTTTTCGTTTCCCACGAGATATCAGCTATATATTAAAGCTCTCTCTACCGCGTACCTTGGGGCTTGCGGCAAACCAGCTTACATTTATTGCTGCGACCTCGGTGGCATCTCTGGTGGGAGCAGGATCAATCGCAGTATTCAATCTCTCATATAATTTGCAATCCATCCCGCTCGCAGTCATCGGTCTCTCATACAGTGTAGCGGCGTTTCCGACGATGGCGGAGCTGATTGTCCGTAATGAGAAAAAAGTTTTTTTCGAACACTTAACTGCAGCAGCGCGACATATCGTATTCTGGACCTTGCCGATGTCGGTACTATTTATTGTCCTCCGTGCGCAGATCGTCCGGAGCATTCTTGGGGCAGGCAGGTTTGACTGGGGAGATACGCGCCTGACCGCGGCAAGCCTCGCACTCTTTTCGCTCGGCATTGTCGCCCAAAGCTCGTCACTCTTATTCATCCGTGCGTTCTATGCGGTAGGGAAGACTAAAATTCCGGTGCTCCTTGCGGTACTCTCCTCGGTGGTTACTATTGGCGCATCACTCGTATTTGTACGGGTGCTACAAAGTTCGGGCGAGGCCGCGCGCGTATTCTCGGAGCTCTTGCGTGTGCCGGAGGTGCCACGGCTTGCGGTACTCGGGCTCCCGCTCGCGTTTGCTTTGGGGAGTATTATCCAGGTGGTTTTGCTTGCTTCGAGTTTCGGCAGAGTTGAGGAGGAGTTTCGCAATCACGGTATTATGCGCTCGGCTTGGGATATTGTGGTTTCCAGCTTTCTTTTGGGTCTCGTCAGTTATCACGCGCTTTCGGTGTTCGACAAGTTATTTGATACCAATCATTCGTTGGGAATATTTTTACAAGGGTTTTGCGCGGGTCTTGTGGGTATAGCATGTGCAAGTATATTTTTGTATGTGCGTAAAAACCAAGAGTTTTTGGATGTTTGGCAAGTGGCGCACCAGCGGTTTTGGCGGAGTGCCGCTCCCATCCCCGAGCCGGATCATTTGCCCTAAGAGAGGACTCTATGCGGCAAAGATATCATACACGTAGTATAGTTTTGGATCTTGTAGTTGTTGCTTTGAGTGTGTACCTTGCGTATGCGGCTTTGCGGTATGCGTGGTTTGATGCGTTACTTGGGTATCTAGGTATGTATCGCCTCATAGGCATTTTTGTGGCAGGTGTATGTTTTGTCTCGGTGTTTACCATTGCCCCTGCCACGGTAGCGCTTGTAGAGTTTGCCTCGCATGGATTGTGGGAGACGGCATTGGTAGGTGCACTCGGGTCTCTAGTAGGAGACTATATTATATTTCGCTTTATGCGTGACAATATCTCCCGCCATTTGGTGGCTTTAGCGCGCCGTTTGAGCGTGCTCCGGTCTGGCTCAGGGCAAGCGGCGGCTTGGGGGCGCGCGACCTTATCGTTTCTCGGCGCGGTTATTGTCATTTTGCCGTTTCCCGATGAGATTGGCCTTGCGCTCATGGGTCTCTCGCAAATGCGGACGATATATTTTTTGCCGCTTTCGTTTGCATTAAATTTTTTAGGGATCCTATTCATCGCACTCGCATCGGGGTTTCTGTCTAGGTAGGTATAAATAACAACAAAATTGCGTCTACGGAGGAGGGTGCTTTTTTGGTATATCTTTGACAAATATCCTGCCAATCGGCACAATCAAGGATACTATGCAGGAGAACCAAATACGCAATTTCGTCATTATTGCCCACATTGATCACGGCAAATCCACTTTGGCCGATCGGCTCCTAGAGGCTACCAAGACCATTGAGGCACGTAAAATGAAGCCACAACTTTTGGATACTATGGACTTGGAGCGTGAGCGCGGCATCACCATCAAGATGCAGCCGGTACGTATGGCGTATGCAGTGGATGGCAAACCGTATACATTCAACCTCATTGACACACCGGGGCACATAGATTTTTCGTACGAAGTTTCGCGTGCGCTCGCCGCTGTGGAGGGCGCACTCCTTTTGGTGGATGCCACACAGGGCGTCCAAGCACAAACGCTTACCAATCTCTACATTGCCGAGCAGCAGGGTCTGGTTATTATTCCGGTGGTTAATAAGATCGATAGTGCAGAGGCGCGCCGGGAGGAGACGGTGGCAGAGTTTGTCGAGCTCTTGGGTGTCAGTCCAGATTCGATTCTTCAGGTGTCTGGCAAGACTGGTGCGGGGGTGCTGGATCTGTTGCGTGCGATTGCCGAGCGCGTACCACCGCCCGCCAAAAATCCCGAATCCGATTGCGTGCAGTTTCGCGCACTGATATTCGATTCGCAGTACGAGATGCATCGTGGGATTATCGCATTTGTGCGGGTGATGTCCGCGGATGTCCGGCGGGGCGACAAGGTGCGGCTTTTGGCATCGGGTGCCGCCTTTGAGGTCAAAGAAGTCGGCACATTTACACCAGCTTTACAGCCTGCCGAAGTATTGCGCGCAGGCGAGGTCGGCTATATTGTAACTGCCATCAAAAACCCGGAAGACGTAAAGATCGGCGATACCATAGCAAAGGTCTCCGAGCTCGATCGATACTCCGTGGCGCAACTCCCCGGCTACAAAGAGCCCAAACCCATGGTCTGGGCAAGTTTTTTCCCGGAGGGCGAGGATCAGTTTGAGGCTCTGCGTGAGGCCTTGGGACGTCTCAAACTCAACGATGCGGCTCTGACATTTGAAGTGGAGTCTTCGCCGATTATGGGGCGGAGTTTTAAATGTGGATTTTTAGGTATGCTCCATTTAGAAATTGTTGCAGAGCGCATCCGTCGGGAGTTTGGGTTGGAGGTCATTACCACCAGTCCCTCGGTGGCATATACACTGGTCTACAAAGATGGTCGGGAGGAGGTTGTCTCTTCTCCGTCGAAGTTTCCTACACGGGACAAGATTGCCGAGGTATTGGAGCCATGGCTCAAGGTAGAGCTGATACTCCCGGGGCGGTATCTTGGCGAGGTGTTGACGCTCATTGATGCGCATGAGGGGCGAGTGGTTGCCACGGATTCTTTTGGCGGCGCCTCGCGACTCGAGGGGCACGCCTCAAGCGAGCGTATCCGGCTTGGTGCGGAGATCCCACTCCGAGAGGTGGTCTCTGATTTTTTTGATTCACTCAAAAGTGTGAGTTCGGGATATGCCTCCATGTCTTACGAAGACCTGGGCCTGCGTCACGCCGAAGTGGAGCGTATGGATATTTTGGTTGCGGATGATCCGATACCGGCGTTTGCGCGGATTCTCTCCCGGGCAAAACTCCAGAGTGCCGCGCGCGCCAGTGTCGCCGCACTCAAAGATATTCTGCCGCGGCAACTCTTTACCATCAAAATCCAAGCCATGGCCGAGGGACGGATCGTCGCCTCCGAGCACATCGCGGCTCTTAAAAAAGATGTCACGGGGTATCTCTACGGCGGAGATCGAAGCCGCAAGATGAAACTATGGCAAAAGCAAAAGCGCGGCAAAGAGCGCCTCAAAGAAACCGGTAAGGTGCATATCCCGCCGGACGTGTATCTCAAGATGCTCAAAAAATAGCAGTGCCATTGGAGGTACTGCTTTAAGAGTGGGCCGTTTTTTGGTAAGCTCTACAGCAAGGGGTAGAGGGTAAACAGCACCATACTCAACGCCACCATGATGCTGATTATGGTCCAAATCGCGGTAATAATTTTTTTATGTTTTTTGCTTGGCATGGGGTATGCCGATAGTATACTCTTTTATGCGTGATTTTCAAGAGAAACGAAGGGTTAGAGAGTTTTTTGCTTCACGCACGGTTGTGGTGGTGCTTTTCCTCTTGGTCGTCAGCATGGGGCTTGCAACATTCCGTGCCCTTATGCAAAGCTGGGAGGTAGAGCGTGAGCGTCAGGCCATTGCTAGCAGAGTAGAGGATTTGATCCGCAAAAAAGGCAGCCTTTCTGATAAGCTTGACGATCTCGAGACGGGTAAGGGGATTGAGCGCGAGGCCCGCGAACGGCTCAATCTACGTAGACCTGGGGAGGAGCTTGTGATTATTCAAGATCACAAAAAACCTGATGCGGACAGGTTGGCGACGAGTTCACCAGCGTCGGGTCTTAAAAACTTTTTTTATAAACTATTTCATGTGTTTGGAGGAGCCTCCTCTTCCCTTGCCGAGTAGGCGTTACAACAGAGAATGCGCGTATGAAGAGAAAAACAAAAATTTTTTACGGACTAGGATTGCTTGTCATTATGGCTCTGGCTGTTTTTTGGGCGGGGATGTTCCCACTTATGGTCATAGATGGCAAGATCGTCTGGTATCGCGAGTTTTCCAAGACCATGCGCGCACTGGAGCGGTTCGAAGCGACTACCCGTGCCGCAGGGGGTGGCGGTGATCTTTCGGGAGATGCTATCAAAGAGCTCCGTCGCTCAACCGTGGAGACGATTATCGCGGATCACACGGCCGATCGCTACATCCGTCAAAACTTTTCGTATGACGAGATGTCGGGTCGTGCTCGGGACACGGTAGACAAGGCGATCCAGTCTGCCGACCAAAACGTATTACCCAAAGCGGTGGAGCGTCTCTACGGCATGACACTTGAGGAGTACAAGGAGGTAGTGTTGATGCCACCGGCGCTCAAAGAGGAGCTTGCCAAAGAGATCGAGGCCAAACACCAAAATTTTCAGGAGATATTTTTATCAGAGTTGCGTAACACCAAGGTGCGGATGTTTCTCCTACCATTTCGCTGGCAGGATGGCCATGTGGTAGATAAATAGGCAGTACGTGCGGGTGTGGTTCAATGGGCAAAACATGGATGGTTTCATGTTTTGCGGGTTGCTACAATAATTTAGATTCTGTGATAGGGCAACCCAGGAATGAATGTAAGTTTCTTTATTCCGCGGGATTAGTACAGTGGTAGTACGCTAGCTTCCCAAGCTAGAGATGCGAGTTCGATTCTCGTATCCCGCTCAAAGAAAGAACAGTACAGTGGGCAAAACATGAAAGGCTTCATGTTTTGCGGGCTACTTCCTTAATGAAATTTATTTACAAAAGTAGCCCTGGGATGTACGCTAGCTTCCCAAGCTAGAGATGCGAGTTCCCTGCCTGCAGGCAGGGATTCTCGTATCCCGCTCCATAAAGTCTACCAGTAGAAATAAAAAGACACCCGCTTGCATCTTTATCTATTAATAATGCAATTGGGTGTTGTTAGCCTTTCCGTCTTCCTAAGTCTAGAAGAAATTTCTGGGCACGGGATCCGGGCGGAGCTACAAGGTAGAGACAGAGCATCGCCGTTTCCCAGAGCCAATACTCCCAAGGTCCCTCCACAGGGAGAAAAAAGACTTGGGGATCCGCATAGGCAGGATGAGCTTTTCTCCACAGTAATCTGATGCGGGTGATGTGCGGCGCAAGACCGACTGCCAAGTGGCGTTTCGATCCAAACTTTCTGCAGGTTTCCAGAGTTTTCAATACCTCCCCATATGTTTCGCGTACAGACGGGTCATCCCCGGTAATGATAGACACCTCATCTCCGAATCATTCTCTTGCGCCATCTCGGTATATTTCTGCTTCGGTGCGTTTTCTCCCGGGGACAGTATTACCGACGGACATGATCAGAGGGCACCCATTTTCTTGAGCGGTCTTGTAAGCCTGCTCAAGCACTAGCCACCCTCTTTTGGGTATCATTGCATCTGCTGGTTTGTACGTATGTACGGAGACGCTAGTGAACGCGGTTTGATCCAAAATCCTCTTTTTTCCTCATTGGCCACCATTTTTAAGTAGGCCATGAGACAGAAAAAGGCGATGCACCCGGTAGTAACGACCGCCAACAATAAAAACATGAAAAACATATATTTTCTCCCCCTCTTGTTTGGCAAAAATCATTCGCGCGCATTATACAATTATTTTATAGATTTGTCAAAGGCGCTACCTCGATGGTTTTTATCGCGGTCTCGAGCGTGTTTTTCACACATACTATGCCTGCCGTCAAAGATATGCACCGCCGAGCTTGTCTCCTACATGCCTCGGGTGTAGGCTGGATTTGGATGCTTATTTATGGGGGGTATATATGCAGCCACAGTGCCGGAAGTGTGGAAGTAGGTGTGTGACACCTTTGTGGTGGTTCTCATTTTGCAGTACGTGCAAGTGTTTTTCCTGGCTGTATCTTGTTTCTTTATTGCAGGAGTCCTAAGGGACTTTTTTATTTTGCCCAGGCGTTTTTTGTACAAAATAAAAAAGCGCTTTTAGGCGCCAAACAATGCTATGTAATAGTTTCGTCTCCGGACTTTGACCAATAGCGCCGGACATTTTTTGGTGAGCTCTTGGTGTAGCTCTACTATAGGAACAGCGTTTTTTGCGGCAATTTCCAGCCGCTTCTTCCGTATCGGCTCAGGGAGGAGATAGTTCGATTTTCTCTGGTTGCAGGCGGCACACGCCAGCGTATAATTTTCTAATGCATTTTTGCCTCCTCTTGAGACGGGGTCGATATGGTCGATCGTGAGCAGGTGTGTCCCGTAGGCACTGCCGCAGTATTGGCACATATACCCGTAAAAAACCATAAGGGCAGTCCGTACTCCTATAGATACGTGAGGCACTGCGTGTCTCCTATCTCATGTAAAGATCTGTTTGTATCATAGCCATTTTGTCGGGTCTCTCGCAATTGAAAAATCCGTCGGGTGTGGTATTATGCGTTTTGCATCCTAATTGTTTTCGGGCACCAGTAGCATCGAAGCAACCCAATCTAGCAGAGGCTATTATCTAAATATACAACCACCCACTATTTTTAGAGTGGTCGTAAATACTGTATACTAGTATTATGCCAATGCCTAAAAAGCCCAAAAGCAGATGCCTTAGTTGTGGCAAGGAGACGTCTCGTGCATATTATAAATATTGCAGTAATTCGTGCCAAGCTGAGTATCAGTATCAATCATACATAAAGAGGTGGAAAGCTGGAGGGGTGAACGGACTGCAAAGTATAGGCATAGTTTCAGGTCATATCAAGCGGTATTTACGTAGAAAATTTGCTAATAAATGCTGTTTGTGTGGATGGGCGATGGTTAATCCAAAGACCGAGCAGGTTCCTTTAGTCGCCGATCACATTGATGGCAATTGGCGTAACAATATTGAGAGCAATCTTCGTCTGCTTTGCCCAAACTGTGATTCACTGAGTCCCACATATGCAGGGTTGAATAGAGGGAATGGCAGAAAGAATCGAGTTTTAAGCAGGCGAGTTAAGGAAGGTCGCTTGCTTACTACAAAGATGCCGACCTAGCTCAACGGTAGAGCAACGGTATCGTAAACCGTAGGTTCCGGGTTCAAATCCCGGGGTCGGCTCCATGAAAAACCTATCTGAACGTGTCGAAGATTTGGTGCTAAAGGCCCGCACTGCGCGGGACCGTCTTTGACGTCGCGGCTAAAAAAGAGGAGATTCTCAAACTAGAGGCCGAGACATCGAGCCCTGATTTTTGGCGTGATCATCGTCATGCCTCCGAGGTTTCCACGCGTATTGCGGGTCTTAAAGAAGAAGTAGCATCCTGGGATGTGCTCTCAAGCGAGATTGCCGAGCTAGGGGAGTTTTTCTCACTTGCCGGGGATGACACGGCGGCACTTGCTGATGTAGAGCAAAAAACTGCGGAGCTGGAGCGCAAAGCCACCAAAGCCGAGGCCGCGCTATTCCTCTCGGGCAAGTATGATGCGGGTAATGCCATTCTCTCGGTGTATGGAGGTGCGGGGGGTGAGGACGCCGAAGACTGGGCGGCGATACTGGTGCGGATGTACCAAAAGTACATCGAGTCCAAAGGCTGGAGTATCACCGAGCTTCATCGCCATACCAATGACCATGACGGCATCAAAAACGCTACCTACGAAGTCCGCGGCAAATTTGCCTATGGGTATCTCAAAGGCGAGCGCGGGGTGCATCGTCTGGTACGCATCTCGCCGTTTGATGCCAACAAACGCCGACACACCTCGTTTGCGATGGTAGAGATCATGCCCGAGATGATTGACGAGGCGGAGCTCGAGATTCGGCCCGAGGACATCGAGTACAATTTTGCGCGATCTTCCGGCCCCGGAGGCCAAAACGTCAACAAGCGTGAGACTGCCGTGCGCATTACGCACACACCTACCAATATCTCGGTCGAGATCCAGACCGAACGCTCCCAAGCCCAAAACAAAGAGCGCGCGCTCCAGCTTTTGCGCTCCAAGCTCTACCAGATCCGTCAGACCTCGCGCCTACGTGAGCTCGACGAGATCAAAGGCGGCAAAGTGGCGATTGAATGGGGAAGTCAGATCCGCTCCTACGTATTTCACCCGTACCAGATGGTCAAAGATCACCGCACGGGTGTGGAGACCGCGCAGGTAGATAAGGTGCTCGAAGGGGAGCTCGAGGAGTTTGTACAGGCAGAGCTGAAACTATAAAGTAGTAAGTATTAAGTCGTACGTCGTAGGTGTCGAAAAGCATATGGCTGGATTCCAGGATCTAAAAGTTTGGCAAGAGGCACATAGGCTGGTGTTGCGGGTGTATGAGGTAACCGCCTCTTTCCCTGATGCCGAGCGGTATGGGCTGGTATCGCAGGCGCAGAGAGCGGCAGTCTCTATAGCTGCTAATATAGCTGAAGGCACGAAGCGTAACACTGGCCCAGACAGGGCTAGATTTTATGTAATTGCTGATACCTCCCTTGAAGAGGTGAGGTATTATCTTATTTTGAGCAGAGATTTGCAATATGTTACTATGGGTGAATACGATATCCTCTGGGAACATGCGGCAAATGTGGGACGTATGCTCAACGGTCTCTTGCGTTCCTCACGGCAATAGCGACCCAGACGCCATGATTCACTTACCACTTACTACTTTTCACTGAACACGGGAAAATGATCTTTTTCGACAAAGTCTCCAAAATTTATGCGCCCGGGTCTGCCGCGCTCGAAAATGTAACACTCACTATCGAACCGGGGGAGTTTATTTCCGTTGTCGGCCAGTCGGGCGCTGGCAAGTCTACGCTACTCAAGCTCTTGTTGGCTGAAGAGAAGCCGAGCGAGGGGAATGTGTTTTTTGAGTCGCTCAATATGTCGGATCTCAAGCTTGCCGAACTCTCCAGTGTGCGCCGGCGTATCGGCACGGTGTTCCAGGATTTTCGCCTGCTCCCCAACAAAACGGCTTATGAGAATATCGCGTTTGCGATGGAGGTCGCAGGTCAGCTCGATGAAAATATCGTCTCGGATGTGCCGCAGGTGCTTGAGCTGGTGGGGCTAGTAGATAAAGCCTGGCACTTCCCCCATGAGCTCTCGGGCGGGGAGAAACAGAGAGTCGCTATTGCCCGCGCTATCGTCAACCGGCCGGATGTGGTTATTGCGGACGAGCCCACTGGTAATCTTGACCCGGTCAACACCTGGGAGATTGTAAAGCTTCTCGCTAAAATCAACGAGCTTGGCACGGTGATTGTTTTGGCGACCCACAATCGTGATATTATAAATGCTCTGGGCAAACGCGTGGTAACCCTCGAGAAAGGGCGCGTCATCCGGGACGAAAAAGAAGGCAAATACGTTTTGTAACGTCTTACATTTATTACGTACTACCTCGACTTTTAACTTACTACAGGAATTATGTTTAGCGTCAATATCAAACGCATTACCAAAGGAGGCTTCGTCAATTTTTGGCGTAATGGTTGGGTTTCGTTTGCGACGGTGCTCGTGATGGTGCTCACTCTTTTTGTCATCGGCGGGCTCATCCTCTCCAATGTCGTGCTCACTTCAGTCATCGCATCTCTGGAGGACAAGGTAGATATCACCGTATATTTTCGGACGAGTGCCGCAGAGCCGGATATCTTGGCGGTCAAAGACTCGCTCACCAAACTTGGTGAGGTGGAGTCTGTCGAGTATGTATCTCGGGCTGAAGCCTTGGAGCGTTTCAAAGAGCGCCACAAAGAAAACGCGCTTATCACACAATCCTTGGATGAGGTCGGGGACAATCCTTTGGGTGCCGCACTCAATATCCAGGCCAAAGACCCTTCACAGTATGCATCAATTACTACGTTTTTGGAGGGCAATATCCTCTCGGGGATACTCGACAAAGTAAACTACCGCCAAAACCAGCTTGTCATAGATCGTCTCTCATCGGTGCTTCGCGCGAGCCGCAAAGTCGGCATATCGATTAGCATCGTTCTTGCCGTGATCGCATTTTTGGTAGCATTTAATACCATTCGCATGGCGATATACACGAGCCGTGAGGAGATACGGGTCATGAAGCTCGTCGGCGCTTCAAACTGGTATACGCGTGGGCCGTTTTTGGTGGAGGGGTTTCTCCATGGATTTTTGGCGAGTGTGATTGCGACACTTACCTTTTGGCCGCTCACTTTTTGGCTGGGCGGGCGCATCCAAAACTTTTTTGGCGGACCCAATCTCCTCTCCTACTATCAGGGAAACTTTTTTGAGTTTTTCCTCGTTCTCTTTCTTGCCGGTACCATGCTTGGGGTAGTATCGAGTTCCATTGCCATACGCCGCTACATGCGCGTCTGATACATAATCCACAAGACACCTAAGATTTTAGAATACCATGCATCTTTTTGGAATGGATTTAGTTACGCTCATTCGTACAGCCGGGTACGCCGGCATTTTTTTTATTGTGTTTGCCGAGTCCGGACTATTCATCGGGTTTTTTCTCCCGGGGGATTCGCTTTTATTTACCGCCGGGTTTTTGGCTTCCCAGGGATATTTTGATATTGCTATACTCGCATTTATCTGTTTTGTGGGAGCGGTGGTAGGTGATTCGTTTGGCTACGCTTTTGGCCGTCGAGTCGGCCCCGCGATATTCAGACGCGAGGACTCTATTTTATTTCACAAAAATCATCTGGATCGCGCCGCGCGGTTCTATGAGGTACATGGGGGCAAGGCGATTATTCTTGCACGATTCATGCCGGTCATACGCACATTTGCGCCGATACTCGCGGGCGTGGGGCGGATGCGCTACGGCACGTTTATTCTCTACAATATCGTAGGGGCGTTTTTGTGGGCGGTGGGGCTCTTACTTTTTGGATATTTTTTGGGGACGGCGATTCCAGACGTCGATAAATATTTACTGCCCATTATTGCTGGCATTATCTTGCTCTCCATCTCTCCTGCAGTGGTGCATCTTCTACGCTCGGGGGAGTGGCGGGAGTATCTTGCTATCATCCGCAAACGCAAAGACGCATCTCGGCTCTAGACCCCTTTTTTATTAGGGCGCCAATCTCTTTCTTGGTACAATGAACTCGATAAGTCGAGGGGATATTATTGTTAAAAAAATATATGCATACAAAACTTGTCGAGTGGACACTGCGCATCTCGGTCGCCGGAGAGTTTATCGGTCATGGGGTGTTTGCTCTCCAGGCCAAAAAAGACTGGGTCGGCTGGTTTGCGCAGTTTGGCGTCTCGGATGCCGGGACGGCGACCCAGCTTTTGTTTATGATTGGGCTTATGGATATTGCTCTTGCGATTTTAATACTTTTAAGACCGGTGCGCCTCGCACTTTTGTGGATGGTACTCTGGGGATTTTGGACGGCGCTTTTGAGGCCTCTGGTCGGTTTGCCGGTCTGGGATTTTGTCGAGCGCTGGGCAAATTGGGGGGCTCCCTTAGCACTCCTTCTTTTAGTAGGCTGGCCAAGATCGTTGAGAGAGTGGCTGAAGTAGCGAGGATCTTAGACTTACCAAACTCTTGGCTTGAAACTTGATTTTGCCCTCCGGTGTGATATTTTGCAGAGGAAGATATTTGCACGCCAAAAAAAGGAGGGCGCTCTATGCCGCAGGTCAGCGTACCGGATGTGTTTTATCAAATTCAGCAGATCCCGGGCGATGGGAGGGAGATACAGATCTTGCGTACTTGTCTTGAGACTATGATTACCCAGTTTACCAAGGGGAGTCAGGTGGTAGATATGCGTGAGCTCCGGGGGTTTTTGGATACATTGGGGGAGATTATAGAGTGGGACGATGAGCTTCCATTGAGCTTCAGAGCGGTATTTGATGATTTCGCTCTTCGTGTATTTGATCCAAATCAAGTATCGATGCTTCCTGATAGGCTAATACCCGCTGAGGCCTCCGTGGTCTGATATGCCTAATACAAAGCTCCAAATGCCTGATACGCTCGGGCATTTTTTGTCTCTGTAGGGCTCTAGAAAAATAAAGCGGGATATTGTATTATGACGGCTAACAAAGCTATGTTTGGCTTTATATTGCCGGATCGTCTAACGGTAGGACTCCGCCCTCTGGAGGCGGCTATCTTGGTTCGAATCCAGGTCCGGCAGCTATCCTTCGCCAAGGCTATGGAATAGCATGCTACCATGCACTATTCATATGGAGCCCAACTTCTTTCATTGCCTCTGTTTGTGGTTGCGAAAAAGAACACAGCTCGAAGAAACCCTGCCATAGATAGAAGTATAAAACTTCTATCCACAAATAACGATAAATACATATTGACAAACGATAAGCAATAAAGTAAGATAGCAATATAAAAATGTATAAGAACCAACCATGAAAAAAAGCTCGACGATATTGCTTCAGGTAGTCATTGTGCTCATCGGCATCGGCGCTCTTGTCCTTCTGCTTTGGGAACCCCAGATTGAGGGCAGGAATGCGCACGCTACGCCCTTTGAGATCTACTTCAAAGATCCTTTTTTGGCGTGTGCATACATAGCGTCCATCCCATTTTTTGTGGCGTTATATCAGGCGTTTACGTTGCTCGGATATGTCGGGCAAAATAAAGTATTCTCGCAGGCGGCCGTGAATACTTTGCGGACCATAAAATACTGTGCGATGTCTCTGGTTGGTTTTGTTGTGGCGGGAGAAGCCTGCCTATTTATAGTTCAGCGCGGGAAGGATGACATTGCGGGTGGTGTTTTTATGGGTCTTTTGATGATTTTTTTCTTTGGTGTAATCGCCATCGCGGCGACTATGTTTGAGAGGCTTTTGCAAAATGCTGTAGACATCAAGTCCGAGAACGACTTAACTGTCTAATGCTATGGCAATCATCATTAATATTGATGTCATGTTGGCGAAGCGGAAGATGAGTGTCACCGAGCTTGCCGAGAAGGTCGGCATTACGATGGCTAATATTTCCGTCTTGAAAAACGGCAAAGCAAAAGCGATCAGGCTATCAACCTTGGAGGCGATTTGCAATGCGCTCGAATGCCAGCCGGGAGATATTTTGGAATACAAGAAATGATAAAATTACGTCAGGAGTATGATTGCCTTGCCCCTACGGACGCATCCTCATTTCTGAACACTTTGACGGCTGTCTCTATCTCGTAAGAGTGCTGGCCTTCAAGTATAATGGTTCTAATGTCGTCCAGGGTTTGTAGCACAAATTTTGTTCAAATTTTCGATTTGAGCACAAAATTTAGTGTCCCGAGTCCGCCTTGGCGGGTCGAGGGGCTACGTAACGAATTTTGGATGAGTTTGAGGCGGATTTATTATCAATTGTTAAACAGAGAAACTTATATGAATATATGGAAGGATATATTTTTCTTGGAATATTGATTATTTTTTCGTTAGTAACTATATGGGTAAATCGAAAAAGAAATGCTTGGGACATATTATTTTTTAATTCTACATCAGCAATTTTAACTTTATTCATGATTGGTATTCTTGCAGGCGACCTCGGGGTTTGGAAAATAATTGTAGTTGCATTGGGGGCAGTTGCGGTGGGGGAAAAGATAGCAAGGTTCTTTTTCACAAAGAATGGAGAATAAGCCTAAAAATCAATACAAGCTAAACAAACAGACACTTCGAATATTTTTATTTTTTCTTACCCCATTGTTGGTTACGCTTTACTTATATCCGTTTAAGGAAGAAACCATTTTTAAGGGGGGACTTAACCGTCCCCAAGCAGATCTCATACTCAGTAATGTGGACTTGCTTTCAAACGCGCCAACTTTTAAAAATTTTATTGCTAATGCAATTTCTCTACCATTATCTTTGGATTGGTATGAAGTGTCGATAGTAAATAATTCCTACATGGAAATCCCAGGTTGCTTGGAACTTGAGTCCTCAATAACATCCTTTTCCGTAAAAGGCTATTCTGAAAACTACTATTCGAACCTTAATAGTTTTAAGGATGTTGGAGTGGTTGGGGCTTATGGTTTAAGGAGGGGAGAAAGAGCTTTTTTTGTAGTTTCTTCATCAAAACCTTTTTCAATAAATGGTGGGCTCATAATGGGAGGAGGGTGTAAAAGATTGGTGAATGTTAAATCTAACCCGTATGAAAATCGGACATCTGGTGATTTTTATATTACATATAAGCCTTATTGGGTGGCATGGTTTGCGAGATTTTTTGTGATTTGCCTATTTTGGATATTCTTGTTTTCCTCACTTCTTGCTGTTAAAAACTGGATGAAAGGAAATTCTTGACGGGCATCTGTTGTCTTTTCCGAAGAGATTAATCTTTTTATAAAACCATGCAGAATGGAGCAAAAGCGATTGTCCACTATCAAGGGAAATTTCTCTTTATTCTTCGCGATAATATACCGGGGATTCGAAATCCAAATATTTGGAATATCCCCGGAGGCAGAGTTGAAGAAGGAGAAACATGGGAAGAATGTTTGAAAAGGGAACTAGAGGAGGAAATATGCATAGTGCCCAAAAATATAATTTACATGGGCAAGAGTTATTTCCAAAGGGTGGATGGCACAATTGCTTTTTATCTCGTATTGCTCAATGATGAAGAATACAAGCGGGTAAAACTTGGCAATGAAGGCCAGAAGCTGGAATTTTTTACCCCGCAGGAAATTATACAGCTCCCACTTGCTGATACAAAGGAATTTTATACAAGTCTCTATCCTATATTTATTCGTATCGCAGGCGGCGAGAGCGATTTTCGCCCAGAAGAATTGCAGTTAGAAGAGTAGCCAAAACCCATGCATCCAAAAACAATGAAATTTCCGATAAGTACAAAATAAAAGAGGAATATGCATTCAATGTTAAACCTCGGATTATAAACTATTTTGTGAGCTTTCCTTTTGTACTCCTGGTTTTCTTTGGGTTGCTACCTGTGTTAAGGGAGGGAGGGCGGTTTCTAAAGAAAGGTGTTCCATATTTTAATGAATAAATCAATGCTCTTCAAAACTCAACCCGCGGATTTTAAAAAAGAGATTGATGTTGTCGGTTGTTATGTTGAACATGATGGAAGCTTTATATTGCTCCACCGCCAGCCGTACAAAACCCACGGGGGAAAGTGGGGTCTTCCTGCTGGCAAGGTAGATGCAGGGGAGACGGTGAGCCGGGCCATGGCCCGCGAGATTTTTGAAGAGACGGGGATAGAGATCCCAGAAAATGATCTAGTCTATTTTAGATCAATATTTGTCCGCAACGAAGGTCACGATTTTGACTATCATATGTTTTTGGCAAAAGTTGCGGCGCCCCCCGGGATCACTATAAATCCCAAAGAGCATCAGGGCTACGTATGGGCTTCTCCATCCGAGGCTCGCAAAATGGATCTCATTCATGACCTTGATGAATGTATTGGAATGTTTTACTTTGATGACCCTACCGTTGGCGGGAAAAGGAGAAAAGTCTTTAGTGGAGAGATTACAAAGGATAAGCTATCGCAATTTTCCATCAATAACTTTACCCGAGCCTTTGATTTTATCGATAGAGGTATGACCACCTAAGGGAGTTTGCCGATCTATCCAGTCGGCAAAAGTTTTTAACACGCGCACGGGAGGGTGGGGCAAGTGTTATGTCTTGCATGACGACCTCCCCTCCAAAAAATCCTCCCTCCAAAAATCTTCGGCTTTGTATTCTTGAATCTGTATTTTGCGAAATAAAAAAGTCGTAGAAATCCCCCGTGTTTACTGTGCTACCGCAGCCGTAGCGTTTACCAATCCATAGCCATATTGAGGATCTAGCCCAGTTGTTCCTAAATCCTGAGCAGTTGATGCCATAATTTGCCGTACCTCATCACTTATGCCTTTGATACCATTCGAGTTTGTAACACCCTTGGCGATAACTAAAGCGGCTACTCCTGCGACATGAGGCGAGGCCATTGAAGTACCAGAGCCGTATTTGTAGCAATCACCCGAAGTATTACAGACAGGCTGTGGGTTAGAGTAACTGGTATTATCATTCCATGTTGAATACACGGACACCCCCGGTGCCGCAAGATCAACTTCAGGTCCGGTGCTTGAGAAGCTCGCTCGCTTGTCGGTAGAATCGGTGGCGGCAACGGCAATCACCGAAGCGAATTTTGCCGGATAAATAACATTTTTCCCTTTGCCTGACACAGTTCCTGAATTTCCTGCCGCCGCAACGATTACAATGCCTTTTGCTTCGGCATTATCAAATGCCTTTTTTACGGTGGTACCAGGATCACGGTCTTTGCCGAGTGATAGGTTGATGACATCCATTTTGAGTCCTTGCACGGGCAGAATTTCTCCCGTAAAGACATTTTTGATCTGCATGGTCGCACCAGTTGACCATTCAACTGCGGCAATAATATCGCTCCAGTAGCCAACGCCGTCTTCATTTAGAACGCGGAGCGAATAAAGACTGCATTCAGGTGCGACTCCAACTACGCCAAGGTCATTGTCTTCCGCACAGGCAGTACCGGCAACATGCGTGCCGTGTCCATACGCATCCATCGGATCATAGTCGTAATAATAGAAGTCGTAGCCAAGGTTGGCGGAATCAAAATTATCATTTAAGTCAGGGTGGAGATAATTAACACCGGAATCAATAATGCCGATTTTTACCCCGGTGCCTTTGTTCGGGTTAACAGGATCAGTATGTACTGTCCCTGCGCCGATGCGCTTCACGCCCCATGAATTATCAAGTTCAGCGTCAACGGCATACACAGTATCATCAAGGTCAATGGATGTAACATGCGGATTATGAGACAACCCCTCAATCGCTCCCTCGGGCAGGGTAGCGGCGATAGCGTCTACAATGGAATAGCTGTATTTAATCTTGCCACCGTGGGCGCGCACGAGTGCTTGCTCGCTCGGGCCGATTGGTTTGTCAAAAGCAATGAGCACGCGCGTCAGATTATCATTGCCTTGCCCTTGGGTAACTGCGAGCGTTGGGGCAGGAATAGTGAAACTCACCATACCCGCAACGACCAAGATAGCGGCAAACGAAACAAAGTTTTTTTTCATAGAATTGGCTTTTATCATTTACTTATTAATAGTAGTTCTTTGTGCCTTTAATATAGCAAATGTAGGTAAACGTGCAATTATAGCTTTAGTCATCTTTAGGAACGTCGGGGAGCTTCCTCAGAGGAATTAAAGTTGATAGACTGGCTATGGTTTGCCCTTACTGAGAAGCTGCCAATGCCGGATGAAGTAAAATATCGGATGGCGTTTTTTGCTAACCTATTTGAACCGAATCCATACTGGCTTAATAGAGTGTGGTGAACAGAAAATAATTCATCATTTGATAAGTATGAAGCGGTTTTATTGGACAGGTATATTAAAGTATGCAAACACTTATACGGACAGTGATATGGCAGAAGATTATGTTCCCCATGATGTCGAAGGTATCATGGGGAATTTTTTATAAATACCTGATAGTATATCTGTATGTCTATACAATCTCATATTCTCTCAAATTCAAAAGATATAAAACCGTGTGAGGCAGAGTTGCGATCAATAGCTGAAACCGCAACGTCTGCGGTAAAAAAATTACTTCCGATTAAGGATGTTGATGTTGTTTTTTATGATAATCCAAAAGGTACTATCGATGAAATTGGTGGCATCGGCGGCTTCTCGCCCAATGCTCATATGATATTCATTTCATTAAATCCTCGGCATCTGCGTTTTAAAGACGCACTCAAAGAGGAATTATTTTCTACTCTTACCCACGAATTTCATCATACGATTCGTTGGCAAACCCCAGCAGAAGAAGACACGTTACTGGAAGCTATAATTTTTGAGGGTCTTGCAGGCCACTTTGCTATGGAGGTCACAGATAGGAAAAAACCGTGGCCGTGGTCATGTGCGCTTACTAGGGAGCAGAGAAAGGAGTTTTTAGAAAAAGCAGAGAAAATTTGGTTGATGCCAACTTACAATAATGACGAGTGGTTTTTCGGCTCAACCCCAACGTATTCCTCGGTGGACGGGGTATACGTTGGGGTATGACCTGGTTCATTCCTACTTACAAGCACATCCTGGTGCGCTTCCTTCAAAGCTTGTTTCTGCAGATGCGAAGACATTTATAGAAAAAAATGATAGTTTCTAGGAGACCGAGTGGAGAGAGGTGCTAGATACCTTTTTGGTGGCATGCTACAACAAGGTAAACCTTACTCATTAACCAAAAACCAATATGAAAAAGTTTTTAGCAATATATTTAGGATCTGCTAATGCCATGGCTCGCTGGCGCGCGGCTGATGAGGAGACACGAAAAGCGCAGGAAAAAGCCGGTATGGAGGCCTGGATGCAGTGGGCGACTACGCACAAAGACGCCATAGTCGATATGGGTGCTCCATTGGGTAAGACCAAACGCATAGACAAGGGCGGTATCTCGGATACCAAAAATGAGATAGGGGCATATACGGTGGTGCAAGCAGAATCCCACGAAGAGGCCGCCAAACTATTTCTCGACCATCCGCACTTTGTATTTTTCCCGGGCGAGTCGATAGAGCTCATGGAGTGTCTACCACTCCCAAAGATGCAATAAGTCATTTTTAAAAAACTAACACTATCATATGGCACGAGTAAGTACCTATCTTAACTTTCCTCGCTCGACCGAGGAGGCGTTTAATTTTTACAAATCGGTCTTTGGTACAGAGTTTGTAGGAGGCATCAATCGGATGGGTGAGGTCCCGCCGCAGGAGGGTGCGCCAGCTCTTAATGACGCGGACAAAAATCTCGTCATGCATGTGGCTCTGCCCATTTTGGGTGGCCATGTGCTCATGGGGACTGATGCTCCCGAGTCTATGGGGTTTACCGTCATCAAAGGCAACAACACCTACATCAATCTCGAGCCCGATACCAAAGAGGAGGCCGACAGGCTGTTTGCCGCACTCTCTGATGACGGTAAGGTAGAGATGCCTCTCCAAGTGATGTTTTGGGGGGATTATTTTGGCTCCTTCTCGGACAAGTACGGCATCAACTGGATGATCAACTGCTCCTCAAAAGCCCAATGAACAAGACGATAACCGTAGAGACCGTAGTGCATGCGGATGCCGACAAGGTCTGGGAGTTTTGGAACACCCCGGAGCATATTGAGCATTGGATGCATGCATCAGACGACTGGGAGTGTCCCAAGGCGGTCAACGATCTTACAATTGGCGGGCGGTTTTCATTTACTTTTGCCGCCAAAGACGGATCCAATTCTTTTAATGTTACGGGCGTATACACGGCGATAGAAGAAAACAAACACATCGCCTATACGATGGATGACGCACGAATCGTCACGGTTTCGTTTGAGTCTGGCGATGGAGGTGTCCATATTGTCGAGACATTTGAGATGGAGCACGAAAACTCCGAGGAGCTCCAGCGGTCAGGCTGGCAGGCGATATTGGACAACTTCAAATCGTACGTCGAGAGTAGCGGCTAAATTGTTTCCATGAAAACTCCAAGTTTTGTAAATCTTACGGTATTTATACTATTTTTTGGGATAGCGCTTATTGAGGCCATTCAAAGAAAAAACTGGCTCGAGGCCAGTCTATTTCTCGCGCTTGGCGTGGTGTCCTTGTGGGCGGATTTTAAAAAGGGGTAAGAGGGCATTGTGGTGATTTAATCTGAGGCTAGATTTTGTCTAGGATTTTTTCATGCTCGAAGGCAAGCGGGCCGAGTTTTCTTATATCTTTCTTCGCAAACCATCCAAATACATCAACCGTTTCCGGATTAGGGTCTATATCTGCTTCATCTACGGTTCCTTTGAAAACCACCACCCCATCAGTATTTTGGTCGCTTTCTACTGGTAAAGAAAATATAAACCTTCCTTCAAAAAGAGTCTGTAAATCATAATAAACTTCATCTCGCACTGCTTCTTCGGGAGAGAGTCCCTTTTTAGTGCCCCCGATCCCGCTTACTAGTGCCCACGCACCTTTAAATGGTTCGCGTGCGCGTTTAATGAGTAAAAATTCTTTTTTAGCATTTAATATTATTGCACATGTTGTTTTGTATTTTTTCATTTTGACTTCTTAGCGCAAATGTAGCATGAGAGATGAATGAGAACAAATATACTGTAAGATTTTCTTTTGTTGACAGAAAATTTTGCGCGTGTATGATATCACCAGTCTCTCAATCCACAGTATGGAGGTTAATATATGTTTCAGTATTTGGTCGCTAATTGGCAAGCAGTAGTTGTTCTTGGGACGCTTCTGGCAACATGGGTTTATGTGGTACTTGTTTTGATTACGCTCATTTACATAGCAGGGCAGTTAAGAGAAGCTAGAAAAAGTAGGAGACTAGAAGCTGCGCTTACCGTGTTTAGAGAGCTACAGACAAAAGACGCCCGTGATGCGCGCAAGTACATTTATCGGACGATTCCTTTGAGTGTAGAGGGATTGGATGATGAAGATCTCCAACAGCATCTGGAAGCGGCTGAAGAGGCGATGCTCGCTTTCGAGCGTGTTGGGTATCTTATACAGGAAGGCCACGTGGATGCTGAGCCAATTTTAGTGAATCATTGGCCGGTAATCTGGAAGTGTTGGGGGAAAACTGAAGGACTTATTCGATGGGGGCGTGGAAAGCGAGGGGATATCACGTACTTCGAGAGTTTTGCCTACTTATTTCGTATTGCCGAAACTTATCGGACGCAAAGAAACTACCCCGAACCGCAGTTTTACTAAGTGTTTAACAATTACTCGTTTGACCACTAGCATGAATTCCTAGGATGTTCTTTAAAAGAGCATCCTATTTTTTTCTTTGGGATAGCGCTTATTGAGGCCATTCAAAGAAAAAACTGGCTCGAGGCCAGTCTATTTCTCGCGCTTGGCGTGGTGTCCTTGTGGGCGGATTTTAAAAAGGGGTAGATTTGCTCGCCTAAGAGTGCAGAGTATTTGGCTTGCCGTGAAATCGCACCTCCACTTTGTCTCGCGCCTCTACCTGGTCGCCAAGTACTGCGAGTCTGCCGTTTAAGAGAACCCGATTTTTTTTGATGAGCTCATCAGCATCTCTTCGCGTGATGTTTCGCTCGAGTGCGAGGTATTTGTTGATCCGCATGGGGTAGGTAGGCTTGTCCATAGCTAGGCCAGTATAGCATTCTCTGTTGATTTTGTTATACTCTATCCATGAGCATTTCCCAGAGCACGCTCGCCAAAACTCTCTTTTCTTTTGGGGCTGTTGTTTTCATTTTGATGGGCACTCTTGGCCTCTCGCATTTTGGTATGAACATGAAAATGGATATGGATGGGAATATGGATATGTCCGACTGCTTCATGCCTGGCATGGCCGCGATTTGCAATATGAGTCTCCTTGAACACATCACAACTTGGCAACATGCATTTCTAGCGCCTCCCCAGCAATACGGCATACTCTCTCTGTTACTTCTTTTTGTCTTTGTACTAGGGGCTGGCCACGTAAGATGGCAGTATCCACTACCCAAAAATATATTGCAGGCTCTTCGGAGCCGTGTCGCTCAATCATATAGTCTCCCCGCAACTCCTTTGCAGGAACTTTTTTCAGACGGGATTCTCAATCCAAAGCTTTTCTAACGGCATCTTTTCTCTTCATCCCGGGACGGCCGTGCCGTTTCTTTGGATCGTTTTCTCTTACTCTTGAAAAGATACCTTATGGCTCACACACAAACATACAAAGTAAAGGGGATGCATTGCGCATCATGCTCCGCGATTATCGAAAAGGCCTTCAAGAAAATGGCGGGTGTCCACTCTGCCCAAGTAAACTATGGCACCGAGACTGCCAAAGTCTCATTTGATGACTCCAAAGTCAGTGCAGAAGAGCTTTCCCAAAAGATAGAGCCGCTTGGCTATGCCCTGGTCCTCCCCACAGCTGAAGAGATGGGGATGTCTCCAGATGAACATGCGGGGCATCTTGGACTCAATCAATCCAAAAAAGAAAAACTCGCCGAGCTATCTGCCATGAAGGGCAATGTGGTGTCCGCTATTCCGCTTACGCTCTTTAGCATCTTTGTAATGGGCTGGGAGATTCTCTCCCCATTTAAGATGATTCCAGATATACCTTATGTCTGGAGAGAATTTTTCCATCACGTGCTTCCGCTCATGGCAACCTATATGCTCTTTGTGGTGGGCAAGCCATATCTTCTGGGGGTGTATCGTTTTTTCCGCTATGGAAAGGCAAACATGGATACACTCATTGGCATTGGTACCGCGGTCGCATATATCTATAGTTTTGTAGTGACTGCATTTGAAGAGCCGCTTCGGCAATTTATTGATGTCGAGCATACGTACTATGATGTCACGATTGTAGTCATCGCTTTCATCACGCTTGGCAAATATCTCGAGGTAAGATCCAAGCTCAAAACGGGGGATGCGATTGAAAAACTGCTCAACCTGCAGGCAAAGACTGCTCTCGTCATCCGAGAGGGGAAGGAGCAAGAGATCCCGGTGAGCCAAGTGGTGCACGGTGATCTGATTGTGGTCAAGCCCGCCGGCAAAATCCCTGTTGACGGCGTCCTTACCGTAGGGGCATCATTTGTGGATGAGTCTATGGTAAGCGGCGAGCCGGTGCCTGTAGAAAAAAATATCGGCGACTCCGTTGTCGCCGGGACCATCAACACCACGGGAGCGTTTACTTTTAGGGCTACGAAGGTTGGTGCAGAAACTCTTCTTGCACAAATCATACAAATGGTGCAAGAAGCGCAAGGTAGCAAGGCGCCCATCCAGGCACTTGCAGACAAAATCTCGAGCATCTTTGTGCCGGTCGTCCTCGTACTTGCTGTCGGGGCGCTCTCGGGCTGGCTGTTATTTGGAACTTCGTATCTTGGCTTTTCGCAGGCTCTTTCTTTTGGCTTGGTATCTTTTGTTGGCATACTGGTCATTGCGTGCCCATGCGCCTTGGGCCTTGCAACTCCCATGGCAATTATTGTCGGTGTGGGGAAGGGGGCCAAAGAGGGCATCCTCATCAAAGATGCCGCAACACTGGAGGGACTTCATAAGGTAGATATAGTGGTGGTTGATAAGACAGGAACAATTACCAAAGGTAAGCCGGAACTAACCTCCATTCAAAATCATTCGGATAAAACAGATGATGAGATTATTGCCATTCTTGCTTCACTTGAGAACAAATCGGAACACCCGATTGCTCACGCTATAGTGGCGTACGCCAAAGAACGCAGGCTCCCCACGCAAGAGATACAAGGTTTCGAAGCCATCAAAGGGAAAGGACTTAGGGGGATGATAGGGGCGATAGAATATTTTGCAGGTAATACAGTTTTGGTAAGAGATATGGGCTTGTCTTTTGATTCCGCTTCGCTCGAAAAAGAGACACGAGAGGGGAAAACTCCCATTATGCTTGTGACAAAAGATCGGGTACTTGCGACTATTCTTGTTGCTGATGCGATTAAACCCGAGGCGGTCCAAGCGGTAAAAAATCTCCACCGGCTGGGCATCAAGACGGTTATGCTCACGGGAGACGACAGGCATACCGCCGCTTTTATCGCAAACCAAGTTGGCATTGACGAGGTGGTCGCTGAAGTATTACCGCAGGACAAACTGCATAAGATTAAAGAGCTCCAGTCGCAAGGGAAGATAGTGGCCATGGCAGGCGATGGCGTGAATGATGCGCCAGCACTTGCGCAAGCGGACGTGGGTATCGCAATGGCAACGGGCACGGATGTGGCGATGGAGTCGGCAGGCATCACGCTTCTTCATGGCGATATCTCAAAGCTCGTCAAAGCGATCCGGCTCTCCAAAATGACTATGCGCGGCATCAAACAAAATCTCTTTTTTGCTTTTATCTATAACATTGTCGGCATCCCTCTTGCCGCCGGGGTCTTTTACCCAATTTTTGGCTGGCTTTTGAGCCCGGTGTTTGCAGGACTAGCGATGGCTCTATCAAGTCTCTCTGTGGTCGGGAATGCACTGCGTCTTAAGACAAAGCAACTCTAACTCTATGAAAACATATACCTTTCATATCAAAGGAATGCATTGCGCCGCATGCCCGACACTCATCAAAGGCGAGCTCGAAGATCTCCAAGAAGTTTCAAGTGCTACGGTGTCGCTGAGATATCAGCGTGTTGAAATAGTGGGAGACTTTAGCGACAAGGCACCCGAATATATCGCGCGTGATCTAGGTGAGGTCTTGCATCCGCACGGCTATACACTCGCACTAGAGAGACATACGCATCGAGTGGAATGGTCCGAGTTTATACTTGCCCTGCCTATTGCGGGAGCGTTTATTATGCTGTTCATCCTTCTTCAGAAACTGGGTATCGTTAATTTGGTGACGAGCGGTAATGTGACGTATGGCACGGCATTTATCATCGGTCTTATTGCCTCGGTTTCTACCTGTATGGCAGTTGTGGGCGGTCTCGTACTCTCGATATCTGCAAACTTTGCGCGGGAGGGGGAGAAGATACGACCGCAGATGTTATTTCATGTAGGGCGCCTGGTGTCTTTTTTCCTCCTTGGTGGTCTTGCGGGTCTTCTGGGATCTCTTTTTACGCTTGGCGCAACAGGAACTTTCGTTTTGAGTTTTATCGTAGCACTCATTCTCTTGGTGCTTGGCATCAACCTACTCGATGTATTCCCGTCATTGAAGCGTTGGCAACCGACACTTCCCGGCGTCATCAGCCGACATATTCATGGACTCAAAGAGATCAACCATACCCTTACGCCATTTCTTGTGGGGAGTGCAACTTTTTTCCTGCCATGCGGCTTTACCCAATCTATGCAGATCTATACGTTCACCACCGGCAGTTTTTGGACGGGGGCGTTTACGATGTCTGCTTTTGCTTTGGGGACGCTTCCGGTACTTGCACTGCTTAGTTTTAGCTCGCTTGCTATACACAAGCAGGCCCAATCGGGGGTCTTCTTTAAGTCCGCAGGGCTAGTGGTGATATTTTTTGGAGCGTTTAACCTTATCAACAGTCTTGTGGCGGCTGGCATTATCGCTCCGCTTTTTAGCTTCTAACTAAAAAATTATGAAATCTATAGTCATGCTAGTTTTTGTTGCGGGAGTACTTTTTGGAGGAGTGTTCATGCTCTTTGGGGGGTCTTCGACTGATACGACTGCAAGTCTGGCTGAGAACGTATCGGTTGTTGATGGCAAACAGATTGTTGTCATTATGGCAAAGGGCAAGTATTCGCCACCGGTATCGGTCGCAAGGGCGGGTGTGCCTACGGTGCTTCGTATGCGTACCAACGGGACATTTGATTGCACATCAGCACTTACTATTTCTGCGATTGGCTACCAGGCCAACTTGCCTCCGTCGGGTGTTACCGATATCGAGATCCCGCCGCAACAACCGGGTGTTACTATACAGGGTCTTTGTGCGATGGGTATGTACAACTTTACGATCAAATTTCTCTAAACATCTTTTTATAGAGGAAAAGCATCCTTCACCTTCTCTGCGCTACAAGCTACACTAACTACATGAAAACAAAAATTATCGGGCTTGTGTTTGTCATTGTGGTCGCAGTCGGCGTGTATGGTTTTTCCCTACGCCAAACTGCCCACACACCTGTGTCCTCGGAGGGGGATGATGATGCGCAAAAATTGGCTGATGTCGCGGATGATACCGACCAAGAAAATGTCATCTATTACAAAACTATTACCGGATACCTCGCAACTCCCCATGGCACAGGACCGCACCCTGCGATCATACTGATACATGAGTGGTGGGGGCTTAATGACGATATCAAAGATCTCGCTCAACGCTATGCGGATGCCGGGTACGTGGCGCTTACGGTAGATTTGTATAACGGTCAAAATACTACCGATCCCGCCGTGGCGCAAAAATTTGCAGGGGAGGTGCGTGGCAGTACCGAGGAGGCGTTCAATAATCTGCGTGGCGCGGTAGAGTATCTGCGTGCGCGACCCGACGTTGATGGGGATCGGCTTGCATCAGTCGGCTGGTGCTTTGGCGGCGGCTGGTCCTACCAGATGGCGGTAGGCAATCTAGGCACCAAGGCATCAGTCATGTACTACGGCCAGTTTGATCCACATGATGATTTTGTACACATGCGCTCCGCGATACTTGGCCACTTTGGAGAAAAAGACGCTTCTATTAAGGTAGATAATGTGCGGGAGTTTCAAGCTCAACTCAAAACTGCGAGTGGTGCGCATGAGGTCTATGTCTATCCCAACGTCGGTCATGGATTTGCCAATGCTCGGGGTGGCACCAACGTGGCCTACAGTGCTGAAGCGGCCGATCAGGCTTGGGAGCGTACGATGATATTTCTTACAGAGACCCTCAAATAACTCCAGAGCTCTTTAAGCGAAATAAGTAAGTTTTTTGAGAAGTATGCGTCTTAGTATTATTACTGGATAGCGTATTTATTTCATGGCAATCATAGTTGCGATCATAGTATTGGTTTCAGCAGGTGTATCGTTTACTGCGCAAAGTACTTTGCCAGGTGATATGCTCTATCCGGTAAAGACCGAGGTTAATGAACGGGCGGAGGGCTGGTTTGCTGTTTCCAGCGAGTCCGAATCTAGACATCAAGCCACATTAGTACTACGTAGATTGGAAGAGGCTGAAAAACTCAAGACCCAGGGGCGGCTTGATGCCGAGACCAAGGCAGAGCTGGAGAGTGAGTTCAAATTGCACATGAGTGAGGCGGAGCGGGAGATGGATGACTTGGAGGCATCAGGCAAAGCCAAGGAAGCTACTGCTATGCGAGCGAGTCTGAAAGCTCTAGTGCATGCTCGAGGAGGGGCTTTGGGTATTATAGATCTTGATGGGTCACTTGGTGCAGAAATTAAAATCGAAGGAGAAGATGAACGCCAAAACGAGGACGATGATAGAGAAGATAAGGAGGATCCAGATGAAGACTCGAATAATAACTCTAATGACGACCGAGATGATGAGTCTGGTAAAGATATGGAGGCTGAAGTTGTCACTAGCCAAGGTAACCTGAAGTTGGAATATGAAACAGGGTCGCTAAGACTTACTGGTAAGCTCACGCGCTCGACTCCCTGCGTGGATTGGCAATATCAAACCACAGCTACCAAAGACTTTCCTTCTTCCAGTGTTGTGTTTAATCTTACTAAGAAAAGCACGGCCGAGATCTGTATCCAAGTATTGGGCGAGCCGCAAGAGATAGAGATTAAAGTGCCGAATGTATCTCCCAGCGCCAATATTAAAGTGAACGTAGAGTCAAAGATGGTGTTTGATGGCAAGTTGAAGTAAATATATTTGGTCAGGAAATAATGAAGCCCGATTCATAGGAATCGGGCTTGGATATTTTGGGCAGACACGATTTTAGTCGGCTACACGTAGGACGATACAGTCATTTCGCGCGAACGAGCCTTAGGTGTCTGGCGGCTACTTCTTGTATCAACCCCGATCGCGATAGTTTGTGCTCGTCTCCTTTTTGCCATAAAAGAAAATCCCGGTAGGTGAGGTGGCGCGGTATTGCAGTGGCCGGACGGTTTTTCGCGCGTAGAGATATGCAAAGCCGGTGTGCCTCAGATACTCTTGACTCCAGGAGCCATGCTGGCGCAGATTTTCTGTAGTAGATGCTGTCTATAATGTAGGGCTGAGGAGTACGTGACCGGTGTCGTTGTTTCCCACGGCCTACAGGAGTGTATATGTATACCTCCTGCAGAATAGAAAATGTCACTTCCTCTACCCTATAATCAGTGCCTGCGGAACTGCAATGGTCGATGACGGGCCTCGAATCAGAGCTAAAGCCACATACGCAGCAGACAAACATTTGCCGGTCAAATGGCAACTGGTTGGTAAAAAACATAGTGGCTTCCTTTCGGGGGGGGTCTATCTCAAGAGAACCATACTAAGAGAATTTTTCCAAGATTTTTTACGAGTAGTCCACCGCTTGATTCCCTTTTAGATTTTTGAGAGTATGAGGCTATTCATATGGAACTTTTTTCTGCATCTTCTATAGACAAGATATTGCGTATGCTTAGTATAAAATGCCAGGTGTTTTATAATTGGAGAGATTAAAGACTATGAGGCTAAAAGCAATATATCCCATAGTATTCATAGCGGTTTTCGGTTTGTTTGCTTCCTCTGTGTGGGCACAAGATGGGGGCGCTGTCCCCAAAAGCGATTCCGATGCCGTCCCTATCCCCACGCGATCAGTTGCGGGGGCATCCGCACCGCAACTGGCGACATCCACTACAAATACACCAGGGAGTCCTTTGCCTAGTGCTACCTTGCCACCTCCGGCGACGTCCGCGCCAGCTCCTACCCCTGCATTTGAGTCTACCTCCACACCTGTAGTAATGCCTGTCGCTGTGCCTACCAATAATCAACCGGTTTTGTTTGTTGCTGATCCAATAGACATCCCGCAACCAGAAAATTCTCGCGGTATCGTCTCTATCTTTGTGGCGGTCATGGGGCTTGTGGCTTTGGGAGGATATGGTGTCTATAAATTGAAAATGGGGGGAGGTGGTCAGAGTAAAAGCACAGAGAAAGAAAAAAATGATGAGTCGCGCTGTCTCAATCTCAAAAAACTTATGGAGGAGAAGTTGCGAGAGCTTACTGATGTGCGCGGCCAGATGGAGAGCAAACTCAAGGAAAAAGCTCGGGAGGAGATACGAGAGGCGCTGGCAGGTACGCCTGCGGCCAAAGCTTTGGCTCTGGTGGAGCGGGCAGAAAAAGAGTACGCGCGATTAGAGCAACTCTACAATACCTGCATGATTGAGTTCCAAACAAAAAAACGGCTGTTCCTCGTGCATGGTTGGGATGGTGCTCCGGAAGATGCCTGGTTTCCTTGGCTCAAACGCGAGCTCGAGGGGGGCGGCTTTCATGTCGAAGCTCCCGCTATGCCCAATCCCGAGTGGCCCAAGATCGAGGCGTGGGTATCGCACCTTGCGCGGGTTGTGGGCGAGGTAGATGAACATACATTTTTTGTCGGGCATAGTATTGGTTGTCAGGCCATAATGCGATATATAGAGAGCCTGCCCAAAGACAAAAAAGTGGGTGGCGTGGTGTTTGTCGCAGGATTTTTTACGCTCATGAATTTGGAGAACGACGAAGCTAAAGAAATTGCGAGACCGTGGCTCGAGACCCCGATTGATTTTGAAAAAGTCCGGCGACACACACAAAAGTTTTTTGCCCTGTTCTCGGATGATGACGGGGATGTACCAGTAGGCAACAAAGAATTGTTTGCAGAGCGGCTGGGCGCCGATACATTGATGGAACATGCCAAGGGGCACTTTAGCAAGGGCGATGGGGTCACAGAGATTCCGGTTGTTCTGGAACAGATTTTGAAATTTGCAGAATAATTTTTTATGGAAGATATGCCGAAACGTAAAATAATAGTTGCCACTGCTGTAGTAGTGCTGGTGGTGCCCGTTTATCTTTTCTACTTGTCTTGGTATAAAACCGACAATGTGGTAATTGACAGCCTGCCTCCTCCACCCCAAAGGCCACCCGATGTAAATATTACAAACGCCGAAAGAGAAAAATCTTTTGTGGTATTAAAGAGTGCTAGTAGGAAAGGTTTTACGTTGCTGCAAACGAAAAAAATTGCTAGCCCTACAGGCGAGATGAAGGATGGGTATGATACGGGGAGAGTTGAACTCCCGCCAAATCCTTGGGATTTGAGTCTGGATAGTTTCTTATACGGTAAAAATAAGACAGAAATTAATAATTGTGGTTTTCATCATTGTGATTATGATGAGCATCGTTATGATCTGATTATCGCTAGGTCTGAGCCAACGGGTTTTTCTTTAAGTGTCAGTGACCGTTTTTCCATAGCGACTTCTTCTGCAGATGGTATCAGAATAGAAATAAGGAATATTGCTAATCTCAAAAGCCGGCCACTCACCGGTCAGGGAGGAATAGCAGGGAGCACAGGCAGATTTATTTTCCTTAATTATGGGTCTGTTTTTTGGTCTCCCGATAGACAGTATATTGCCTTCTTCGCCCAGGATGACAAGTGCATATTTGAGGACGCAGGTGTATTTGTAGTTCGTATCGGTGCTCCAGATTTTTCGGAGCAACAGTTTCTTGGGTGTGTCTCTACGCAACAAGGAGATGGTGCTCCAGATAGAATTGACTGGTCGCCTGACAGCAAAAAACTTTTAGCGGGACTTCATAATAGGACCGTTTTTTTTGTTGATCCAAGGAAACAAGCTGTCCAAGCACCTGAAGACTTATATTTTTCTGAGTGGTCTCCTGCAAGTAATAAGATAGGAGGTTGGATCGGTGACCTTAGTCATACATTTTCTGTGGTAGATGCGGGGAATGGAGCAAGACTAGACTATTTAATAGACGAGAATACAGGCAGAAGAAACATATCGAGTATCGCATGGGGGCCGACTGACAACCTTGCTATCCTCAGTTTAGGTAGCAGCATATATGTAGTTGACTTGGAGGTTAGAGAGGTCACAAAAATTGCCGAAGTGAGTGGAGAGGCGCAAGATCTTCGATGGTCGCCCGATGGCAAATATATACTCTACAAATTAAACGGAGAAATTTGGTTGGCGAAGTTGGCAGTGGAAGAATGATTAAAATAAGATACGTGTACATATGACAGACCAACAAAATTTTGATGCGCTTAGTGCAGAATGGGTGCAAAAACTAGAGAGTGAGGGATATACGGACGTTGGAGTGCATGCGTTTGATTCGGACGCCGAACTACCCGAGCATATGCATGAGGAGGCGGCGGTGCATGTGATTTTGAAAGGAGAGATGACGCTTATAGAAAAAGACGGCGACAAAATACTCAAAGCGGGTGATTGGTATGAGATGCCAAAAGGTACGACACATCAGGTGCGTGTAGGATCCGATGGATGTATATTTGTGGTAGGAATAAAAAAATAATAAAGCCCGATGCAATTGCATCGGGCTTGGGTGGCTTCAGGGAGTTCTCGTCTAGTTTTGGTAGACGATGTCGTGGTGGGTCGTTACGAATGACACACCGGACTTTTTGGTTTCGTCCTTTTTGCCATCTACTATTAGGTAGCCGGATGGCACGGTGCTTTGTATCGCGAAGTTTGACACCGAGACGTCCCCGATGTCTATGGTCGTGGTTGAGCCAACGAGCGGAGATTTTATATCCACTTTGAGACGGAGATCAAGTGAGACGAATATGCACTGGCCAAGCCCGCATACCTTGACCTTATCGACGAGGAGATTGGCACTGCGTAGGTGAGACGTAAGCCAAAAGTCCTCCTCATGGAATTTTTTTTGACCGTAGAGCTCTACGTTCCCGCCGTTGCAGGTGTTGTAGGCGTAGACATATAAGTCTCTACGCACAGTCACCTTGCCGGTTAGAGTATCAAGATAAGATTCCTCGATAGCATCAATGATAAGTTTGCTCGCTTTGCAGTTGCCGGATTTTACCTCGGCGTATGCTTCTGCTCGCTCGTAGTCAAAAAGGATAGGCCGCTCGCCATCGGCTTGAGCCGGGCGTGGAGAAAGAAGCACTACTATCAAAAAAATACCTGCATACAAACGTCCCATACCGGTACCCCCTATAAAAGGTTGAAATTAAGGATCCCTGAAGTCGCCAGAAAGTGTAGCATATTTACAAAAAATGTCAATATCCTGCCGATGTCTCGGCCAAATATTTAGATATATCTACTCGGTATGCTAGTATCTATAGATGGTCGGATTATCAGGAGTTAATACCTATATGCATATGATGAAACTTTCTTGCAAAGATCTAAAGCCCGACGTTGATTGCGCTTTTGAAGCTACCGGAGAGACTGCTACGGATGCTGCCAAAACGATGTTGGCGCATGCCCGGGCTGACCACGCCGAAGATGTCAAAGACGGATCCGACGAGGATCTCATAAAGATGTTCGAGTCAAAGGCGCACGAGTAGTCGTGACCGGAGATTTGAGAAGATAAAAGCCGCATTTGCGGCTTTTATTACGCACCCCATATCGGTCGAGCTACTCGGGTAAAACCATGCTATACTCAAGGTATTAGTAGCAATACATATATGGACACGCAAGATTTTTTAAAACCGGATTCGCTGGAACGTAATAGTTTTTTGTGGTCCGAGGCGCGTCTCGTCGTAGCCGCGGTAGCACTTCTTTTGGGTGGTGTGCCTCCACTCCGGTTTCTACTTCCTATGGTAGGTCTCTATGGTCTTGTGGGAATGATACTCACACTTGCCTGGGTCATCTCGGGGGCGGCTTCGGCCTATCTTTTGTATCGCTGGTTTACCGGTGGCAAAGTGCTCTTTGGTGCACATGAGCCACTTGATATGGGGGCATTTTTTGTGAGCGCAGTATCAGGTATTAATCTTGGGTTTACTGGTCTCATGGGTAGCAACTTTGGTATGTTAATATTCTCCGGCAGAGTACTATTTGGGATTACCGCTCTTGTCTATCTTGCTAGTGCGGCGTATCTCTGGCGCAGGTGGAGTATTTCGGGGAAAAAGATTTTCTGATTAGTCCTATTTTTGATTTGGATGTATTTTGTCTATCTCATTCTTTGTAAGGACAGCTCGATATATACGGGTATCACGACCGATGTGGCGCGTAGACTAGATGAGCATCGGGCTGGCAAGGGCGGGAGTTACACTAGATCTCACAAAGCGGAGAAGCTCCTCCATACGGAGGAGTATCCAGATCGTAGCTCGGCACTCAAACGTGAGGCCGAGATCAAAAAGTGGAAGCGCGGAGAAAAATTGCGCTTAGTGAAAGTAAAAATATGAAAAGAAATAAAATATCTATTGTGTAAATATTATGTCGCGTTTTTATCCCCCAAAATCAAGTATCCATATTCTTGCCCGAGGAATGGTTACACGAGGAGATGCTATAGTACTTTGTCGCGTGAAAGGATCAGACCATTTTTTTCTTCCGGGTGGGCATGTAGAGAATGGAGAATCAGTGCGCGAGGCTCTTTCGCGCGAGCTTCAAGAAGAAATGGGGGAAGATGATTATCAGATACAGAATTGTATTGGGATAGGTGAAAATATTTTTTTATACGAAGCGGATATTCTTAAACATGAGATTAATTTTGTTTTCCACGTCCTAGTACCAGAGGATGTGCCCATACAGGCAAAGGAAGATCATATTGAGTTTGTCATTGTCCCACAGTCAGAGTTTGGCAAATACAAAATCTTACCTGAACAAATTAAAAAAGGTTTGGAAAAATGGCTTGATACGGGTAAGCCATTTTTTAAAGAGATTTATGGTTGATTAAATAGGGTAAAAACCATCCCGCTTTTAGCGGGATGGTTTTTGGTTGGCCACACGCGTATTATTCGCCAACGGTCAGAGTCCCTTTCATGCCCATCTGGCGGTGTTTGCCCACCGAGCAGTAGTATTCAAATGAGCCGACTTTATCTGCAGTAAACTCCACAGTATCTGTTTGTCCGTCATTGATCTTTTTGGTAGCAACCCCGAGCTCATCAATACGAAAATCATGGAACCCGTCAGCGTTTTTGAATACAATACGTACCTTATCTCCTTTTTTGACCGCGAGTGCGGAGGGCTCGTAGTAGAATTCTCCGCCGGAGACGGTAAACTCTTTAACTTGTCCGGCATCCTCCATGGTGGCTCCGGCATCGGTAGGCTCAGAAGCAGGGACATCGGGAGATGTCGGAGTAGTGCCATCAGTAATAGAGGCGGACTGCGGAGTAGTGGTTGACATCGGGCTATTTCGGTAGAGCATGAATCCGCCACCGATTACTACCACGCCGATAATAACTGCAAGAATACTTTTGTTCATAGCTGTTTTGATTATTGAGTAATTGATATCGATGGCCGGATCTGCACCGACTCGGCATTGATACTGCCATCCGCATTTGCTTTACCTGTCGCCATGACTTGTGTGCCGATAGAGAGATTTGCTATCGAGCTGGAGGCTGACTTCATAATTTGGGTCGTGCCGGAGAGAAATAGAATGCGCGAGCCGCCTTCGCGAAGCTTTACGGTGATACTTCTATCATCTTTGGCGATAACCTCACCGTTGGTAAAGCCTGCCATTCCTTCGGTGCGCATACCGCGTCTACCACTCATGCCTACTGCTCCCATTTGTTGGAAGCGCGCTTGGCGCTCCTCGGGCGAGAGATCGGCGAAGTTGCCTGTCCCCCGGAGAGGTGCGGTCCCGCTCAAGCGGTCGTAGCGGGTGCCTGCATAAAATGATCCGCCAGCAATGATAATTGCACCAAGCGTCACGGCAATAATTTTTTTATCCATACATGAGTATTTATGATTACTGATAATTATTCATATCGCAGGGCCTCGATCGGGTTGAGTCCGGCTGCTCGTCGGGCAGGGTAGTAGCCGAATACAATGCCAATTGCTGCCGATACGCCGAATGCAAGAAGAATAGAAGAGAGCGTGACCTTGGTTTGTAGTATACCAAAATAGGACACGCCAAATGATATTGCCCAACCGAGAGCCACGCCGATGGCACCACCGGTGAAGGTGAGCGCGATTGCTTCTGCGAGAAACTGTGCACTAATGTCGCGCCGTTTGGCACCGATTGCTTTGCGCAGGCCAATCTCTTTGGTGCGCTCGGTTACAGTCGTGAGCATCATATTCATAATGCCAATGCCACCTACTACGAGCGATATACCGGCTACTGCAGCGAGCAAGATGGTAAATGTCTGGGTGATGCTTGATGCGGTAGCTACAATATCTGCCTGGTTGAGCGTGCTAAAATCTGCAAGCTGGGGATCGGAGATGTGGTGGCGGTTAAGTAAGAGATCGGTGATTTGCCGTTGGATCTCGGCCATGGAGTCGGGGCTTTGAGCTTGGACACTGATGGTGGTTACATACTGATCTCCTGCTAAAAACCGTTGGGCGCTGGTGAGTGGCACAAAAATCATATCATCCTGACTGCCAAATCCGCTACCACCTTTGGCTTTAGTGATGCCGATGATTTTGAACTCAATATTTTTGATGCGGATGGTCTGCCCAATAGCGCTTACACCTTCACCAAAAAGATCGATGCGCGCGGTAGGGCCAAGTACAGCGACTTTGGAGAGGCTACGGTTGTGCTGGTCGGTGATAAATGATCCTTCGTCGATAGTGACATTGCGCACGTCCGGATAGACGGCAGTTGTACCTATTACGGACGTGTTGGTATTCTTGCCCTTGGCACTTATTTGGTAGCGTCCGGAGAGCTCGGGAGCCACAGCGCGCGCGAGCGTCACTTCTTTGGTAATAGCATCGGCGTCCGTTTGAGTGAGTGTGCGTGCGGACCCGCGGCCGGCACTTACCTGAAATCCTGGCCCACGTTGCGCACCAGGCATCACAAGTACCAGATTGGATCCGATTGATTGGATGCTTGATTGGATGGAGCCTTGCGCGCCTTGGCCGATGGAGATCATGGCGATAACTGAACTGATGCCGATGACGATGCCAAGCACGGTCAGACCAGAACGTATTTTGTTGCCAGCGAGTACGGAGTGTGTCTCCAGAATGATATCGATGTTATTCATGGTTTGATTCTATTCTATGTGTTTTTCTATCTTCTACGATTTTTCCGTCACGTACGAATATAATACGATCGGCATGTTCCGCCACTTCGGCTTCGTGTGTGATCAAGATGATGGTTCTCCCGTGATCTTTATTGAGCCGCTCAAACGTTGCGAGTACCACTTCACCTGTTTTGGTATCCAGGTTGCCTGTCGGCTCGTCAGCTAGGATAAGGGTGGGGTTGTTGACTAGAGCCCGCGCAATAGCGACGCGTTGGATCTGTCCGCCGGAGAGTTGGTTGGATAGGTGATGGAAGTGTTCCGGATCCAGCCCCGCTGCAGTAAGCGCTTCAGCGGCTCGGGCCTCGCGTTCGCTACGTTCTACGCCAGCGTAGAGCAGAGGAAGCATGACATTTTTAAGTACGGTAGTGCGGGGCAGAAGGTTGAAAGATTGAAACACAAATCCGATCTTGTCCTTTCTAATGTCGGCGAGTTCGTCATCGTTGAGTGTCGAGACGTCTTTGTCGTCCAAGAGATAGGTGCCACTGGTGGGCGTATCAAGTGCGCCGAGTATATGCATGAGCGTAGACTTACCGGATCCCGATGGGCCCATGATTGCTACAAATTCTCCATCTTGGATTTTGAAACTTACGTCATCAAGCGCCTGGAAAGCAACGGGTCCAGTCTGATAGGTTTTGGAAACGTGTCGGGTCTCTACCATGGACGCGTGGTTCGTTAGCGAATAGTGCGTGTCCCGCCAGGGCTACCAAATAGACTTGGCGTCTGTTGGGGGGTGCCTGTGATGGAGGGCGCGATAGTGCGCGTTACTACTTGTGCGCTTTCCTGGAGGCCAGAGATAATCTCGGTGGTTGTATCGTCAGAGAGACCAATTCCTACGATTTGCTGGCGCGGTAGCACTTTAGATACAGCGCCTTGGCTTCCTTGGTCTGGGAGCGGCGTATCAAATACTTCTACATAGGAGAGATCACCTTCTGATTTTATAGCGCTGTTCGGTATGGTAAGTACATCTTGGCGGGTGTCGGTGATAATAGCTGCGCTCACGCTCATGCCGGATTTAACCCGTTCATCTTGCGTATCAAAACGAATTTTTACCGCGTAGGTAACGACTCCTTGAGTTACCGTGCCCACGGTGTCGATCTCGGCAACCGCGCCGGTGATACCGAGTCCCTCCACAGCATCAAATGTCAGTGTCGCTTTTTGTCCGACTTGGATCTTAGCCGCATCAACTTCATTGAGAGATATCTCGGCAAGTTTTTGTTTGGTAACGAGTGTAGCAGTAACTACGCCGGAGGATAGGGTATCAGCTTTTTTGATGTTTACCTTGGCTACGGTGCCATCAAACGGCGCGCGAATAGAGTAGTCGGCGAGTTTTTCCTGCGCATCCAAAAGGGCATTTTGACGTTGCTCTACGGTGAGCTGTGCGGATGCAATATCAAGCTCGTCTGATCCTGCTTCAAGTTTGGCAAGCGACTCGGTGCTTTCATTGATGGTACGCTCGGCATTCAGGATAGCTGCTCGGTCATCTTCGATGGCTTTTTCTGCCGCGAGCAGATTGGTAAGATGCGTATTGGTTTTGCCGGTGTAGGTATTGAGATTGGTAAGATGCATATCGGCGATTGCAGGGGCTTTCGCATGATGTTCGGTTAAAAGATCTTCATAGAGCTGTATGAAATTGCTGGCGCTTTTTACTGCTTCAGAGATATCTCTGGTAGTTTGATAAGTTTGGGCGATAAATGCCTCGATAACTGCGGGATCAGATGTGCGTGAGGTGGACTTGTAGTCTTGGAAACTTTTGTCGTAGGCGGTGCGCGCTGTTTGGTAGCGCGTAGCAGTAGTTGTTTTGTATTGGTTGATCTGGTCGCTATATTTTTCTACTGCGTTTGCATAGTAGTCGATATTCCATTGGCCGCTGGGGCTTAATCCTGCGATGCTGGAGTATAGGATATCTTGCAGGCCGGTCATAACACTGGGTAGATCGAGAAATGCGTTTGTGATGGCATTGAACCCATCTTCATAAGCTTTTTGTAGATCATCCTCAGCATTTTGTTTGGATTCTTTAGCGCGTGCCAGCGTGTTTTGGGCCTGGATAATGGAGAGTTTTTCAGTAGGTTGTTTGAGCTTCTCTAGAGATATTTTGGCGCTTTGGAGATTCGCCTCGGCATCACGCACCGTCTTTTGGGCTTCTCGTGCATCAAGCTGGGCTATGAGGGCGCCAGCCTTTACGTCTTGGCCGTTTTTTACCGGTAGATATGTTACTTCGCCCGAAACTTTTGCCTTGAGGTCTATTTGGTTGGAGGCCGATACTTGTCCGCTGCCGGTGACAGATGCAATGACCGAACCTTTTTTGGCAAGAGCAGTGATGTAGCGGGTTTCATCGGTTGTGCTTGTGTAGGACGAAAACACCCAGTAGCCCAGACCAGCTATGGCGAGCAAACTAATGAAGCTCAATATTCGGTGGGTTTTTATGTATGTCCGGGAGGCGTGTACTGCGTGGGAAAATTCATATTTCATATATATGGTTGGATGAGATGCTTTGGCGGGTAGGCTCTACGATATACGCAAAAGCTTAGCATAGTAAGCATACGCGAACAACATGACGGCATTCAGTAAGTAGTAATGCCCTTGGCTAATAGGTATAATGGGGAGATATGAGATCGAGTTTTCGTATTGTTGTTGTATTTTTAATCATTGGTATTCTTGTGGTGCTTGTCTGGGCACATCAAGGGTTTTTACCGGATACGGAAGTGCCATACGCTATAGAACCGAGTGATGACCGACTGGTATATACTACTCAAGATTTTGGGTTTTCTTTCAAATATCCTAAAGAGTTTGAATTGCGGGAGGATTTGGAGCAGATTCCGTGGGAGTTTGGTGCCTTCATGAATATCCGACCATTGGTGCGTATTGCTATACCGAAGGTGACAATGCAGGGGACCAATTTGAGTGAGGCGGGCATTGATGTTGTCGCCACGCGGGATGCACGCGCGGTTCCAGAATGCCTAGTGCCTCCGGAGTTTGAGGCTCACGGAGAGAAGGTCATCGGCGGGCAAGTGTTTACCGCATTTACACAGAGCGGAGCCGGCGCGGGTAGTTTTTATGAGATTGCCAGTTACCGGCGTATTGCGGGAGACTCCTGTCTTGTGTTTGATCTTTTTATACATAGTACTAGTATAGACAATTATGATCCGGCGCAAGGGATACGGGAGTTTGATCGCAATGCAACGATTGGTGCGCTTGAGTCCATCGTCAATACTTATACGGTGATACCGCGATAATGCTCTCTATGAAAAAAAGTGTACTCTATAGCATTTTTCTCTTAAACCTCGGATTTATTATCTGGTTTTGGCTTGGCTCTTCGCGGGCTTTTCTCGAAGGCACTGGCTATATGCAGCTTATCGCCTGGGGGCGGGTTGTGGGGCTTGTCGCCGAGTATGCGGTGTTACTGCAGTTGATACTGATTGGGCGGATCAGTTGGATAGAGCAAGTGTTTGGCCACGACCGAATGAACCGGATGCATCGCTTCGTGGGGTACTCGGTAATTTTCTTTTTGCTCGCCCACCCAACCTTGCTGATTGTCGGGTATGCGGGTATATCTGGCGTCTCTTTCTTGGGGCAGACTATGGATTTTTTGGTGCATAAGGATGATGTGTTGAAGGCGGCAGTTGGTCTCTGTATATTTGCGTTCGTTATTGCTGTTTCTGTGCCGGTGGTGCGCAAGCGTCTGCGGTATGAGACATGGTACTTCACGCATCTACTTCTCTATCTTGCGATACTCCTTGCCTTTGATCATCAGGTAAAGTTTGGTGATTTTGAGGGGAATACGACACGTATCGCGTACTGGTATGCACTCAATTTTGCTGTGTTCGGTGCATTCGGCGCGTATCGATTTTTGCGGCCGGTTTGGCGTATGTACCGTCACCGATTCCGGGTAGATCGGGTGGTACAAGAGACACATGATGTTTGGTCAATATATATTTCCGGGCGCGATATCGGGGCGTTTATGTTTCAGCCCGGGCAATTTGCCAATCTGACGTTTCTCACGCGAGGGTTCTGGTTTACCCATCCGTTCTCGTTTTCTGTAGCGCCAAACAGCGAGTATATCCGGTTTTCGGTCAAGGCATCTGGTGATTTTACCGACAAGATTGCCCTGATACCGGTGGGCACGTATGTCATAGTAGATGGGCCGCTCGGTATATTTACTGAAGCGTCTGCGGTACGGGGGAAGTTTTTGTTTATTGCGGGAGGTATTGGTATCACGCCTATTCGAGCTCTTACGGAATCATTGTTACGCGAGCATCGTGATATGGTGCTTCTCTATGGTAATAAAACGGCAGAGGATATTGTGTTTGCTCGAGAGTTTGCAGATTATCATATGCCGATGCACGTCGTACTCTCACAAACCGCGGGGGCAGGTGCATATGAGACAGGGCATATAGACAAAGAAAAAATACAGCGTCTCGTGCCGGACTTTAAGGATCGGGAGGTGTTTTTGTGCGGACCGGTCGGCATGATGGATACGGTAGTATATGCTTTGCGGGAGCTCGGTCTCCCATCCTCGCAGATTCATTTCGAAAAGTTTTCTTATTAATATGCTCCATTTCAAAAGCATGCCCCGATCTTTACAGGCGGGGTATTTTGTGGTAACTAGTGGGTAGTTTTGTATCTTGAAAGGGGGTATATATGGAAGCTACACCTATGCGTTTGCGTTTGGGGATGACCCTGTGGGAGGGCTTGATTCGGCGTTATCTATTTCGCAAGGAGGCGGAAGATGCGCACACAGCTACTATCCGCATGCTCAAATGGTTTCAGGACAATGACATGCTTGGGCTTCTGAAATTTTTATTTCGCAGTCCCTATCACGATATGCCCAAAGAGTTGTTTGGTGTCGGGTGGCAGAATCCCATCGGTCTTGCCGCAGGCTTTGATAAGCAGGGCGAGGTACTGCCAGCACTTTTCGCGCTTGGAGTTGGCTCGGTGGAGGTGGGGACGATCACCCCGGAGCCGCAGGATGGCAATGAGCGACCGCGACTATTTCGGTATCCGGAACATCATGCCGCTATCAATCGCTATGGATTTAACTCCGAGGGGGTGCATGCAGTATTACAAAACGTTACCCGCACCCGTCGAGAGTATGCTGTCCATGATTACTCGGTAGGGTTCTCTGTCGGCAAAAACAAAGTAACCGATGATGTGCGCGCCGTAGAGGATTATCTGAAGGTGCTGCGGTTTGTTTCAAGGATAATCCGCAAAAACGATTACGTGCAGATAAATATCAGTAGCCCTAACACGCCGGGTCTGCGAGACATATTCGATCACCTTGATGATTTTCTCGCGAGGCTCATGGAGGGTGTCGGGGTTATACGTGGGCTTGATAGGGTTCCTTTTGTGCTTAAAGTCCCTCCGGACAGTCTTACCGAGATGGACTATCAGCATGTCGTTGATGCCGCCAGTACGCATGGCTTTGTTGGGATTGAGGCGACCAATACCACTACTGATCCAAATATTAAGTCGCGCTATGGTCTCTCTGAAGTGGGTGGTCTCTCCGGTGAGCCGCTCCGAGAGCGCTCAAACGGGGTGCTTTCCTATATGCGGGAGGCGGCGCGTGAGCGGGGTGTAGACCTTGTAGGGGTCGGCGGTATCTCGAGTGGCGAGCATGTGAGCGAGAAGCGCCAGTTTGGGGCCAATGCGGTACAGCTCTATACGGGTCTCGTATTTCGGGGTCCGATATTGATTCACGAGGCACTCGCGGAGTGGCGTTATCAAGACGCGCAAGGCGCATATCTATAGCACTTTGTAGATAAAAGTTGCAGAAGCGGCAAAATAAGTGCCGCTTTTTTATTGGGGACATAGTATACTAAAGGTAAAATAAAAGCCCGCGTGGGGGCTTGTAGGGGGACTAACGACGGGAGTTAAAAATAACTTTCTTCGCTGGCTCCCTCTTCTTCTGCTAGCCAGCCTCGTCGGCGGGCTTTGGCTACAAATGTGGGTACGGTATGACCCTGAAGTTCTATGAAGGGGATTGAGATGAATTGCCAGCCGGTATGCCATTTGGAAAATTGTCCCTGCTCTTGATCGATCGTAAAGCCGCAAGAGACCAAGAGGTCTTGAATTGATTCATATTGCCAAACGCTCATGCCTCCTCCTTGGCTTTTGTTCAAATGTGAGTATACTAAATGAACTTTCATCTAGTCAACCTGTATGCTTATAGACGACATAACAATAAAAATAAAGGCTGGCAAGGGCGGCCGTGGGGCGGTGGCATTTGATAAAAATAAGCTCGCACTCGGTCCTACCGGCGGCAACGGCGGCCGTGGTGGGTCGGTGTATGCGCTGACGGTGTCCGATATTGGCGCGCTCAACCAATTTCGCCACAACAACGAGGTCTCGGCACAAGACGGCGGGCGCGGTCGTGGGCAGTTTCTCGATGGGGCTGATGGGGGGGACGCTATAATCCGTTTACCGATAGGTACGGTGATCCACAATCTTGCCACGGGGGAGGATATTGAGTTGGTGCGCCTGGAAGAAAAGATACAGCTTGCCTCCGCGGCCGTGGCGGCAAGGGAAACTATAAGTTTCGTTCTCCTACCAATACCACTCCGCAGGAGTTCCAACCCGGGGGCGCGGGTGAGGAGTTTGAGTTGCATCTGGAGCTCAAACTCATTGCGGATGTGGGGTTTGTCGGGTTTCCTAACGTTGGCAAATCAAGTCTGCTCAATGAGCTCACGAGAGCAAAGGCAAAAGTCGCTAACTACCGGTTTACTACCCTCGAGCCAAATCTTGGGGCGTACTATGATCTGATACTTGCCGATATCCCGGGGCTCATAGAGGGTGCGGCAGAAGGCAAAGGTCTTGGTATGAAATTTTTGCGTCATGTTGAGCGTACGCGGACCCTGTTTCACTTCATTGCGGCCGATAGCGAGGATCCAGTGGCTGATTATCGCGCGATCCGCCATGAGTTGGGGGAATATAGCACAGCACTCCTGGAAAAAGCCGAGTATGTGTTTTTGTCGCGTTCAGACATGATAGATGCAAGCGTTGCCAAGAAGAAAATTGGCACCTTAAAGAAACTCAATCCGCATATCGCGGCGATATCTATTTATGACGACGCGAGTCTCGAGGCGGTAAAAAAGATCTTGAACAAGCTCAATAGGGAGAAGGGCTCTACGTTGTAGTGCAGGCCGCTATCTTGTCGAGCTCTCTGGCGGATGGCTTGAGTGCGGGATTTTTGATGAGTTCCTGGGTGCGCGAGCTCCCGAGTGCTCGAGAGACGCAGTCTTTTTGTGCGGCAGTGAGTTTGTTGTAAAAATCGGCAAATGACTCGCCAGGAATTTCTGCTTCCAAAGGGGCGGTATCAAGGGCCGTCTGTTCGGTCAGAATCTCTTTGCCATTTACAGAAAGGACGGTGATCTCCTGGGGGGTGCGGGGGTCTATGATACCGCCAAGGCCCGTCTCCCTTCCTATATATAGCTCGAGAATCGCGGCGAGTTTGGCGTTGCCGGAATTGCGTACCAGGAATTTTTTATCGGATGAGGTGAGGACGTAGGAGCCACTTTTAAAATCGAGTGTGCCGGAGATATCGGTGCGGAAAGGCTCGGTAGGTGTTTTTGTCTCCATTTTTTTGGTATCAGAAATTTTTGGTACCTCGTCTGTTTTTTGGGTGTCTATCTGATTTGGCGTTTCTGTATCGTTCTTAAAGATACTAGGTAATGCAAAATATCCTTCGGGGATCTTGCCGCCAAATGTAAGCATCGCCACGATAGCTACGGCGCCAAGTGTGATGATGAGCGTAATAGTGATTGCGGTTTTGTTCATATATCTCCAGTATACCAGCAAACTCTATTTTGCAAATAAAAAAGCCGGGTGTAGCAATCCGGCTTTTGCGTGGTGGAGTAGGGCAAGGCTAGAGACTATATCTGTAAAGTTCTTGTTCGTACTCGAGCGTAAGCCCGCTGACTCGTAGAGCGTTACGGAGCTCTTTTTGATGTGGATTGATCAGGATCTCGAGCGTTTTTATTCCGAGATTTTGCGAAATTGTGACCACGCTCTCCATCATTATCTTTTCAATATGGTACCCTTCGTATCTTGATTGGAGTGCCATAGTACTTATGATTCCCTTACCCGAATCAAATATTCGGGTAAGTATGACAAGGCCAACGATCTCTTGGTGTTCTGTCTCGCCTTTCGGTCTGATCTTGCGCAGAAAGAGCGCTATGGAATAGGGATCGTCCAAGAGCTCCTGGGGGCTAGGCGGATTTGCTTTTGGGTCAAGGTATCTAAAAAGATGTACAAGGGCTTGATTGTCCTTTTCTGCGTCCATGATGCTCGCAATCTGTAGACTGCCGACGAACTGTGTACCACTACTATTAAAGCGACACTCTTTTGGCTCAAATTGGACATTCAACATATGACCTCCAGTCTTTTAGGAAAGATTTATATATTAGGATAATACAATTATATTAGACAGTCAATGTCTTTTTAAATGAATATCGTATTACCATACATTGTTATATAGAATTATTGGACAAGTTATAAGAGACTTTATACTAGAGACATTTGTAAAGTCCTTTATTATTTTTAAAGGACTTTAGGTACTAATTTTTATATAAGACACTATATAAAAATGTCCTTTATTTTATTGACAAAGGATATTAGATTCCATAATGTTAAGCCATGTCGGATAGGGTTATTGCATACGATATAAAGGATCATATTTTGCGTATCACAGCGGCCCTCTATCGGGTTACTGATCTTTTTCATGATGAGGAGCCACTAAAATGGTCACTTCGCAAAAATGCCATGGAGATTGTTGATTTTCTGCCGGAGGGTGAGGGTGAACAGGCGAGGCGCCAATGGAAGGGCGCGGAAAGAGCGGTAAACCTTATCCGTTCTATACAGCAGAAACTCGCCCTGGCAGAGGCCGGTGGTTTCGTTTCAAAACTTAATTTTGAGGTTATTGCACGGGAGTATGCTTTGATACTCGGACATCTGGAGAGCGCTCAAGGATCTCGAGAGACTAATATATTTGAAGAAGTTTCTTTGAGCTTACCGCCGGCACCAGAGCTACATGATGTTTCGGCAAAGCAAGCGACTCGCGACGCGGTGATCCCACAAGAAGGTCAGGTTTCTGGTATACGAACTGACTTTGCAAAAAAAACACCTACCGTTTCCAGTCACATGCAAAAATTTAGAGTTGGGGAAGATGGTAAAACAAATAATGGACATATGTCCATTAGTGAGAGGCAGGAGCGTATTTTGCGGGAGCTTGCTTCTGGGGGATGGCTCGGGGTGAGTAGTTTTATGCCATTGTTCAAAGGGGACTTTAGTGAAAAGACTATCCAGCGAGACCTCAACAATTTGGTGATGCGCGGTGTGCTCAAGGCCGAAGGGGAGAAGCGCTGGCGACGCTACGCCCTCCTCAAAGTCTCGGGTGAAGCTCAAGAAGGGTTGCGCTCCCCGGAAAAAACATTAGACAAAGACACGCCTTCGTCATTTTCGGGTCCGCTGGAGCCGATTGTACCAAGTAATCCTCTAGAAAGTGTACGTACTCAAAAAGAGAGATTCCCGGAGGGGCCGAGCTGGATTTAAGAGAAGTCAGACGAGGGTAGTTTGGTAGCCTGTGCCGAATTATTGACTTGGAGGTCTCAATCGCCTATAGTGGAGCGTACGTCTCAAAGTGTGCCAAAGAGCCTTTTTATCCACAGTTTCGCTCGTTTTTGGTCTTTGATGTATTTTGGTCGTAAAATTATAATGATATTGTTATTGAAGGTGATATAGAGAGGAATGTTGCAGCGGCTATTTAGATAACGCAGGTGGCCAACTATTTGGCTAACTTTCGCGTATTGTGGGCTTCTAGACTGAATTGTGACCGGCGCACGGCGGTAGTCACAATTCAGACCGGAAGAAAATAATTACAGCGCGACCGGACATTGAAAATAGAATTACGAAGAGAGTTCAGTAAATTATTATTGCGTTTCCTTGGAGCAGACGTGAGGTCGATTTTTGTGCCTTGCATGGCAGGGTAGCAAAAAAGATTACCTGCTCTATAAAAGATTATTTATTAGAGATGGCTTTATGCGTACCGACTTGGTTTTGTCGAAATCCCAGGCGGCATGCACCAATTAATAATTATTAGGAGAATTAAGCTTATGAGTAAATTCAAGAAGATGGCAAAAAAAGCCACTTCAATTCTGGTAAGCTTGACTACTACTGTATGGCTCGCAGGTTTTGGGACATTGGTTCCGTTTGCAGCTCAAGCTGATTCGGTGACTGATGCTTTGAATGCTCAAATCCAATCCTTGCTTGCACAGATACAGCAGCTTCAAGCGCAGTTAAACATGGGGAGTGGCAGTGGTAGCTCTGCATCAAAATGCAGCTTTACCCGCGATCTCCAAATGAGTGTGAAGGGTGATGATGTCAAATGCTTGCAGACCTATCTGACGAGCACAGGACACTACACCTATTCGGGTGGCGCGACTGGTTTCTTTGGTTCAATCACCAAAGCCGCCGTCTCCGCATGGCAGGCAGCAAACGGCATTTCGCCGACAGCTGGGTACTTTGGCGCCAAGTCACGGGCTAAGTACGATATGATGGTGTCCTCTACTCCACCTCCGGTTACCACCACTCAATGCAGTGATGGTATCGACAACGATGGTGACGGTGTAAAGGATCTTTCAGACTCTGATTGCTCCTCAACATCTGACACCACCGAAGGAGCGCAGGTAGCAACCGGCACTGGCCTTACGGTCATGTCCGGCACACAGCCAGCGGCTTCCTTGGCGGTAGAAAACGGAGTACACATTCCGTTTACCTCGTTCAGACTTACCGCTTCTAGCGATGGCGATGTCAAAGTTGACTCCGTCACCGTAGAGCGCACAGGTTTGGCGAATGATGCGGTATTCTCTGGTATCGTGATCTTGGACGAAAACATGATCTCGGTTACCAACAATGCCAAATCGCTCAACTCCAACCACCAAGCAGTATTGACGGAAGACTTCGTCATACCAGCAGGACAGACCAAGACGTTCTATCTTGCTGGCAACATGGCGGCCTCTCTGGACAACTACGCTGGACAGGTTGCATACCTCCAGCTCGTAGCGGTAAACACTACGGGTGCGGCGGTGAGTGGCTCTCTCCCGATTAGTGGCGCGGGTCACACGATCAACGGCACTCTCACGGTAGGAAGCATTACACTCACCAAAGGATCAGTTGATCCGGGTGATGTGAGCCCGACTAAAGAGGTCGGCACCAAGGACTACATCTTTACCTCGCTCAAGGCTACGGCCGGATCTGCAGAGGATATGATGTGGACCTCAATTCGCTTCAACCAGGCAGGATCCGCTGCTTTGTCTGATCTCGCAAATGTGAAGATCTACGACTCTGCAGGTACTGCATATGTGACCAACGTTTCTGCCGATGGCAAATATTTCTGGACGGACTTTGGTGGCACAGGACTTATTTTGAAGAAAGGTGAGTCCAAGGAAGTGTACATCAAGGGTGATATCGCTGGCGGGTCAAACCGCACTGTAGACTTCGATCTCTACCGCTACGATGACGCGGTCTTCAAGGGCCAAGTCTTCGGCTACAAGATCAAGCCTACGGCAACTGAAACAGCAACTGCAGACAACGACAACGATGCAGAGTTCCAGCCAGCGGAGCCTCGCTTCGATGCTGATCGGGTAACGATTGGCTCAGGCAGTCTCCGTATTGAGAAGTCAAACGCAGTTCCTTCTCAAAACATTGCCAATGGTGATGATGCAGCAACTCTTGGATCCTTTATGTTCGAGGCCAAGGGTGAGCCAGTATCATTCACTTCATGGACTCTTACTATCGCGACTACCAATGCAGGCGGTTCTACGAGTGGTGCTATCACCAACGTGACGGTCTACGACAAGAACGGCGCTGCAATTGCTGGTCCAATTGATTACACCAAGACCTCGGTAACCTTCACCGATACGGTTACGGTACCGACTGGTCAGAATACCTTTACGGTTAAGGGCAATCTCGACAACAACTGGGAAAACAGTGACACGATCATTATTTCATTTGATCCGGATGCCCACTTGACTACGGTCAAAGGCGTAGACACGGGTACTACCGTAACCCCGACGCCGGGCAGTACAGTGACTGCCAATACCCAGACCGTAAAAGCAGCGGCTTTGGTGATTAGTCCATCAAATTCGCTTGCCGCCCAAGGCCTTGTAGAGGGTTCTACAAGTGCAGAAGTTGGTCGCTTCACGCTTGATGCCTCCAACTCGGGCGAAGACCTCCGTATTACTACGGTCAAAATCCATGCCAACATGGATACTGCGCCGACCTCGGATGTCAACAACTTTGCCAGCTTCCAGCTCTTCGATGGTACCAAGGCCTTGAATACGGGCTCTAACGTACTTGAGCCTGCGGCGACGGCAAATGAGACTGATCTTACGCTCACTATCACCCTTGACTCTCCGGGGCTTATCGTACCGAAGCAGTCAAGCAAGGTAATCTCACTCAAGGCCAATATCACCACTGGCTTTGATGATGCGGACGTAGCACAGTTTGACTTTGTTGGTCTGGCTGATGGCGACTGGACGGTAAGTGGTGTTTCAACCGGCAGTGAGATCACGGAAGATCTCGATATAGTGACCACCGGCTCTACGATCACACTCCGTGGTCAAGGTGGCTGGTCAGTGTCTACTCCATCCACTATTCAGGAGCGATGGGTGGCCGCTGGTTCTACCGGTGTGACTGCCAACGTCTTGCGCTTTAGCGCAACGACCGAGGATTTCGCACTCACTGATCTTCGCTTGCAGATTGATACGACCGGCTCATCCACAGCAGGAGATTTTGCCAAGATCTCTCTCTGGGATGGCAATACCAAACTTGTTGAGAAGGTAGGTCCTGCATTCACCAATGGTGTTGAGGACTTCAATTTCCCGACGAGTGGTACTGGCTCGTTCAACATTCCAAAAGATTCTTACAAGGATATGACCGTCAAAATTGACCTTGCTGGCATCGGTGCGGCCCTCTCGGGTACGCCTGGTGAGCTGGTAGGTGTTGATTACGATGGCGCTACTAACACCACGAAGAACAAGGCGCTTGGTGCCGGATCTGGACAGAGCGTACACTCTTCGACGGCAACTGACCAAACCGGCAACGGTGTAATCATGTTCCGATCGGTTCCGACATTTGATACGACTGTTGGAATCCCGCAGACCTCGCTTACCTCGAGTGAGCATGTCATCTACAAGTTCCGCGTAAAAGCTGACCCAGCATACGATGTAGCTTTGAGACAATTCACATTTGAAGTCTCAACTACGGGTATCACTGGCCTTTCAGCTCGCGGCGGTGACCGAGCGAACTTCACGCTCCGCAACGTAACGGATGGCAACAAGCGAGTGTCCGCTGCTACGGGTACAGCCGCAGAGTTCTACTCTGATATGGCTCGTTACTCAGATGGTAGTGGTACATTGCTCTTCCGTATCGTGGCTGATACCACTGACTACGGTAATGCTTGGGTACCTATCCTCAAGGATGGTCCGGATAGCTCTGCTGATGACTGGTATGTCTTTGAACTCCGCGCTACGGTGCAAACCGATGGTGCAGGAGACTCGATCTCTACCAAGTTAAAGAGCGACTCTGCTCGTCCAAGCCGCGTCTCCCTTACCGGAGCTGCGCGCCGACCGATGCTTAAGGTCAGTTTGATTACGAACCTCGAGCAATCCGATGTGGATCAGGCGGCAACTGCTTCCACGACGGCGCTTATCTGGTCTGATTACTCTGCTGACGCTACGTCAACGGGTAGCCATACGGCCAATACCGCCGACTGGATGAACGGTTTCAAGGTACCGGGACTTATCTCGGCTCCTTCCTCAGCAGTTATGTCCAACTAGTCTCTTGTGACCGCCTAAAAAGCGGATGACTAGCACAAACCCCCTCCAAACGGAGGGGGTTTTGCGTTGCTTGATTTTGGTCTAACATGCGGAAGTCCGACTTCCGGAACAGGTTCTGGATTTTTTCTGTAAATTTGGTATGCTCATTTCTATGACTAAGCTCAAAGTATTGCTCGTCACTCTCGTGGTTACCATTGCCGGTCTCGGCGGATTTTTCGGTCTTCGCTGGTACAAGGATTATTTTGGTACTACTGTGATACTCAAACCCGGTCTCCCGCCAGCCCCCAAAGACTATGCCGCGCTCCACAAGGATGAGGTGGCGCTCAAGGGGGTGACCGAGGAGTTCAAGGTTAAATACCAAAAAAGTTTCGATGAGGCGGTTCAAAAAATAACGGAGCACCCTGATTCATTCTTGGCATGGATGGATCTTGCGTTTGTCAAAAATGTCTTTGGCGACTACGAGGGCGCTCGGGACATCTGGATCTATGCCGGTGAACTCTCTCCAAGTCAGGCTCGGTCACATCAGAATCTGGCATTTTTGTATTTTGACCATTACAAAGATTACAAGAAGGCGGAGCTTGAGTATCTGACTGCTATAGAAAAAGAGCCGGCGATTATCTCCTCGTACGAGGATCTTGCCGCACTCTATCGTTTTAATTTTGAAGGACGCAAGGGAGAATCTTATCAGATGCTGGAGCAGGGATTTCAAAAAAACAGAGAGTCGGGCGGGGTAGAGCTTTTGGCGCAAGCCGGCGTCTGGGCGATGCAAGATGGTGAGATTGATACGGCGATTGCCTACTACGAGGAGTTTTTAAAGATTGACCCCCAAGATCCCACGGTGCTTCAGGATCTTGCACAGCTCAAAGCCATGAAGACAAAGAAGGCTCAATAGAGCAATAAGTAGCACTTGGAACAAAAACCACCCCAGAAGGGGTGGTTTTTTGTGGGCTTGACTTTGTGTAGATGATTTCGCTACTATGTTTCTAAGGGGGGATAAAAGCCCTTATTTTTTTGTCTATTTTTTATGAAATCTAAACTATGCGTTGTTGTTTTTCTGCTGTGCGTTCCTTTTACGACTTTTGCGTCTGTCGAGATTAGTGAGATCGCCTGGATGGGGACTGCGGACTCAAGTACCAATGAATGGGTAGAGCTCCATGCTACAAGCGGTATTGATATTACGGGTTGGACTTTGGAGACTACAGACGGGGGTCTGCATATAGCGCTCTCCGGATCCATAGCGCCCGGAGGGTACTACTTGATTGAGCGCACTGATGATACTACGGTGCCGGGTATTGCAGCCGATCTTGTCGTGCCGTTTGGATCCGGTCTTGCCAATAGCGGCGAGGCACTGGTCTTAAAAGATACGTCCGGTTCCGTAGTAGATGAGGTGAATGCGTCTGGTGGTTGGCCTGCGGGGGACAATACTACCAAAGAAACTATGCAGAGAAGTGGGAGCTCGTGGGTCACTGCTGTCGCTACGCCCAAGGCTTCAAACACGACTGCCGAGGCTCCCAAAGGTCAAGAGAGCTCCGGCACCGCCACAAGTACCACTGTGTCCACGGAGAAAAAAGCTAGTTCTGACTCATCTTGGCAGCCCTACGTACCGCCAGAAAAACTTCCGCGTATCAAAGTATTTGCCGGAGATGATCAGCGCGTGGTTGCTGGTGAGGAGTTGCGCATGGAGGGGAGCGCCCTGGGATTTGTCGGGGAGCCTTTGCCGGATGCACGGTATATTTGGAATTTTGGCAATTCGATCGTCAAAGAGGGGCGGAGCGTGAGATATATCTATCCGTTTCCCGGCACATATACGGTACGGCTTTCGGTTGCTTCGGGCGAGCATGCCGCGTTTGATGATGCGATAGTGCGTGTCGGTAGGAACTCTGCAATAATCAGCGAGGTAATGCCGCGGCTTTCGGGGTGGGTAGAGCTCCACAACAAAGGCGCGGAATCCATCAACCTCTCTGGCTGGATGTTGCAAGATACTTCCGGCAATAAATTCATATTGCCGGAAGGCACACGCATAGCCCCACAAAGTTTTATCGTCTTTGAAAATATAGTTACAAAAACTGCGCTTTTGGACGTTTTGGGGACGATAGCGCTTTTGTACCCTAACGGTATGCAGGCCGACACAGTGACATATGCATTTTCTGTCCCGGAAGGTATGAGTATAGTGCAAGGCGAATCGGGTCCTCTCCTCGCCCGTCCCACTCCCGGCGAAGCAGATGATGTTGTTACAAAAACTGCAGTAAAAAAATCAAAGGGCGCTGGCATAGTGCTTGCGGTGCAACCGGACGAATCGACAAGGCGTGAGGTGCTCGCATCGGACAGCGCGATAGCGACCGAAGTCATCGCAGATAGCGCACAAGCACAAAATCTCGGGCAATATGAAACGGCTGCGGCTTTGCCGCAGCCAATTGCACAGCGGGTACTCGAGAATAATATATTCTGGTTTGTCTTGAGTATAGTGCTCGGCATTGTTGCCGGGGTACTTTTACTACTTGCGCGCAGGCGTTTTGTTCAAAGTTCATAGACGCGTAAGGTCTCTTGGATGAATGTGGTAAATTGAAACTTGTGCTCAATTGTTTTTTGCAGTGCGGCGGCGAGATGTTGCCGCTCCTCGTTATTTTTTGTAAGGCGTACAATTGCGCGCGCAAGCTCGGTCTCTGATGCGGGCGAGATGAGTAGCCCATTGTAGCCATCTTGAATAATCTCGGGAATGCCGCCCACGCGTGTGGCGATGACCGGTAGTCCCGCCGCTCCCGCCTCGAGAATTGTATAAGGCAAGCCTTCCTTGAGCGAGGGAAGGACGAATATATCAAAGGCTTTCAGGTACCGCGCTGCCTCGGTCTTGCCACTTACAAAATAGATATACTGCTCGATATTGAGCATGCGAGCTTGATGGCGGAGTGCCGCTTCTTGTTCGCCCCAGCCGATAAGGCAAAATACTGCTTGTGGCTCTTGGCGGATGATATGCGGTACGGCTTTTAAGAGAAAAGAGAGCCCCTTGTTGGGTGTCCACTCGGCGAGCGTGCCAATTAAAAATTGCTTCTCGGTGCCGAGAAGCTCTTTCTGGGCCTCGGATCGCTCCAGAAATGTTGTAGCCGCAAGGCCGCTGTGGATCGTTATAATCTTGTGCTCTGGGGCTATTTTAAGGTATAAGGCCGCTGATCGGTCATAATCTGAAACAGTAATTACGGTATCGGCAAGCATACTGGTAAGTTTACTGGAAGCCTTGATAAGGGCAATTTGCCATCGGGGCCGCGACTCATGAAACGCCCAGCCGTGAGCGGTAAATATTATCCGCAGAGGCGCGCGCCCAAGTAGCTGGCATGACCATACGGCAAGACCGGCGAGCCCGCCAGCTTTGGAGCTATTGGCATGCACGATGGCGGGGCGGGTATGCCAGATAAGCCGTACAAGCTCGGCGTAGGCGAAGAGATCTTTGAGGGGATTTATCGAGCGTTGGAAGTTGCGTATGTGGTAGACTGAAATACCAGCTTTTTTTAGTTTTTGGGCCAGCGGGCCATCTCCCCCCAAGGCTACCATAGGTTCGTAGCGATCCCCCGGGAGGTGGGTTGCGATATCGTATACGTATTTCTGCGCACCACCCCAGACGGATTTGGTGATGACAAATAATATTTTTTTTCTTTGACCGGAGCTCATCGGTAGGTTTATAATATGGCTAAAATGGCTAAAAAACAAAGCGCAAAAGCGGTTATCATTTTCTCGACTGCATATTTGCCGCTTGCGAGTGGTGCGGAACTTGCTATTCAGGAAGTTACGGATCGTATCGGTGATCTCGATTTTTTCTTGTTCACGTGCCGTATGGACCGCCGGTATCCGGCACGTGAACGTATTGGTAATGTGGAGGTAAGAAGGTTGGGGCTAGGGGTGCCATTTGTGGACAAGCTTTTGGCGCCGATGCTTGGCATGCATGCGGCTCGGCAGATTATGCGGGAGCATGAGGTTCGTATGTTCTGGGGGGTTATGGTGAGCTATATGACGCTCGTCCCTCCTCTTTTGAAACGCTTGCGGCTTGATAAAGGGATACCATTTCTCCTCACGCTCCAGGAGGGGGATTCGGAAGAGTATTTGCGTCATGCCAGAGCAGGTCTGATTGGTTTTTCTTGGCGATTTGCTTTGCGCCATGCTACGCGCGTGCATGCGATCAGTATGTATCTTATGCATCTTGCAAAATATTTCGGATATCTGGGTCCAGTTGTAGTGATCCCCAACGGTGTTGCGACAGATGTGTTTATGCCACATGAGCGCACTGGGCCAAGTTATGTGGTCATTACCACCTCGCGCTTGGTCAAAAAAAATGGTATCGATGTTCTTATCCATGCGATTGCCGAAGTGGAGAAGCGATATCCTGACGTGATATGCCGCATTGTCGGAGATGGTGTTTTGCGTAGAGATCTGGAGGCGCTGGTACACAGTCTCGGGCTTTCTGGCAAGGTGCTATTTCGCGGTGCCTTACCATTTTCCTTGATTCATAAAGAACTTGCCACAGCAGATGTCTTCGTGCGGCCGTCTCGGTCGGAGGGTTTGGGCACATCATTTCTGGAAGCGATGGCCGCAGGTCTTCCCGTAGTTGCGACCAAAGTCGGAGGCATCGAGGATTTTCTTAGTGATGGCATTACCGGCTTATTTGCCAATACCGAGGATCCACATGACGTTGCGGAAAAAATTATGATGTTATTTGCTGACCATGCATTATATGCGTCTCTTGCCGCTGCCGCCCGCACGCGAGTTGTGGAGTCATATTCTTGGGATCACGTCGCATCCCAAATGGAGGCACTCATGAAAGAGCTCTAATATGCGTATCGTTATCGCAACAGGCATCTATCCTCCCGAAATCGGTGGCCCGGCAACATACACAAAAACAATTGCCGAGCATTTGTCGCGTCGGGGTCATACCATTACGGTAGTGACGTATGGTGGTGGAGCAGTGCCAAGCTCAACATTTCGCGTGGTGGTAGTGGGTCGCCACATTCCCAAGGGGGTGCGCCATCTCTGTTATTTTTTGGAGGTGCTCTGGTATGGTATGCGGGCAGATATGATATTTGCGCAAGATCCGGTAAGTGCAGGATTGCCTGCTTGTATCGCGGCAATAATTACCCGTAGACGTTTTGTTATTCGCGTAGCCGGGGATTATGCGTGGGAGCAGGGCATGGGACGGTTTGGCGTTTCAGATCTTCTGGACGATTTTTTGAAAAAAACATACGGCGTGCGTGTTGAATTTTTACGCAAGGTGGAGCGCATGGTGACCCAAAGAGCGAAAATCGTGATTGTCCCGAGTGTGTATTTGCGATCCGTAGTAGAACGGTGGGGTGTTGCCCCTGATCGGGTGCGTGTAGTGTATAATGCTATCGAGGTCTTACCCGCTTCAGTTCCCAAAGCGGTGGTACGTGAAGAGCTAAAACTTTCCGGTCCGGTACTGCTCTCCGCGGGCAGACTGGTGCCCTGGAAGGGATTTGCACTCTTGATACGTTTGATGCCGGAGATTTTAAAAACCCACCCGGATGCGAGACTATATATTGCCGGCACCGGACCAGAAGAAGGTCGTCTGCGCCAGGAGGCGGTGTCGCAGGGAGTAGCAGATACTGTTATTTTTTTGGGGGGGAAGCAACGGGAGGATCTCGGGCGCTATGTACGCGCCGCAGATATATTTCTTTTAAACACAGGGTATGAGGGATTCTCTCATCAGCTCTTGGAGGTAATGATGGCGGGGACGCCAATTATTACTACGGAGTCTGGCGGCAATCGGGAGATTGTCGAGGATGAGGTAAATGCATTGATAGCAGGGTATAATGACCAGATGGCCTGGCAACATAGTGTCATGCGTTTGTTGGCGGATACGGCATTGCAGCAAAAAATCGCTCAAGGAGCGCGGGATACCGGCGCACAGTTTTCGCATAATCATATGATACAGGAGACGCTAGCCGCACTTGGCTTATGATAGTGATTATGCTTAGTCGTGATCCGGAGGTAATGCGTCCCGGATCGGCGGCTTCTCGGCGCATGGATGAGTATCGGAGTCTTTGCGCAAAATTTTATGTACTGGTATTTGACCCGCGTCGGGGGAAGTTTACAGCAGTCCGTGATTTGTATACGTCCGCACGTGAGGCGATTATGCGTGAGCAAGGTTCGGGAGACAAGATTTTGATAACAGCCCAAGATCCATTTGAGGTAGGGCTCGTTGGTGCTTTGCTCAAACAGAGATTTGGTTGTTCGCTCGAACTCCAGATCCACACCGATCTTTTGAGCCCATTTTTTAAAGCGGAGTCTTTGAAAAACAAAATTCGTCTTTTGATTGCGCGTCGGATTTTACCGAAGGCAGACTGTATACGCGTGGTGAGTGAACGTATCAAAAATTCTGTCTTGCTTTGGGTTCCTGCGCTTGACCCGCGCCGAGTCCGCGTACAGCCAATATTTGTCGATACGAGTAAATTTGGTCACAAAGAAGTTGCGTTCCGGTCCGGTCCGTTTGTATTTGTGGCGGTCTCGCGTTTATCCCAGGAGAAAAATATTATACTGCTTCTGGAAGCGTTTCGAGAGGTGCTTCGCAAAGAAAAAAATGTGCATCTGGTGATTGTGGGCGATGGTCCGGAGCGTAAAAATCTCGGGCGAGCCGCGCGCGCTATGGTCATACAAAATGCAGTGGAGTTTGTCGGCTGGCAGGCAGAAAATCTCGCGGATTATTATGCATCAGCCGAGTGTTATGTGCTTACTTCAAACTATGAAGGATATGCGCGCTCGGTGATAGAAGCTATGGCGGCAAGTCTGCCGGTTATTATGACGGACGTGGGGATAGCAAGGGAGATCGTCAAAGATAACATAAACGGACTTATTGTGCCGGTGGGGGACGTACATGCGCTTGTCTCGCGCATGCTTTGGGTAATGCGCGAGACAA